>ENA-OROH01000444-OROH01000444.1-human-gut-metagenome-genome-assembly--contig:-NODE-444-length-49732-cov-3.800894_pt1 | contig 49732 bp, 57 predicted proteins | sample MGYA00242125_ERZ509042 | MGnify/ENA primary metagenome ERZ509042 (study PRJEB26280, sample SAMEA2338738) | human gut metagenome | biome: human gut; feature: human-associated habitat; material: faeces... | reverse complement strand
TACTGTGCTTCTACAGTAATTCCATATTCATTTTCATCATTAAATTTTTTGACAAGTGTATCGATTGCCTGTCCATTGACTCCACCCATAGAATGCCAGAAAGTAATGGTTGTTCCGTCTACATCCTTTGCATCTGCCATTTCTGCTTTTTCATTGCCTTCTGCTGCATCGGATGAGCCATCCTGGCTGATGGAAGATTTTCCACCACCGCATCCTGCAAGCATTCCGACAGCCATTGCTGCTACAAGTAATAATGAAACTGTTTTCTTCTTCATAATTTTCCTCCTGATGTTATCTCTTCTAATTGGATGAAATTGTGTGTAATATCTACACATATATAGGATCGGGAATGGATATTTTCCCGTTTCCATCATAATAATTAACCTTTTACAGCACCTGAGAACATTCCTCTGATCAGCTGCTTCTGTCCGATAATGAAAATCGAAATCGATGGAATGATGATCATAACCACACCTGCGATCATCAGGGTAATGGACTGTGAATCCACGCTGTCAAGCATACTGATACCAATTTGTACGGTTCGCATGTTGTTGGAGCCGGTTACAAGAAGCGGCCACATATACATGTTCCATGCATTGATAAAGGTATAAACTGCCATGGCTCCGATTGCCGACTTGGTCAGAGGGATCAGAATCTTAACAATGAATTTCAAATTGCTGCATCCGTCCAGTTTTGCTGATTCATACAGGGACATCGGGAATGTCATGTAAAACTGGCGGAACAGAAAGATTCCCATCGCAGATGTCAGATACGGAATGATCAGTACTGCATACGTATCAAGAATCCCCCAGCTTCCGACGGTCAGATAATTGGAAATGATCGTTGCTTCGCCAGGAACCATCATGGTTGCCATAACAATTGCAAAAAGGATTCCTTTTCCCTTAAATTCCAGGAAGGAAAATGCAAATGCGGCAAGGGAACAGGAAATGATCTGTCCGATGGTAATACATCCTGCCATGATAAATGAATTTAAAATGAACCGGAGAAGCGGAACAGTTGTAAATGCCTCCTTGAAGTTCTGCAGTGTCGGATGCTTCGGAAAAAGATTCAGATCCGTTGTAAATAATTCATTGGATGGCATCAGCGCAATGCTGACCGCGTATAAAAGCGGAAGCAGTACAAGGATTGCGAAAATGATATTTGCCGCAAGGCGCAGTGCTGTTTTACTTCTTCTTTTCGCCAGTGCCTTGGCGTTCATTTTATTTTTTAATTCCAGAAGTTCACTTTTTGAATATTTTCCTTCCATCGGAATTGCCATACTATTTAACTGACTCATTAGTAATTTACTCCCTTCTTCTCAATGCGGAACATCACCAATGTTACAAGCATGATAATGACAAATAAGATAACAGACTGTGCGGATGCACTTCCAAAACGATAGTTAAAGAATGCATCTCTGTAAATCGAGTATACGATTACGTTTGTGGATTCATTCGGTCCGCCTTCTGTCAGGATCTTGATCTGTCCGAATGACTGGAATGCCTGAATGATGTTTACAACAACGGTGTAAAACATGATCGGTGACAGTCCCGGAAGTGTCAGGCTGAAAAATTGCTGAACCCCGCTTGCACCGTCGACCGACGCTCTTTCATAAATGGTTTCGTCAATATTTCCGAGTCCTGCCGAAAAATACAGAAAATTGATTCCGCTATTTAACCATGCGGTAAGGATCGCGACACAGTAAAGTGCGGTGTTTGGATCGTTTAGCCAGTTGATATCAAGTCCGAGAAGCTTATTTACAATTCCGACTGCCGGATGGAGCATGATCTGGAAAATCATGGCTGCCGAGCTTGATGCGATCGCCATCGGAAGCGCGTAAGCGGTACTGAATACGCGGATTCCAGGAAAAGCTTTGTTACAAAGAACTGCAGCAATCAATCCCAGGAGCATTCCGCCGAGTACAACGATGACAACAAAGACCAATGTAACTTTTAAACTGTTTCTAAAGGATTCTGAACTAAGCAGATCTATATAATTCTGAAGACCTACAAAGATTTTTGCCTGTCCCATTTTGTTTGTCATAAAAAGGCTTAAGTAAACTGTCTTTACAAATGGGTAGAACAAAAATACTGCAAAGATCAGAATACTCGGCACCAGATAAAGGTACGGTGTAATTTTTAGATTCTTTTCTTTTTTCATTCTTAATATCCTTTCCTATATAGATTCAGAATATTTTCTTCTGTCTCTATATCAAATATGTGAATCCGATTTGGATCAAAATACAGATCTACCGTTTCACCTACTTTTGTCTGGTTGGATGGATCCAGCCTTACAGCATGCGTTCTGTGCTGTTCATCAAAATACAGGAATACTTCTGCTCCAAGCATTTCTCTGGTAACGACGGTTTCCCGTATTCCGGCACTGTTTTTTGCAAATCCGCTGGCTTTTGCTTCTTCGTATTCATAGATATCTTCCGGTCTGATTCCCAGGGTCACACGTTTTCCCAGGTATTCTTTCCGGAGAATTTCTTTATTACGCCCAGTTGGATATACTTTTTTTACTGGTCCTGTTGTTGCAAATAACAGGACTGTCTTATCAAATTCTTTTTCCACTTCGCATTCGATAAAATTCATGGTCGGTGCACCTACAAATCCTGCGACAAATTTATTTACCGGATGATCGTAAATGTTCTGCGGGGTATCTACCTGCTGGATCAGACCGTCTTTCATGACAACGATTTTTGTCCCAAGCGTCATTGCTTCTGTCTGATCGTGTGTAACATAAATGATGGTGGTATCTAACTGTTTATGTAACTTTTGCAATTCAACACGCATCTGCGCCCGAAGCTTTGCATCAAGATTGGAAAGTGGTTCATCCATAAGAAATGCTTTTGGCTGTCTTATGATTGCCGCGCCAATCGCAACACGCTGCTTTTGCCCGCCGGATAATGCCGCCGGTTTTCTGTCAAGCAGAGATTCAATCTCAAGGATTCTTGCTACTTCTCTGACTTTTTGATCAATTGTTTTTTTTGGAACCTTACGGATTTTCAGCGAGTATGCAATATTTCCATAAACGGTCATGTTTGGATATAATGCATAGTTCTGAAAAACCATCGACATATCTCTTTCCTTTGACTCCAGGTAATTGCAGAGTTCTCCATCAATCCAGAGTTCTCCATCCGTAATGTCTTCCAATCCTGCAATCAATCTAAGTGTTGTAGATTTTCCACAGCCGGAAGGTCCTACGAAAATCACAAATTCTTTATCATGAATGTCTAAGGTAAAATCTTTTACACCATAATGTGTGGAATCAAATTGCTTACAGACATTTCTTAACGCAATTTCTGCCATCTTTTTCCTCCTTCATAGCCACGAATGTGGCTTCGTTCTTGCTCTTATGTCCGTGAAATATCGTAACATTTCTGCTTCTGAAAGTGCTATCATATTACTGCTAAAGAAATGTTAAATGGACGTATATTATTATATACAAATGTAAAAAAATGAGACAGTCCGCAAACTGTCCCACTAAAATTTCGTTATAAAATTATAGGTATAAATATTATGCTCTCTTCCGTTCTTCCAGTGTTCTGGATATTTCTTCTGTCTTTTCATCTGTTAATATGTAATGTTTTCGGAACACAAGTAATCCGATCAGCAATACAAGAATCGGAATGATCGTCATACACATCCGAAGTCCCAGCCTGGAAGCCGGTGCGATTACCGTCAGTACTTCTGCCGTTTCATCCTTCTTGATCTGAAAAATCTGAATAACGATCGAAGCCGCAAGTGCAGCCACGCCAGATGCCAGCTTTACCACAAAGGTCTGCATCGAAAAAATTACCGATTCGTCACGCCGGTTATTTTTCAATTCCCCGTAATCTACCGTATTTGCAAGGAAAATCGTCACAATAACATTCAGCATACCAATTGCCGACATAATAAGGAATGCCGGAACCAGAAGCAGATAAACACCGGTACTTCCGGAGAATGCAATCACAAGAAGGATCAGATATCCTGCAAATGCCATGGAAAAGCTGACATAAAAAAGATTTATCGTATTCATAAATTTCCGGAGCAACGGAAACAAAATCATCATCGCAAGGATCTGGAATGCACCGCCAAAGGTATTAAAAAGCGTATAATTGCTCTGCCATGCTTCCGGACTGAAATCATATTTGAAAAAGTAAATGACCAGATTCGATGTAATATATAATGCGGTATTGATCATAACAATTGCCACAACCATGGTCAGTGCCTGGTCATTGCGAAACAGTGCCCGGAACATTTCTTTTACCGTTGCTGTTTCCATATTTACCGAAGATTTTTCTTTAATAGAAAGGCAGGTAATCGTGATAAAAATGAAAAACAAAACCGCAATAATCAGTGCAAAATAGCGATATCCAAGCCGTTCAATTTCCGATGCACCTTCCCCGCCTGCCAGCTTGCCAAGCGTGGATACAGAAAGCACAGTAATGATCGTGACAATGGCAGAACCAACGCCGGCACAGGAACGTGCCATTGCAGAAAGATTTTCGCGCTCTTTTCCGCTTTCGGTAAAAGCAGGAATCATGGACCAGTATGGAATGTCCATCATCGTATAAGTTACGCCCCAGAGTATGTAGGTTACAGCCGCATAAGCAACCAGTCCTCTGCCTGAAAGAGAGGGCGGTGCAGCAAACATCAGATACAAAACAATGGCATTTGTCAGTGTACCGATAAAGAGCCACGGTCGGAACTTGCCCCATCTGGTTTTCGTCTTTGCTACGATGATTCCCATGATCGGATCATTAAATGCATCAAAAATTCGGGCGATAAACAGGATCACCCCCATTGCCACAGCACTGACACCCATGATGTCCTGGTAATAATAAAGGACATAGGACGCTGACAGCATATAGACCATATCTTTCCCTACAGCCCCGATTCCGTAGGCAAACTTTTCTTTTCCTTTTAGTTTCTGTACTTCTCCCATAACAAATTCCCCCTTGTCAGATTGTAATGCCATCGATCAGAATGGATACGACTTCATCTAATGCCTCATGATAAGAAATTCCATTCTGGACCAGCACGTCTCTCTGAAAAAACTGTTCTAATGTGGCTTCCATCATGGTTTTTAAAATTGGAATCTGGATATTTCGAATTTTTCCTTCTGAGATGCCCTGTTCCAGTAATGAAATCGTACTCTCCCACCCGGTTTCCAGACGGGATTTTACTTTTTCATAAACTTCGGGATACCTCTCCTTTAGCTGATAAAGCTGTCTGAGATCAAGCTCCCGATACCCTTCCGGTAACACACCAAGAATTGCTCTGATTTTACCAACCGTATCCAGACTCAGATCTTGAAGAACTTTTTGTTCACTTTCTTTGATCGAGGAAAAACAATAATCAACCATCTCCAGAACCAATGAATTTTTGTCAGGAAAAACAGTATAGATTGTTTTTTTGCTGATTCCCAGAAGAGATGCAATATCATCCATTGTAAATTTTAACCCTTTTTTCTGAAATGCCTGGATGGTTGCTTCGAGAATATCGCCTTTTAAATTTTGATTCGGCACAAGATCATCTCCTTTTGGAAACTATTTCTCTTGTAATAGTTTCCTTGATTGTAGCATCTTTGCGCACAAAAAAACAAGCAACTAAATTCACAAAAATAGTTTCTTGTTTTTGGTAACTTTTTAATATGGAGCGAATTCTTTTTCTGGCGGATATATTTTGATTTAAAACTCTCTTGGGTGCAATTTTTTTTATTTTAAAAACAGCTGCGGAATTGCTTCCACAGCTGTTGCGTGCTTGAAACCGTACCTCTACACTGTGAACTGACACAGGTTTTTTACAGGGGGATTTAAAAATTTAAATTGTATACTTTTCCAAAAATGTTTCTATGAACAAGAACACATAACCTGATAACAAATAACCAATAAACGATGACATTGAACCATAACCAACCGTTTATAAGCTTTGTTGAAGATATACCCTGTACGGAAATTCCTACTTAGATATCCACATCAAACAACACTGTCTGATTGTAACGATCCAGTGCAATCTGCATTTCCATAATTGTATTGGAAATACGGTCGTATTCCTGACGGATTACTTCCAGATCATAGTTGATATATTTATATTCCGGTACCGATCCAGATGAACTGAAGGAATTACTATACACACGCATTTTCGGAAGCCGCTTGCGCATATCGTCAAGAACAGCTTTTCTTTTGTTAAGCTGCGCCATTCGGATCAGAATGCTGTCAATGCTCATCTCCTGATTGCCAACCGGCACTTTTGCGGTGGCATTTGTCAGGTTCAATGTATGTTTGATAGTAACAATCTTCCTGTCGATCTCGTCAATTGTATTTGCAATGGTCATATAATCATATTCTGGAATGACCGGCTCCTCATTGACCGCTGCCACATAGATACTGGATGATGCCTCCTTGTTTACCCAGAATGCTTTATCTTCCTCAAGGCTTCTCAACATCTTGTTTGCATAAGCTGATGTAATTTTCTTCATGATTTTTGCCTCCCATACTGTTCTCTTGCTTACAATATAAATGATGTAACCGGATTGCTCCATTGCTATGCAATTCCCGCAATCCTCGAACACCATATAAATAATATCTGTTCCTCAACTTCTGGTTTAATTATAATTATATGATAGCTGTTTGTCATTCAACCAACAGTTTAAAACTCTACAGAAAGAACAAAGAATGTGCGAAGCACATTCTAGCGCCTGTGGCGGTCGCTTGCGACATCTTCATTATACGCCGCAGTGCGCATCCTGCCGGAGGCTTTTATTACATAGAAAATGACATTTCCTATGTAATAAGAAATATCCCCGTCAATGACGAGGATATCTTCAATCGAAGTATGTAATAATCTACTTAAAATAATGAAATTGTCTATACTGGGTAACGATTTGCCGGAAAGCCATTTATAAATGGCCTGCGGATTTTCAAATCCAAAAGCTCCCTGGATTTCCCGAATTGTATATCCTTTTTCCAAGAGTAGCTTTCTTATGCGTTCTCCAGTCTTTTTCGGCTGGATTGACAAATACATGGGTTCCATACTTTGTGCCTCCATGATTCAGAATCAAGTTCCCTGATAACTTATATATTATAACACAGAAAGCATCGGATCACCAGTATCAGTCTCTAAAACATCAGAAAATTATCCTTTCGCAAACATGATTTTTCTGTTTTTCGTAAAAATCGTTATCCTCTGTTTTAAGCAATATTTGCTTGTTTCAGACGATTAGTAGTCTAAATAAAATCCGAATTTTATTTAGTTTGGAACTTGTTGTTGCTATCATAAATCGTTGAATTCCTCGATTAAAGAAGCTCATGATTTAGATTTTAATAATCCATTGCTTTAACAATATCATCGTCTTTTAGCTCAACACCGACTCTTATTTTTTCGATAAGATCTCGCTGCCAATCTTCTAGTTCGTCCACTCTCCATTCACTGATCTCTTGTGCAACGAAGCAGCGTTCCCTATCCCATATACTTTCTTGCTTATCCTTGTCTGTATATGGGATAGATCTGTAATATGTTTTCTCACTAAATTCATACTTTACATTGAAATATAGATATCGGAAATATTCTGTGTAATGTATTTCTTTTGGGATTTCTGCACCATAATATTTGCCGTTTACTTCTTTGTAATGATATAGCTTCTGTTCAGAAAGCCGTATGTCAAATAACTCTTCGATTGTTTTATCTTTGTCTTCCGGGTGTTCTTTAAAGTGCTTTTCCTGCCACTCATCAAATAGATCAAAAGTATATGGTTGTTCGAATAGTTTTGATGTTTCTTTGCCACATATTTTTTCGCCAAAGAAATCTGCGCCACTTCTAAAACGCTCTATAATCCTTTTGTCCCTATTTGTTAAGGGTTTATTCTCCTGTATTTGTTGCTTGAATCTATGTGCCATAGACAGTTTAAGAACCCACTTTGTATATTCTGTATGTTCTTCTTCTGTCCATTCCGATTCAGGCTTTTTGAATTTTATGACATCTGGCTTAAAATTTTTCATAATATATCCGGCATAGTCTGCGACCGGAATTGTTTTAGGTATTTCGTTATTTATAATTATATTTCCTCCACATCTTCTTTTTCCCTGATATTTCCAAATGGTAGTTATTGGTCACAAGGGATTGTTCCCCACTTGAATGAAAATTTCACATCTTCTAAAGTAGGGTTTTTCTTTATTTTTACGAGATTTTTTAGGTATTCATTTAATTCTTTTTTGTTTTTTAGGTAGATTTTAGCTTTAAATTTTTTCATTTTGCCTCCATTAAAAAAGCGTATCACCGGTTTTGCCAGTAATACGCTTCGTTTTGTTGGTTGGTTTGCTACAGAATAATTGTTTTTACAAATCATAGAAAAATGCTAGTTACTTCTGTACAAAAATATATTTACAGATATTCCGGATCCACCTGTTTGCCATCGCTCCAGATTCTTTCCAGATCGTAGAACAGACCCTTTCTGTCCTTGCTTCGGAAATGGATTTTATTCAATCAGAAGTTTATAAAAACAGCTTTTTCCTGGAAACCAAAATGAGTAGAAATCCTTAAAACCGTTAGAAACAAAGATTGTCCAGCAATATCCCCATAAGATATGAAAAGCAAGGATAACATTTTTATGTATATTTGTTGTTTTTGTTGTTTTTTATATACCTCACGTAGTTTTTTACATGGGTAATCTTGATTTTTTTGTTATAATAATATCATGAATTTAACTAGAAGAATATTCACCAATTTCAATGTAATTCGGTAAAACGCTAAATTTTTTGTAGGCAGAAGTGTGCGCATTGGTTAGGATGTGTATATGTACTAATACAACTTGCTGTAATATATGCAAATTGTATAAAGAATCGTGGCGTTTAATATTTATGGAATGGAGAGAGGATAAAAATGAGAATTTACAAAGCAAAAGATTACGTAGACATGAGCCGCAAGGCTGCCAATATTGTTTCTGCACAGGTTATTATGAAACCAAATTGTGTTCTGGGGCTTGCAACCGGATCTACTCCGATCGGTCTTTATAAGCAGTTGGTGGAATGGTATAACAAAGGTGATCTTGATTTCTCAGAAGTTATGACGGTAAACCTTGATGAATATAAAGGACTTAGCCGTGACAACGATCAGAGCTACTACTATTTCATGCATCAGAACCTATTTGATCATGTGAATATTCCAGCTGAGAATACACACCTTCCAAATGGAATGGAACCGGATTCTCAAAAAGAATGCCAGGAATATACCGATCTGATCCAGTCTTTAGGCGGCGTAGATCTTCAGCTTCTCGGAATCGGTCATAACGGTCATATCGGATTCAACGAACCGGGGGAAGCTTTTGACAAGCAGGTTCATTGTGTAAATCTGACTCAGTCTACCATCGAAGCAAACAAACGTTTCTTTGCTTCAGCTGATGATGTTCCGAAGCAGGCTTATACAATGGGAATCAAGACGATCATGCAGGCAAAGAAAATCCTGATCGTTGCAAGTGGCGAAGATAAAGCAGAAATCGTAAGAGACGCTTTCTTCGGTCCAATTACACCGAAGGTTCCTGCTTCTGTTTTACAGCTGCACAATGATGTTACTTTAGTAGCTGACGAAGCTGCACTTAGCAAACTTCCTTTATAATCATGTCTGCAAGGAACGGAGGCTTTGAAAATGATCATTAAAAATGCGTCAATTTATACAGAAGATCATACTTTTGTGAAAGGGAATGCAGTTGTAGAAAACGGCAGATTTGTAAGTTTTTCGGATTTTCCGGAACAGGATGACCAGATCGTGGATGCCCAGGGACTTTATATGATTCCGGGACTTGTGGACATTCATTTTCACGGATGCATGGGAGCAGACATGTGCGACGGTACAAAAGAAGCACTGGATATCATTACAAAATATGAAGCGTCCATCGGTGTAACTTCTGTCTGTCCGGCTACCATGACAATTGCTAAAGACGAGCTTTTAAATGTTATGAAAAATGCAGGTGATTACACCTACAATGGCGGTGCACACCTGGTTGGTATCAATATGGAAGGACCATTTATCAGTGCTTCCAAAAAAGGTGCCCAGGCAGAAGAAAATATCCTGCAGTGTGATTATGAATATTTCTGCCGGCTTCAAAAAGCGGCAAAGGGACTGATCAAACTGGTGGATCTTGCACCGGAAGAACCGGGAGCCATGGAATTTATCGAGAAAGCAAAGGATGAGGTGGTTATATCCCTTGCACATACCGCATCGGATTATGATACTGCAAAAGAAGCCATTCAGCGTGGTGCTTCCCATGCAACCCATTTGTACAATGCAATGCCACCATTGAATCATAGAAATCCGGGCGTGATCGGTGCAGTTAGGGATTCTGAAACATGCCATGCAGAGCTGATCTGCGACGGTGTACATATTCATCCGTCTGTGATCCGCGCAACCTTTGCCATGTTTGGTGCGAAGCGTATGATCCTGATCAGTGACAGTATGCGAGCAACTGGTCTGAATGATGGAGATTACACCCTTGGCGGACAGCCGGTAAAGGTAAAAGGCAATCTTGCTACCCTGCATGATGGAACAATTGCTGGTTCTGCTACGAATCTTATGGACTGTGTGCGTTTTGTGGTTAAGAAAGTCGGCCTTCCGTTTGAAACAGCAGTCATGTGCGCATCTGAAAATCCGGCAAAAGAAATCGGAATTTTCCATGAGGTCGGAAGTATCTCCGCTGGTAAGAAAGCAGATTTTGTGCTTTTAGATAAAGATTTGAATATAGTAAGCGTCTATGTAGATGGAAAGGAGATCACATGTTAGGTTTATTTAAAGGAAAAAATAAGGGGAATCTACTCCACTCCCCGTGTAACGGAAAAGTCGTACCGATCACAGAAGTTCCGGATTCGACTTTTGCGGATAAAATATTAGGAGACGGATTTGCAGTCATTCCTTCCGAGGGAAAGGTCTATGCACCGGCAGATGGGGAAGTGAGTATGGTATTTGATACTCTTCACGCCGTTACTATGACAAGCACCCAGGGAACAGAGATTCTGATCCATATCGGTCTTGATACCGTTACACTGAAAGGAGAACCTTTTACCCCCCATGTTGTTGCAGGTGACAAGGTAAAACAGGGAGATCTCCTGATGGAAGTTGATCTGGATAAGATCCAGGCAGCCGGATTAAATACCATTACTCCGGTACTCATCTGTAATACAGATACTTATGGAAAAATAGCCCTTCAGAAGAAAGGCGAAGTCACACTGGAGGATGCTGTGCTTAAATTATCCTAGGATCTGTGCTTTTTCAATCGAAGCTAACTGGAATGGTCCAGTTTAGTGTATACTTTTATTTTATTTCTAAGGAGGAGAAAAGATGAAATTCTTACAAAAACTTGGTAAAGCGTTAATGCTCCCGGTAGCTATTCTTCCGATCTGTGGTATCCTCATGGGTATTGGATACAGGTTATGTCCGGCTACGATGCAGGGTGGAGACATCCAGGGTGCAGTAGATCTGATCGGTCTGTTTTTAGTAAAAGCAGGTGGAGCTTTGATCGACAACATGGCAATTCTTTTTGCAATCGGTGTTGGTGTCGGTATGTCTGAAAAGAATGACGGTACCGGCGGTATTGCAGCTCTTGCTTCATGGCTTATGATGAAAACACTTCTTGCAACAGGATTTGTTACAACGATCATGCCTTCTATCGCAGACAGCGCAACAAAGACACTTGCATTCGACAAAATTGAAAACCCGTTTATCGGTATTCTCGCAGGTATCATCGGATCAATGTGCTACAACAGATTCAAAAACACAAAGCTTCCGGACTGGTTGGCTTTCTTCAGTGGAAAACGCTGTGTAGCAATTATTGCAGGAGTTGTTTCTATTCTTGCATCTGTTGTTTTATTATTCGTATGGCCATTACTTTTCGGTGCACTTGTTGCTCTTGGAAAAGGTATTGTTGGTCTGGATGTTGTAGGAGCCGGTATCTATGCATTCCTCAACCGACTGCTGATCCCTACCGGATTACATCACGCACTGAACAATGTATTCTGGTTTGATACCATCGGTCTTGGTGACTTACAGCACTTCTGGGCCGGTGAAACATCTGCAGACGTATCTTGGAGCCTTGGAATGTACATGTCAGGATTCTTCCCATGTATGATGTTCGGTATCCCGGGTGCAGCTCTTGCTATGGTAAAATGTGCAAAACCGGGTAAAAAGAAAGTTGCAATCGGACTTGTAGCTTCTGCAGCTCTTTGTGCATTCATCTGTGGTGTAACTGAACCGTTCGAATTCGGATTCATGTTCCTTGCACCTGTACTTTATGTAATTTACGCAGCACTTTACGGTATCTTCACAATGATCACAGTTGCACTTGGATTCCGTGCAGGATTCTCGTTCTCAGCAGGTGCGATGGACTTATTCTTCTCTGCTTCTCTTCCGGCAGCAGCTAAGATATGGCTTATTATTCCGCTTGGAATCGCAGCATTCTTAGTTTTCTATTTCGTATTCCTCTTCGCGATCAAGAAATTTGATCTGAAGACACCGGGTAGAGAAGATGATGACGATCTGGAAGCAGAAAAAAATGTAGAACTGGCAAGTGATGACTTCACAGCTATCGCAGCAAAGATTCTTGAAGGTTGCGGCGGAAAGGAAAACATTGCAAGCATCGACAACTGTGTAACAAGACTGAGACTGGAAGTAAAAGATATGACTGCAGTTAACGACAAAGTGATCAAATCTGCAGGTGTTGCAGGTGTTATTAGACCTGGAAAAACTTCTGTACAGGTTATTGTTGGAACTAAAGTACAGTTTGTTGCAGATGCATTCTCTAAACTCTGTGAATAATCTTATAAATCTTGAATAATTGTATCAGAAAAGCAGGGCGCATGCCCAATGTCATTAAGTTAATTTAAAAATTAAAAAAAGCAGAATGCAAGTAGGTAAAATCTCACTTGTATTTTGCTTTTTTCATTTTGTTATCTGTTTTTTTGCACGGCAAACAGACAGATGGATTGTACATCTGTCTATAATCCTATATAATGATGAATGGTTATGCTACCCTGTATAGAAAACTTACTGACGCCTGAGGTTTGACTTTCCGAGGGTCTCGACGCCCAGGTCTTATTGGTAATATATGTTTTTCTATCAGTTTAACCACATCAGGTGGACGAAGTTTCCGTTTGCGTCGCAGATATTCTCTGCAAATGTAAATGGCAATAGTAAAGTTCACCTGATTTTTCTTACTTATATTTTCTGTGTGTTCAACTACATATGTTGTAATTAATTCGCAGTAATTATATAAGGTCAATCTTGCAAATATTTCTTGCTTTATGTAATCCACTTTTTTGGCATGAAAACTAGTTAGCCCTATAGCATATTTCAATTCACGAAATGATGTTTCTATGCCCCATCTTAAGTGATATAATTCCTTAAGTTTTCTGCCGAAAAGCAAAAAAGGTCCAAGTTTGTAATTACCGTTTCGTAGGAATCATCTGCTATTTTAAACCTTGCAATTCTAAAGGAGATAGGATAATCCTCTTTGCTTCCTATTGGAAGATAATCAAAGGTTTGTACTGTTGGCATGAATTTATATCCTGCTTGTTTCTTTGACTTAGTTTGATTTCGTGTCAGAATCAGATTGATATCCATATCAAAAACTGCCGTTTGTGGAAGTTCTAAGCCTGATGCAATGCCATTGCTGTGAACATCTTTTATTCTAATCAAAAATTTCCAGCCTTTTTCTATTGCGTGAGACATAATGTTATAGTTTTCATATCCTCTATCAGCAATTAATATAACTTTGTCCAATGTCACCCTTTCTATCATTTGAATGCATGCTCTGTGTTCTTGATACGTAGAGGCAGTTTGAACCAATGCATCAATATAAGTTCTGTTTAAAACATCATACAGGGCATTTAGATGTAAGTGATTACCGGTTGCACCAAGTTGATTTGATTTCCAAAGAGTTTCCGGGTCGTTTAGATTCGGTGCAATAGTTAGATTGCTGCCATCGCAAGCCAAAAGTTGATATCCCTCATATAAGTTTTTTGTTTGAGCATTTTCTTCTGTAAACGCATGAAATAAGTATTCAAATGCTTCTGGTAGAATTTTAGCCCGCTGCTGTGTATACGCTGAAACAGTAGGAGCATTCACATCAAAATCGAAAAAATCCAAGAGTTCTTTATTCAGCGTGCAACCGCCGGAATTCATGGTAATGCCAACACATGTCTTAAAATTAATTTTGCGGTTTCTTGAAAAATCAGTATCTGGATTTTTCAAGAACAAAGATGGATTTCTTGCCAATTCTGAAATTAGATTTTCTAGTGAAACCGTAACCTTTTCAATATAGTGACTCATAATGTATCCTCCTTGCAATCAAGATATTCCTTAATTACAAGGGCCGCTTTCGCAACCTTAATATATATCGGTAGCGAAAGCGGCCGCACATTCTATCTTGTTTGTCAACTATTTTTACAAAATAAAAAGACTCCTATATTATTTCTAATATAAGAATCTAATTATTTTTCCTTAACTTAATGACATTGGGCGCATGCCCTGCTTTTTACATTTAAAAAAAGAATGTGCCGAAGCACATTCTCATTTTGAATTCTTTTATAATTCTTCCGGATCAACCTGTTTTCCGTCTCTCCAGATTCTTTCCAGATCATAGAAAACACGGTTTTCTCTGTCAAATACATGAACGATAATGTCGCCAAAGTCAAGAAGCACCCAGCTTCCGAGTCCATAGCCTTCACGCTGTTTGACTTCATATCCTGCTTTTGCAAGTTCTTCTTCGACATTATCGACAAGAGCTCTTACCTGGCTCTCATTGGTTCCGTTTGCAATGATAAAATAATCTGCAAGCACAGAGATTCCTGCAATGTCAATTACACGGATATCTTCGCCTTTTTTGTCAGCGAGTGCTTCGCAGGCAAGTTTTGCCATCTCTCTTGACTGCTCGATTGTCTGCATCAGTTTTTGTCCTCCTTTTCGGAATCACTGTTTTTCAGGTTCTTATAATATAAAAATGTCTCTTCTGTCGCAGGATCTAACGTTGCACCTTTTTCGGCAAGATATGCAAGTGTATCTTCCAGAATACGGTAAAGACATGCATCGATATCTACAAATGCAAGCGCACGTACTTCCGGAAGATTTGGTGCAACATCTCTTCCAGGCTCAATATAATCTGCGATATAAATGATCTTATCAAGCAGAGACATATTCGGACGACCGGTTGTATGAGACTCGATCGATCGTAGAATCTCTTCATTTTCTATTCCATATTTTTCCCGGGCAAAAAATGCGCCCAGCTTTGCGTGCAGAAGTCCCGGATTTTTGTACTCTGCATCGGAAATTTCGATATGATTTTTCTCGCAGAGCTTAATCTTTTCATCTGCCGGCACACATTTTGCACAGTCATGTAAAAGTCCTGCCGTCAAAGCCTGCTCCAGATTGGCACCATAACGCATGGCAAGGCAGCCTGCCGTATGCATCACACCGATCGTATGATCATAACGGTCTTTATCCAGGTACCGTTTTACTTTTTTCTGCATCTTAAGTATTGTTTCCGTCATGTTCACTCACCTGATATAATCTGTTCAAATCTATATAATCTGCAACCTTTTTCGGAATCGGAAGATCTTCTGTCTCTCCTCCTCGGATCATCTGCCGGATCTCACTGGAAGAAACCGGCATCACAGGGGTACGGAGAAGCCGGATATCACATGCATACTTTTCTTTCAAATATGTGATCTGACGGCGCATTTCTTTCGGCGCTCCTGCATCATCCCGATATGCTGCCAGGATGACCGCTGTTTTCAGAAGTCTTTCCGGACATTTCCAGGTTTCCAGATTGAAAAGAGAATCCGCACCGATGATAAAATAAAATTCATCCTGCGGATAAGTCTCTTTAAAATACTCCATTGTCTGATAGGAGTACGAAGTTTCCTTTCGATCCATTTCATAGGTACAAAGCCGGAAATACGGAATCTCTTCAATTGCAAGGCGTGTCATTTCGGCACGGTCCTGTAAATCTTTTCGTATTTCCGGATTTGATTTATGGGGCGGATTGCCGTTTGGCATATACCACACTTCATCCAGATGGAACTGCTGGTATGCATATTCACCAAGCATCAGATGCCCGTTGTGGATGGGATCAAATGTTCCGCCCATAATACCGATTCTCATAATCTATACTCCACTCATTAAGGAAGAACGATTTTCTTCTTGTCGTCTTTTCCCTCTTTATAAAGAACGATTTTTCTTCCGATAACCTGTACCACCTGGGAACGTGTACGCTCTGCAAGGATCTCTGCCATTCCACGCAGATCATCTCCACAGTTCTGAAGAACGTGAAGCTTGATCAGTTCTCTTGCTTCAAGCGCTTCTGCAACAGCTGCGGTAAGTTCCGGTGTTACGCTGGATTTACCGATCTGAAGGATCGGATCCATTGTCATCGCAAGGCTCTTTAAATAAGCTCTCTGTTTGGAAGTCATAAAACTTCTCCTTTCTGAAATTATGTTCTTTTCTAACGGTAATATTCAAACTGAAGACCGTACATACGGATAGTATCGCCTTCCTGAACACCTGCATTTTCAAGCTGCTCAAGGATACCGGTTTCTTTCAGGAATTTCTGGAAGAAAGCAAATCCCTTCTCGGAATCCAGATTGGTGTAACCAAGCATCTTTTCGATCTTCGGTCCCTCTACTACAAATATATCGTCTTCTTTTTCCACGGTATATGGAAGATCCATGTGGATGATCTCTTCTTCCGGGAAATATTCCTGTTCAAATACGATCGGCTTGTCATCCAACTTCTGAAGTTCATTATTTACATAGTAAAGAAGATCCGAAAGTCCTTCTCCGGTCACACCGGAAATCGGGAATACTTTGATTCCTTTTGGCTCGAACTCATCTCTCAGTCTCTGGATCGGATCTTCATCTTCGGAATAGATCAGGTCAACCTTATTCGCTGCAATGACCTGTGGACGCATGGAAATTTCTTTGTTATAGGCTTCCAGTTCAGCGTTGATCTTGTAAATGTCTTCAACCGGATCACGTCCTTCGATACCTGCCGCATCCACAACATGGATCATCATCTTGGTACGTTCAACATGACGCAAAAATTCATGTCCAAGTCCGACACCTTCTGATGCTCCTTCAATCAGTCCCGGAATATCTGCAATAACAAATCCCTTTGCACCTTCCAGATCTACAACTCCAAGGTTCGGGCTGAGTGTTGTGAAATGATAATTTGCAATCTTTGGCTGCGCATTGGTTACACGGGAAAGGAATGTGGATTTACCAACGTTCGGGAAACCTACAAGCCCAACGTCTGCAATCACCTTAAGTTCCAGATTCACCCAGAGTTCCTGTGCAGGTTTTCCCGGCTGTGCATACTTCGGAACCTGCATGGTAGAGGTTGCAAAATGCATATTTCCAAGACCGCCCTTGCCGCCTTTTAAGATGACCTGACGCTGATTCTCACCCGACATATCGGCAATGACTTTATTGGTCTCTGCTTCACGGATAACTGTCCCTTCAGGAACTTTCAGGATCAGATCCTTTGCATCCTTACCATGACAGCGCTTTTTGCCGCCTTCCTCTCCGTCCTGTGCTCTATATTTTGTTTTGTGACGGAAATCTACCAGTGTGTTAAGACCTTTGTCCACTTCAAAGATTACATCACCGCCGCGACCGCCGTCGCCTCCGTCCGGACCGCCATTCGGAACATATAATTCCCTGCGAAAGCTGACGTGACCGTCGCCGCCCTTTCCGGATCGGATATATATTTTTGCTCTGTCTGCAAACATAATATGTCCTCCTTATTTATGACTAAAAACAAGGCTTCAAACCAAAAAAGTTTGAAGCCTCTGTTAAATCTGCTTATTCAGCTACTGGATAGATAGAAACCTGTTTCTTATCTCTTCCTTTTCTTTCAAAACGAACAACACCGTCAACCAGTGCAAATAATGTATCGTCACCACCGCGACCTACATTGATTCCTGGATGAATCTTTGTTCCGCGCTGTCTGTAAAGGATGTTACCAGCTTTTACAAACTGTCCGTCTGCTCTTTTTGCTCCAAGTCTCTTAGATTCAGAGTCACGACCGTTCTTTGTAGAACCAACTCCTTTTTTATGAGCGAAAAACTGAAGGTTTAATTTCATCATGGTTGTTACACCTCCTCGTATGTCAAATCCATATATTCTCTGTAGTTCTCATCTTCTGCAATCTCTTCCAGACCAAGAACCATCGCGTCAAGCAAAAGCTTTGCTTCGCGAGTCGGATTACCTTTAAGTCGATAGTCAATGAGTCCTTTGGATTCATCGGATACAAGGCTTGTACGGTCATCCGCAAATTTCTCAATGGCATTCAAAGTATTGATCGTAAGTACGGAAACAGCTGCGCAGACAATATCCTGTCCTTCTTCACTGAATCCTGCATGACCATGTGCTTTGAAACCTACACATTGATGTTTTTCATTTTTATAAATGGTTACTCGTATCATATAACCACCAGCTTCTTACGCGTTGATCTTTTCGATCTTAACTGCTGTATACTGCTGTCTGTGTCCGTTTTTCTTGTGGTAACCTGTTTTTCTCTTATACTTGTAAACGATAACTTTTTTAGCTTTTCCGTCACCAATTACAGATGCTTCAACTGTTGCACCTTCTACTACTGGTGTTCCAACTTTAAGCTCGTCACCACTTACTGCGAGAACCTGGTCAAAAGTATAAGACTGTCCGGCTTCCACACCAAGCTTTTCTACTTTAATGATATCGCCTTCGGCTACTTTGTACTGTTTACCACCTGTTGCTATAATTGCGTACATATGGCACCTCCTATTATCATTACTCGCCAACTACGGTGTCTGATCAAATCAGGACTTATAACCTCGTTGTGCGGCATACCTCTGTATTATACAGTGGCATGCCACACAAAGTCAACCCCTAATTTGCGATTTTTTTAATTTTTTCATAACAATATCCGATAATGTCTTTTCTTGTGATGATCCCGATGCTTGCTCTACAAAGCCCGTAAATCAAGGGTTCAAAGGGCTGGGTAATCAAAAGTAATCAAAAAAGTAATCAAAAAAGGAGGAAAGCACCGTATCTACTGCAAATACTAGAGCCTGATGATACTCAACTACCCAACGAACCCGAAATCAGTGTGATACTATGAAAAACGAAAGGGGCCTTGCGGCCCCGGTAAGCTGAAAAAGTCCCAAAGTTTTGGCGAACGGACGGACTCTTTCGGAAAGCGAGCTTCTTTGAGAACTCTCAACGAGGTTCAAAGGCGGCTCTGTTGATTCGAGTATACCACACTCGGTAAGACAGGCCTCCTTTTCCGAAAGTTCAAATGACCTAAGAGGAGGTTCTACATATGCCACACAAAATGATGAATTCGCAGATAGCGGACGTGCTTCACGATAACAGGTTGTCGATCGAGGCACGTATGCTATATGCATACCTCTGCTCATTCGATGATAGTGTACCGCCTTCGACCTATCAGATGATCAGGCAGCTCGGCATCGGCAAGACGCGATTCTATCGATATCGAAACGCGCTCGAAGCGTTTGGACTCATCGTGGTCGAGAACAAGATCACGTCCGGCGGCGGGGTCGCAAAGTACTCTTTCCCTGACAAACCGGTGCCGACTGCAGAAGCCGAGGAGATTTTGATCAGCCGCCTGATCAACAATAACAACAAAGCGATGAATTTCAAAAAGGAAAGGAATGATGGAAATGCAGGGAAACGCAACTGAAATCGACGAGCGCAACCTTTTGCAGCTCGATGCGCTGCTCTCCCACGGATATGGGCTCTCGCCGCAGCTCGTGATGAGATCAAAGGGCCTATCCATCGAAGCGAAGGCACTCTACGGATACCTGAGCTCATTTGCCGGCGCGGGGGACACGGCTTTCCCATCAAATTCCCGCATTCTCGAAGAGCTTGATATCAGCAAGAACCGTTTCTACAAAATACGCAAGGAATTGATCTCATGGGGCTTCATCTCGATTGAGACCACAGCGACCTCAGCGGGATTGAGAACGGTCTACACGTTGCCGCAGAACCCGATCGCCATTAAGACGGAAATCGACGAGATTGCCAGCCGCCGCAATGAAATCAAGAGCAGCTTGGTGGCGAATCTCCATAACGAGGACACGGTGAGTCATAAGGGGGATTCTGAGTCTGAGCATCTTCAGCAATCAGCAGGTAACGAGCCTTGTCGTCAATCTGAAGCCAAGGCTCAAAACAGGGGCTCCAATCTGAAGCCATGTCTCCAATCTGAAGACGAGGGTTGTCTTCAATCTGGCGACAAGCTATATATAGATACTAATATCAATCCAAAAGTATCAATAGATAGATCCGCCGCCCATCCTTCCGATGATGAAGGTCCAAGCGACTGGAAAGTCACCGAGGGAATGACTGATCCGACTCAACGAGATGACGGCGAGTCGGATCGCGATGCGAATAGACGGGACGCGTTAGATGCGGTGCCTGACGGCACCTATGATCCGCTCCCTACGGTCGCTGATGGATATACCCTTTCAAATTCTGAATTCGAGGCTTTCAACCATCTCTGTTCCTTGTCCATCAAGACGGTAAGAGGAGCCGTTCGGAACGAGGCAGCAAAACAGTATGCCAAGAGACTCGGGGAAGGATACTCTCCCGCCACCATCGAGAAGGCCTATATCGACTATGCGGAAGCCTATCGGCAGAACAACCCTTCACCGAGGTTTGCGAAGCAACTGTCAGATTGGTTCGTCAAAAGCGATGGTTTCGCGTATTTCGCCAAGAAACCTGTAATTCGAACAACGACAGCCACCAAGGCTACAAGTGGTCAAGATTCGGATCTCAGGGCCGCAACGGAGGCAAAGAACGATCGGCTGACACTTGCCGCGACCGATCCGACCTTCAGGGACCTTGAGGCAGCCGTTTCGAAGGCACGGTCACTCTGGGGACATGCCTGCATGACGTCTGACGTGGAGAACGCAAGCCGCCTCAAGGAGGAATGGAGCAAGGCAACGGAACGGGCCAACGAGTATTACGAAACCCATTGCACATCAGCGGTCGCGACAGCTTAGACGATCTGAAAACACGGGGGAACGGAAAATTGCCACGTTCCCCCGACCGTGCAAGATGTGAAGTGGTAGAATCTTACAAAAGATTTCTCAAGACCCTACCAAAGAAAGGAGAAATCATATGAGCAGCAATTACCAGCAGAAAAAAATGATGAATGCCCTAGGCGCTATCGATACAAAGGGCAACATCGTCCTCGAGCAGTTCCAAGACGGCACGGCACTCCTCTTCCAGCCGGGCAACGCGCAGCCGTTTTGCGTGGCTACAGACTATGACCGCGCGACGGCCTCGTGGTCATACGGAAAGTACTTCAGCGATCTCGGATGCGCCTATGAGGCTGCTGACCCTGAGATTATCGAGGACGCCAGCGTCAGATGGGTCAAGGAGGATATCCGGGAAAAGCTCAAAGCACAGGATATCGCACCGACAGAATTCAACGTGCAGTCCGTCATCATGGGCGATTCAAGGCTTTGGGAACGCCCTCTCGACAGAGATTTTCGAGACAACATGATTGCGAGCGGAAACGACGATCTCGATGCACGCGTTGCCATTCTCAAGGAGAACGGGAACTTCAAGAATGTTGACACCGCAATGCCGGTGGAAAGTCTTGATGATCTGGAACAATACAGGTCTGATCGACTTACGGATAAGGTCACGTCACTTAAAGACAGTCTTGATGCACAATATAAGGCAGATGAGCGTGGTCGCGTTTTCGACCGTCCATGTCAAGTACTTGACGACGGTGATCTCGACGAACATTAAATAGAAAGGAGACAAAAATGACAAGCCGTGAAATGGTTCAAGATTCCGCCACACGCAATCAGAGAACTCTTGCTGATGCTGTCGTGGCTACTAATCGTTTCAGGGAGCTAGATGCTCGCTTTAAGTCGCACGATGGAATGGACCTCGATCCATCGACACCTGAAATCGAATCGGGATATGAATTCAATCGGCGCTCCATCGAGGATGACCGTGCTGCTGATGACCGAAATTCCATTTCGGATCAAGATATTGATTCACGGCTGTAATATGAATTTCCTGACGTATGGTTTGCAGATCGCATAATCATTGCGTGTTAGTACCGTAGGATGCAAAAGGCATCCAGAAGGGATGATTGATAATGGCAGATTTGGGAGAGGAAGCATTCTCCTCACAAATGAAAGTCGTCGCGACTTTCTTGCGGTTGCTTGAAGAGCTCATGCGTAATAAGCAGCAAGACCTCCGCTATGGCACCAAAACGCAAAGGCGAGGTATCCTTGGTCGAATGAAAGACTTCGTCGGAGGAATCTTCAAGAAAGTCTATGATGGCACATTCGGACGCCTGTCGCGTAATGGAAAAGATTATGGTCAACTTGACCTTAATGATCCGGCTGTTGCAAAGCTCTTTGCGGACACAATGAAGCAAATGGGCATGGATGCGATGCATGAAGATAACAATCTTCTGTTCAGCACTTCCGATGTTGCAAAAATCCTGGCCTTTTCCAAGATGGTTGAACAAGAGCTCGGTAAAAAAATCGAGCACGAAAACGATACCCCTGAAAAAGAGCAATCTCAGGAGCACGGACAAGACCAGGAAAGGCAAGCCGATGCCCGAGGTTGGTCTGACTATCCCGCAACGCCCGAACAGATTGATCTCACAGCTACCGTTCTGGCAGCCGATGAGGGTGTTTCGATTGATGAAATCAAGAAAGACTTTTCGGAAAACCCGTCAATCGGCGAATTGCAGATTGCTCTTGAAGCAAAAGGCCACGACACTATGGCAATCCAGCCCGACCTGAAGAATTACGCGACACCAGAACAACGAGCACAGCTGGACATGCTCAAAGATAAGGGCATCATCGGTGAAAATGAGCTTATGCAGCTTGGTAAGTATCCTTCTCAGGACAAGGCGAGCGAAGTGCTCGAAAACCATGCGGATGCCGTAAAAATGCTCGATTCCGATGAAATCTCAAATCGAGCGGAAGCAATTCGCAGTCACGATGGAATGGATCCAGATTCTCACACCAAACAGGTCGAATCCTGGAAGGAGGATCTTTCCGCGAAAGTCGGAAATGCCTTCGAGGCATCTCGTGATGCAAATGGTCAACCGAATCTCAATAATTTCGCTCTTCAGTGCAATTTGCGCGGCATCGCCGTGCAGTTCGCCAATGATGGAGAGCTTCTATTCACGGATGCCAACCAGCATCACAAGCAGGTCCGCGCCGACAACCTCGATCCGAAATTCTCCCGTAACAGCGAGGCTTTCAAAGGTCAGAAAATGTCGAAACCGTTGAAGCAAAAACAGGAAGAAATCATTAAGAGCACAGACCAGCGCAATCATGAACATTCACGTGCCCACGACAGTCAGGATCATGGTGACGCGCATGGCTCCGAGAACAAAGCTAGGTAAGGTGGTGCTCCTTGGCGTCCAATAAATCGAAAACTCCGGGCCCAATTCAGGTCGTGGTAGTTCTAATGTTGACCGTTCTTGCCTTCTACTTCGGCAATCGGTTCGGACAAGTCTTTGATTTCAACACCATGGAGATTACCGACGGGGCGCTCGCGACGGTCAATTCGATCGTCGCGGCGCCTGCCGCTATCTCAATGGCATCTGTTCCCATGCTGTATGCAATCGGACTCGCCATTACGGTTCTTATCGTCTGGCTCTACACATTCATGTATGCCGGTAACTATCGCTATGGAGAGGAAGCCGGGTCTGCGAAATGGGGCACCCTTAAAGAAGGAGTCGCCTTCAAGGATCAAACGGATCCGTCCAACAATCTTCTCTTCACGAAAAATTATGGTCTTGCCCTGAAAAAACCGAAGTTCGACCTCGAACATGACCGAAACCTCAATGTCATGGTCATCGGCGGTTCCGGCTCTGGCAAGACCCGTAACTATGTAAAACCTAATCTCATGCAGCTTAATGCAAGCTACTTTCTGACCGATCCGAAAGGAACATCCCTTCCAGAGTGCGGATATCTTTTCAGGGACAACGGTTACCGCATTAAAGTGTTCAACACCATCGAATTCAATAAATCGATGCATTACAACCCACTTAAATACGTTAAGACAGACGCAGACATTCTTTCCTTTGTCAACTGCCTGATCTCGAATACCAACGGAGACAAACAGTCCGGCGGAGATCCGTTCTGGGAGAATTCAGAACGTCTGCTCTATACCGCGCTCATCGCCTTGTTGAGAGACTGGTTCCCACCGGAAGATTACTCGCTGGACGGATTATTGACGCTTCTTTCCATGGCAGAAGCCAAGGAAAACGATGAGAATTTCAAATCTCCGCTCGACATGATCTTCGATGAGATCGAGACGGGCAAAGTTTACGAAAGAAATCCGTTCTACCAAGGTCCGTCGACCTCAAGCTCCTATGCAGACGCGGAATCAGACCGAATGGCAATCAGCGAGAACACGACCGACGAGTTCACTTGGCAGTCAAGCCTCATGGAGCGTAACAATGACGGACTGTCTCCTGCACGTGAAGGCGGATTGACGTCCGATCAGGATTTCGCATTGGCAAACTATAAGATGTTCAAAGTAGCCGCCGGCAAGACGCTGAAGTCCATCATCATCAGTTGCAACGTGCGCATGGCCCCGATGCGAATCGAGCAGGTGCGCGAACTGTTGAAATACGATGAGATGAATCTTGACGAGATGGGAGATCCCGGACAACGTACCGCTGTCTTCGCCATCATGTCGGATACTGACAAAACCTTCTCGTTCCTGCACGCAATCATGATGTGGCAGTCGATTGATATTCTTTGCCGCCGTGCACTCGAGAAATACAACGGCAAGTTGCCGACCATGGTCAATTTCATCTTCGACGAGTTTGCAAATATCGGCACGATTCCCGATATCGAGCAGACGATTGCCGTCACTCGTTCTCGTAACATCGGCATTTCAATCATCCTCCAGTCTGTCGCACAGCTGGAAAGCCGCTACGATAAAAAGGCAAAAACGATTATCGATTGTTGCGATACCACCCTCTTCCTTGGCGGCAAGTCGAATTCCACCAACAAGGAAATCTCCGAGATGATCGGCAAGCAGACGATCAATCAGAAGACATTCGGCGAGACGCGCGGACAATCCGGTTCAAGCTCGAAAAACATTCAGATCCAAGGTCGTGACTTGATTGATGCCGCCGAGATCGGCAAGATGAATCGCCGCGAGGCAATCCTGCTCATCGCCGGTACGAATCCACTTAAAGATTTGAAATACCCGGTCGAGCAACACCCTAACTACATCTATCTCGACCCAGGTCGAAACAAGCCAGGTCAGGTCAAAAACCGCTGTCTGTACGATGAACCGTTCAATATCCTGGAGTACATGGACGAAATTAGGACAAAAGACGATACCTACGCGTCATAAATCACGCGTTTGGTATACACTGAATCAGTGCAACCGACACGGAAAAAAGGAAAGGAATTGAATGGGTGGATAAACTTATAAGAATTTTTGCCCAGCCGATAGGTTTCGCCGGTACTGCTTTTGGCATTGCCGGCCTAATCTATCTCGGCATCTCATTGGCAAGCGGTGGAAGGCGCCAGCCTGAAATCGTTAAAGCCATTGCAATGATCGTAGCTGGTTTTACCGTTGCAGCAGCAATGGCGCTCTATGGCTACACCGGGCATTAAGCTCATGGAATCTCAGAATATTTAAAGAAAGGAATTTAGCGTATGCTCTCTCAAATCATGACTAAGATTTCCGGAGGCGTCACCTTTCTCGGCGGCATCCTCATCGTTTTCGGTCTCGTCAATCTCGGTATGACAATCAAAGACGGTATGCAAGGCGGTGGCGGTCAGCTCGCCGGCGCCATCGCCATGATCGTCGGCGGCGGTATCGTCATCGCAGCCTCCGTTTTCCTCGGCAACCTGGACACCAGTTTCGCTGGCTAAAGGAGGAAATGCCCGATGCTTAGCGTTGCAATTCATAAGGATATCGCCGAATATCAACCGAAAGTCATCGGTAAACTTACCGGTCGTACCCTTATCTCAATCACTGTCGCATTAGGGCTTTCCGTCGCTGTCGCCGTCTATATGAATCTCGTTTTGAAGATCGATCCGACCGATCACCTGGAGTTCATCTATGCGGTTTCACTGCCCTGTTGGTGCTGTGGCTTTTGGAAGCCTCACGGGCTGCCATTCGAGCAATTTGCTCTCCTTTGGCTACAGCACCAGCTCTCCGATAATCGGCTTTTTTACAAACCGTCAATGTTTAAGAGCGGGTTCGTGAAAACGCCGGATGAGATCACGCAAAGCAGGAAAGGAAAGCTTTATGACAAATCAACCAGAAAGTTCCTTGATGGGACAAACGGACTTGAAGCCTACAGCCCAAGGGCAGGTCGAGTCATCTATTAACGATACAATCAATTTTATCATGGCTAAGGTTGCCGCTGGCGAAATCGACGCCGCCACGGCAACCGAACTGATTGCTGCCGCCCGCAAGGATTATGAAAGCAACGTTCCGGTGACCACATCTGCCCAACAGGCCGTGCAACTCCAACAAACTGCGAATCCCTATCAAGCCGATCCTCAGACTGCATACGCTGTACCTGAGATGGAACCAGAACAGACTCCTATTGATTATGGACAGTTCGCTACTTCGACAAACTATCCACACACCTACGATGTCGAAGATTCCTCCGATGTCGATATGGATGCACTGAGCGGTATTGCCAGCGATGTGTTCGATAAGCAGCCTCGGAAAAAGCTTTCCCGTAAAGAAAGAAAAGCCCGGGCTAAGGAAATGAAAAAACTCCAAAAGGAGTCGAATGCCAAACTCAAGGCGAATGCAAAGAGCAATAAGTCCATTCAGAAGCAGCTAAAAGACCGCGATAAGGAACTCTCGAAAAAGAATGAATTTGCTCGCTACAGGCGCAAAACCGCAAAAGACGTCACTTCATTCATCGGGTACAATCGCATGTATGAAGACGGCATATGCGAGGTCGAGGAGGGAATGTTCTCCTCCTGCATCTGTTTCGAGGACACTTCTTACCATTCTGTTCGCGAGGATGCTCAGAAAGCTGTATTTACGTCGATCTGCCGTCTCTACGACCAGTTTGGCGCGGACACGCTTGTTCAATTCAATATCATCAACACACCGCTGCTCAAGGAACAGATTGGGCATCGCAAGTTCTTCAATCCGAGCAGCCAACTGAATGTAAACGCCGCAAACGATGCCGCCGTCTTCAATGAGATCTTAAATGAGAAGATGCGGCAGGGTGTTTCGAACATCCGGCGTAAGATGTATATCACCTTTTCGGTTTCCGCCCCCACGGTGGACGATGCCGTTCCGAAACTCGCCCGTATTGAAAATCAGATCTCGCAGATTCTCACATCTATCGGTTCAAAGAGCCATGTTCTCGATGGTGCGGAACGACTGGCACTTCTGAATAGTCAGCTCAACCCACTCAAGCCATTTAACTTCGATTATCGACGGGATATCTCCGCTAGGATGGTGCAGACGACAAAGGATTGTATCGCACCGATGACACTTGATTTCAAGCCGGAAGGTCTTGCCGACTGCTTCAAGACGGGTGATATGTGGGGACAGGTTCTTGTTATCAAGAAGCTTGGTTCGGAACTAACCGATCAAGCGCTTTCCGATATCACCGAACTCCCGATTCCGCTTAATGTCACTTGGTTCGCACAACCTATGGATAAAGCGGCTGCCGTCGCTTTCACGCGACAGCGTTTGGCTTGGATCGATAAGGAAATCATCGAGGAACAGCGCTCGGCAGTTCAGAAAGGCTATGACTTTTCAATCCTTCCGCAGGAGCTCAAGTACTCTAAAGAGGAAACTGAAGACGTCATCGATAACCTTCAGAACAAAAACCAACGTCTTTATGTTTTCACGGGACTTTTCTATACATACGCACCGACTAAGAAGCAACTGGATAACCAGGTGCTTTCCATCATCTCCGCCGCCCGCCAAAACTCCATCGAGGTCAGCACCTATGAATACCGACAGCGGCAAGGTTTCAACTCTATCTTGCCGTTAGGTCACAACCACTGCGAGATCTCCCGTATGTCCACAACTGCCGAAGTCTCCATCCTCATGCCGTTCGCAACAATGGAACTGGATGATAAGGGCGGCAACTATTACGGTCAGAACAAGCACTCTTCTAACCTGATTTTCTGTAACCGCAAGCTCCTCGCATCACCGATGGGTTTTGTTTGCGGCAAGACCGGTAGCGGCAAGGGCATGGCCGTAAAGACCGAGATGACCGGTACGATTCTCAGCAACCCGACAGATGAAATCTATATCATCGACCGTGCCGGCGAATATACGGGTATCTCAAGTCGCTACGGCGGCGTGACTTACAACTTTGCAGTCGATTCGGATACCTATCTGAATCCGTTCGATACCGTTTCCGTCGAAAGCCTCAGCCCGGATGCCCAGCTTGCCTTCAAGATCGATGCCATGCTTGCCCAAGCCGGCGCTTCGGCCGCCGAAGCAGGCCGTGATCTCGGTGAGGAAGACCAGTCGATCATCACGCGTTGCGTACAGGAGGCTTTCTTCGACGCGCGTCAACGCGGCGAACAGCCGCCCCTCCTTGAAGACTTCTACAACAAGCTGCTTGAACAGCCTGAGCCTGAGGCAAAGACCATCGCGCTGCGTTACGAGCGTTTTGTCACAGGTGCCCAGTCCTTCTTTAACCATCAGAGCAACGTCGACTTCAAGTCTCGTATCGTGGATTTCAATTTGAAGGACTTGCCGGACTCGATGCTCGTCTTCGGTCTAATCAACGTCTGCGAGGCAGTTCGTAATCGTATGTACTTCAATGCGAAACGCGGAGTACGTACATGGCTGTATGTCGAGGAGATGCAGTCGCTCTTCGCCTACCCTACGGTACTGAACTACTTCTCGCGCTTCTCGAACGAGGGTCGTAAATTCGGACTTTTGCTGACAGGTATCAGTCAGAACGCCGTGGCAATGTTGAAGAACAAAGCTGCTCAAAATCTTGTCCTGAATTCCGACTTCCTGCTCCTGCTTAAACAGTCTCCGCTCGATCGTGCCGAATGGGTACGCCTGCTCGGTCTTTCCGAACAGGAGGAGGAGTTCATCGACGAATCTGTCGAGCCGGGCGACGGTTTGCTTATCGCCGGCGGTGCGCGTGTTCCGATTCGCGGTAAATTCCCGTCCGGTAACGTGCTCTATGACCTCTTCTCGACGAACCCGAATGAGGCTGCCGACAAGAAGCGCATGCAGGAATTTGCAGCACGCGAAAAATCCCGCCTTGAATAAAATTAGCTGAAAAGGAAAGGAGCTGACAAGATGAGAGCAGACGATTTCGTCACAGGTGATTCTGCAAGAGGAGCTGGACAAAGCTCTCTTGTTGGTACCGAAACAACGAATGCAGTCAACACCGGTCTTGTCGGCTCCGCCACTGCAATTGCCAAAAACATGGTCATCGGCGGCACTGAACTCGGTGATGTCGACAAGATGTATCAAACTGGCAAATCGGCTATAAAAGGATCTGTAGGTGCCGCGCGTGTCGGTTCTGACCTTGTGAAAGACACCGTTGACACGGCAAAAACAACGGCTAAGGCTTTTAAAGCAGGGCTTAACGGCGAGGATATCGATCTTTCCGGAACAAAATCACGTTCCGGAAGTAATCTGGCGAAGGGTACGAAAAAAGCTGCCAAAGAAGGATTTCGAGCCGCAAAGCGTGCCGCCATCAAGGATTCCGAACTTGAGGATGTGGACAACCTTTATCAAGAAGCAAAAGGATTAAGCAAAGCGGCTGTCAGTTCTACAAAAGGCGCAGTCAGCAATACCCGTAAATCTTGGAAGATGCTAAAACGCTCAACCGCGCGAATTAAAGCCCTTTCGAGAAAACGATTCACCGCCGGCGCCGGCAACAAGTTCAACCAGCAGATGTATCGGTATATGCGTTCAGCCGCGTACCAATCTGTTTCCACCGGCGGTGGAATCATCAATACAGCAAAGAACGTTCTTTCTTATGCATACTGGAGCGTACGCATGGCAGCAAATGGCATTGGCGCAATTTTGGGTGCCTTGTTCGGCGCCATAGGTGTGCTTATTATTCCAGTGATTATCATAATCGCCGTCATTTGCACTATTTCTGGTGGAAGTAAAGGCGAAAATGCATCCGTGGGCTCTTTGACTGGTGACGAGGCCACGATAGCGCAATACCTTATCGACAAGGGTGTCGATCGCACCCATATAGCTGCAATCATGGGAAATATGTTCCAAGAGTCGGGCTGTCACCCTACTGCCTTGAACAGTTCATCCGGGGCCTATGGAATCTGCCAGTGGCTTGGTGGACGAAAGACTGGTCTGGAAAACCTTGCCAAGGAAAAAGGCAAAGATATGTCCGACCTTTCCGTTCAACTTGACTGGTTCTGGGAAGAATTCGCCGAATCGTGTTCGGGATGGAATAAAGCAAAGTATAAGGTTTTTTGTGCCCAGTCCGATCTCAAACAATGTGTCTATCTTTTCAGAAGCCAGTTTGAGCGCTGCGGAGAAAGCGAAGCGGCCGACGCGAATCGTTTGGCGCAGGCTCAGCGTATCTACGATGCACTGGGAACCAGTAATGGAACTAACGGAATTGACGGAAACGGTCAGGATTTAAAGAAAGCCACCAGAAGGCAAAAAGACGTAGTTAATGCCGCCAATACAACTAAGTCCCCAGGACAGGGATGGTGTGCTGCCTGGGTCACGAACGTCTTCCAGAGCGCCGGCATCGGTTACTTTGGGGGAAACGCTTGCGATATGTGCCGCGCTTACTGCACCAGCACTAACGTTCGGGATTTAAAAGTTGGAATGATCATCGCTGACGTGTCACATCCTGGAACAGGCGAGGCGGGTCGTCTTTATGGGCATGTCGGAATCTATATCGGCGATAATAAGGTCATCAGCAACGAGGGGGCTATTACCATCAAGAGCCTTCAAGAATTTGTCGGTTTTTATGGAAAGGGTACTGGATGTAAATGGGGATGGCTCGGCGGCGTCGATCTATCTAAATAAAAGGAAAGGAATAAAAGCATGCGAGACATCTGGTTTTTAATAACAGACCATAAGGGAATCGTGAAAATCCTTGCAATCCTAATCGCTATTTTCTGCGTCGTTTCCATCGGTGTCAGTTCTTATACGTCTACGATGAAAGTTCAGGAACAGCAAGAACAACAGGCGAAAAAAAAGGAAAAAGAAAAACAGATCAAAAACAGCTCAGTAAAACTGAAAAAAGATCAACAGAAAACCATCGATGAATATGATGATGCAACAGCGCAATTTTCTGCCTTGCTGTCCTCTAATGTCTGGGCAACTTACAGCGGCACCGGAAGAACGCTATATTTCACAGACTCGTCAATCATTATCGCTGATCCGGAAGCTGATCCATCTAAAGTTGAAAAGCCCTTTGTCATCAAAGGCCTTTCAACTGAAAAGGTCGATGTCGGTGAGATGAAAAATCTCACTAGGTACAATTGCGCCTATGAATCAGACGATGATAAAACCAGAGTATTGACCGTCGATAAAAACGATGACGGTACATATTTCAAGATGTCTATTGATGTGAAAAACAGCGGCACGAACGAGGAATATGTAAGAACTCAAGCCGCTGGTACTTTTGATATCGACGGCATTAGTGAAGATATGTCTGCTTTGCTTGGCGATTCGAGAAGCATCATTGAAGATTTTCTACGCGAGCAATGTGCTCTCTATTATCCGACCGCGGTCGAAGCCGAGTGCAACGGTATCCTTACGGCCGACTTCAACGCTAACGAATATAGGGTTGATTTTTCCCTGAAAGACACGGAAGACCAACAGCTTACGGGGATTACTGTGGTTTACCATCTGAGCACAAAACAATGTGAACTGATGTAAAGGAGGAATTTTATGTTTAAAAATAAAAAAATAGTACTTTTTCTCCTTGTTCTACCTCTGGTTGCTGTTTTGGTTGCTCCGAAAGTAGCCCTTGCAGATGACGACTCCGATTGGGTCAAAAATATCCCAATCATTGGCGGCGTTGTTGACTTTGCTTCGGATCCAGGTGGATGGATTACCGATCGTTTTGCTGAAGGAGCTGAGTTCTTTTTCAATGATGGTCTTCAAAATATCAAGACTACTTCTACAAAATCGATTCTTGGAAAATCATTCAATAATCTTCTGGGGAAGAAAACAGGCACCTTTTACAGCACGGTTAGCTTTGTTAATAAGTCAGTCGTCATGCCAACAGCAGCTTCCATCCTAAGCCTTGTGATGTTGATACAATTGATAAAAATATCACAGCGTATTGATGGAACAGCTACCTTACCAGCAATTAAAGACATTGTCTTTTTAATTATCTATGCGACGATCTTCATTTGGCTTCTCAAAAACTCATTGAAGATCTGCGCTGGAGCATATGATCTATTTAACGAAATGATTGGTAAGATCAATCAGTCGACCGTTGATGAATTAAAAACTGTCACAATAGCTGATTCTTGTAAAGAGAGTTTTGGAGCGGTAATTGGTATATGGGTTCAGAGCATGATATTCGATTTGATCACGATTATCATCAAGGGCTCGGTTTCGGTCATGTGTTATATGCGAGCAATGCAACTATATGTTATGGCTGCGTTCTCACCGCTTCCGTTTGCGCTACTTGGATTCGACGAAACAAAAAACTATGGAGTATCTTTCTGCAAGAACTTCTTAGCGACATGTCTTGCAGGCGTAATTATTCTTTTTGCAATGGGACTTTTCCCAAACCTGCTTTCAGGCTTTAGCGGAGGAGAAATATCCGGCTTCAAGGGCGATATGTGGAGCTCTGTTTGTGCATCTGTTGCTCTGATGCTAATCGTAATTAAATCCGGCACAATCGCGCGTGACGTTTTTGGCGGATAACTTATTAACCAGGGAGGTGTAGCATCATGAACGATGGAAATGATAAGCATGAGGGAGCTTGGTGGGGAAATCTCGAAACTCTGAAACCCTCTCAAGTGCAATCTGATTACAGTTATGTAGATGAGGATGATCGACGTAAGAAGTTCATCATTATTGCAGCCGTTATCGGTATTGTTCTAGTGCTGCTCCTCGGTGGCGTGACTGCTTTTACCGTTCTTTCAAGTAATAAAGGTCACGACTCAGATACAAAGAAAGAACAAACGCAAACTCAGAAAAAAGAGACCTCGACTGAGAATGCAAAGAAGAAAAAATCCGCTGAAAAGAGTGCTATCTCCGTCATGGTGACAGCTGACGGAGCTGCTGAGGATTCTAAGGCTTCCGTTTCGGTTTCCGAAAAGGGTAAGAACGGAAAGATTGTTGTCAAAGATATTTCCGTTGCAGTCAACGACGAAGTCAAGATCTGTACTCTGCCGAAAGGCAAGTATTTGCTGACCGTTGAGTCGGCACCGGACGGTTATGATAAACCAGCAAAAAGCACCAGTTTCACCGTCAAAGGTGACGGGAAAAAGGTGTCAGCTTTCGCTTTTTTAGCCAAACATGTCGATAAGACTGCCAAGAGCGGTGAGTCTGAAGATAATGCCGAAGCGACTCCGGCAGACGGGGCTTCGCAAAACCAGGACGCTTCTTCTGACGGTCAAAATCAGAACAATCAGGCAGAAAATTCTTCTGCCGATATGAATCGTGGTGCTTCCGCTCCATCGTCTGGCAACGGACAGCCCTCTTCTACTTCAACGCCGACAACCACGAAGACTATCCATCATCCCGCCGAGACGATTAGGATCGCGATCTGCGACACATGCGGGGCGGATATCACTGATGATATCGAAGGCCACAAGAAGTCAACCGGCCATCCGTGGTACCACTACGATGCGAAAGTGGTCAAGGAAGCCTGGGATGAAACGGTGACCGTGAACTAGATGAAATTCGCAAGCGCTTGCGAATTTGAAAGAAAAAACAGGGCACCCGACCGAGGTGCCCTTTTCCGGTATCGAATGGTAGAATCTTACCAAGCATCAAGACGCAAGGAGGTACCCCGTATGAACGAAATGCAAGCCCACGGCCTTTTAATCCCCGTCGGATCGAAGCCGTTCGAGGTTTGGATCGATAAGAATAAATCGCTGGCCGAACTGCAGGACCTCGTCAACGGCAACGTTGATGTACTGAGCGTCCTTGGTAATGGGGTTGACCTGTGGGTCAATGAAGAAGGTTTAATCAACGGCATCGAACCGGATCGATATCAGCTTCAGAATGAGCACGCCGCCGGCGACAAGCATGAGAAATCTACGAAGTCTCTCGCCGAAGTCGCTACAGAAGCCAGGGAGAGTTCATTAGTACTCAGCCAGGACGAGGGCAACCACGACGACAGCGGCAACGATATCGGTAATTCGCGTCCAATCGACCACGAGTATCCGATCAGCCACTAACCAGAGCTGTATGAATCGTTTTAAAGAAACAAGGCGGTGAAACGATGGAATCCAATAAAGTCAAAGGTCTGATCTTCCCTGTCGGTGGGGAGGCACAGGCCTTTCTCGCCGACAGGGACAGACCGTATCGAGACATCCGTGAGGCAGTCCAAGGCGAATATGACGAACTCGGTGCCACGTTCGCCGATGTGGATATCTATGTAAATGCCGCCGGTGCAGACAGTTTGCTGCCAAACCGCGCCATCAACCCCGATGCCTTCATGGATGACTCGGGCTTCCTATCTGAAAAGAGCTTCATCGTCGGAACAAACGACGGTAAGCCCTTCTCTCTCATTTTCGGCAATATCGTCGCTCTCTCACGTGATGAGACCGGTGAGCTTATCGATATGCCTGCCGATATCGAGACGGAGCTGAAAGAGTCACTTAGCGATCCTTTGGACGGATATGATTTACGGTTTCGAGAGGCCTTCGGCAGATATCAGAACTGGGACCTAAGCCAAGCCCAGGCCGCCAAGATCGCCGGCTTGAGCCAACAGGCATTCTCCTATCATGTGAACAAGATCACGAATGCACAGGATACCCGAGGAAGGGGATTGAAACCCCTTCCCAAGGGATTCGACCGCCTCTACAGCGAGTATAAGAGCGGAGACATCTCGGCAAGATCTGCCGCGACGAAGCTCGGCATCACGCATCCGACGTTTCTCAAATATGTCAAGGAATGCGATGTCCGCCTGCATAAGGATGACCTTGTGCAAACCCACAATCCGCGGGGACTCACGGAACGCCATGCAGCGGCCACGGATGCGGCAAGGAATCTGAACCATGATCAGAACGCACCTGATTCGCCATTACAGGACAGATAGACGGCACAAACACGGGGACTCACCGTTTCGGTGAGCCCCCGTGCCCTTCTACACGATACCTTTTGCAGATGACATACCGTATCCGTCATCGATATATAGGCGAAACGCAGCCAAAGTGGTAGAATCTTACAAAACACGCCGCCGGAACGGAGGGTAACATGCAAACCGGAACGAAGAAGACCCCTGATCGCTTCCAGAACTACTTCTGCCCTGCCGCAGCCAACGATATCGTGCACCATGCCTACGCATGGATCGTCAAAGAACCGAACATGCAGCCGAAATTCCTCTACTGCCGCGCTATCGACGATCCAGCCAACGACCGCGGATGGAATATCATCGCGGAGGTCTGGGAACGCGATGTTCTCGGCGGATGGGGCATCTCCTCTTCCACCATGCATCCCGAATTTGAAGACACCGCCGACGGATATGTACTTGCCGAGGGTATGCCCGGAACGGCAGCATCACTGCCTTACCAGGTATTCCGAGAGGTGGTCAATGAACATGACACGAATTACCTGATCGCCCTCGCCATTGCAATCGATGCCCTGCCGAAAGATTCCACTTGCGACATGGCATCTGAAACTATCCGTGCAAACGCCGACATCGATATCGCCGAGCGCCGCAAGAGTGTCCTTCCCGACCAAGCCGGCCTCGCTGCCAAAAAGGCGTCCTGTATCGAGTCGCTTGCGCACATCGGCGGCAATGCGCCCGTTTGCGGACAGAATGAAATCGCCCGGTAAAGGAGAACCGATATGAGTGAAATCAAGACGAAAATCAGAACCTACAACGACGTCATCGATCTGTTCGGCGAAGAGAAAGCTGCCGATATGCTAAGCGAGGCGCTTGACTGGTCGACAATCGATCCGAAAAACGATAAGAAGAATATCATGGAGCGCAAGCCACTCCTCCTCGATCCGTATATGACATACGAGGGCGAGGATTACTGCAAGCATATCGTCGCCGGATTCCTCGCTTTCCGACACCCTCGCCTGCCTTGCCGCACAGAAATGCGTCGACGACCATAACTGGTGTGTGGAGAACCTTGAGCTTACCGAAGACGCTATCATGCACGCCAAACCGATTGAGAACGGTTCAGAGGGGCTTCCAAAAGACTGCTGGGACCTCAACCCCGGAGGCCGCCCGTTTGCCGTCACGGAGCCGATTCTCCATCGGCTCCAGAGCTCTGCGAAACTCTGCGCACGAGCCGGTACCACCACCCAGTTCACGCGCATGACCGTCAACCAGTGGTTCGACAAAGCGGAACGGTCACAGCGAAGCCCGCTCGGCCGGTCTGTAGATATCGGACGCGCGGCAAGTGCCTTGAACAGCCAGCAGGAGCATGCGGAAGTTCCACAGGACCTTACAAAATAAGCAAAGGAGAACCGACATGGACGATTATAAGAAAATCCCGTTCGATGATCCGGACCTCTGTGTGCCGGATCTCGATGATTTCGACCAGATGAAGGAATTCTTCCTCGATTGCGCGGCTGAGTATTTTCGCTACCTGTCATCAGATGATATGGAAAAGATGCTCGCTGCGCTCGGGAAACGCGTCGACGTACTCGCGACGCCGACAGATGATGTATTTATCTCCGTAAGCCCGGACGCCGTACTCGATATGTACGACCCTGACGGCGTCCCGGTCATCGCATACTTTTTCCCAAACGGGTATAGAACCAAGACGAACGATAACGGCTGCAGCAATGTGATAGCCAGCCTTTACGGACGTGACAACTTCACTTCATATCTCGCGCGTGCTGCAAACGAGGAAAAGATCCTGTATATCGATTCTGAGAAATATGAACAAATGGAAAAAGAGCTACCCCGCTATGGTGGGACACTATTCCCTCCGGCGCTTGCAGCTCTTTCAATGGATATTATAATACCTTCATCCTATATTTGCAAGATGAAAGCGGAAATAAATCCGAAGCTGTCCGATCGCGAAAGGGAACATAATTCCCTTAACCGCACCATGCATTTCAAGGTCGCGGACAGCAGGCGAAATAGGCTCGCGCAAGATAGGGATAGACCGCGCAACATCACTCTCAGATATGACGACGACAACCGCGATTCGCAGTAAAACCATTGAAAAGGAGAATTAAGAAATGAACACGCTTGGCCTGGTAAATGTCTTAAACAACGATGGAAACGTACTGATCGATGTGGCTCAGATGGCCGATAACCATATCCAGAACGCCGCCATCCACAATGCGCTGGCTGAATGGAACGAAACGGACGATCCGTTCTCGCCTGAAACGACGCAAAGGCTGATCGGTAAACTCAAAGGCGAGATGCCGTCGCTTATCGCATGGCTGTCGGAAGGGAACTATCCAAAGAGCAGCCTGGTGCCGGAACTGTTGGCTTACGTGAAGATGCCCCATCCGCTCCAGGTCTATAAGAACCTCGATCTAGATATCACTATCGAAGATTCCGAAAAAGGGCCTGCATTCGATGTAAAGCTCTCCTATGCGGGCAACGCGGAACATTTCAAATACGCCCACCTGCCCGTTGAAACAGATAAGACATCCGTCGTATTAAGCATCATCGACGCGTATGATGGGCTGCAACTGAAAAACGATCCGGAGCATCACGGTTACAGGGAAGCGGTCGAAAAGAACTATTCAAAACTCACGGACCTCATCGGGAAAGACGGAATCGACTCGATCAGGGACTTCCATGAGGGCGTAGAGACCGGCAAGTATTTCTCGGATATGGAATTTGACCTAAAAGACCCGGATCCCTCCGCGAAACATATTCTAGAGTGCCTTGGATCCCTGGAGAAACCCGTTCAGAAAGCGATGGATAATTTCGCACGGGTAACCACTTTCCGCAATCTCGCGGAAAAGAACCTCCTGCGCGAAGCGACCCTGTTTACCTCCGGTATGCTAGAGGAAAAGAACGGTCGCCTGATCGTCCCGCAAGGATATAGGCCCGGAATGTCGAGTGAGGAATATCAGGCATGGCATCCATCGGCGAGGGGAAACACCGCCATCTCCGTGGATACGGCGATCTCGGCAAAGCAGCTCGGAAAGCTGGAAGAAATCGCCGAATCCCAGAAACCTCAGCAGATCATCATGGATGTCCTTATCATTGACCCAGGTGACCATCTGTCTCAAAAATCGGATCCCCGAGACCCGATGGACGGGGCGTTTGTCGATGAAAGCCACATCGCGGTACCGATCAGCCCGGAATTCGCGTCAACCGTGGCTTCGGATATGAAAGATTCAATCGATGCCAAGCTGGCCGGCAAGCGCACGAAATGCGACATTTCCCAATGGCATACGCTCGGGAAACAGGCTCGCGACATGCTCGCCGAGAACAGTAAACATGACCGCTCTCTCGCTGCCGTCAGGGATGCCAAGACGGCCGTTGCCGACAAGGTCAACGAAGGGCATCAAGCTAGTTCCGTGCACGATATTCCGAGTCATTAAAGATTAAGGCTGAACAAATTTTTGATTGAAAGGACCTTCCATGTATCCCGGTCAGCATATGTCCGTCGAGGATAACATTTTCTATGCAAAGCGAAATATCGTTGACAGTATTTGGAAAGAAGCAACTATCGAGGGAATCGATATCACGTTCCCTGCTACAAAAGCTGTTTTTGAAGGTGCTAAAATTGCTAACCTAACGCAAGACCAAACAACTGTAATCAACAATCTAAAACATGGATGGCAATTCATATTTGATTTTATTGATGCACCTATCGATTTGTCATATGTACGGCAGGTACATCAACTCGTTAGCAACAATCTTGTTCCCGATTCTGGACAACTGCGATATTTTGATGTGTATATTGGCGGAACAAGCTGGCAACCGGAAATACCAGACTTCGACACTGCAAAAGCCGCTATCGAGAAAATTGCGAATATGGAACCTGGGAGAGAACGCGCGCTTAAGATGTTCGGTTATCTTTGTCGCTCCCAACTTTTTAGTGATGGAAATAAGCGAACAGCGCAACTCATAGCAAATAAAATGCTGATTGCTGACGGCTGTGGCATCTTGGCGATTCCGAAAGAGCAAATTAACAATTTTGAGACTCTGCTACTCGACTTTTATGAAACAAACAAACCGGATAAATTCTTTTCTTTTTTAACTAAAGAAGCTATCTATGGACTCGATCGTACCGTACCATCTTCACAGAACTTAAAAGTCAAGTGTAAAGCTGCCACACTTGGAAGCAACGCGTTGAAAACAAGAAGCAATACTGTGGGCATTAGCAAGACACAAAACGCTGACCGTACAGCGCACACCGAGCATATTGAATGAATGTTATGGACATGGTATAATAATATTACGGAGGTAAAAATACTATGTCTACAATCGCTGAGGCTGAAAAAGCTGTTGAATTCAATGTCTTCTATGCAAAAAGAAATGTTGTGGATAGCATCTGGAAAGAGGCAATCATTGAAGGTGTCAATATCACATACCCGCAAGCAAAAGTAATCGTTGAGTACAACCAAACCGTTGAAGGATTGACTGTCACCGGAACAATTACCGTCTACAATCTTAAACTTGCTTGGAATTATCTCTTTGAGCATTTAAACTCACTTGTAGATTTTGAGTTTGTTGCCAAAATAAATTCCATTTTGGGTGCATCGCTTGTTCATAACGCTGGATGTATTCGTAACATACCAGTAGGTATCAGTGGGACCGCCTGGCAACCGGAGATGCCGGACTTCGATACTGCAAAAGCCGCTATCGAGAAAATTGCGAATATGGAACCTGGGAGAGAACGGGCACTTAAGATGTTCGGTTATCTTTGTCGCTCCCAACTTTTTAGTGATGGAAATAAGCGAACAGCGCAACTCATAGCAAATAAAATGCTGATTGCTGACGGCTGTGGCATCTTGGCGATTCCGCCAGAGTGTAAACATGACTTCGGTGAAAAGCTCAAACGTTTCTACGAAACAGCGGATGATTCAGAATTGCAGAAATTCTTGATTCAAACATCAATTTACAATTAAGAAAGACAGGAAGCTGATTTGATCAGCTTCCTGTCTTTCTTTTACGGTTAGACGAGTTTTACTTAATCAAAGTATATGATATAATATACTTTGAAAGCAGGTGATAAGATGCGTACTATCGACGCTATGAAAAAACTTGCCCGCAATGATGGGCGATTTACTCATGTTTACACTAAAAAGGAGCTGTCAGAACTTTTTAATGAAACCGGCAGCAAATTGAATGGAACATTGAAGTCACTTATTAAAGAAAACATTTTGAATCGTGCATACCATAATGTATACGTTTTTCGCTTTTCTCAATACGGAGGACTCGGTACTTTAGATTTGATTGGTAAGAAAATCCGACCAAATGACTCCTTCTATGAAAGCCTTGAGTCCTCTGCTTCAGCATGGAGTCTCATTTCACAGATCCCCACGGTCGTAACCTATATGACCACAGGAAAGTCAAAATGGTATAACACGGGTTACGGAAGCATCGATTTCGTTCATTACAGCAAAACAGATGAGAAACCAAGAACCATCGATAGGTCGTCGATGGGAAGGGTTCCACTTGCTGATAAACTTCAAACATATCGAGACTTACAAAAAACCAAACGTTCCCTTGATCTTTTAAGAGAACAATACGACAAAGACCATGGCTGCCGCGACGGTAATATTCAATATTATCCATGCGAAGATGATGACACATGGGATTTCCTAGATAATTTGGAGGAAGATATACTTTAAAGTATATCTTCCTATTTTCTTGGAGTCCCTATGCCTTTATTTGCATCGCTTACTCTTGTTAAAGAAACTGCTTTAACAAGAGGCTGCTTCTCTAAAATCTCCGTTACTGACTTCGTTTATCGAAAAAGAACTCCTTCATATAGACCTACTCAATTCATTTATTCCCCAGATGAAGAATACAGCCCTCGTATTTAAAGGCGGAACCGCGCTTCGTCTTTGTTATGGTGCTCCACGATATAGTGAAGATTACGCCAGGCGTCAAAAGCTCTTTCTAACGAACGAACAGATCGGCAAATAGATTCCTTTGACAAAACTGAGCATTAAAACGTTATCGTTGTGAGAGTCTTTTAGAAAGGAAAGCAATAATGGAATTGATTCTTGCCAAGAAACCTAGCGCTGCACGAAATTTTGCAAAAGCATTGGGTGGAAAAACCGGTAATTATGCCGGAACTGAATATAAAATTACCAATCTGCGCGGACACGTTATGGGGCTGTTGCCTCCCGATAAACAGGTTCCTACTGAAAAGGTCGAGTTCTATAAGAGTTGGGATCTTGAAAATCTGCCGTGGAATCTCAACGAGTTTGCATGGAAGAAGGGGATCCTAAGCGGATGCAAGGACATCATTTCCGGTCTTAAAGATGAGCTGAAAGAGGCCGATTGCGTCGTGATCGCAACGGATGTCGATCCGTCCGGCGAGGGCGAACTGCTCGCCTGGGAGGCTTTGGAGAAATGCGGTTGGAGAGGTCCGACCAAGCGTATGTACTTTGCCGACGAGGCGCCGGCAAGTGTGCAGAAGGCTTTCAGGGAACGCAAGACCCTTCCATCTATGGACAAGGACGGCGACTATGTGAAGGCGGTCGTCCGCGAGCGCTGGGATCTCGCGAGCATGCAGTTCACCCGTGCGGCAACACTCGTAGCGCGAAAAAAGGGGTTCCGAACGGTCGTACGCCAGGGCCGGTTGAAATCGGTCATGGTCAAACTGACTGGCGACCAGCTGAAAGCCTATAACGAATATGTCCGCAAGCCGTTTTACGAGGCGCGTTTCAAAGACGAAAACGGCAACATCTTTGCCAGAAAGATCGACGACCCCGAAGATATCCGGTTCGATAGCCCCGATCAGGTAGACCTTTCGCAGTTGCACGACAGCGCTGTCGTAGAGGATTCCAGGGCGAAGAAACACACTGTCCCCGGAAAGCTCCTCGACCTCGCCGGCCTGTCCGCTATCCTCGCGAAGCAGGGGTTCAAGCCGGCAAATGTCCTGAAGACATACCAGGAGATGTACGAAAACCAGATCGTAAGCTACCCGCGTACCGAGGATAAGGAGGTCACGCCGGAACAATTCGGCGAATTGCTTCCGCTTGTCGATAAGATTGCCAGCGTGGTCGGTGTGGATACGTCTCTTCTCTCCCATCGCGCCGCAAGGAAGACACACGTCAAGGAAGGCGGGGCGCACGGCGCGAACACACCGGGAATCAATGTGCCCGAATCCCTTGCCGAACTTGAAAAGGGTTACGGAAAAATCGGTTCCGCGATCTATTCCGTACTTGCCAAGAACTATCTAGCGATGCTCGCTGAAGATTATGAATATGAGCTGATCAAAGGCCATGTAAGGGACTTTCCCGAATATGTCGGGCAGACCCAGATCCCAATCAAACCGGGGTTCAAGGCGATTTTCGATTCGGACTCCTCTTCTACCGAGAAATCGGAAGGGGAGGAGGCGGAGAACGCCTGCGAGTTCGGTAAGGTCGCCTCCCCGTATGTGCACGAAGGAGCCAACAAACGCCCGCAAAAACCGACAATGAAATGGCTTACGAAGAAGCTCGAGAAATATAACGTCGGTACCGGCGCCACCAGGACGAGCACGCTTGCGGAAATCACCGCCAATGAGGAACGCGCCCTCATGAAGGAAAACAAGGGCGCACTCACCATGACGAAGTGCGGCGAGGTGTCTTACGCCTTGCTGGCGAATTGCCAAATCGCCTCACCGGAAGTCACCGAGAAGCTGTTTGAATCCATGAACGAGGTGGGACGGTTTTCACGCAAACCGTCCGATGTCATCAATACCGTCACCGATATGGTCGTGCACGATATGAAGGCAATGCAGGATAACATCGGTGCATTGGATGGTATGAAACTAGGCGACGGAAACGCGATCGTCATCGGTAAGTGCCCGAAATGCGGCAAGGACCTCTATGCGACGAAAAATCAGTTCCGCTGCGCCGGAGTGCATTTCAAGAAGACAGGCGAGAAAGATGGGAAAGCCGTCTTCGCCCAGGACGGAACCTGCGACTTTTCCATCTACCGTTTTGTCGGACCAAAGGATAAGCCGAAGAAGCTCACCGACAAGAATGGCAGGGAGATCGCCGAAAAAGGAAAGACATCGCTCATCAAGGGAATCAAGAAGAAAAGCGGGGATGGAACCTATGACGCGTACCTCACATTGAATCGCGAGACCTGGTCGCTTGATATGCAATTCCCCGAGTTCAAGGGAAAGAAACACAAAGGCTAGTTCGGGACTCCCAACTTTAAACAATGCCGCTTCTGACAGGACCAATTTCGGTTATTCGGATAGCGTCAACGGAATCGTAACCGGTAACCCGTGGAACTTTGACTAATGCGACAGCCGATGGTTTCCGCGATCGGTTTGATACAATTGACCACAATGCAGTCAGTAAATGATGTCCAAGCTGAAGCCGGAGATCGATAGAAAGGAATTTCATTATGGAAGAAAAGACCGAAGCCGTTAAGGGCGAGGAAACTACGGTTGGTTTGACTATGAACTATAACCCGTTTTCGTTCATTTCCTGCCAGGAGGACGCCTTGGTGCTGGCGGGGTGCATCTCACATGGCTTGGATGCAGATGTCATCAAGAAAAGCGGGGACCTTTTCGCGACCGCCCGCGCCATGCTTCTCGATGCGTGTGTCTGCCTGCTCTATCGCCAGGGCGGCGATTCGATGAGCATGCAGGGGCTCGTAGATCTTCTGCAGAACGACATTAGCCATAACGAGGATCAGGATATGCCATCGATCAAGGCTGCCTATGACAAGATCGAGGCCGACGGCGCGACTGTCGAGGAGGACCTGGGGCTGAAGCGGTACCGCATGTTCCAGGCCATCGCCTACGGTGAGACGGCAATCTCCGTCGAGCTGGATCTGTACGCCAAGTTGTCCGCTATGGTCGATAGGCCGCTTGTCGGCTAGACCTGCAAGCCGAATCGATATGCCAGCGATTCGCATGGCGATGCGCTATTCATGCGGTGCCTGACGGCACCTATGATCCGCTCGCCAGGGCTCGCTGATTGATTTTTCTGGCACTCTTCTCTTTGGGGCATCCGGCTATGGGTGCCCCTTTTTTGATGAGAGATGGTAGAATCTTACAAAGAAAAATAAAGAAATGGGGGATTTAACCGTGATCGGTGACAACTTAAGCCAAGCAAACAAAGTAAAGGGCACTTCCTGCCTTTCGGGTGATGTGCGATGATGAATCGAAGCGGAATCGAAACGTATGAGCTGTTGCGCCTGGATGAGGTGGCGCTCGCCGGGTATTTCGATTTGGAAGATACCAGGTTTGAAGAATGGTATGAAAAGAACCGCGCAGTCGGCGACAGATTGTACAGCGCAATTCTTGATAGAAAAATTGACCTCGTAGCTTTCCGCGGAACGGAAGACGGTCGCTACTACTCCATCCTTACGCGTAGCCCGAAACAGGAAGGCTCCCTGCAGCTCACGGATATCGACAGCAAGGGACCGATCGGGCATCGCCGGCTTCGTGCAGGGAGGGCAGCAAACAGCTTGAAGCCGCGCGCAATCGCGAAGGGCTAGAAAACTTTGATGGGCGTGATTTCCGATGAGTGCTCGTCCGGTTATCCAAACTTACAGGCTGGCCTCCCTGCACGAAGCCGCGATCGCCCGACTTAAGAACCCCAAAAACGATAGGTATAAAGAACTCTATCTCCAAAACAGGGGAATCGGCGAGAAAGTCTATAACGCCGTCCTGTCAGGTCGCCTCGACCTCGCTTGTTTTTGCGGAGACTCCAGCAAATACTATTCGGTTCTGACACGGAGTACCAGGCAGGACGGCGCACTCCAAGTTACCGAGATCGATCGGAAAGGGCCGATCGGGCATCGACTCCTCACCGGTCCCAAGCAACTCGAACTTCCGGGATGCGGCGCGACGGTCGCCGCCGTTTCCGATGTCTCACGGTGCACGGAACTGGAAATCCTCGATGCCGTTGGATTCAAGATGCAACAAGGTCTGAATTCCAAAGCCGTCAAATGCAAGGCCGGTCATCAACGGCTCGACGCTGAACGCACAAAGACCGATCTTCCTAAAGAGAGAAAGTCCCCCGCACGTTAATCCGTGCAAGGGACTTTCCCGGTATGGCTCCATATGCCTTTCTCCGGTTAATGCTCCTGGGATGGAGTCTCCATAGCCTGTTTCCCGTCATTGAGCAATTCGGAGGCATTGCGGCTGACTTCCTGTTTATGTCCCAGGCTGCGGTCCGCCGTTTTGGACGAGCCCGCAGGATACTGCGCATCATAACGGTCGCCGATAAGGGAAACCAACTCGTCACGGTCATAATAATCTTCGTCCGGTCCGTCAGCGCAGTTATCGATATAGCCGTCCTCAAGAACGGTGACTTCACCACCTTCGGTGTAAGCCCGCCCGTATTTCTCATAGTCAAAGGCGCTTTCAATCTGACTCGAACTGTCAAGGATACGCTTCAGCTCCTCATTCTGCTCAACCATCTCGTGCCCGTAGTTTTTCTCCGGTGACATCGTGGTATAGATCATATTACCGAACTCATCCTTGTCGTAAGCACCATCGTATCCCCAGCTGTAAAACGGGATATCGTCGGCCTGCTCGATGAGATTCATAAGCCCAACAAGACTTTCAGGGGTGTCATTCGCCTGAATCCATGCGCCCACCTTCTCCAGATCGGCTGGGTTTGCCGTGACGAGCTGCTTCGCAAGCAGGTTCAAGTCCTCGAGATGGCAAAACTCGGTAAAGAGCTGAGTCGCGCCGAAGGGGACGCCATCATAATCAGAGATATAGATTTCCTCGTGCAGCGGATCTTGCAGGCGGTTGAGGTGGAGAAAATCCCGAATCTCCACTTCCGTCTTCGGCAAGGTGATCCACGTATCGTGGAGATAGCCCTCGTTGTAGTAACCGTAATTCCCGATGCATACGTTCAGGCCTTTCGTGAAATCCTGTTCCATGGCCGTCCCTTCTACTCTATGAACCGTAGGGTTGCTTTTGTAAGATTCTACCACTTTACCCCGCCCCATCCCTATTACGATAGGATTGATATCCGCTCATGCCGACAAAGAAGGGAACCGATGAGAAAAGAAAATAAGAAATAATCTCGTGACATCTGCGCATTGAATTATGAGACGAAGTCGGTATAATAGCCCAAGAGAAACACCAAAAGGAAAGTGCGTGTTTATGAATGAAACCATGAAGCCCTCTTGTGGGGAGGCATATGACGCGACTCCTATCGCCGTCCTCGCTGCAAGCGAAACCCTCACCATTACCATCGGTATGCTCACGAAATCGCCCCTCGCGGCAATCGCCGCAGGCGGTTTGACGGGTTGCGTGTGCGCCCTCGCCCTTCCCTGTATCAGCGGGCGTATCCTCGGTCGCAAGCGCGATGCGATCCTTTCCTGGTGGGATGAGAACCTTGAAGTCTACAAGAAGTTCAAGGTGGAGAATCCAGACCGCGAACCGAGCAAACGCGCCGAGAAACGCGAGGAACGGGACCTTGCGATTTGGTGGCTCGATGCCATGAGGCTCGTCCGTACCAAGGAACTCATGCGTGAGAAAGTCGAGGCGCTTATCGAGACGGGTAGCCGCATGCCAGATGGCGTGAATCTCGATGATTATGAGACCGTCGAGGAGTACCGTGCCCGCTACGTCGCACCGGTCTCCAAGATGACCTCCGCCATGCTTTCCCTTGCCGTCGGTCTCGGTACCGCCGCGACCTGCTATGTCGGGATGACCGGCAACCTCCACTCCCCGCTGCTGTTTCTTCTCGGCGGGATTACCTCGATTCTCGTCACGGCAGTCGGCGCGATGTGCGACCAGCGCTCACGCGTTCTGCCCTTCGGCCTGTCTATCGCCACATACCCTCTCGCCGTACTTACGGCGTTCGGGCACGGCGGTGTAAGCGGATTGATCGGCAACCTGCTGTGCGGTGTGGGTATCTATGCGATTTTCGCCATCACCAACCATCTCTTCCGCATCACCGGCGGCGCCGATGCAGTCGGTGCCGGCGATCGCAGGCTCGTCCCGGCGATCGCGACGGCATGCGGGTTCCACGGCACGGTATACGGCATGGGCGCGATGTGCATCGCCATGCTCGCCAACTACATCCCCCGCTACCGTGCGAAAGAGATCACCCTTAAAAGCCGCGTACCCATGGGGCCTTTCCTGCTCGTCTGGCTTTGCACCGGCGTGCCCCTTGGGTGTATCATGTAGCAGTCTATCCCGCTGTCCCCCGCAGAGAAGTTAGGAGTAGCCGATCTGCGAGGAACAACTGAGAATAGAGTCTTTGCAACCGTCCGAATGGACACAAAGGAAGGAGAATTCCCATGAATTCTATCCGCAATCGCGTCTATGCCGGTGAGATCGCCGGCGGCGCCGACACCGTCGAGTACGTCATCGTTGCCATTGTCGCCGTCATCATCGGCGCTGCTCTGATCGCCTTCGGCAACAAGATGCAGCAGCAGATGACCAAGACTGGCAACTCCATCTCCTCCTGGTTCGAGTCTGCCCGCAACGCTGCCAATAACTCGATCAACGGCGTTGGCAAGTAGTCAACCTCCTTTCTCTCTGATAGCATAATACCATACTACTAAGGTATTTGTTTCGAGAATCGAGAAATGTGCAACCAAGGAGGAACTGGACGTGAAAGGCATCTTCAAGAAACCGGAGTCCGAATCGGGCGCCGCAATCATCGAATTTGCGCTCGGTGTCCCGTTCCTCCTGATTTTTGCCATGGCTGCCATGGAATTCGGCCAGATTTCGGCGGCGACAACCGCTGTCGACAACGCCGCCCATGCAGCCGCCCGAGAGCTCGCCGTAAACCCCAGCGGCGATGCCTCATCAGCTAAGGAGGCGGCCGTAAATGCCGCCTCCTCTTTTTTCGCTGAAAACATGAAGATCGAGACAGATGTCTCGGATGCCGAGAGGGAAGCGTACACGCACCGGATTCCCGATTCAAACGGATCGTCCTATACGGACAGGGAGTCGAATGTCTCCACCCGGAAATGCACCGCGACCGTATCCGTGACCATCCAGCCACAGACCGTCCTCGGCGATGCGATCTATGCCGCCGGAGGGTTCGGAGGCGGCATGACGATCGAATCCAACGCCGTGGAGTTAAAGGATGCAACGGTGGAAGGAGGTGCGTCCTCGTGGTAAGGACCCATTCTGAAAGAGGCTCGGAAGTCCTCGAGGCCGCCATCGTCCTCCCCATGCTCATCGTCCTCGCATTCTGTCTTATCCAAGTTTGCCTGATAGCATATGAGGGCACCGCGATGAGCGCCGCAATCGAGTCGGCCGCGATGAAGTCCGATTTCTCCGCCGCAATCGCATCCGGAAATGTAAACCAGGCGGTAAAGGACGAACTCGCATCGAACACGCCGGGTATCGTCAAGGACAACATCACCGTGACGAACTCCAAGGTCTCCTATTCGGACAGGTCCGATGAGGCCAACGTCACCGATACCGGTTCCACGGGAATCACGACCATCTCGAAATCAAGCACCACGGCGCTTCTCGAATCGACCGTCGACTATAAAATCCCGACCCTGATTTCGGTCGGCAGCTTCGACGGTATCAAGATGTCGAAAACGATCAAAGTGGAGGTCCCGGTTTCCGAGAAAATGGAGGTGTCGCGATGACGCGCGTCCGCAGCGAATCCGGCGCAATCAACATCCTGAACGTCATCATCATGCTCGTACTCCTCATTGCACTCGGCTTCGCATTCGAGCTCTCCGCAGCCCTCGACCAGCAGAACGCCCAGACAAATGACTGCTCCGCAGCCAGGGATGCCACCATGGCGTCGCAGAACCTCCTTGTCGCGAAGAACTCCGATGACCCCGGTCTCGCAATCGCGACCGCGGCCGTCAAGTCCCTGCGTGCCAACGGGTTCAACGGCGAAGTCGAGGTCTGGTTCTATGAAGCCCCCTCCTCGGCCGTCCCCCAGAGCAAACGCGCGTGGGCCTGGGGCATCCAGACGAAATCGTCCTTGAAAGGATACTTTGCGACCTATTCGCTCGGAGATTTCAATATCCCCATCGGATCGCACGTCACGGCACATGCCGTCCCCTACACTGCGGGAAAGGCATGGAGACCGGCGGATTCGGGTAACGGAAAGTATTCCTTCAAAGCCGGTTCGGACACTCCTGAATACGAGGAGTACACGTCTACGAAAGAGCTTCCGCAAGAAGTGATCGACGAGATGAAAACAGCCGTCAACCAGGCAACGAACAATAAATAGCCTTCCCAATGAGCTAAAATGAAAGGATATCAGGCGACATCATGTGCCAATGCCTGTTATCCTTTTGCTATGCCGCGTGTCTGACGGCATCTCTACACAGGAAAGCGAGAAAGGAACACCATGCCAGACACCAACGATACCGATGCGATCCTCGCGAAAGTCCGTTCAGGCGAGCTTTCGGCAGGCGATGCAGCCGCCCTGATCGCGAATCTCCACGCCGCATCCTACAAGGCGATGCAGGACGCGCAGACTGCACAGGCTCCGCAGCCCGAGTCTCCCGCACCTCAAGCCGCCAGCCAGCCGGGTATGTCCCAGCCGCCC
>ENA-OROH01000420-OROH01000420.1-human-gut-metagenome-genome-assembly--contig:-NODE-420-length-50704-cov-6.234101_pt1 | contig 50704 bp, 56 predicted proteins | sample MGYA00242125_ERZ509042 | MGnify/ENA primary metagenome ERZ509042 (study PRJEB26280, sample SAMEA2338738) | human gut metagenome | biome: human gut; feature: human-associated habitat; material: faeces... | reverse complement strand
CGGCGGTTCCCAGGGCGCCCAGGGGCAGGCTGGTTCCCAGGCGGGCTCTGCCAGCAGCCAGCAGAGCAAAACGGGCGGAAAAGAAACGGTGATCTATGGCAAGCCCCCCGAGGGCGCCGACACCAAAGGCTCCGACGCCGGGAGCAATAACCCTGATGTGAAAACCACATCGAACACCCTGGAGGAGAAGCGTGCGCGCTTCCGTGAAATGGTGCAGGGCGAATTCAAGGACGTTTATGACAGCGAGGTACAGGGGATCATCAATCGGCGGTTCAGGGATGTGAAAACCACCCAGGAGCGCCTGGAGAGCCACCAGCCCCTCCTGGACATGCTTGCCCAGCGCTACAACATCGCGGATGGCGACGTGGCAAAGATTCAGCAGGCGGTGGAGAATGACACCGCATATTGGGCAGAAGCAGCTGAGCAGGCTGGTATGGACGTGGACACCTATAAGGAGGTCCAGCGGTTCAAGCGCGAGAATGAGGCCATGAAAGCGGCCATGAACCGCACCATACAGCAGCAGAAGGCGGAGCAGCAGTACGCCGGTTGGATGCGGGAGGCTGAGGCCATGAAGGCCCAGTACCCCAATTTTGACCTGCGGCAGGAGATCCAGAACCCGCGCTTTATCGGCATGCTTCGCGCCGGCGTACCCATTGAGACGGCGTATGAGGTTGCCCACCTGAATGAGATCAAGAGCCAGGCGGCACAGGCCCGGGAGAAGGCCGTGACTGATAATATCCGCGCCATGGGCCAGCGGCCCTCTGAGAACGGCGCTTCCTCTAACAGCGGTGTGACCTACAAGTCCGACGTGACAAAGCTCACGGCGGCTGACCGCAAGAAAATCGCGGCCCAGGTTCGCGCCGGCAAAAAAATCAGTTTCTGATTTCTAGCTCCGGCGCTGATGCGAAAGGAGCAAAAAGAATGAAAACCATGACCATGGAGAAGCTGGGCATGATTATCATGTTCCCTGCTATCCTGACCCTGTTCGACACCCCCAACACCAACGTGACCACCGACCCGGGCCTGTCGGACGAAATGAAAACCTTCTACTCCGATTATCTGATCGATAATGCGGAGCCCAACCTGGTGCATGACCAGTTCGGCCAGAAACACCCCATCCCAAAGAATGGCGGCAAGAACATCGAGTTCCGCAAGTATGACCCCCTGGCAAAGATCACTGCCCCCATCACCGAGGGCGTGACCCCCGCCGGCCAGAAGCTGGAAATGGGCGTTGTCACCGCTACCGTCAAGCAGTACGGCGGCTATGTGACTCTGTCCGATATGCTGATCTGGACCGCTATCGACAATAATATGATGATCGCCACCGAGCTGCTGGGCGCCCAGGCCGGTCGTACCCTGGACACCATCACTCGCGATATCATCAATGCCGGCACTGTGGTGCAGTTCGCTGACGGCAAGGTGAGCGCCCGTAAGGACCTGTCCTACACCGACGAGAGCAACAACAACAACCTGAACGTGACCGCCATTCGTATGGCCGTGCGTGCCCTCCGGGTGCAGAACGCCATGCCCTTCGAGGGCGGCTACTTCGTGGCTATCATCCATCCCGACTGCGCCTATGACCTTATGTCTGATCCCGAGTGGCGCAAGCCCCACGAGTACGTGGACACCGAGCACCTGTACAAGGGCGAGATCGGTGAGATTGCAGGCTGCCGATTTGTCCAGACCACCGAGGCCAAGAAGTTCGCGGCCGTTGCCCTGGCGTCTGACAGCCAGACCCTGACCGTAAACAATCCCAGCCAGTCCGGCTCCACCACCGTTCCCTTTGACGGCGGCACTGTTCAGGCCAGCGCCCTGGTCGGCCGTATGGTCAACATCGGCGGCACTGTGACCAAGGTTACCGCGAACACCACCAGCCAGCTGACCGTCTCCGACGCCATCACCTGCGCGGACGACACTGTGATTTATCCCGGTGAGGGCGGCAAGAATGGCCGCGACGTGTATTCCACCCTGATGATTGCCAAGAACGCCTATGGCGTGACTGAGATCACCGGCGGCGGCCTGGAGTTCATCGCCAAGCAGCTGGGCAGCGGCGGAACCGCTGACCCCCTGAACCAGCGCGCCACCTGCGGCTGGAAGGCCACCAAGACTGCCGAGCGTCTGGTTGAGCAGTACATGGTCCGCATTGAGACCACCTCCACCTACAACGACCACACCGCCAACTAATTATCAGCCCCGCCCTCCCATGGGCGGGGCCTTTGGAAGGAGAATAATGTATGGCTACCAAGACCGATACCAACGAGAGCCCCCAGAAGGACGAAACTACCGCCAAGACCGGCGATACCCAGGCCACCGAAGCAAAGGCCGATAAAACGGCCGCCGCGCCCAAGATCGACCCCATGGAGGAGCTTGTGGAAATCATGATTCCCCGCTCTGAGAAGAACCCCGGGCCCGTTCCCATCGGCGTGAATGGCAAAATCGTGCTGGTTAAGCGCGGCGAGCTCGTGAAGGTGAAGCGGAAGTATGCCGAGGTGCTGAAACTGAGCTACGCTATGGAGAACGAGGCCGCCGACAAACGCGACGCTCTCCAGCGTGAGTTCGTGGAGGCCCGCCTGTAATCGAATATCTCCGCGGTTCACAAGCAGGTTTGCGACACGGCGCAGACATCCTCCTGGATGCCTGCGCCGTTTTACTTTGAACGAAAGGAAGTGATCGGATGGCACGAATTATCAATGTGGACGTGAATGGTGAGTTCATCGACAAGGATTCCAAGTTTGGCGGAGTCCAGGGAGAGGGCAATACCACCACCCTGCATTTGACATTTGATGCAAGCTGGGACGGCTATGGCAAGCGCGTGGTCTGGCGCAATGCCAAGGGTGAGGAACCGGTGGCTTTGGTCCTGACCCAGAGCGTGGATGAAATGGCCGAGCCGGACTATAAGCAGCGTGAGTATGACACGCCTATCCCTACGGAACCGCTGAAATTGCCGGGATGGTGTACCTTCACAATTGAGGGATACAAGCCGGAAACCCCTGGAGCAATTGCTCTGACGGTCAGCGATGCCCTGGAGGTGCAGGTCAACGACTCGTTCTACACCCCTTCGGAGCCAACGCCGACACAGGCTCAGCAGATCATGGGGGCGATTGAGCAGATCAAGCCTGATATGACCATCTTGGCAAAGCAGGCCAATAGTTGGGCTGTTGGTGGCACAAATAGCCGCATTGGTGAAGATACAGACAACTCCAAGTATTACGCCAAGCAGAGCGAACTAAGCCGACTGAGAATCGAAAACGTGACGGTGAGCGCAAAGGACCTTCCATACCTCAGTAATCCCACGGTGGAGAAGTTCTTGGACGAGCAGACACACCTGCTGAACCTAGAATTTGGAATCCCGGAAGGGAAGCCAGGCCTGCAAGGTAAACAGGGAATTCAGGGAAACCAGGGTCCACAGGGCGAGAAAGGCCCACAGGGCGCAACTGGACAGACTGGAGCTCCTGGTGTGCAGGGACCGCAGGGCGTACAGGGTAGGACCGGAGACATGGGACCGGCCGGAAAGGCTGGAGACACTGGCCCGACTGGCCCTCAGGGGGTACAAGGGGTTGAAGGCCCTCCTGGCCCGGCAGGACCGCAAGGAATACAGGGACCTCCAGGCCCTCAGGGGCCGCAGGGCATAAACGGCGTGGCTGTTTCTGCCAATGGTCAATATGCGTTCAATGTGAACGAGGATGGGGACCTGATTGTCTCCTATTCCGGGGATGTACCACCAAACTTTAGAATTAACGAAAATGGCGAATTGATCTTGGAGGTGTAATATATGCCGGAAATCAATCTTGGTCGAGTAGTTGGTCCGCAGGGACCCGCCGGCTTGCAGGGTAAAACTGGACCCACTGGCCCACAGGGACTCCAGGGGCCACAGGGTATCCAGGGGGCCAAGGGTGAAAAGGGAGACCCTGGAGAGGTAGGACCTCCTGGCCCCCAGGGAGATACTGGACTTCAGGGCCCAAAGGGTGATCCAGGAGACCCTGGGCAGACTGGACCCCAAGGACCGGAAGGCCCCCAGGGACCAGCGGGTCCACAGGGCGTTGAAGGACCTCAGGGCCCACAAGGCATTCCTGGAAAGGACGGAGTGGACGGTAAGAGTGCGTACCAGGCCGCACAGGGAGGTGGATATAGAGGAACCGAAGATGAGTTTAATTCTTCGCTCGTCAATATGCTGGAAAGCGGATCTGAAAACTATGTTCATATATTTAATTCCACAGATTGGGTAATTGGGTCGAGTGAATCTACAATTACTATTCCTACAGAAGAACATGGAATGTCCGGGGCTCTTATTCAAAGCAAAGTATTCACGCTGCAAGATAACGGAAACTATTTGCAGGGGTGCTGGGCAGACATGGAAACCTACGCAACCAAGGATTCTAACGGGAACATCATCCTTCATTTACCCAGTAAAAGCGGATACAGTGGCTGTGCAGTCCTGACTGCTTACGCGTTATGACAGAGCTTGAGGAAAACCGCGCTCAGATGGAGAAGCTGAAAGACCGCCTTCACTTGTATCAGGAACAGCTTAAGCAGGCCCAGCGCTCGGAGGAGCGGGAGGGGCTGCGGGCCAAGATCCGTACCTACCGGGCCGCTATCCGAGACGTGCAGGTACAGATCGACCACCTAGATCCACCGGCACAGCGGAAAGCGCGGAAGGCCCAGCTCAAGCGGCTGGACGTGGGTGCCATGACCTTTGATTTCTTTGAGTACACCAATGCCTGCTGGAGTGACCTGGAGGGCCACAGTTGGCAGCATGTGGAGGCTGGGGACTTTGTGAACCTGGGTACCTCCATGGAGCAACTGCAGGAGTGGATGGCGGAGGGAGCTCAGCGACTGAGCGACCGCCAGCGGCAGTATCTGGACGCTTACTACAATGAGGGTCTGTCTCAGCTGGCCATTGCCCAGCGCTATGGCGTAGATAAAAGCTCGGTAAGCCGGGTGATCCGAAACGGACTCAATCGGATGCAGGTCTGGGTGGACAGTAAAAAGCTCATTGCCTCCTGTGCCGACGGAAAGGGCGGATTTGATTGGGTGCGGTACCTGTCTCAGGTACCGGTACTCACAGATCGGCAGCGGCAGCTCATGCTGCTGGTGCTGTCCAAGCTGCCCAAAACCCAGGAGGAGTTGGCTGAAAAGCTGGAGCTGGAATCCAGCACGGTATCACGCACCCTATCCAAGGCCGGGAACACCATTCATCAGCTGCAGGTTTCTGGAAAACCAACCGGCCGGCCGGAAATTCGATGGGACAAAGCGGACAAGTTCTCCCTGGCTCTGGATACCGGTATGCCGCTGTACTTTTACTACATGTACTGCTTCCGGGGGCAGCGAGTGGGCGGCATGAGCCGATACCGATATGAAATGGAGCGCCGACGGGAAGCGGGGGAGAGCCCAGAGAAAGTGGCTCAGGAGATGGGGCTGCGGCCCAGGACTGTGCGCGCTTCATTTTCCAGTCTGAAACGCTCCGGTGTTCAAGTTGGACACTTGCCGCCTCCGGATAACCTGGGTGCTCAGCTGGATCCGGAAACCTATGTCAAGCTGCAAAGGATGGTGACCGGCCATGCTGGTACATAAGGCATCCATGGGGGTGCTGGAATATATCTGGACAGGGCAGTACCGCCGGGACGGAACCGGGGCCACGGTGCCGGTGGAGAGGCTGGCCAAACTGGCCGATCTGCCTCAGCTGGATCCTTCCGACTGGTGGGAGATCCCTGGAGATACCCCACTGGCTAAGCGGTTGCGAATCTATTACCCCGATGTGGAGGCAATTGTGTCACCCTCTGGGGAGCTGGTAGATGTGAAGCCCTTGCAGACGGCCAAAGTCCCTGAGGATCCTGTAGAGCAGCAGGAGCGCCGAGAGGAGGCCCGCCGCAGAGGGTACCGAGCCCCCGGACGGGTGCGCCCCAAGGGCCTGATGCCATTCTTAATTGGACAAAACCATACACCAGGCGGGGTGTCCCCACCCCATGTGGAGAGGAGAGAAAAACCATGAGTCTTTATTGTAACAACATTCAGATCAGCGGCGTGACCTGCGGCATGGTCATGCGCGGTATCAGCAACGGGAAGTACTTGGCAGTATTCGAGCGGGAGTTTGCCTCCCTGGAAGACATTGAGGCCATCCCCTGGGACAAGCCTGACATTCAGGGGGCGTGTATCCTGCCCGCCGGCTATGGCTACACCGTGGCCGATATTCGGTACAGTGCCGCCACTCGCAGCTACACCGTGGAGCTCCAGGTGGCCCAGCAGTACCTGGGGGATGTGGCAGGCTACCAGGCCCAGGTGAGTGATCTTGAGAGCCAGGTGGCCCAGAAGGAGGCCACCATTACCCAGCAAGCCCAGGAGCTGGAGAGCAAGGAGGCCACCATCCAGAGCCAGCAGGAAACGATCCAGGCTTTTGAGTCGGAAAAGATTGCTGCCCAGAAGCAGACGGAAGAGGCGGTGACCGGTTAATGGATCTGACCAGCTTGGCCGTGGCAGGGATGTCTCTGATTGGTACCCTGGCAGGTACCTTCGGAGGTATTTTAGTATCTAACCGGCTGACCAACTACCGGATTGAGCAGCTGGAGAAGAAAGTGGCCGCCCACAACAGCGTGGTGGAGCGCACCTACAAGCTGGAGGGTCAGATGACCGAAGTTCAGCACGATATCCGGGACCTGAAAGGGGTGGTCCTGTGAACCGAGTCTATATCGGGTTCGGGGCGCTGGCAATTATATTCCTGATCGGCTTCTTTTGGCTCAATCGAAAAGGGGCCAGAGAAAAGCGCGTGGAGACAATGAAAGCAATCGTGTGGTTTTGCCTTTGTAATGGCTGCGGGTGGGTGTGGTGCTCCTATTTGCTGGCGTACATTGGGCGGGAGGAGATTGCACAGAGCTTGTCACAGGTAGCCATAACTGAAATTGTGGCTGTGGTTCTGGCCTATGCTGGAAAGGCACTTTTTGAGCAGCTGTCCAAAAACAATAAATGGCCGGACAAACCGGCGAAAAATGAGGAGGAAAAGTAAAAATGAATGATCTGACCGCTTATATTCCCGTTCTGCTGGCCGTTGTAATGGCCCTGACCTTAGTGACTAATATCATCGTTCAGGTTCTCAAGGGCCTGCTGTACGGTCTGATCCCCACCAACCTGCTGGCGTTCCTTGTGGCGGTGGTTGTAACGGTTGGTACCGGATTCGGTGTGTGGTCCTATTATAGATTTACTATCACCGGATGGATGATCGCGGCCTTAATTGCTCTTTGTTTTGTGGTTGCATTTGCGGCTATGTTTGGCTATGACAAACTGGTGCAGCTTGTGGAGCAGGCCGGGTGGATTAAAAGCGAGGAGAAAAAGGAATGAAATTTTTCACACAGATCCTGACCGAGAACCGATGCTACAAGGCCGGAAAGACCATCACCCCCCGCGGGGTGATGGTCCATTCTACCGGAGCGAACAACCCCCAGCTTCGCCGGTATGTCCCCGGGAATGACACGATAGGGTGGAACAGCGGCGGCAACGACTGGAACCAGGACAACGGCGGAATTTGTGTGCATGGCTTTATTGGAAAGCTGGCAGACGGCTCTGTGGGCGTGGTACAGACTATGCCCTGGAACTACCGCTGCGGGCATTGCGGGTCTGGGTGCAGAGGGAGCGCCAACAATAGCCATATATCCTTTGAAATCTGCGAGGACGGCCTGGACGATGCAGAATACTTTGCAGGCGTGTACCAGGCCGCCGTGGAGCTCACAGCAGACCTTTGCAAGCAGTACGGTCTGGATCCCCAGGCAGACGGCGTTGTGATCTGCCATAGCGAGGGGCACGACCGCGGGATAGCCAGCAACCATGCAGATGTAATGCACTGGTTTCCCAGGTTCGGGAGGAACATGGACACGTTTCGGGCTGATGTGGCCCGGGAAATGGAGGACGAAATGACCCAGGAACAGTTTAATAAAATGATGAACGCATATAACGCGCAGAAGGCTGCCGAGCCAGCCACCCAGGACTGGGAGAAGAAGGCGATTGACAAGGTGAAAAAGGCCGAGGTTTCCGATGGGCTTCGTCCCCATGCTACTCCTACCAGAGTGGAGGTTATGGCGATGATTGCCGCGGCTATGGACCTATAAGGAGGAATTTATATGCCCAGTATCAACGAGATCATGGAAAGGGTCAGCCGCACAAAGCCTGCGGTCGGCGTAGACAGCCGGGACATGGCCCGCTGGCTCATTGAGCTTGACGGGCAGATATACCGGGAGCAGACACACGGCCCTCTGGTCCAGTACGTGACCTGGTCGCTTCCTGCTGTAAAGCCTGGTGATCCTCCCCGCGGCTGGGTTCCTCTTGACCCTTCCGATGACTACACAAAGCCGCACAAATATGCCGTTCCTACCGGCCCGCTGGAGGTGTGCCCGGTGTGCGGCGCTCCGGTGGTGTGGGATGCCGCATACGGCTTTAACAGCTGCCCCACATGCACATGGACGGACAGCGGGCGCCTTCCTCCTATGAAGTGGCCCGAGGACGGAGACAAGCCGCTTTTGATCGACGCGCCCTACGACTCCATTTATGACTATTGGCTGATCTCCCACATAGAATTTACGATGCGCGAATATGGGAACTATAACAACACCGCTTCCATGTTTGCCAGTGCTCTGGAGAGCTGGAAAGTCATGTTCCGTCGTACCAATCAGCCGGCGCAAAAGAGCGGATTCAAAAACATTTTGTATTAGGTGGTGATGGCGTGAGGCTGCCTTATGTGAAAAGCGTATCCAACAAGCAGTTGCAGCAGATTGTAGCCTTTGGCGGCGTGCGGTATGGCCGTGGCGGAAATGACGGCGAGTTCTCCGAGACCGAAAACCTGTCCGCCCGCCAGTATCCCACGTTGTCCCAGCGCGGCGGCCGACGCTCCGGGGACAAAGAGTACACCTCCCCCACCGCGTTTTATGCCAGGGGAAAGATGATGGTTGTGGACGGCACGGACTTGTACTACGGAGAGGATGTGGTGGGCCAGGTCGTCCCCGGGGAAAAGCAGTTTGCCACCATCAACACAAAGGTGGTGATCTTCCCGGACAAAGTGTATTTTGACACAGAAAAAAATGAGCTCAAACCGCTTGAAGCGTATGCTGAAATACCTGCTTCCAAGGTCACTTGGACAGATTCCTCTCTCTCCAGAGAGGATGCAGGGAAATACAGTGCAAAGCAAGTAAGCATTGGACAGCAGATCGTGGCTGCCGCCGATACGGTAAAGTTCTATAAATCCATCACCATAAACCAGGACAGCGGAGAATTGACCTTCAATGAGGAGACAGACAAAAAAGGGTCGGAAATTGCTCCCAATGATGTGCTGAAAAACGAGGACGATCCTGCCGGATTTTATGTAGTGGTTACCACGGAACCTTCTGGAGAAAATGTAGCTTTGAACTATCGGAGCTACAAAGTAGAGGAAGAAGCATTTCCCCCGTTCACAGATATCTTTTCCATCAACCAGACGGTGGAGATTTCTGGATCTTCCATCGAGGGAAATAAAAAAACCATTGTGATTCGGGCCGTTGAGGAAAACAAGCTGACCTTTTATGCGGACAGCTTTTCGACCGGGACGGAAGAAAACACCGTGGTTATTCGGCGGAAGGTCCCGGACCTGAAAGTGATCTGTGAAAGCGAGAACCGGGTATGGGGCGCCGACACCAACACTATTTGGGCCTCAGCTCTTGGAGATCCTGCTGCATGGTACACGTATGACGGTGTCGCAACCGATTCCTTTTCCGTGGTAGTTGGAACAGACGGACCGTTCACGGCCTGCATTGCATACGGCTCAAACGTCCTGTTCTTCAAAGAGGACCACCTTCATAAAATCCTGGGCTCCTATCCTGCGGAGTATCGCATGTACACATACGCTATCCCTGGAGTTCAGGAGGGCAGCCAAAATTCTTTGGCAATAGTCAACGAGGTTTTGTATTATAAGGGGACCTCTGGAGTTTATACTTATACAGGGGCAACCCCGGTCCTTATGTCTGAAAATTTTGGGCTTCGCCGGTTCAAAAATGCAAGAGCTGGAGCCAATGAGGACAGCTATTACATTTCCATGCAGGACGAGGTGACCGGTGACTGGACTCTGATGGTTTACAACACCATTCGTGGCCTCTGGCTGCGGGAGGATGCCACCCATGCAGTTGGCTTTGCATGGCTGGACGGTGATCTTTACCTTTTGGACGCGGACAGGAAAAAGACGCTGCTTTTGAACCAGGACGACGACCAGGAAGGCCGTTTCCCGTGGCTTGCTGAGTTCGTCCCGTTTGACGACACGACCTACGGAAAAAAGGGATATTCCAGGCTGTACATCAGAATGGAGCTGGATCCTGGAGCATGGGTAAAGGCAGAGCAGAGCGAGGACGCCGGCCCGTGGCGTCAAATTGATATATGGACCGCCGAGACAAAGAGAAGCGTGGTTGCAGGTATCGTTCCTGGACGTTGTGACCGCTACCGCCTTCGTCTGTCCGGACTTGGCCGCTGTGTGATCCAGCAGATCGTCCGAGAGTTTGACATAGGGGGAGACAGATAAATGGACATTCTTGACCGCACATTGCAGAAACTGGACCCGGAAGATTCAGCCGGGTCCTTTTCTGAAATTGAAAATTATCTGGCCCGAGTCATGGAGACGATTGACTTCACTTTGTACAAACATCAGACCGAGATTTCAAATGTAGATCCAGAACGAATGTTGAAGTTGGAGCGTGCTTTTGCCGTCCTATCCCAGGACGTTTCTTCATTGAAAAGCAGCTTGAATGGTCTGGAGAAAAGAATAACTGCGGCAGAAGAGTTGATCCAGAGTCATGCTACGGAGTTGCAGGACCACGAAAGACGTATTCAGTCCCATGCTGCGGAGTTGCAGGACCACGAAAACCGTATTCAGGCTCTGGAAAACAACGCGTAGAGAGGTGAATAACATGGCTGTAAATATGAGCAAAAAGGACCAGGACGCCCTTGCGGCAGCTGGTGATGCTTGGAATAAAGCCAATGCTGCCGGCGATAAAGCTGGTATGGATGCTGCCCATGCGCAGGCAGAGGCAATAAGAAACAACTATGGGTACTCCGGCGGCTCTGATGGTAGCCAGTATATCAGCAAAAACGACGACAATTCCTCTGGTTCCTCCGGCGGTGGTCAGTATAACTACAATGGAAACACGGTTAATTATACTCCCGTTGGACAGGGAAGTGATTACTGGGCCAACCAGGTCGGAATGAGTGCAGAGGATCAGAAGCTTCTGAGCCAATATGGTCAGATGTGGACGGACGCTGCGGCGGCCGGTGACAAAACCGGAATGTCCATGGCTGCCGGGTATGCGGACGCGATCCGTAGAAAGTATGGCTATACCGGCGGTTCCGATGGTTCCGACTATGTGGAAACCGGCGACTTCTGGAAAAACGGCGGAGGCGGAAGCTGGGGCGGTTCGTTTGACAGTGAGTACAAGGATGAAATGGACTCTCTGCTTGACGCGATTCTAAACCGCCCGGACTTCTCCTACGACTACACAAAAGATCCGCTTTACCAGCAGTACGCCGAGGTGTACACCCGGGAAGGAAACCGGGCTATGCTGGATACCCTTGGACAGGTAGCGGCCCGCACGGGTGGCTTGGCCTCCTCCTACGCTACGGCGGCGGCAAACCAGGCGAACAACTACTACATGTCACAGCTTGGCGACAAGATCCCTGAGCTCCAGCAGCTGGCCTACTCCATGTGGATGGATGATTACAACATGGACATGCAGAACATGTCTTTGCTTATGGGCCTTGATGATACGGCATACAGCCGGTGGAACAATGACCGGAATTTCAACTACGGCGTGTTCCGCGACAATATTTCTGACAGCCGGTATGAGGATGAAACGGCGTACAACCGTTGGTGGGAGCAGTACCAGTTCGGCCAGAATAACAGCATCTACCAGGACGAAACGGAGTATGAACGGGCGCTGCGTAAGGCTGAGACACTGGCCCAGTTCGGCAACTTCTCCGGTTATAAAGCGCTTGGATATTCCGATGCCGAGATCCAGGCCATGCAGGACGCATGGAACCGTCAGAACACGGTTTCGTACAGCTCCGGCGGAGGCTCGTCCAGACGGTCGTCCGGTTCCTCTAAATCGTCTGGATCTTCCGGCTCCTCCAGTTCTTCCGGTTCTTCCGGTTCTTCTGACGATGGGCAGCCCTCCATTGACATGAACTCTGTTATTGAGCTTGGATATGGTCCCATCAGCGCGAGTTATTTGGCGGACCTGGAGGCCAAGGGAGAGATTGTCAGTTACGTCGAAAATGGCAAAATCAAGTACAAAAAGGTGAACAGTGGGTTAAAGATCCCGACTCTCGATTTTATTATTTAAGAAGGAGGCCAATATGGACGACTTCACCAGAGAATATCTGAAACGGAAAGAAGAAAACAAGGGCGTAAAGCCCCAGCTTATTCCTTCCACAAGCCAGACCTTCCAGCAGGTAAACCAGGCCAGCCAAAAGCAGGCCCAGACCATCAAGCAGGAGTCCGCAAAGCAGAAAGCGTCTTACAATACTTTGAAGAAGACCTCTGGAGCTGACGAGGCCCGCAAGGAGTATGAGCGCCGCATTTCCAGACTGCAACAGCAAAAGACAGAGCTTACCGCCGGCCTGGATCTTGACGGAGCTGCACGGGTACAGGACCAGATTGACTCCATGCGCCGGGAAATGAACGGCGTGAGCCGGTTTGAGAGTGCCGTAACCGGTGCGATTGGTACATACCTTGGCAGCGGCATTAACGCACTTGGCTCCCTTCTCAGCCCTTTGGAGAAGGCTGGAAACAGATATTCCAGCGAGTCCATGGACGCTTGGAAAGCTCTGGTGGATAACGAGGGCCTTAATAAACAGCTGGAGGATCAGGCCCTTACCCAGCAGGAGCGGGACCAGATTCAACAGCAGATCCAGCGGAACCTTTCTTCTGTGTATCTTTACAGACAGGCAAGGGACGCAACTCCCGTTGTGGACTCTATCCGGGACGCTGCTGACCTTGTTACCATGCGAGGAACGGAGAACATTGAGAAGGCCAAAGAAGGCCTTGGGGCTCTTGGACAATTCGCCGTTGATACCGGTGTCGCCCTTGGGCAGTACGGACTGGATATCGGAGCCGCCGCTGTGACCGGCGGCTCCGCCATGGTCCCGATGGCAATCCGTTCCTTCGGCGGCGCCCAGCAGCAGGCGAGACAGGCCGGAGCATCTGAGAATCAAGCTGCCCTGTATGGTCTGGCTTCTGCCGGCCTTGAAGCGGCAACGGAGAAGATCGGAAGCGTTGGCCGTATCAGCTCCAAGTTTTTCGGCGGCGGCGCAATTGATGATGTAATGGAAGGCATGGTTGCTGCCTTGGAAAAGAAGGCGCGCACACAGGCCGGGCAGGCTGCCTTGAACCGTATTGGAACGGCAGCGGCTTCTTTTGTTTCAGAAGGCTTTGAGGAGTTCGTTTCCGGCGTCACATCCCCTTTGCTGGAGCGTGCCATATACTCCGACGACCCACTTGCTTTTGGTGAGATCCTTGGTGATGCTCTGTATGACTTTGCGGTTGGCGGAGCGGTAGGCGCCATTGGCGGAGGCCTTGGCGGAACGGATACCAGCCGTTTTTATAATCAGGACATGCCCATGGATGACTCCCGGATTTCTGAACAGACTCCCGGCGATACCGCCCAGGAAATCGCGCAGGAACCGTCCTTCTATCAGGGTGAGGAGCAGGCCTCTGCGGAGCAGAAAAGCCAGGAGGAGACGCGAGAGGCCCGGGAAAATGCTATACGTAGATTGCTGGAGGAACAGGGTGTTACCGGTACGGAAAGTGCGGTTCAGGCCCGGGCGTTGACTTCCTTGCTTGACGGCGGTGAGATCAGCGGCAAGCAGGCTGACACAATTGTAAAAAGTCAAGCCGCCAGGGATGTATATACCCAGGAGACCGGTGAGGAGATAGACACCAGCGGGACTGCTTCCGAGGCAAGAAACAGGCTTCGCCAGCTTGCTGCGGAACGCGCGGCCATCCAGGTGGCAGCCCAGGAGACTGGCACGACTCAGGTTGTGGAGCAGGCCAGACAGGCGGCGGCTGAACCCGTGCAGGTTCAGCAAGAGCCCCGTGTAGCTCAGACCGTTGCTCAGGATGGAACCGACCTTGGCCGCATTACCGTGAGCGCCCAGAACATCCAGTCTGTTTCCCGTATGGCCGAGTCCAGCAAGGTTCTTGGGCAGGCCGGAAAAGCTGTTGTGTCCTCCATGTACACCGGAGAGACTGACCCTGGACTTTATATTGAGGGAGCTATGAGAGCGTACCAGGATGGAGTGAATGGCAAGCGCTCCAGCGTTCCTACCGGACTAGTCCGGGCCCAGTACAATGAAATCTACCGGGCGGCCCAGCAGGATATGGCGCGAGAGGCAGACCCCATGACCCGCACTGTTACTATGACCAGCAAGGGAGGCGGCCTGATCCAAAACCGGGCTGCTGCGCGTCTCCAGGATGCAGACCTGATTGACGGTCTGGCCCGGCGCCTTGGCGTGAAGGTAGTAGCAGACGAGACCATTATGGGCCCTGACGGCCGCCAGAGCGCCGCAAATGGCTATATCAAAGACGGGGTAATACACATTGCCCTTGACGCTGATAACCCCCACATGGAGGTGTTCAAGCACGAGGCCACACACGCCATCCAGGAAAAGGGAGCAAAGACTTACCAGGCTTTCCGGGACTACGCGGTGAAGCTGGTTGGCGAGGCTGAGGTGGAGCGTGTGCTGGAACAGTACCGGAGCAGCGGCGTGAACCTGAGCCGAGAGGGAGCCATGGACGAGGTGGCGGCTGACTTTGCCGGCAAGCTGCTGACCGACGAGAAAACTGTGGTTCGGATGATCCAGGACGACCGGAACCTTGCGCAGAAATTCTTTGATGCAATCCGGGACCTGATCCGCCGGATTACCAAGAGCGGCGGCCAGGTAAACAGCGAGCTGCGGCGGGCTGAGGCGCTTTGGAAAAAGGCGTTTGAGGAAGTTCAGGCAGATATGAGGCCTCTTACTGTACAGGAGCAGGCGCTTTTGTTCTCTGATGCGAATACGCGGTATTCCATCCGAAAGGGAGATCCACCGAAAAAGACCGGCGTGGCCTACAAGGTTTTCTTTGCCAAGGATGGACAACTATATCCCCCCATGGTCGCAAACCCTGGAGGCGAGGGAACGCCCACCGGCGTCTGGCTTGACGCGGATGTTGGAAAGGCTGCTGCACCATCCAAGACCGGCCGCGCCCAGGTTCAGGCCGGAGGAAAAGGAACAAATGCGGCAAAGGGCAGCCTGGCTTTCCGCCCCGGCTGGCACTTGGGCGATATTCCCCAGGCAAAGCAATTTGCCAGAAAGAACCCGGAAACCGGAGTAAAGGACCTATTCCCTTCTGACTTTGTATGGGCAGAGTGTGAGTATGCCATGGACGTGGACTACCAGGAGGAAGCCATGTCCTACGGTTATACTGAGAACGGTAAGTTCCGGCACTCCTATGCTGGCCTTCCCAAGCTGCCCACCGACGGCTATTACCGATACCGTACGAACCCAAACCCCGATACTGTCCCATGGGTCATTACCGGCGCTATGAAGGTGAACCGCATTTTGACCGACTCGGAAACGGACGCCATTTGCCGTGAGGCCGGTGTAGAGCCTATGAAGCGCCAGGGAGGACCCATGGATGAAGCGCGGCTTGCTGAGCTTGGTCTGAAAGCTGGGGATGTGACAGAGCAAAACAAGAAGTTTTCGATTAAAAAGGGACTTAATGAATACCAAGAGGATTTAATATCTGCAAAGAAAGAACTCGAAAAGTTTACAAAAACAGACATATTTGATTATTCCAGAAAAGAAGATGGAACCGTTGATTCTTCTATGATTTCTGAATATATCAAGAAGAAAGATTCTCTTGTATCGAAAATACGCCGAATTGAACGGAGAATAAAAGAACTGTCCGTCCCGAAAATTGAATCATCTGAACCTATTTACAGCGAAAACTTTAAAAAATGGTTTGGTAAGTGGGATACTCCTGGAGCGAGACACAGTAAAGTTGTCGATGAAAACGGTAAGCCTCTTGTTGTGTACCATGGAACTGGAACAAGTATTGAAGAATTTAATCCTGATTTTACTGGACAGGGAGTGGATCAGTACGGCAGTGGATTTTATTTCACTACCTCAAAATCTACTGCTGACAGCTATCAAACAAGACGGCTTAACGACATGGAAAAACCAGGAGGAGAAGATAATCCGAACGTTATTCCTGCGTATCTTAATATCAGGAATCCTTTGGTTGTTGACGCTTCTTCTGTTTCAAGTTTATATCAAGTTCCTGTTACACCAACTATGGCAAGCAGGATAATTGCGAAGGCACCTAACATCATGGACAAAGAAAATTCAATTCTTGGAGATTTCTTTGAGGAGTATTGGGAGACAGGACCAAACAGGAGCATGATTTCTAGGCTTGCAAACGAATATGAATGGACGATAGGTTCCCTTTCAACCGACATATTCAATGGGAATCCAACGGAATTTCGCCAGGCGGTAAAAGATGTTCTTGGGTATGACGGGGTGCAAGTTAATTTCCAGAGCGGAGAAAAGCATTTTGTTGCATGGTTCCCAAACCAGATAAAACATGCAACTGAAAACAGTGGATCCTATTCAAAGTCAGACAATCGGATTCGTTATTCTATCAAAACTGACAGCCAGGGGCGGCAGCTTTCTGAGGAGCAGCAGGATTATTTCAGAGACAGCAAGGTTCGAGACGATCAGGGCCGGCTTTTGGTTATGTACCACGGAACTCCCAACGATTTTACGGTGTTTGACCCTCGGAAACTTGGAGGAAAAAACGGAACCGCAGAAGGGTACGGGATTTACTTTACCGACAGTGAATCTGTAACAGATCCTTATGGGTCCAGAAAACTGTCTGGATATGTGAATATAACGAACCCTGCAAGGTCGGACAGAAAGACGATCCGCGTTTCGTCCCTGTCAAAACTGATTAAAGCTACCTGTGAAAAGGAAGCAAAAGCCATGGTGGCAGACGGGGAATATACAAATACGAAAGAAGCTGTCCGAGACACTTGGATCTCAAACTATGTCGATACATACGGTCAGTCCATTCAAGAAAGCTACAAGGAAGTGGCAGAAAATATCCTGGACATGAACGGAGACGACATGGCCGTCATTCAAGAGGTCATGGTTGGAAACGGGATCAGAGACTATGACGAAGCCTATGATTTTTATGATATCCTTACCAAGACCACCGGAATCGACGGATTTATTACCCAGTGGGAGAACACGGAAGATCCAGGAAACCCGGCGATGATCGCAGTTGCTTTTGCCAGTAATCAGTTTAAAAATTCAGACAACAAATCCCCAACAAGTGACCCGGATATCCGGTTCTCTCTCCAGAGAGAAAATGATCGGTTGCGTGAGCTCAACCAGTACCTTCGCGAGGAGATCAGCAATCCGGACGTGGTACGCACGAACCGTAATTCTGTCAAGAAAGAGGCTTCCAAGATCCTTCGGGAATACGGTTCCGATTATGACCGGACGGCGCTTACGGACCGCATGATGGCCCTTTATGACTTCATTGCCAACGGGAAAGACGCCCAGGGCAATGAGCTGACCTGGAGCCAGGTAAACGAGCAGGCGACTGGAATTGCCCGGGATATTCTGGACGGAGCCGTGGCCCAGGGGAATCCCCTCTATGAGGAATATGCAGATGTTCGCACCAAAATGAAAAGCACCAAGATCAAAGTGTACGACATGTACCGCGGAGATTTCGGGCAGTTCGGTGGATGGGGCGAGTTCAAGAAGCGTAACGCCGGCCGCATGAAATTTGCAAATGATGGTACGCCCAGCGATGTGGTGTACCAAGAGTTGACTGAAATGTGGCCTGAGCTTTTCCCGGATGACGTAATCAACCCGGCGGACCAGATGATCCACACGGCGGAGGTTCTGCAATACCTTGGCGCGGTCTATGAGAACCCGTACCAGGAGGAACTGGACGTATACGCCAGGTATCTGGCTGACCAGATCCTGGAGACGTTCTACCAGGTCCCGGAGCGTCGGACCTACGCCCAGCGGCAGCGGTTGAAGCAGACTCGCCAGACGATCAAATATGAAAAGCGTTTGTCTGACCTGCGTGAACGCCAGAAGGCCAGAGTTGAGGAGCTGCGCCGGCAGGGCCGGGACAGCGTAAAGCGCGCTGTGTATGCCCAGAAGGAAAGCAGCCAGAAGAAGCTGGAGGCGCTGACCAAGAAATACCAGAGCAAAGAGGCGGCCGGCCGGTCCCGCCGGGAAGCAGCAGCGACACGAGCAAAAATCCTTAGACACGTCAACAAAATGTCCCAGCTTCTGCTGAGACCAAGCGACAAGTCCCATGTGCCTGAGTCTCTGAAAAAGCCGGTCGCGGATTTGCTTTCCTCTATCAATCTGGAGAGCCAGTACACCGTAGATCCGGAAACCGGAAAGAGAATGAAGGGCGGAAATGGTGATCCTGTGAAAAGGACCCAGGCCTTTCAGGAGCTGCGCCGTGCATATTCCGAGATTGAAAAAACTGGCGAGTATTTGATTGACCCGGACCTCCAGGACAATCTGGATGCCGTAATTTTAATGAAGGATAAAAAGTTGGCGGACATGAGTGTGGAGGAGCTTGGGACCGTCTGGAAGGCCGTCAGAGCCATGGAGGCCAGCATTTCCAACTCCAACAAACTTCTTTCCCGCAGTAAGTTTGAGAGTGTGGCGGCGCTTGCTGATAAAATCAGGAGTGAAAATATTACGCGCCAAGGGAAAAAGAACTATGCTTCTGTTCTTGGAAAGATCGATGGGCTTATCAATCTTGACATGCTAACGCCCCAGGCTTATTTCCATAGAATCGGAAATGCTGGAGACGAGCTGTTCCGCATGATGCGTCGGGCGGCTGACCGTCAGACCGAGATTTTGAAGGACGCCCAGGACAAGACAGAATCTTTCCTGGATGGGATTGATGCACGGAAGCTGGAAAAGGAAATGCACACCTTCCAGATTGGAACCGATACCCTGGAACTGTCCACGGCCCAGATTATGGAGCTGTACGCACTGAGCCGGCGAAAGCAGGCTATGGACCATATCTACCTTGGCGGCATCCGCCCGGCCGGCGCCCGGAAGGGCATTGAACTGGTCGGAGCTGCGGAACCTGTCCATGTTGAGCCTTCGGACGTTGCGAATATCGTTTCCACCTTGACGGACGAGCAGGCCCAGGCGGTGCGGGACATGCAAGAATACCTATCCACCACAATGTCTGAGTACGGAAACGATGCTTCTATGCGTGTGTATGGATATAAAAAGTTCCTTGAAAAGATGTACTGGCCCATCCGTGTGGACAAGAACCAGACTAAAACCGACGTGACCAAAGAGGGCGCGGAGAAGATGGTCCCCCAGTATGGCATGACAAAGCAGCTGACCCCCAATGCCAATAACGCCCTTCTGATCGGCTCTATTTTTGACACCTATGCCAAGCACATCACGGAAATGTCCATCTATTCTGCGTGGCTTCCCACCTGGGAGGACGTGAGCCGGGTGCAGAATTTCGCTTTCCTGGATCCTGACAGCGGCGCCCGTATCGGAACGGTTAAGACTATTTTGCAACGTATTTTTGGAACGAACGGCAACGCCTATCTCACAAAACTTTTGAAGGACGTGAGCCAGGGGACCAAGGCCAGCGCGGACACCGTGTTTTCTATCCGCGGTCTGACCAGCGCATACAAAGCGGCGGCCGTTGGCGCAAACATCCGAGTAATTTTACAGCAGCCTACCGCAGGCCTTCGGGCGCTTGATGTTCTAGACCCAAAGTACATCTTGGAGGGGCTTCCCAAAAATGGAGATTGGGAGACAGTAAAGAAATGGGCCCCCATTGCCCAGTGGAAGGACTGGGGCTATTTCGAGATGGACACGGGCCGGGCCATCAAGGACGTGTTGCTTGGAACAGACAGCGTACTGGAAAAGGCGAAAAGCCTCTCTATGTCTCTTGCCGGGAAGGCAGACGGTTGGACGTGGAGCAAACTGTGGAACGCCTGCGCGGCGGAGATCGAGGAGAAGCGGCCCAACCTGGAGAAGGGCAGCGACGCATATTACCGTGCTGTTGCCGACCGATTTAATGAGGTGATCGACCAGACGCAGGTGGTTGACAGCGTTCTGAGCAGAACCCAGCTTATGCGCTCCTCCAGAGACCTGAATAAGATGGCGGCAAGCTTTATGTCTGAGCCATCCAAGGTCTACAACATGTTCCTGAACTCCGTGTATGACCTGCGGTCGGCTAGCTCTTCAGAGGCAAAGGCGAAAGCAAGAAAGCGGCTTGGGCGGACCACGGTATCTCTGGTGGTTTCCTTCGCAGTCAACGCCATTGCTCAGTCTTTGATTGACGCCATGCGCGACGACGACCGGGAGAAGAAATACTGGGGAAAGTTTGCGGACGAATACATAAAAAACTTTGTCAATAACTTTAACCCGTTTGGATATGTGCCGTATGTTAAAGATATCATATCACTTCTTTCCGGATATGATGTGGTCCGAATGGATATGGAAAGCATACGCAGGGTTATTGATGCATCGAACAACGTCGTCAAGGCAATGCAAGGAACCGGGAAATACACTGTGCCATCATCTTTTGCAACTCTTTTCTTGGAGTCATCTAAGCTTCTTGGTATCCCTGTGGCAAACCTGAAACGGGATATCAAGGCAATATTTATGACCACGGCTATTCAATCGGATAATTACCTGATGCAGTACCGCATGGACCGGGCTTCTCTTAATCTGAACTACCAGGGCAACACGGGGCTGTTCATGGATACCCTGTACAACGCCATGAAAACGGACCGGGCCGCCTATGAGATCATCTATGCGGACCTGGTAAAAAACGGCGTGGGTGAGGACAAGATAGCTAGCGCAATGGAGAGCCGCATGAAGGCGGACCAGGGCGTGGAAAGTGTGGATGATCTGGAGCAGCGGTATTTGCCCCCTACACAGGAGAAAAAGTATCAGGCGTCCTACAACAAGATTTCCAGCAGTTCTTTGTGGGCACAGGCCAGCAAGGAGCAGCGCCAGGAGCTGAAAAACGACCTGTATACTCTCATTACTGGCGATACCAAGCAGGCACAATCTATGCTGGAGGATATTTCCGGCGGCGCTGAATATGGCGTAGGCCAGGAGGAATACCTTCTGTTTGAGCTTGCGAAAGAAATGGCAAGCCAGGACGGAAACGGCCATACAAACCAATCTGAGGCGCTTGCTGCCGTGGATATGGTTCCTGGGCTGAGCAACGAGGCAAAGGCGTACCTATGGAAGGAAACCACGGTGACGGGAGAAACGCCGGCGTGGCTCGATTATGAGAGTGCGGCCGGGGCTGCCGGAATTGATCCTTGGGAGTATATCCTTTTCCATGAGGCATACTACAATGCCTCCAGCACAAAGGACGAAAACGGAAAAACCATAGAGGGACAGAGCAAGCAGGACCATGTGAGAGACTGGCTGCAAAGCAGCAGCTTCACGCGGGAACAGCAGGAATTCTTGTGGGGAACCGTCTACAAGTCCGATTATTAAAAAAGAGGGCCGGATTTCCGGCCCTCTTTTCTCAAATGTTCTTGATTCGAATGGTTGCTTCCTTCGTGTCGGAGTCGATGCTGTATTCGACGGAATACTTCTTTGTGAGCTCGTCTACATTGACTCTGGGCACGACCAGCTCTTTGACTCTGTCTCCGACCGCTGCGCCGTACTTTTCGGCAATGGAAATCATGGTGGCAATATGTACGGTGTTCAGCGCCTCCAATGAACCGCGGAGCTGGAAATTTTCCTTAGACAGAAGCCGCATTTCCTTTTCCTGGTCCTTTACCTTCATGCGGTGCTTTCTGAGCTCCAGCTCGTGGAGCATGATGGTTTTTGCTCTGTTTGACCCTTTTTTCATATTCTTTCATCCTCTCATATGTATCTGCCATCATTTTGGCGATGGAGCAATTTTCCCAACCGTGGCTGGCACAGTATTTTTGCTGGTATTCTTTCTTTGCGGCGTGGTCCGGAAAATCAATGCAGGCCGCGTCACATTTGAAGCGCTTGCCGTTCTCCCATGAGAAGTAGGGGCACATTATTGTCTGCGGCATTTTTCAGCTCTCCCATTGTAATCGACGGGTTTTAACTCCGGGTATCTATTGGAAAATGGAATGATAGGAACTTTCTTGGATATCTCTTTCAGCTCCTGGTCCATGTGGTGCTGGTACACGTCGGCCTCCGGGTTCTTCCGCTGAAATGCTGGAGAGTATTCCTGCCGCACCTGCTGGACAAGCTCTGTAAGGCGCATGATTTTGTCATAACCCCAGCCGGTTCTATGCAGAGCAATCTGCATTGCATCGGTGTCAAACTGTCTGGTGATCCGCTCAGACACCCTCATTGCCTCCATGCGCTCAGCTCGAATTCTTTCGGCAAAGTTCATTCCTTTTTTACCTCCTGAATCATACGGTCCAGCCGGTCCAGCTTTTCCTGGCGGATTCTCTCAGCCGTTCCTTTGACCTGGTACAGAAACTCGACCTGGTCCAGCATGATGCGCACGTCTGCGATTTCCTCTGCGATGTGAGCCACGCCGTCCCGGTTCTCCATGTGGTGGCAGATTGCCACGGTCAATTCCGCCTGCTCCTCGAACAGCTTGGAAATTCGGTTCTGGGCGCCCCATACGTTGAGCGCGTCGCGGTAGATATCTTCCTCAGTTCGGAAGGTACAGGCTCCGTTTTCACATGACATTGATAAAATCACCCCTTTTTTGTGAATGTTTATGTTAAGATCTCACCTTACTATCAATTCTAAGAGATATCATTTTCTCCCTTGTGAGCTTGTCTACCACCCAGCCAATGTCCTTGTGGTAGATCTTCGCAAAATTCTCCAGGTGGTACAGAGACTGGCTGGAGATCGTCATGGATACCCGCCGGCGGCTTTTCTTCTTGCTCATACTTCTCTCCCTTCATCCATCAAAACATAATTCTTACATGCATTTCTGGATTGATACGGGGTAAAAGTTCCCCTTCTTTCATCCTCTTGACCATATCTGTTTCTGTATCTGATATGTTTATCGCAGGTTCCGCAACGTGTCCCGGGGATTCTATGGAAGTTCCCACACGAACCACACGTGTTTTTCTCTGGCTTCGGATGTATTTTTACTCTCCCATCCCGGTCAGCCTCTACCAGCTCCCGCAGGCGGTCCAGGTCGTAGTCATCGCCCAGGATGTCCTCGATATCAGAAAGACGGTCAACGGCAGCCTGAGTGCAGTTTTCTTGACTCCAACATGCAATAAATTCCTTTGCTCCACATCTTTCGCAAGAAAGAAAAGCCTCCGCTCCGTCTTTTGGACGTTCTGTCAACCGATTCATTTTATTCCTCCCAGCTTTTCAAAATCTGGTTTTTTCGTTTCTGGCACCATGCCATAATGGGGAACTCAAAATTTCTGTCCCGTTCGCACTGGTTTAGAAACGGGCACTTTTCGCACTTTCCGGTTAAAACAGCTTCTGAAATAGCAAGGCCCTCAGCCTGCTTTTCGCTGGGATATGATTGGTCAAAAATGTTGATGTGCTTTACCACGATTATTCCTCCTTCTGCCCGCGCCACTCCCATTCGTGGCATCCGCACAAATCATCGTGCGTACATTGAAAGTCGTCCGGGTCATTTTTCTTGCAATAATCGCAGGCCCAAATCTTTCCCATGACTTCTTTTTTTAGGTCATTCACCGCCGCGTCCCTCTCCCTCTCCGCCTTTTCCGCCCTGGCCTTATACTCAGCCATAGCGCGCTGCAAGGTATCCTGTGCGGCTTCTGCGGCCTCGGAGCGGGCAAGCAGGTCGGTGATGGCGGTGGCGGCCAAATCCAGCAATATGTCTTCCGGCTCAGTGTATACCATTTCCCCGGCGTGATCGTAAGGCCACTGAGCTCCGACATACTCTCCATACCTCATTTTTTCACAGGAAGAAAGAAAATCTTTTATTTGTTCCAAAAGTTCTTTGTAGTCCATGTCAGTCATCCTTCTCAAATCGCGTTCGAAAGTCTCCAGGCTCAAACAGTTCACACCGTTCATCCTCCGGGCGTCTGATTTTTGGAGCGCGGTGTCCGCAATCAATGGCGCACGGCATTGTGTGGTAATTCCTTGACCTCATAACCGTGCTGCAATATCCGGCTCCGTGCCTCCCCACTTCGTCCAACCATTTACAGCCGTGGCAATTCACCGCTCTCACCCCCTCAACCGCTTCTCCAGTTCGGCCGGCGGCTCTGGCAACGGAAACCAGTGCGTAACTTCAAACCACCCGTGAGTGTATAGCCACACTGGATTCTTTTCTCCTTCTTCCAGCCTATCTATTGTGATTTTTTGGCCTTCGCAATACTTTGCTTTTGCAAAAACAAGAACATTTTCACCTTTATTTGGCACACGTTCTTTTACGCTCACCCACGCCTCCCGGTCGATGTGGGCGGGCTGGTAGGCGTAAACCTCTATGGCTCTTGATTCGATGTCGTATTCAAAGTTTACCTCAAACTTTCTCCCTCTGAAAAAGGGCTTTCCAGCCCATGGTCCCGCACTATCGACAGAGATAATGCCCCAGCTATCATCTTTCAGCCAGTATGCAGGCTTCCCGTCCATCTCCCGCAACTGTTCCAGGGTCAGCGGGACCATTTTCGTGACCTCACGAAAATGGTCCTGCACCGCCTCCAGGCACGTCCGCATGATATCCAGCTGTGCCGCCCACTCCGGGGTCATGGTGCAGCCGTTGATCTCCGGGGCAAGCTCTAGGGAGCGGATTTCCTCTTTGATCCAGGTAATGGCTTTTTCACGCCGTTCTTGGTTCATTCTGTAACCTCCGTTTCTCTCTCTGGTATCTGTTGTCTGCCCTGGCGGCCTCCGGGTCGCTCCAGTAGCGCTCACGCGCCCGCTGTCGCAGTTCTGCGGCGTGGGCGGCGTAGTATCTCCGGTTCTTCTCCCGGACATCTCTGACGGATTCCCTGGCCTTTCTGCGGGCATCTGTCTGGCCGTCCCACCAGCCAGGGTGCGCATAGCTGGCCCGCCAGCAGGATTCACAACAAAAATAACAGGTCTTTTGCTTCTTCCCATCGGCGGGAAGCTGACGAATAAATGGGTGATCTGCCGTGGTCCGGAATACCTTTCCGCAGGTATGGCATGTTCGAAACAATACCAACCTGTTTGTTGTTTTTCTTCTGACACTCAAAGCTGATTCATCCCCTTTTCGACACATGAAACATATCTCACGGATACGCCCATAATGATTGAAACGGTTGCTTTTGACATTCCAAAAGCCAAAAGTTTTCTTATTTTTTCGTCAAACTTCCTGGATGATTCGTCCTGCTGATACATGGGGCAATGTTTGATTTCAAACGAGTCATAGACGACCTTCCCTCTGACGGTCTTGTGGGTCAGCTCTGCCTCCCAGCCTTCTATTGGCTGGAAGTTTTTAGACCACGGGCACTGACCATAGGAAAGCCGGCAGGTCCAGCAAGGTTGCTTCATATCTGTTTTTTCCGCGCTCAAGCGGTTCAAACTGTCCGGCACATACTTTGGGCAATCATGAATGGCGTATGACTCCATAATGGTTTCGCCGTTAATGCTCCGGCTTGTGGGCTCCGCGTCCAATCCGGACACCGGTTCAAAGCGAACCTTTCCGGTCTTTGTGTCAATAGCGGTCCAAGAGCAACCGCCCAGGGCATTGGCACATGTCCAGCACTTCTGCATCAATATCCCGCCTCCCGGTATAGCTTAAACCAGTCATCTACCGGCATGGTGACCAGCCATCCGCAGTTGTTTCGGCGGTGGAATACCGCGGGCATCATCCCCTCCGGCGCGTCGTGTACCGCCTGGCCCATGGCGCTCTGGAGGTTTAGATGCTCCACTCGCTTGACCTCTACATGTACCCCGGGCAGGCCCATAACGTCGGCAGCCTCCCCGGTGTTCCCGCAATACTGGGCTGTGCGCCGGGCTTCATATCCCTGTGCCTTGCAGAGCCTCACAAATTCCAGCTCCCCGCGCTTGCCTTTTCGTTTGCTGTTCATCTCGCACCCCCAAAAATCTCCCGGGCCAGAGCCAGCTTGTCTGCCGCCGTCTCCTTCCGGTATCCCTGCGGCTTGAAAAATACCGGCACGCACATCTCCAGCACCCGGCTGTAAATCCGCTGGTATGCCATGTTTTTCGGCGTTTTCAGTTCCTGCAAACTCAGGTTGGTGGTTACGATCAGCGGCTTGCCGGACTTGTTCCGCTCGTCTATGACCGTGTAGACGGTCTCCAGGGCATACTCACTTTCTCGCTCCGCCCCCAGGTCATCCAGGACCATGAGGGGGTATCGGTGCAGGTTGGAGATGATCTCGCTTTTATCCCACCCCGCGTTGATGATAGCCTCACTGATTTCGGAGCTGTCATACATGCCGGTAAAGTCCTCTGGGAATGCCTCGCGCAGGGCCTGAACCAGGGCCACTTTCCGTATCATGGTGGCCGGCTTCCCCTTCCATTGGGAATTGATTTCCCCATCCTTCTTTTTTCCTACGTATTCCTCAAATGCTACCTGTGCCTCGACTGGGTTTTCCCAACCGTTTACAAACACCTTGGCCCATCCTCCTACCACATTCTCGCCTGGAAGATAGAAAGTTCCGGTACGGTATTCAACGGCTCCCGTCTCTTTGTCCTGAGTGATGATACCGGCCTGAAAACCGCGGTAATCTGCGTTACGCTTGGCCCGCTTGGTAAATGTCTCTTTACCCACGACGATGGTTGCGGGCTGGCTGTTTCCGTACTTGATGATATAAGCCTCGCGGAGGAAAGGATTTAAGCGCTGGTATTTGCAGAGGTTAAGGAACATAACTACCTCGGCAGAGGTGATCTGTCCACCGCCGGCGGTAAGGAAGTCCTGGACGATGCGGGGAGAGAGCCGTACCTTCTGTCCATCTGCGGACTCATAGGTGATTGCCATGGGATCTGTGGCCTTTGCGGGGGCCAGCCCGGGCTGTTTGTTCATTATCGGATGCCTCCATACTTCACGCCGTATTTGTCGGTCAGGGCCCGCATTTCGGCCCGGAAGTCGGCGGTTGTGTCATAGAAAATCACTTTGATGGTCTTGGGCTCCTCGGGGGGCTCTGGCTCAGAAACGGGAGCTGTTGCCTGGACATGTGACACATTGGGAGCTGCGGGTGGCTCGGGATCCTGGACCGGCTCCTTCTGTTGATCTCTGGCAAGGTCCAGTTTGGAGAGACGAAGATTTTCGTTCATGGCTGCGGAGAGATCCAGGGTCTCATAGTATCTGGCCAGAACTGGGACTTCATGGGTCAAATGCATGTTGCAAATAGTGTCGATGTCCCGTCGGATAGAATCCACGCGACCGGAAAGAGCGGTGATCGCAGAATTTACAGAAACAGTTTTATTGAGCCACTTTTGGTCCATCAGCTTACTAAATGGGATAAATTGAGAAAGTTTCCCGGCCAGTTCGGGATATACTGCCTCGATTGCTTGTCTCTTCTCCTGCTTCTCCTGCTCCTCAAAAGCCTTGACCTGCTGGTCAATGGAGCGGCTTGCCTGCCCAATCATTCCGGTGAGCTCCTTGCATTTGACTTCAAAGTCGGAATATGGGGCCAGGCACTGGGCTTTGATTTCCTTGCGGCGGGCGTCGATGGCTGCGGACAGCTTGTTTAAGGCGGCTCGGTCCTCCTTGGCTCCCTTAATGCTGTCCTCGGTGACAACCAAGTTCCGATAATGTTCCAGCTTGGTGTCAAGCTCTGCTTTCATGGCTTCAAAGTTGAAGTCAATGGTCTGGGGGAGAGCGGACAGGTCGGTGATAATCTGAAATTCCATTCTGTTTCCTCCTTAGATGCTCGGCAAAATCAGTGCCGGCTGCTTTTTATCCTGAACAGAGCGCCAAAATGCGTCCTCTGCGGGTCTCAGGTAGTCCAGGTCGGCCTGGACCTCGCTCCGGAAATACCAGTATTCCCGGATTGTCTTTTGGGGCTTCCCGTTCTTCTCCCATTTGATCTGCGCCAGAAGCACAGAGAAGTCATAGCCCGTGGCAAGGAGCTGGTGTAGAAGCTGCACATAATAGTTGTCCGGGACCCGGTTGTCCCATTTGTACCAGTCGGAAGGCCTGCGTATTTCTGTGGTTTTTACCTCCAGAACGCCACGGCTGTCTCCCATGGTCAAGTCACCGTCCAGGGTGGCAAAAAGCCAGGGCCTATCTGGGTCGTTTGCTATCATGCCGTATTGGTCATAGGATACGATGATCTCCGGGTGATCCAGTTCAAAGAGACGGCGGAGCGGGGCTTCTGCCTCTTTCCCGTATCTCACAGCCGGCTTGTCTGAAATGTCCTCTGGAATGACCAGGCCTACCTTCTCTTTCCATAGGTCAAGGTTTGATTTCCAGGGGTTCTTTCCAAGGATGCAGGCGGCGTCTGAACCGCCTATTCCGTTTTTTCTGGCCTCTTTCCAGGCGCGTTCTTGTTCATCCATTGGCTTGCGCTTCCTCCCAGCACTTCCGGCATAAGCAACCCGGCATGATTGCATCTGTGGCGTATATTTCGCCTCCGCAAACAACGCACTCAGCCACCACCGGGTCCTGCTGCCGGTCGCGGTAAACCGGATTCTCCCACGTCATAAACAGGACCCCCATTCGATCAGCTGGGAAACACCCAGGAAAAGAACGAAAGCCCATAGAATGAGAGAGAAAATACAGGTAACTGTCATTGCGATGCGGGCTATCTTTTCGGAGAAGTCCTTATAGACGAAAATGCTTGGCTTAACAAGCCAATGAATGGACAAACAAGATCCGCCTAAAGCAACAAAAAAGGCGGACCAAAAAATTAGCTCGTGATTCATACCCGGAAATCCACCCCCGCCAGGGTGCAGAGGTTAAACCACTGATCCTGTGTGAGCTGCACCGTTGACTCGTCCAGGATCTTTTTAACGGTTTTCGTTGAGCAACCAATGTAATCGGCAAGGTTGTATTCTGTCAGGATATGGTGCTTTGACATTGCGCTTTGGGCAATGCGCCGGACCAGCTCGTTAGAGTACATTTGTTACCACCTCCGCCACGACGCCGTGTTCACGGCCCCAGATTTCTGCCAGGATGCGGGCCATTCGGTCCGGGTCCGGCGTCCCGATGATCTTGCCAGTTGCGGGCGCTTTCTTTGTCTGGTACAATAAATCACGTCCTTTTTGGATAGCCGCCTTTCGGGTCTGCCCACCCGGGGGCGGCGCTTTGTTTTTGGGCTGCTATGAAATCCATGGAATGAAATAGCCGCCGAAGGTGCCATGGGGTGGAGAAAAACATGGGTGTAAACCACAAGTCCTGCCCGTCCCGTTTTTGGGGGAATAGAGGGTGGCCGGTCAATGGATTGGTCAGTGTGTTCCCGATGCAGATATAGCCTGCACATCCCAAAAGAGATAGTTGGATATAACACATCATGGCCGCCACATGGTCCACATCCTGGCCAACAAAAAGCGCCTGTTGCTGATATGGAATACCGGCCAGTTGCAATGAGTGGGCCGCAGCAATGAGCGTTGCCCCTGCCCCACAAGCTGGGTCACAAATAGATGCCCAGCCGCGCTTCCTGGCGTCCTCTACGGAGTCTGAAATGGTGATATCAGACATGGCCCGGCACAGGTTGTATGGGGTGAAGAATTGGCCCTTCCAGTGGTTCCCAAGGTCTAGGCTCATGTAGAGGTCTCCAAGGAAGTCTTGCTCCTGGTTATCGTCCAGGGCTTGAATTGTGGCCGCACAGAGAAGCGGGAAAATGGACTGTTCCTGGCTGGAATACTTGGAGATCAGCTTCATATACTCCGCCTCGCGGCCAGGAGCCTGAGCCTTGTCCACGGAATTGCTGATGGACTGGGCGAACATGGACACAAAGTCGGCCCATACCTCCCAGGAACTGCGAGAGCCTAGAAGCTGCTCAAAGTTCCTGAGAAAATCACGCTGGCAGTCCTTCTTATGTATTGACTTCACTTTTGGCCCTCCCGGCTCCATCCAAGAACTTGATTAGTCCGTTCACGGGGATATAGATTCTGGAGTTCAGAACACATACACCAAACCCAAGATCCTGAGGAGATTCCCGGGCCTTGATTCGCAGCCACTGGGCAGAAACACCCATGATAGCCGCCACGGGTTCTGGAGTCAGGCATGTGACACTGGGATCAAGTGCCTTTAGATCGTCCAGGGTGGCGGAGCGCCCCTTGGCCATAAGTTCTCGCTTTGTCATAAGGGTCACTCCTTTACTCTTCGTCATTCGCTTTGTCGGACTTCTTTTCTGCCATGGCGGCTACGCCCTCGGCATAGCCTCGGAGAAATTCGCGCTTATCGTCGGGAAGCATGTTGACCGACTTTTTCAGAGATTGAATGATCTGCTTTTCCTTCTCGCTCACAAGTTCACCCTCTTTGCATATTGTTTTAATTACATGCTAACCATGTGAGAATATATTACAACGAAACTCTAACAATGTCAACACACAAAACATTAAAACTCAAAAATAAAGTTGACACAGTTAGAAATTGGTGATATTATTTTTTATAAGCAGCAGGGAGGGGGTGTTAGTGTGAATGAAAGAATTTCGGAAGTGAGAAAATTCGCCGGACTTACACAGGAAGAATTTGGGTGCAGGATTGGCGGATTGTCCAGAAATTATGTATGGATGCTGGAAAAGGGAGACCGAACTCCTAGTGATAGAACCATATCTGATATCTGCCGTGAGTTTAATGTCAATGAGCTTTGGCTGCGGGAGGGCATCGGAGAGATGTTCCAGGAGCGGACCAGGAGCGAAGAGCTGGCGGCCTTCTTCGGTGATGTGCAGGCAGAGGGCGGATTTAAAGAGGCGTTTTTGACCGTCCTGGCCAGGCTTGGACCGGAAGAGTGGGAACTGATCGAGCGGAAAGCCCGTGAGTTGGCCGAAGAAATAAAAAAAGCCGACCCCTAAGGGTCGGCTTTTTCTGAATCTTCACTTTATACAGTGCAGGACATATGTATAAATTATTTTTAGGTGCGGTTCATCTGTTCGCTTTAGTAGAGCCATAATAGCCTGAATGAGTTTATCCTTTTCCATGTCCTGATCCCCCCTGTATATTGTAGGAAAAATTATAGCACAAATGTTCTATTATAGCAAATTCTTTTTGCCGGAAATTGCACTGTATATTGGACAGTTTGAAGGTGATAATCGTGTTATGGCGGGAAAAAGGAAGAGGGTGTTGCTGTGAACTACTATGATGTACTTGGTATTCCGGAAACCGCAACCCAGGATGAGATACGAGACGCCTGGAGGACACAAATCAAATTTTACCATCCAGACGTTTTTCCAGGTGACCCAAAGATTGCGCAACGAAAGACCGTTCAGATCAACGAGGCATATTATACTTTATCAGATCCAGAACTTCGGAAGCGCTATGACCAGATGAACCACATAGGCGCATCTTCGCAAAAGGAAACCAAACCGAAACAGGATAACACAAAGAGCGAACCATGGGAGAGACAGCCCAAGCGGTCCAAAAAGGGAGCTGCGGTGTTTTCTGTATTGTCTGCGTTTTTTGTATGTACTTTGTTTTGGTGGATGGGGTATACAAGTGAGGCCGCATCAAAATCTACTGGTCATGATTCCGGCGCCCAGGTTCAGAACGATCAGAAACTCGAAAAAGAAACACCCCCAAACAGTGGAACGCGTTTATTTCCATTGTTTATTTCGGAGGACACTGAAACAGCTCCGTTCTCTGTGATAACAGGCGACGAAGGATACTACTTTATAAAATTAAAGGATCCACAGACCAGCAGAGATGAGTTTATACTCTTTGTTCATGGGGGGCATTCTGTAACTACTGAGGTCCCGCTTGGGGATTATTATTTGTACTATGCTTACGGGGATACATGGTACGGAACAAACGATTTGTTTGGTCCAGAAACTGTCTACAATAAATCGGACGACCTCTTTAATTTTTACGAAGAGGATGGATACGTAAACGGATGGACTGTGGAATTGTACTTGAAAAACAATGGGAATATGGACACGATAGAGATAGGAGAAGATGAGTTTTAAAAATGTCGTGAGCATAAAAAAGCCCCCCGCCCGGTGCTGGAACACCGGACAGGGGAAAAGGGCAGAGGTTTTGACGGGCCATCTGCCCTCCTATTATAGCAAGAATAGGGGGTTTAGGCAATGATGAAGTGCAGAAAGTGTCGTGCCGAGCTGCCCCAGGGGGCAAAATATTGTCCATCCTGTGGAGTAAAGCAGGATACCGGACAGAACCCGAAACGCCGGGGCAATGGCCAGGGGAGTGTATATCAGCTGGCAAACAAAAAGTGGATTGCCATTAAGGTTATTGGATACGAAGCAAAAGAGGGCGGGAAGCTGCGGAAAATCACACGCTCAAAGTCTGGATTCCGGACGAAGAAAGAAGCTCTGGACTACCTGCCAAAACTGGAGGATACACCGCGCGTAAAGCCGGTTACCTGGGCCCAGGTGTATGAGGCTTGGGTGCCGACGCACAGGGCAGGAAAGAGCACCATGGATTGCTATTCTGCTGCCGAGAAATATTTCTCTTCCGTCCATACGATGAAACTGGCGGAGATCACGGTGGATGATCTTCAGGATTGCATGGACGACTGCCCCAAGGGTAAGCGGACCAGGGAGAACATGAAGGCATTGGCCGGGCTGATCTACAAGTATGCAATCCCGAGGAACATGGTGCCAAGCGGTCTGAACATGGGGCAATATCTGATTGTGGGAGACGGCGATACAGGGAGCAAGGAGGCGCTGCCTGAGGAGGCCGTGAAGGCCCTGGAGGCGCATGTGGGAACTGTGAAGGGCGCGGACTATGTCCTGTGTCAGTGCTACCTTGGATTCCGGCCAGGGGAGCTTCTGGCTTTGGACGCTATCAATTACAACCGGAAGGAGAGGGCTTTTGTTGGCGGAGCCAAAACGGACGCCGGAAAGGACCGGGTTGTAACCGTCAGCCCGAAGATCCAGGCGATTGTCAATGATCTGGTACAGGACAAGGTTGCTGGCCCTGTGTTCTGCGCTGATGATGGAGGGACTATGTCTATCAAGCAGTACAGAGCCATGTTCTACAATGTCCTGGAGGCCTGCGGCATTGAAAACCCGGTGGAAGAGCGCGACGGCATCAAGCGGAGAAAGTACACCCCGCACAGCTGCCGCCACACGTTTGCAACGCTGATGAAGAGAGTACCCGGGGCAGACAAGGATAAGCTGGAGCTGATGGGACATACCAGCACAACCATGCTGAGACATTACCAGGATGTAAACTTTGATGATCTGCGGAAAATTACAGATGTTATTTAATATTCATTTATCCGCCCGAAGTTCCGGGCGGATTTTTTATATTCAGGCCAGAAATTGAATAAGCAATAGATAAGCAATAGAAGATTTTTTTTCGTTATAATTGATTTTAGCAGAAACAAAAAAAGTAACGAGAAATAACCTTTTACAGCCATTTCTCGTTACTTTTGGTCCGAGTGCCGAGATTCGAACTCGGGGCCTCTTGAACCCCATTCAAGCGCGATACCAAACTTCGCCACACCCGGTTGTCGGCTCAGGACTCGTTGTCCCGGCGACTCGTTTATATTAGCATACCCTCGGGGAAAATGCAAGCTTTTTTTAAAATTTTTTTCGATTTTTTAAAAATAAGAATAATGTTGAGAAAACTGACGAAATATAACTGTATTTGCAACTTTTTTTAAAGGCACAAAAACTCCTCCGAGAAGAATTTCCCGGAGGAGTGCATTTATTTTGCGGTTACAAACAGCTCATAAAGTCTGGAGAGCATATCCCAAGTCTTCCGATCCATCACTCCCGTCTGTTCCAGCTGGGCCAGACCCTGGAGCCAGCGGGTATTTTCCACTGAGGCGTCTCCGTGATAGCCGTCGGACGGGGCATCTACAATGCCATTGAGCTTCTGGCTAAGGATCTGGAACATGGTCTGGGGCAGAATCATATAGCCGCCGGACATTCCAGGGGAGACCTGAAATCCCTCGCCGGGGAAAATACGCAGGGAGCGGGTGGGTGAGACGTCCCGTTCCAGATCCACCCAGGCGGAGTGGATGGCGTCCCAGGTGCGCTGGTCCACCACACCGGTGACCGGAGGAGCCATCTCTCGCTGGAACAGCATCACGGCCTCCAAGGTCTCCTCGCCAAACAGGCCGTCCATGGCCAGTTTTGGCAAGAAGGGGTAGCGGGTAGCCAGCCGCCACAGCATGTATTGAAGGTTGCGGACCGGATTGGACAGCATTTCCTGTTCCAATTCCATTCTTGTCATACCAATTTGACCCCCTTAAAGTCTGTGTTTCCAAGCTGCAGACCTCCGCCCGGGAACTGGCCCTGACGGCTGGTGGTGCCGTAGGTTTTACCGCCGGTTTGAGCAGATGCAGTCTGGCTGAGCGGAAAGTTGATGTTGTCGTTGCGCAGATCCCGCTCAATGCCGGTGTAGTTGTTATAGAGAGAATACCAGGTATTGGGACCGACAATGCCGTCTACCTGCAGTCCGGCCTGTGCCTGATATTTCCGTACCGCCTGTGCCGTAGCATTACCGTAGATACCGTCTACCCGAATGGGGGTGAGGGATTCGTTAAACTCGGCGGTAAGCGCCAGCATGTACTGCAGGATACGTACATCGGACCCACGGTCGCCCGGCCGGAGAATACCGGGATACTGGAAGGAGAAAGTCTGGAACTGCTGGCCCATACTGACCAGCTCTGAGAGCTGGTTGGTGCCCACATAGAGATAGACCAGCTTATACCACGTAGCCTTGCCTACAATGCCGTCCGGCGTGAGATTGAAAATCTGCTGGAATGTTTTAACCGCCTGCTCTGTGCTCTCATCAAATACATTGGTGACCGGAAAGAGCTTGGGAATGGCGGGATAGCTCTGGGAGACACGGTTGATCATGGTTTTGAGAACCAGCACATCGTCTCCGGTGGAACCCAAGCGAAGCGGCGTGCCGGGATAGGACTGACCCAGGTTGCGCACCGGCGCATCCTGGACCAATTCAATGTCGTTTCCATAATAGTACCGTAAAATCTCCATGGCGGAATAGCCCTGCTGAGCCAGATCCTGGCTGCCCCATTGAGAGAGCCCAGCGCAGGTGACGGTGGTGCCGTTGCAGAACTTGGCGGCCAGAGGCTCGACAAATCCCTTGCGGCGGATGTAGTCATTAAAAATCTCGTCTACGACCTGACTGATATTCTCGAAAATGTTGCGGCCCCGGATAAACTTTTGATCGTAAGCAGTGGAAGAGGTGATTTGAAAATCATAACCCCGGCTGGGATAGAACTCCGTGTAGACCCGGTTGAGGGCGAAAGAGATGATGGCCAGCACGTTGGCCTCAATGGCGGCGGGCTCCCAGGTGGGATAGATCTCACTGGAGGCCACATTCTTGACGTAATCCGGGAAGGATACCGTTACATTTTCGGCCCACTGATCGGGCGGTCCCAGATGCACGGTAATGGTGCTGGGTACGTAAGGGACGACAGATACTGCCATGGCGCCACCTCACAGATTCTGGCCCGGAATATCCCGGATGCTGTTTTGCAGCAGACTGGACTGACCCTCAGTGAGAGGCTCCAGCTCCATATCCTGGAGAGTCTCTACCCCGTCAAAAATCTGGACGCCCTCTACCAGCAGCATGGCATAGCCGGGGTGCTCTGCCCAAACGTCACAGATGGCAAAGGGGGGCAGCTGCGCGCCGGGGTGTGTACTTTCCCCGAGCAGGGGCGTAGGGATGCTGATCGGCTGTGTCATTCCGCTGGAGTCGGTGGCCTGCACGGAGAGCAGCTTGTATTTGCCGCCCTCTCCCCGCTGTGTGACCACTACCGTGGCGTCTACCACCGGGAGTTTGGCCCGAGAGGTATATACCTGCACCACCAGCCGTCCTTTACCTTTCACTTCCATGTTGTTTCCTCCTTCTGGGCAGGTGTGTGCCTGCCCTCGTTTCCCCATGCTATGCGCAGGGTGAGGGAGGGGTGCGGAGAATAGAAAAGCACCCCCAGGATCTCGAAGATCCTTGGGGGTGCTGAGCAGTTTAACGAGGCGAAGCGGAGCTTCGCAGGGTGTTCTTTGCCAAGCTTTCTTACAAGAAAGCGGGAGACTCATCCAGCTCAGAGCGCTTGGCGCGGCTCATAAGGTCCGCAATCACGGCATGGACATCCCGGCCGTTGTAGAGGACCTCATACGCGGCCTGGGAGATGGGCATCTCTACCCCGGCCTTCTGGGCCAGAGAACGGGCGTTGGCGGCAGCGTAATAGCCCTCTACTACTGCGCCGATCTCCTCCAGTGCCTCAGGTACGCTCTTTCCTTGACCGATCAGAATGCCATACCGGCGGTTTCTTGAGTGCATGGAGGTGCAGGTGACGATCAGGTCGCCGACTCCAGCCAGACCAATAAAGGTCTCCTTTCGGCCACCCAGCGCCACACCCAGCCGAGCCATCTCCGCCAGACCGCGGGTCATGAGCAGAGCCTTGGTATTGTCCCCGCAGCCCATGCCGTCGGTGCACCCGGCACACAGGGCAATGACGTTCTTCAGCGCGGCACAGATCTCGGTGCCGATGCGGTCGTCGCTGGTGTACACCCGGAACCGGGGATTCATAAACAGATCCTGAACCAGTTCCGCATCCTTCAAATCATCCGCAGCTGCTACCACGCCGGTGGGAATATGACGGCCGACCTCTTCCGCGTGGGAGGGACCGGAAAGGACCACCACAGGACATTTGCCCTCCAGCTCCTCCTCGATGACCTGAGAGAGGCGCAGGGAGCTATCCTTTTCAATGCCCTTCGACACCGAAATCACGATGGTGCCCGGATCGATGAGCCCACGCAGCTTATGGGCCGTTTCCCGCACGGCATAGGAGGGAGTAGCCATTACTACCGCTCCACAGCCCTTCACCGCGCCCAGATCGGCAGTAAACTTCATCTCCTGAGGGAGCGCAACCCCCTTGAGCATGGGGTTCTCCCGAGTCTCCTCCAGTGCCACCGCCTTAGCGGGGGTGTGGGACCAGAGGGTAACGTCGTGACCGTTTTCCACCAAAAGCAGGGCCAGAGCCGTTCCCCAGCCGCCGCTGCCTACCACGGTAATCTTCATGTTTCCTCCTTCTCTTTTTCTTTTTGAAAAAGGTACATAAGGTATCGTAAGAAATACAAAGGTGACGCTGCGCGGTTAAGGAACCTCACTTCTTTTTGTGTAGGGAGAACTTATTTTCCGTGCCCGTGAGGAGCCGCTTGATGTTGCCGCGGTGCATGTACAGGATCAGCAGTCCGATGACTGCGCCCAGCACGGTAATCACCACGTTATGATATACAAACCAGGTAGCAAAAGGGAAGGAGGCGCCGGCCCAGCAGGAGCCCAGGGACACATACCGGGTCAAAATGGCCAGGATGAGGAAACCGCCCCACACCACCAGAGCGATGCGCCAGTCGATCATGATGGCGATGGCGCCGCCGGAGAGAATGCCCTTGCCGCCCTTGAAGTGGAACATGCAGGGGAACATGTGGCCCAGCAGACAGAAAAGACCAGCCCAGTATTTTGACAGTGCGACGACAAGAACTTCGTTGGCAATCATCTGCCGGAACAGGAACATGCCCACCCAGATGGCGACAATAGCCTTAAATACATCGGTGAGGATCACTACCAGGGTGAGAGGACCGCCGAAGGTGCGGTAGAAGTTGGTCAAACCTGCGTTGCCGCTGCCATGGGTGCGCACATCATCCCGTAAAATATACTTGGAAACGATGACCGCTCCATTGAAACAGCCGCAGAAGTAGGCAATCACAGCGGTGAGCAGGGCAGGAAGTATAGCGGCAGAGCCTAAATCAGTCAAATCCATGGTTTAACCCTCCTTGTCTTCCTTCTGCCGGATGGTCAGCCGGATGGGCGTGCCCTCCAGGCCGAAGGTGGCGCGGATCTGGTTTTCCAGGTAGCGCTGGTAGGAGAAGTGGAACAGCCGGGCATCGTTACAGAAGCAGACAAAGTGAGGCGGCTTGATGCCGATCTGAGTCATATAGTAGATCTTCAGGCGGCGGCCCTTGTCCGTGGGGGGCTGTACCCGGGCGGTGGCATCGGCCAGCACGGAGTTGAGCATACCGGTGGTGATGCGCATGGCGGACTGGTTGTTGACGTAGGTGATCAGGTCAAAGAGACGGTCTACACGCTGGCCGGTCAGGGCGGAGATGAAGATGATGGGGGCGTAGGTCATATAGCTGAGATCCCGCATCACATCCTTGCGCATCTTGTCCATGGTCTTGCCGTCTTTTTCGATGGCATCCCACTTGTTGACCACGATGATGCAGGCCTTGCCCGCCTCGTGGGCCAGACCAGCTACCTTGGTATCCTGCTCGGTGACGCCCTCCTGGGCGTCAATGAGGATGAGGCACACATCGCTGCGCTCGATGGCCATGGTGGCGCGGAGAACAGAGAACTTCTCAATCCGGTCATCCACCTTGGACTTCTTGCGCATGCCGGCGGTGTCGATGAAGAGGAACTTGCCCTTCTCATTTTCAAATACGCTGTCCACCGCGTCGCGGGTGGTGCCGGCCACGTTGGAGACGATGACACGCTCCTGGCCCAGAATACGGTTGACCAGAGAGGACTTGCCTACGTTCGGCTTGCCGATGATGGCGACTTTAATGGTGTCGTCATCCTCTTCCTCCTCATCATCCGGGGGGAAGTACTCAAAGCAGGCGTCCAGCAGGTCGCCGGTGCCATGGCCGTGGACGGCAGAGACGGCGATGGGGTCGCCCAGGCCCAGGTTATAAAACTCGTACACATCAGGGTTCTCCCGGCCGACCTGGTCGGCCTTGTTAACTGCCAGCACCACAGGTTTGCCGGAACGGAGAAGCATGTTGGCTACCTCCTGGTCGGAAGCAGTCATACCCGTCTTCACATCGCAGACAAAGACGATAACGGTGGCGGTGGAGATGGCGATCTCAGCCTGCTCCCGCATGAAGGAGAGAATCTGGTCGTCAGTGCCCGGCTCAATGCCGCCGGTGTCTACAATATCAAAGGTGCGGTTTCTCCACTCGCACTGGGCATACAGCCGGTCACGGGTGACACCGGGGGTGTCCTCCACGATGGACAGGCGCTGGCCGCACAGCTTATTGAACAGCATGGACTTGCCCACGTTGGGACGGCCCACAATAGCAACTAAAGGTCTCATGATAGTCTCACTCTCTTTTCTTCACTCAGCTGGGCAGAGCCGTCAGCTGGGATTATAGCGGTAGTATTCCCCGTCGCTTCCCGGGGGAGTCGTCTGCTCGATGGTAACAGGCAGACCAAGCATAGCGTCCACCAGATCAAAGCCGCTCTCTGCATCCACCGGACATACGGTGACGCCCAGTTCCCGCTCTACATCAGCCACCGTCACATCGTCCAGGAAGACGGACTCTCCGGCGCGGAGCATGTTGGAGGGGATGAGCAGCCGCTGTCCCAGCTCCTGACCTTTCAACTGGGCAATGAGGTCCTGGCCGGTGACCAGTCCGGAAACAGTAATGGTCTCGCCAAAGAAGCGGTTGCGGATGGGATAGACCCGGCCCTGAAGCTGGGGAAACTGTTTTTTGGTTTTTTGCAGGATTTGGTCAATGAAGGGCGCCGCGGAGACTCCGGTGGCCACCGAGAAGGGGACCAGTTCCCCCACCTCCGGCTCATCCAGAGCCATATCTGCCTGGCTGAGAAGCAGCCGGAGCATGCCCACGCCGTTTTCCAACTGGGCCATGTCTTCATAGAAGGATTTCTCCGGCAGAGGCAGCCCGGCCAAAAGATAAAATTCGTCGGAGCACCAGGCCAGGCGGGTACCGTGCTTCTCCATGAAGGTTTTTCCAAACGCCTCTACCTGGGCAATGACGGCAGCGGCCTGTTCCTGGGTGTAGGGGGCGATGGGGCACAGCCCGTCCCGGAATTTGGTCACGCCCACCGGGACTATGGCTACGCTGGCCACACCGGGATACATCTCGGACAGCTCCCGCAGTGTGCGGTCCAGAGCCGGACCGTCATTGACGCCGGGGCAGGAGACAATCTGGCAGTTCATGGTGATGTTGGCGGCGGCAAAGCGGCGCATGACCTCAATGCTCTCTCCTGCCCGCTTGTTTTTCAGCATCTCCACCCGCAGTTGGGGGTCTGTGGTGTGCACCGAGACGTTGATGGGGCTGATGTGCAGGTCGATAATGCGCTGCACCTCGCGCTGAGAGAGGTTGGTAAGGGTCAGGTAGTTGCCCATAAGGAAGGACAGCCGGGCATCATCATCCTTAAAATATAAGGTATCCCGCATGCCCGGGGGCATCTGATCCACAAAGCAGAAGATGCAGTTGTTGGCGCAGGAGCGGGCCCGGTCCATAAGATAGGTCTCAAAATCCAGGCCGAGATCCTGACCTTCTTCCTTGCGCACATGGGCGGTACGCCGGGTCCCGTCGGGGGAGAGCAGGGTCAGCTCCAAACGGGGGTCGTAGCTATAAAACTTGTAGTCCAGCACGTCTACAATGGGGGTGCCATTGATCTCCAGCAGGGTGTCCCCCGCCCGGACCCCGGCGCGGTGGGCAGGACTGCGGGGGTCCACGTGCCGCACGACGGTCATGCTCATAGGGGACTCCTTTCCGGCGGCGGAGAACTGCTCCGGGCCGCAGATGTTTTCTCTCATTCTCACCACTGCCCCAACAACCAAAGTGTTTGTTGGGGCAGGAAAAACCGAAGAATGAATTTGCGTATTTCAAGCGTTTTGTTTATTTTACAATAGAATGGGCCGTATTTCAAGGCAAACAGGAAAATTCAACGAAACGCCGCCCATGGGGAAAAAACAAGGGAAAATATGTGCGATTTTTCCAGAAGAGGTGTCTGCATTTTATGTAAAGTCATGGTTGCGTGGGATGCGGCAGGATGTTAAACTGTAAACTGTGATTTTAGAGCCTAATTTGGCCCCCTGTTGTATCAGTCCGGCCAGCGGCGTCTTGTTTGTTGAAGGAGGGCACCTGTGATGATTCAACGTGCCGATTCAAACCGAAAGACCCTTTTGGCTTTGTTGGTTGTGCTTGCCGGACTGCTTGTGCTGCGGTACTGTGCCTTTGGTCTGTCCTATTATCCTCAGCTGGACGACTATATCCAATACTGCAACTACCGGCAGAGTACGGAACCTTTCTGGGAGATGGCACTGCGGGTGGGGCTGCTGGCCTCCCGGCCTTTGGCCAACATAGCCGACTATTTTATTTGGAGCCCCCTGTTTGACCATATGCTGGTGGGAGTGGCCCTGGTCTGTGTGTTATACGTGGCCGGTGTGGGCATGGTGTGGAGCCTGCTGAGACGGTATTTTCCGGTAGGTCCGGTTTTTCCCGTGGTAATGACCCTGCTGCCTCTGGGCATGGAGGGGCTGTACTGGATGTCCGCCTCCACCCGCATTGTGGGCGGGATGTTCTTTGGCTGTCTGGGGGCCATGGCCTTTGCGAGGTGGCTGGATACCGGGCGCTGGTACTGGCTGGCGGCCTATCTGCCCTTACAGCTTCTGCCCTTTGGGTTTTATGAGCAGAGTGCCGTGCTGTCCATGACGTTGGTGTTGGGACTGGCCCTGCTGGAGCTGCCGCGGCGGAAATGGCGCTGCCTGGGAGCACTGTGGGCTCCTGCTGCCATGGTGCTCTATTTTGCGTTTTTGTCCTTTATGGCGTCCAAGAACCCCTTTGTCTCCCGCAGTGAGCTGGTGCTGCCTGACAGTCCGTATTACTGGGACGTTTTCCTGCCCCAGGTTCTGGAGCAGATCAAGGAGGCGTTCCTCAAGGGCGGTCTGCTTACCCTGGGAAAGGGCTTTATCCGGGGAATCCAGATCTTGCTTTCCCGTGGCCTGTGGCTGTGGCTGGCGGTGATGGCAGCTGGGTGTGCGGGATTTGGTTATCTTGCCTGGAAGGAAGATAGCCGCAAGTCGGACCGCACCGCGGTGGGGATCCGTCTGCTGGCCTTGCTTGTGGGCATTCTGCTGGCGGTGGCTCCGGTGACCCCGTTCCTGATTTTGGGTAATCCCTGGTTCTCTCTGCGGGGTACGGTGACTTCCTTTGCCGGAATCGCCATGGTGGCGGATACGGTGGCGGAGCTGATCTTCTGCCGCTGGCGCAGGGTTCTGCCCTGGGCGGCGGCAGCCTTTGCGCTGGTATGTTCGGTGGCCTGTCTGTCTGAATTAAGTGATTACCGGGATACCTATCAGACTGATCAGAAGATTGCACACACAGTTTTGTCCACGCTAAGAGAGGACCAGGTGGCAGGTGAGACCAAAGTGGGCATTTTAAATCTGAAGTCCAGCTACCTTCCCGACCAGAATTTTTACTACCACGAGCACATCCACGGCTGCACAGAGAGCAGCTGGGCCTTTTCCGGGCTGATCACTGCGGTGGGAGGGCTGGGACTGCCCAGCGTAACGCCTCTGACTACCACCCCAATGTATCAGCAGTGGAACTATGAGAGCAATCGCCCCGACCGCTTTGATCTGCTGTATTACTATGACGGCGAACAGTTGATCCCCGCCCAACTGGAGGTCACCGGGGAGAAGAGCTATCAGGTGACGGACCGCCAGGGCAACCTTTTGGGAACCATCTGGGAGGAGAACGGAAATGGATATTTCCAGCCCGCGGCGTAATGTGGCTCCCCTTGCAATTTGATACAAAGTATCCTACAATAATGCCTGCGGAATAAACCGGTCAGCGGTTTATTTACACGTATGGTTTGATAGAAAAGGAGGTCCTTTCATGCCCCTTGACCGCATTGCCGGAAATCTGTTTCAGCGCACCTCGTCCGCCCAGCGGGCCGCATTTTTGGCCTGTTTTGTATCGGGATACCTGGTGCACCTGTTTGCTTTTACCAATATCATTCCGAACTCCGATGGACTCAGCCGGGTCTTTGACCCACAGCAGATGACGGTGTCCGGGCGGTGGTTTCTCCACTATGCCTCCGCTCTGAACAGCTTCACGCAGATGCCTGCCCTCATAGGCTTTTTCTCTATGGTCTTTCTGGCTCTGGCGGCGGCGGGCATTGTGAGCGTGCTGGGGATGCGCAGTCGGTCTCTGGCCGCCCTGCTGGGGGTGAGCATGGCCGCCTTCCCCTGCATGGGCTATACCTTCCTGTACATGTTTACCGCCTCTGCCTATTGTCTGGCCATTTTCCTGGCTGTGCTGGCGGTGGCGATGGCGAAAAAAGGTTGGCGATGGGCTGTGGCAGGAAGCTTGCTGCTGGCCCTGGCCATGGGCATCTACCAGGCCTACGCCGCCGTGGCGGTGGCCTTGTCGGTGCTGCTGATTTTAAAGCAGTGCCTCAGCCACCGGGCACAGTGTAAGGAGACTGCCGTGCTGGGTGTGCGCCTGCTGGCCTTCCTGGCGGTGGGAGCTGTGGCCTACTACATCATTTTACAGGTGTTTTTGAAGGTAAAAGGGCTGGAACTGCTGGAATACCTGGGTATGAGCCAGGCGGGCAGCGGTTATCCCATTGCCCAGCTGCCCTCTTTGCTGCTGTCTGCCTATAAGCAGGTGGTGGTGTTCTTCTTTGTGCCCGGTTCTTCCAACGCCTTTACCACTCCGCTTATGGCGGGGCTGGATGTGCTGGCCGCCCTGCTGGCTGCGGTGTGCTTTTTCGCTATCCTGGTGCGCCGCTCCCTGTGGCGGGAGGTATGGCGGGTAGCCGGTGCAGTTGTCATGCTCCTGCTGCTGCCCGTGGCGGTGAGTTTTGCCCAGATTATTTCCCCCTACTCCGACGCCACCCCGATTATGAAGTACCCCTATGTGCTGGTATACGCTGCGGTGCTGCTGTGTGCCGACTTGGGACTGAGCCTGCTGCCTCGCCCCCGTGCGGGCGTGGCGGTTTCCTGGGCGCTGGCGGCCTGCATGGTTTGCCTGTGCCTGTATGGAGCCAACATCAATAATATCCTCTACACTGCTTCTGAGCAGGCCCACCGTTCCACTCTCAGCTATGCGACCCGGCTGATGGGGCGGATTGAGAGCTGCCCGGGCTATACGGGAGAGGAGGAGATCGTCATCATCGGTTCCTTCCCCGTGGACCGGATCTACTCCCAGATCGAAAGCTATGCTCTGGTGGACCATTATAGTGTTCCCCTGAACACGGTAGCTCCCCTCAATAAGCACATCTACTACTACCTCCAGGACTGGCTCAATATTCTAGTGGAGGAGCCGGACGAAGAGGTTATGCTGGAGGTCTCCCAGTCCAAGGAATTCCAAAAAATGCCCCTCTATCCCGCTGACGGCAGCGTCCAGAAGCTGGATGGCCGGATCGTAGTGAAGATCCAGGAGGAGTATACCCCCAAGAGCGACTACGAGATCGCCTATGAAAACAGGAGATGAACCCATGGATACACAGAACTCGCTGCGGGACGGACTGCTGACGGTAGTGCTCCCAGCCTACAATGAGCAGGACTCCGTTCCCCTGGCGGCAGATACCATCTGTCCTCTGCTGGAGAAAGAGGGAATCCGGCACGAGATTCTCTTTGTCAACGACGGCTCCCGGGACGGAACTTGGAAGGCGATCCAGGCCCAGACTGCCCGGCATCCTCAGGTGCGGGGAGTCTGTTTTTCCCGCAACTTTGGTAAAGAGGCTGCCATCTTTGCCGGTCTGGCCCAGGCCAAGGGCGACTGCGCGGTGGTGCTGGACTGTGACCTGCAGCATCCGCCGGAAAAAATTGTAGAGATGTACCGCCTGTGGCAGCAGGGCTACCAGGTGGTGGAAGGGGTCAAGGTGACCCGGGGCAAGGAGAGCCCTTTGCACACCCTGGCGGCCAAGACCTTCTACCACTTCATCAGCAGCGCCACCAAGATCGACATGTCCCGGGCATCTGACTTTAAGCTCCTGGACCGCCGGGCGGTGGATGTGCTGGTGGCCATGCGGGAGAAGAACGCTTTCTTCCGGGCTCTGTCCTCCTGGATCGGCTTTGAGACCACCCAGGTGGAGTTTGAGGTGCAGCCCCGGGCGGCGGGGGAGTCCAAGTGGTCTATCCGTTCCCTGGTGCGCTACGCCATTACCAACCTGGCCGCCTTCTCCACCGCGCCCCTGCAGATCGTCACCTTCCTGGGCGTACTGGTGTTTTTGTGCTCCCTGGTGCTGGGCGGCTGGTCCCTGTGGCAGAAGATCAGCGAACAGGCCCTGGAGGGCTTTACCACGGTCATTCTGCTCCTGCTGCTCATTGGAAGCATTCTGATGATCTGCCTGGGCATCATCGGCTATTACATCGCCAAGATCTACGAGGAGATCAAGGATCGGCCCCGGTTCATTATCTCTCAGGAGTGCGGAGGCAAGCAGGATGACCGATAAGCTGAAAAAAATCTTTGATCCCACCTTCTTCCGCTTTATCGTGGTGGGCGTCATCAACACCCTGGTGGGCTACGGGGTGATGTTCGGCCTGTACAATCTGGCCGGACTGCACACCTGGGGGGACGCAGGCTACTGGATCTCCTCGGCGGCCAACTACATTATCGGCAGTATCGTCAGCTTCTTCCTCAATAAGCACTTCACCTTCCGCAACCAGGAGAAGGGCGCGGGCGTGGTGCTGCGGTTTGTGGTGAACATCTCGGTGTGCTGGCTGCTGGCCTACGGCCTGGCCAAACCCGCCGTGGTATGGGTGCTCTCCGGCTGGGGACTGAGCGAGCAACTCCAGGGCAACCTGACTATGCTGGCTGGCTCGGGACTTTTTGTGATCCTCAATTACTTTGGCCAGCGCTTCTTCGCCTTCAAACAGCGCTAATAAAAAGAAACGAACAGCGGACCGATCAGATGGATTCTGATCGGTCCGCTGTTTTTCTCATTCCGCCAGAGCCTCCTGCTCCGGCGGGGCAAATTCTGTCATGTCTTCCCAGTACCGCTTGGGCATATGAGTCATGCGGCACTTGGGATTGTAGCGCCCCTCAATGGAAATGGTGTGGTAAAAGCTGCGCCACATTTTTCGGTAGGCCAATTCCTCCTGGTCTGCCGGGCCTATTTCAAAGTCCTCCATAGGCAGGATGGCCCAACGGCCCGGAGTGTGGACCAGGGCCTCCTGGTGGGTCTTATCGTAGAGCAGGAACTGTTCCTGAGGCAGGCGGGAGCAGAAGTGGATGCGCAGCAGGGGCAGTACCCGGTTTTTGGGCGTGATGGTCCCCACCAGCACGCCTTCCAGCTGAGAGAAGCGGACAAAGCCGGTGAATAGATGGGCCTCGCTGCTGAGAGCCTGAACTGCCTTGTGGACCTGGTTTACCACCGGGTGGGTGAGGTCCCGGGTAAAGCCGGGCCCTCGCTTGTATCCCAGGCGGAGGAAGCGCCAAAGCCAAAGTTCCCGGTCGGGCAGGCAGGTAAGAAATCCACGCAGCAGCCAGTCCTTTCCCGTCTTTCCCAGCTTGGCCTCCAGAGAGCGGTACACCCGCTGGGCCTTGGCCCGGTCGGTTTCCACCGAGCGCTGGGCGTAGAAGGAGGCGCAGGCCTGATCGAAGGGAGTGAAGTCCGCCGGCTCCTCCCGGTGGGTGTAGGCCTCAAATACGCAGGTGAGAAAACCGGCCAGGGAGCCGTCGTAGAGATAGGAGACCTGAGTCCAGTTCATGACGCACCTCCCATGGAGAAGAGAGACAGCTGTTCCCATTCCGGTTGGGCCAGGTTGGAGGTCTCCAGAGCTACCAGATGGCGCAGCAGTCCATCCTGGCTGACCCGAAGCCCCCGCTCCATCCTGCCGGAACAGGTAATGAAATACTGGGCCCGCTTGAGCACCACCCCCAGCTGCTTGAGCCCCTGGAAGTTCAAAGGGCCGAAGCGCCGGGCGGCCAAAATCCGCCGGGCACTCTTGACTCCAATGCCCGGGACCCGCAGCAGGGTCTCGTAGTCCGCCCGGTTCACCTCCACCGGAAAGTGCTCCAGGTGGCGCAGTGCCCAGCCGCATTTGGGGTCTAGGCGGGAGTCCAGATAAGGCTGGTTTTCGTCCAGAATTTCTTCCGCCTGGAAGTGGTAAAACCGCAGCAGCCAGTCGGCCTGGTAGAGCCGGTGCTCCCGGAGCAGAGGTGGCTGGAACCCCTGGGGAGCGGGGAGCAGGGGGCTGTTGGACACAGGCATATAGGCGGAGTAAAAGACACGCTTGAGGCGGTAGGTACGATAAAGCCCCTGGGTAAGAGCTAAAATCTGCCGGTCGCTCTCACCAGTGGCCCCCACGATCATCTGGGTGGACTGCCCCGCCGGGGCAAACCGGGGGGCGTGGCGGTATATCTTCAGTTCCTGTTTGGAGACCGTGATCCCGTCTCGAATTTGCTTCATAGGAGCCAGAATGGCCTGCTTCTTTTTGTCCGGAGCCAGCAGGGCCAGACTTTGGGCGCTGGGCAGCTCGATATTCACGCTCAGCCGGTCGGCCAGCAGTCCCAGCTGCTGGGTGAGCAGGGGATCAGCCCCGGGAATTGCCTTGGCGTGGATGTAGCCTCCGAAGCGGTACTCCTCCCGCAGCAGACGCAGACACTGGATCATTTGCTCGGTGGTGTAGTCCGGGTCCCGGAGGACGGCGGAGGAGAGAAAGAGACCCTCGATATAGTTGCGGCGGTAAAAGCCCATGGTGAGCTCACACAGCTCCCGGGGGGTGAAGGCGGCCCGGGGCAGGTCGTTGGAGCGGCGGTTGACGCAGTATTGACAGTCGTAGACGCACACGTTGGTCATCAGCACTTTTAATAGGGAGATGCACCGCCCGTCGGCGGAGAAGGAGTGGCAGCAGCCGCACTGGGTGGTGCTGCCGATGGTTCCCGGTCGTCCCGAACGGTTGAGACCGCTGGAGGTGCAGGCGGCGTCATATTTGGCCGCGTCGGCCAAGATCTCCAGTTTTTGCAGCAGCTCCATACCCTTCACCTCAAAATAGAACATTTGTACTATTATTATAAACCGGAGAAGAAGAAAGTCAAGGGGAAGTTTTTGGATGGAAAAAGCCCTGGCTGCCGGAAACGGCAGTCAGGGCTTTGCAGGAAAACAAGTTAAGGTTTCAGCAGATGGACGTTGAGATGGTTGTAGGTCATCTCGATGCCGTGGCGCTCAAAGGCGGGACGCACGGCTTCCAGCAGGGGATAGTAAACGTTCCAGTAGTCCTCCGTGGTGGTCCAGACCCGCACCACATACTCAATGCAGCTGTCCTTATAGGCGTTGAGCCAGATGGCAGGGGCGGGATCGGAGAGAATTTGCGGAAACTGCTCTACCACTTCCCGCAGGGCAGTTTTTACGGTCTCAGTGGGGGCGTCATAGGAGGCGGAAAAGAGCAGCTCCATGCGGCGGCGGCCCAAATGGGTGTAGTTGATGACCTTGGCAGCGGAAACCTGGCTGTTGGGGATGTAGATCTCCTTATTTTCCGGGGTGACCAGCATAGAGTAGATCAGACCCACGGTGGATACGGTGCCGCCCACATTGTCGATTTCCACATAGTCGCCTACGACGAAGGGCTTGGAGACCATGATGACGATGCCGCTGGCCAGATTGGACAGGGTGTTCTGAAGGGCCAGGGACACAGCCAGACCGGCCACGCTGAACACGGCAATGATGGAGGTGACGGGGACGTTGATGGAACTGAGGACGATGACCGTCAGCAGCGACCACAGCAGGATGCGCACAGTAGAGCGGATGTATCCCCGCACAGCGGCTACTGCCCTGCTGCGGTTCAGTGCCCGGTCCACCAGCTTCATGAGGATCTTCACCACAATGATGCCGATGATGAGAGTCAGTGCACCCCGAAGGATGGTGGAGAGGGTCAGTGCCTGCCAGGAGACCCCGCCGGTTACCTGGGACAAAATGGAGTCAAGGGACATGGATATTCCTCCTTTGGATGGGTATTAAAAGGCGCGCGGCGGGACAAGCCCGAACGCGCGCCTGTAAGACGAATCTTATTCCGAAGTGTTTTGGCTGACGTGCCGCTTGAGGCACTCAAAGGTCTCGGGGCTGATGTCGTGCTCAATGCGGCAGGCATCCGCGGCGGCCGTCTCCGGGGAGACGCCCAAGTGGACCAGCCATTGGGTGAGGAAACGGTGGCGCTCATAGACCCGCTGGGCGTTGGCCTCGCCCTCCTCCGTCAGTTCCAGATGGCCGTCCTTTTCCATGGTGATGTAACCGTTGGTTTTCAGAATGGACACAGCGCGGCTGACAGAGGGCTTGGAATAACCCAGGTATTGGGCTACGTCGATGGAGCGGACGATGCCCTTCTCCTGGCGCAGCACCAGAATGGCCTCCAGGTAGTCCTCACCGGACTCGTGCAGTACCATAGTCGGGCCTCCTTTACGTGAAGTTTTAAGAATCAGTAAACAATATTATACCATAATCTCACAATTGATTCAACTAAAAGCTGTCTGCGGTCTGTTCCTCGCCAATTCCAACTATAACAGCAACCCGTCGGCAAATCAGGCGTGGTACTACTGGCTGCGGGACGCCTATGCCGGGTCGGCCAACAGCGCCCGCCTCGTCAGGATCGATGGCTCGCTGAGCGGGGGCAACGCCTACTACGGCCACGACGGCCTGCGCCCCGCTTGTAATCTGTCCTCTGATCTCCTGGTCTCCGACACCACCGACTCGGACGGCTGCTACACAATCGTCTACAACCAGCCGCCTACGGCCCCCGGCACCATCACTGTCCCGAGCGAGGTCATCGGCGGCGAAAACCTGAGCATCTCGTGGGGACAGTCGACCGATCCCGACGGCAACCTCGCCGGCTACAAACTGGAGCGCAAGGTGGACGACGGCACATGGGCGCAGATTTACAGCGGCAGCTCCCGGAGCTACACCGACTCCATCACCTACGGATGGACGAGCGTGCAGTACCGCGTCAAGGCATACGACTCGGCCGGGGCCGAGAGCGCCTACACCACCAGCGCCGTGCGCACCGTCACCAACAACCGGCCGCCCGTCATCAGCGGCAGCGACACCGACCTCGGCAGCTTCACCACCACGCCGCCCTCCTATGAGTACACCGTCACCGACGCCGACGGCCATCAGGTCACGGTCGTGGAGAAGCTGGACACCACCACGCTGCGCACCTACACGGCCACCCTCGGCGACACCAACGAGCTCGAGATCACGGCCGACCAGTGGCTCAAGCTGCTGAACGGCGACCACACCCTGACCATCACCGCCACCGACGCCAAGAACGAGAGCACCGTGCGCACCCTGTCCTTCGACAAGGCCATGCACTCGGTCGAGTTCGAGCAGACCGTGGCGATGGCGGCCGACGATATGCCGACCAAGGCCCTCGTCAACATTCAGGGCAGCTTCCCGACCGGCAGCACCCTTCAGGTCTGGATCTGCAACAACGGCAACGACGCCGAGCCCACATGGGAGGACATCACCACCAAGGCCCTGACCAGCCAGAAGCACTTTTTCACCAACCAGACCAAGACCGCCGCGAGCTGGGGCGTGAAGATCAAGGTCAAGCTCCTGCGCGGCTCGGCCGAGGGCGACTGCTACATCCAGTCGGTCGGCGGCAACTTCGCATAAACCAACACCCCAAGACCAGAAAGGAGGAGCAGCATGGTCTACTTCATGGAACACAGCATCAAAGCCATCCACGAGAAGGAGCAGGCCGCCGCCGGCGGCGGGGGCGGCACCTCTCCCGAGGACAAGGAGCGGATCACCAAGCTCGAGGGCGAGCTCGAGGATCTGACCGGCGCCATTGAAAGGGGGCTGACCACATGAGCGACAAGTACAGCGGCCTCGAGGCCGCCCTGCGCAGCGCCCGCATGACCTTCG
>ENA-OROH01000399-OROH01000399.1-human-gut-metagenome-genome-assembly--contig:-NODE-399-length-52201-cov-7.534902_pt1 | contig 52201 bp, 55 predicted proteins | sample MGYA00242125_ERZ509042 | MGnify/ENA primary metagenome ERZ509042 (study PRJEB26280, sample SAMEA2338738) | human gut metagenome | biome: human gut; feature: human-associated habitat; material: faeces... | reverse complement strand
TGCGCAGGCGGTACTCCAGCACATCGAACTGCAGGGTGCCCACCACGCCCACGATGACCTCCTCCATGCCGGAGTAGGGGGTCTTGAAGATCTGGATGGCGCCCTCCTGGGCGATCTGCTCCACGCCCTTGAGGAACTGCTTGCGCTTCATGGTGTCGATGGAGCGGATGCGCTCAAAGTGCTCGGGAGCAAAGGTGGGGATGGGGTCGAACTTGAACTTCTTGCTGGGGGAGCACAGGGTATCTCCGATGGAGAAGATGCCGGGATCGAACACGCCGATGATGTCGCCGGCGTAGGCCTCCTCGATGATCTCGCGCTCGGCGGCCATCAGCTGCTGAGGCCGGGACAGGCGGATCTTCTTGCCGCCCTGGACGTGGTAGACCTCCTTGTCCGCCTGGAACTTGCCGGAGACCACCCGCATAAAGGCGATGCGGTCCCGGTGGGCCTTGTTCATGTTGGCCTGGATTTTAAAGACGAAGGCGGAGAAGTCCTCGTCAAAGGAGTCGATGATCTCGTCTCCCGCCTTCCGGGGCAGGGGCGCGGTGGTCATCCGCAAAAACTCCTCCAGGAAGGGCTCCACGCCGAAGTTGGTGAGGGCGGAGCCGAAGAACACGGGGGACAGCTTGCCGTGGCGCACCCGCTCCAGATCAAAGTCGCAGGAGGCGCCGTCCAGCAGGTCAATTTCGTCCACCAGCTGGTCCCGCTTGGAGGCTCCGATGAGGTCGGCCAGGGCGGGGTCGTCGGGCTCAATGACGGTGGCGGTGGCCGCCTTGGCGTTGGTGTTGGAGGTGAAGTGGATGACCTTCCGGTTCTGGCGGTCGTACACACCCTTGAACTCCTTGCCGCAGCCGATGGGCCAGTTCATGGCGTAGGTGTCGATGCCCAGCTCCTTCTCCAGCTCCTCGCACAGCTCAAAGGGGTCCCGGGCCTCCCGGTCCATCTTGTTGATGAAGGTGAAGATGGGGATATCCCGCATGGCGCAAACCTTAAACAGCTTCCGGGTCTGGGCCTCCACGCCCTTGGCGGCGTCGATGACCATGACGGCGCTGTCGGCGGCCATGAGGGTGCGGTAGGTGTCCTCGGAGAAGTCCTGGTGGCCGGGGGTGTCCAGAATGTTGATGCAGAAGCCCTCGTACTGGAACTGCATCACGGAAGAGGTGACGGAAATACCGCGCTGCTTCTCGATCTCCATCCAGTCGGAGGTGGCGGCGCGGGTGTTCTTCTTGCCCTTGACCTGGCCGGCCTGGGCGATGGCTCCGCCGTAAAGGAGGAACTTCTCGGTGAGGGTGGTCTTACCGGCGTCAGGGTGAGAAATGATAGCAAAGGTTCTTCTGCGCTTGATTTCAGACTCGTATTGTGACATATCAAAACCTCCGATGGAAGGAATGGGGGAAACCTGCATATAAACAAGTTATTTTACCATATTCCGCACCTTCACACAAGGGGGCGGAAATACAAAAAAGCCTGAAACAGCGGGGCTGTTCCAGGCATTTTTTCAAAAATCGTTATTTTTCCGCCCAGTTTCCGGTGGCCTCGGCGGTGAGGTAGGCGTTGATGAAGCCGTCCAGCTCACCGTCCATCACGGCGCCGATGTTGCTGGTCTCGTAGGCGGTGCGGTTGTCCTTCACCAGCTGATAGGGCATAAAGACGTAGGAGCGGATCTGGCTGCCCCACTCGATCTTCAGCTGCACGCCCTTCAGGTCAGAGATCTTCTCCGCCTTCTCCTGCATCTGCAGCTCCACCAGCTTGGCCCGGAGCATCTTCATACAGTTGTCCTTGTTCTGGAACTGGGAGCGCTCCTGCTGGGAGGCTACCACGATGCCGGTGGGCTTGTGAATGAGACGCACAGCGGAGGAGGTCTTGTTAACGTGCTGGCCGCCGGCGCCGCTGGCGCGGTAGACCTGCATCTCGATGTCCTCAGGGCGGATCTCCACCTCCACGTCCTCGGGCAGGTCGGGCATGACCTCCACGGAAGCGAAGGAGGTCTGGCGGCGGGCGTTGGCGTCAAAGGGAGACACGCGCACCAGACGGTGCACGCCGTGCTCACCACGCAGGTAGCCGTAGGCGTTCTCGCCCTCAATCATAATGGTGGCCGATTTGATGCCCGCCTCGTCGCCGTCCTGGTAGTCCATGATCTGGTAGGTAAAGCCATGGCGCTCGGTCCAGCGGGTGTACATACGGTAGAGCATCTGGGCCCAGTCCTGGGCCTCGGTGCCGCCGGCGCCGGGGTGGATGGTCAGGATGACGTTGGAGCTGTCGTACTGGCCGGTGAGCAGGGTCTGAAGCCGGGCCTCCTCCATCTCCTCTTCCAGGGCAGCGTAGCCCTCCTCCAGCTCGGGGACCAGAGACTCGTCCTCAAACTCGTTGCCCATCTCGCACAGGGCCATCAGGTCGTCCCAGTGCTGCTTGCGCTTATGGTGCTTGTCCACCTTGGTCTGGAGGGTCTTAATGCGCTGCTGCACCTTCTGGGCCTTCTCCAGGTTGTTCCAGAATCCGTCGGCGGCCGACTCGGCCTGGAGCATATCCAGCTCCCGCTCGGCGCTCTCCAGGTCCAGGGCCTGGCCCAGCTTCTCCAAGGTGGGGGCCAGATTGTTCAGCTTGACTTTGTACTCGTCGAATTGAAGCATAGGGTCCTCACTCTCTTTAACAAAAATAAACTTCCCGGTGGGGAAACATGAAAATTCAGCTAAAATATTATATCTGACGCGGGAAGAAAAGTAAACCCCCGCAGGAAAAATCGGGGATTTTCATAATGGAGAGAATGGAAAAGGCCCTCCTGCAAGGAGTTCCGACGCCCGGTGGCGGCGGAATAAATTGAAATTGGTTTTTTCCGGGGACCGGTGCCTCGGAAAAAACACTTCTCACGCAAGTTTGGCCGACTTTTCCGTACGGAATCGAGGCCGAACTTGCGTGCAATCCTGATTCAAACAAGGCGCTTTGCGGCTTGTTTGAGGAAAAGGCGGTCTCCGTATAGGAGACCGCCCTCAGCGATCGCTGATGAGCCACACCTCGCCCTGGAAAATCAGGTCATCCAGATCCTTGGGCGCGGGAACTGGGATCTGAGGATAGGGATGAGTATTATGCATGGCGGTTTCTTCCATTTTTGTTCGCCTCCTTGGGTAACGTTGTCCGGCGCTTGCCGGCATACAGACCAGTATATGCCGGGCAGGGCGCAATATGTGCCGGATTTTGTACACCCAAGGAACTAAAATTTTCCAGCGCTTAAATTGCAATTCGGGGGGCAGCGTGGGATTGGATGCTGTGGACCTCGCCTTGATGGGTCACGATGCTCTGGTGTCGCTCGCAGTTTATTTGATCCCCAACATGAACCCGGCCGTAGTCCTCTTGGCTGCAGGACAGCGTAAATTGCTGCTGTGTGGCCTCCTCAATGACGATATAGTTTTCTGCCCCGGATTCAAACTTATCCATGACTGTGACCTCTCCCGCCATTGCATAGTAGCTGGCTTGGACCTGGTGCACCCGATAGGCAGCATAGCACCCGCCGACCACCACCACAAGCGCGGCGGCCAAAAGAAGCTTTTTATATAATTTCATTGCCGTGACTCCTTTCCATGAGAATCGATCCCTTTGTGCCCTTCTATTTGGTTAGACGCAAAAGGACCCGGTTGGTTTTTTCAATCTGCAATTTTGCGCAAAAAGAAAGGAAACCGGAATGTTCCAGTTTCCTTTTTAAAAAATGCGGGGCTTTGAAGCCCCGCATATGGTATAATCTCTATGTTGTGATGGGCAGCTGTCAGGGCACAAAGCGGTAGCCCAGTCCCCGCACCGTGCGGATGTGGACGGGATGCTGGCGGTCGGGCTCGATCTTGCCCCGCAGGCGGTTGATGTAGACCATGATGGCGTTGTCGTCCACCGCCACCGCCGTGCCCCACACCCGCTCGTAGAGCATGTCCTTGGTGAATACCTGGTTGGGGTGCTGGAGGAACAAAAGCAGCAGGGCGCCCTCCCGGGAGGACAGGTCCAATACCTCCTCCCCTTTGAAAAAGCGCATGGTGGCGCCGTCATAGCGGAAGGGGCCGCAGCGCAGCTGCTGGGAAGCGGCAGAGGAAAATTCCCGGCTGCGCCGCAGCAGAGCCTTCACCTTGGCTCCCAGTACCACCGGGCGGAAGGGCTTTGTGACATAGTCGTCTGCTCCCAGGGACAGTCCGTAGAGGGAGTCGTAGTCTTCGTTGCGGCCGCTGATAATGATGACCGGGGTCTTGATCCCCCGCTCCCGCAGCCGGCGCAGCACCTCGAAACCCTCCATGTCTCCCAGATTTACGTCCAGCAGAATGATGTCAAAGGTGCGTGCCTCCAGGGCCTGGAGGGCCTGTTCTCCGCTGCCCACCGCCTGGGAGTCCATGTCGTTGCTGCGCATCACCTTTTCCAGCAGTTTGCAGATGGCCGGGTCGTCGTCCACAATGAGCACCTGATCCGCCATGTCCTGTCCCCCTTCCAGGCACCTGAGCAAACTGCACAAACGCCCTGTGATTTTTTCTGGAATTATTATAATATCAGGGGGGAAACAAGTCAATTCCCTGGAGAAAGGAAGCCGCTATGAGAGAGAAGAAACGCAGCCGTCCGGAGATGCGGCCGGTGATGCTGGGTACCGCGGTGGTGCTGGTGCTGTTTCTGGCCGGACTGCTGTACCTGGGTGTGGCCACCTGGCTGCAATACAAAAACAGCATCATCGACAAGCAGAAGGAGCAGATGCTGCTTACCACCCAGGCCATCAGTGAAAACCTGGAGCAGTATATCCAGGAGGCCCAGGCGGATTTGGAGAGCCTCTCCCTTGCGGCGGAGAAGCTGGATGACCCCGACCTGGCCGCGGGAGCCAGAGAGCAGCTGAAGACCTATGCCGACAGCCATGAGGGAGCGGTGTACGATGTGGCGGTGCTGGGGGAGGATGGCCAGATCACCTTCCGCATCCGGGACAGCCAGGTAGCCCAGGTGTTTGGTTCTACCACCCAGGAGGGCCAGCAGGTGGCCCAGGTGCAGATGGAGGATAAAACGTTGTGCCTGATGCTGGGAGGCCAGCTGTCCCAGGGCGGGCGGCTGTGCCTGCTGATCGACCTGGGGAACTACTATGAAAAGCAGATCGCCCAGCTCCATGTGGGCACCAACGGCTATGTGCTGGTGAAAAACTCCGACGGCGTGATCCTCATGCACCCGGAGGACAGCCAGCTGGGCATCAATGTCATCTCCGGCCGGGAGGAGCTCTACCCCGGTGTGGACCTCACCAGCCTCAACCAGCTGGTGGAGGCCCAGAACCAGGGGGGCCAGGGGGTCATGGAGTACGAGTCCTACTGGTGGATGGACCCTGATCTGCCCATGGTGCGCAAGGTGGCCGCCTGGTCGCCGGTGCATGTGGGGGACGACTTCCTGGTGGTCAGCGCGGTGATGGATTACAGCGACATGTACGCCCCGGTGGCCCAGGGCTTTATCCGCCTGGCCCTGGTATTTCTGGCTTTGACGGTGTGCGTCACCGCTATGGTCCTCTATTTGGGCAAGCTGATGCTGGACCGGCAGCGCAGCCAGGCGGAGATTTCCGACCTGCGGGAGATCAATCAGGCCCTGGAGGAGCTGCACCGCAGCGAACAGGCCATTGCCCACCAGCAGCGCCTTCAACTCATGGGCACCATGACCGGAGGCATCGCCCATGAGTTCAACAACCTGCTCACTCCTATTCTGGGCCACGCGGAGCTGATGCTATTGGACCTGCCCGAGGACTCCGAGCTCTACGACAGCGCCCAGGAGATCGCCCAGGCCGCCGGACACTGTAAGGAGATCATCCAGCAGCTGTCCGCCCTGAGCCGAAAGAATGTGGAGACTGTCTACAAGCGCCTGGACGCCGGAGAGGCCTTTGGCCGGGTGATGAAGATGGTACGCTCCATCTGTCCGGACAACGTGGAGCTGGACATCGACCTGGACTTTGGCGGGGCGGCGTTCCTGGGCAATGAGACCCAGCTGAGCCAGGTGCTGCTCAATATAGTGGTCAACGCCGTCCATGCCATTGGACAAAAAGAGGGACATATCGCCATCACCGGACGGGCCTTGGGCAAGGAGGAACTGGAGGAGCGGGGCCTGACACCCCCCTCCCGGCTGTGGGAGCGGTATCTGTGCCTGGATATCCGGGATGACGGCTGCGGCATGAGCAGCGCCACCCTCGCCCAGATCTTCGACCCCTTCTTTACCACCAAAAAGGCGGGCCAGGGCACCGGCCTGGGGCTGTCTCTGGCTGACCAGATCATCCGCTCTCACAAGGGCAGCATCACCGCTGAGAGCCAAGTGGGTCAGGGCAGCGTCTTCCACATCCTGCTGCCGGTGGCCCAGGCGGAGAGCGTCCCCTCCCCCGCTCTGGACGGGGAGCAGCCCACTATCCTGCTGGTAGGGAGCAGCGCCAAGGTGCTCCAAATGCTCTCCGACAGTTTTCGGGCCATGGATGTTCCGGTGGAAACCGCCCGGGACTGGGATGAGGCTGCCGCTGTGCTGGAGCGGGGCGCGGTAGACGTGCTGGCGGCGGACGGCGGCCTGGAGGAGGAGCGGGCTCTGGACTTCTGCCTGTCCTTCCAGGGCAAGTACCCCCGGCTGATGAAGCTCCTGCTGGTGGAGCGTCCCACCCGGGAGGTGCTGGAGGCCAAAAACCGGGGACTCATTCAGGGCTGGCTGGAAAAGCCGGTGTCGGCCCAGGCCATTCTGGAGGAGACACACCGGCTCCTGGGGGAGCAGGCAGTCGGCGCAACCACACTTTAAAAGATGTTTTTATGGGCTGGGGACCTCCCCAGCCCATTTTTTGACCCTTTCTTAACAAACTGTAGGGCCAGCCTTACAGGACTGTAAGCAGAATGCGTGGATGGTGTAAGCTTTCCTCCCTATAATAAAAATCACCAAAACCAAGCGGGAGAAGAAAGAAAAATGAGGAGGAAGTTACAATGAATGAAACCATGCTGGCGCTGTTGGGCTTTGCTACCGTCATCGCCATCATCGTCCTGCTGCTGCGGAATGTCACCGTACCGGCTCTGGCCTTTGTAGGCGTATCCACCGTGACTACTGCGATTCTGGTACTTACCGGAACCTTTACCATCAAAGAGATGGGCGACTTTATTGCCGCAGGCGTCGCTGACGTCCACTCCACGGCTGCCCTGTTCATCTTCTCGGTGCTGTTTTTCGGCATCATGAATGATGTGGGCCTGTTTGACCGGATCATCAATGCCCTGATGAAGAAGGTAGGCACCAATGTGGTAGGCGTGGCCGTGATGACCTGCATCATCGCCATGATCGGCCACCTGGACGGCGGCGGAGCCTCCACCTTCCTGATCACCATCCCCGCCATGCTTCCCGTGTACAAGCGGCTGAAGATGCGCCCCACCACTCTGCTGCTCATCTGCGTGACCGCCATGGGCGTGATGAACCTGCTGCCCTGGGGCGGCCCCACCATGCGCTCCGCCTCCGTGCTGGGCATTGAGGCCAATGACCTGTGGATCCAGCTGATGCCCATGCAGGCGGTTGGTATTGTCATCGCTCTTGTGACCGCTTTTGTCTGGGGCAACATTGAAAAGCGCCGGGGCGCCGGTGTCAACAGCACTCTGGTCATTGACTACGGCGACAGCGACGATACCGGCGTCAGCCAGGAGCAGAAAAACGAGCTGGCCCGTCCCCAGTTCTTCTGGGTCAACCTGATCCTGACCCTGGTGGTCATTCTGGCCCTGGTGTTTGTCAAGATCCCTTCCTACTGCACCTTTATGATCGGCTGCGTCATCGCCCTGTTTGTCAACTACCCCGGCGCCAAGATGCAGAATAAGATCATCAAGTCCCACTCTTCCGCCGGCCTGATGATGGCCTCCACCATTCTGGCCGCCGGTGTGTTCCTGGGCGTGCTGGAGCAGAGCGGCATCATGAACCACATGGCCAATGTCCTGGCCTCCTTCATCCCCACCTCCATGGGCCGCTTCCTGCCCATCATCATCGGCGTGCTGTCCGTGCCCCTCACCCTGCTGTTCTGCACCGACTCCTACTTCTACGGCCTGCTGCCCGTGCTCATCAGCGTGGGCGATGCCTTCGGTGTGGATCCCGCTCATACTGCCATCGCCATGGTGGTCTGCCGCAACTGCGCCACCTTCATCAGCCCCGTGGTGCCCGCCACCTTCCTGGGCGTCGGCCTGGCTGGTGTGGAGATCAAGGACCACATCAAAAACAGCTTCTTCTGGATCTGGGGCGTGAGCATCTGCTGCCTCATCTCCGGTCTCCTTTTGGGCGTTATCGTCCTGTAATCCCAGTCCCCCCTACATGGGAACACCGTCTCCATCCGGAGGCGGTGTTCCCATATATCCATAGAAAGGAGCCTTCCCATGCTCAGTGAAATTTTAAACTTTAACCGGGAATTTGTGGCCCGAAAGGACTACCTCCCCTACCAGACCACCAAATATCCCGACCGGAAGCTGGCCATCCTCACCTGTATGGATACCCGGCTCACCCATCTGCTGCCTGCCGCCCTGGGGCTGAGAAACGGTGAGGTCAAGATGATCAAAAATGCCGGGGGTGTGGTGCTGGCACCCTACGGCGGCGTGGTGCGCAGCCTGTTGGTGGCGGTGCTGGAGCTGGGCGTGGAGGAGATCCTGGTGATCGGCCACACCGACTGCGGCGTGTGCGGCATGCGTCCTGAGGTGATCCGGCAGCACCTGCTGGCCCGGGGTATTGCGCCGGAGATTCTCTCGGAGATCGATGAGGCGGGAGAGGTAGACCTGGACGCCTGGTTTACCGGTTTTTCCGGAGAGGAGCAGGCAGTGCGGGACAGTGTGGCGATGCTCCGAGCCCATCCCCTCATGCCTCGGGATGTGGCTATCCACGGCCTGATCATCGATTCGTCCACGGGCGCGCTGCGGGTGCTGGAGCAGGACGGCCAGAAAACGTAAAAATCCCTCTTGACACCGGCCTGGAGATATGGTATTCTAATTGAGCACTTAAACGAGATCGGCGCCACGTCCCTTATGCCGGAGTGGCGGAATTGGCAGACGCCCGGGACTTAAAATCCCGTGGGAGCAATCCCGTGCCGGTTCGACCCCGGTCTCCGGCACCATATCGCGGGGTAGAGCAGTTGGTAGCTCGTCGGGCTCATAACCCGGAGGTCGGTGGTTCAAGTCCGCCCCCCGCAACCACATTGTGCGACCAAAAAAGATATCGCACCGGAAAACCCCGAAGCCACAACGGTTTCGGGGTTTTTTCGCATCCAATTTTGACTGCGCAAAAAAAAGATATCTTTTCAGGCATCCCCCCATTGGTGAGGACTTGAACTAAATTCCGGCAGTTGTTCCCCCGTTTTCCGCCGTTGTTTTCAGAATTATTCCGCTCACAGCAAAAAATATTTTGTTAAATTTTTGTGAACAAAGTGGTTTGTACTAAAATGTGGTACAAACCACTTCCCTGGCACATCATGGCCGTCACTCTTTTTGGAGTGGCGGCCTTTTTTGTTTTCCGGCATATAAACTATGTACCAATAGGTTACCGCTCATTGGAGGGAACATTCATGGATCGAGAACCGTATTTTAAGGAACTTTGCATCGCACTTGCGCGAGAAGGATTCACCCTGCAGTCGGAGCAGGACGGCCTTCTCCCAGTGAACTGGAACAACCTTCCGCTTTGCAGAGTCACAGATGCAGGAGGAATTCGCTACTGGCAGGAGAATGTAGCAGCGCCAGATCGAGAACAGGCCCTTGGACGGGCTACGCATTTGGCTGGCATGGTGCGAGAGTACATGACCTTATTGGAACAGGCTCCTCCCTTGCAGGCTCAGAGCTTGACTGGCAACTACTATCTGCTGGCTGACTTCAACGGAACCGTGCTGGCAGCTCATCCCACCCGGCTTGGCATCCATTTCGTTACTTGGGACTGGAACTTCGATCACACAGCTCTCAACCAAGGAAAATACTTTCAGGCAGACTATGAAGATGCCAAGCAGAATTTCGCCATTCGCTCTGGCCTCATTCCTGAGCAGAAAATTTTTGATCAGGAGCAGTTGATTGAAATTTACCAGTGCTGCTCCGACACCCTGGATGCTGGATTGGATTTGACCTACGAACAGGAACAGCGTATCAAAAGCGTTCAGGAGCAGATCTTGAACGGAACACCCAATGTTCAGGAGCACATCACCGAACAGGGGCAGCATACCATAGCTCCTCAAAGTCAGGAGCTGACAATGTAATACACTGAGCGCCGGAGTTTTAGAAGTAAGACTCCGGCGCTTTTCCATTTCACCGAAAGGAGAAAATTGCCTATGACACGCTATTTTATGAGAGATACTCCGCTGTATCAGATGGAGCAGATGATGATGACACCACCTAATTTCAGGCCAAGAGGTCATGGTCTGCATCCGTCCAGATTTCACTACCAGGCCAAAGATGTGGAATGCCGGTACTGCACCAACCATGAACAGGACCGCCTCTGCCCCCTGTGCGAATGCATTTGCTTGAGGGATCGAATCGACGCAGGCACGATCAGTCTTGCAGAGATACTCCAAGACTGTCTTTGCGGCAAGCTGAAGATGAGGCTTTGGAGACGGCTCACAGCGGAAATATTCTCTTATCCGCTGCAATTCTTCCGCACCGACAAACACCGTAGCCGTTGGATGCAATGGAAAGAACGATATCACCAACTGTCTCGGAAAAATCAGGCAGCGTTGTTCCTTCTGACGGCTTACGATGATATCTGGTTCAGAGTGATCTGGAAGATCAGCGATGATGGCTTTGATTTTGGTTCTGTCCATTTGGCCGGCATCCAATCGGAAGTGTACAGTGTTTATCAGGCGGCCAAGGCCATCTCCACCGGCAGCCACAATATCACTCTTGCCGATCTCGCCTCCCCCGAATTGGTCACAGATGAGGCGTTCCGACTGATTATCTGCGCTCTGCTTCTGGCCAAGTATGGGGATGCGATTTTGCATTTTGAAAGAAAGGAAGGTGAAGAAACACAATGACAACCGCAGTTCTAAGCAATGCCGATCACCCAGAATTCGGTGTCGTGACAATCCCACTCCCTATCCCCAGAGAACAGTACGACCACTGCGTTTCAATGCTGGAAGCATTGGAGATCGGCGATGCCTCAGCAGCTGACTGTCGTTTGGATGATCTGTGGGATGCATGGCCGGTATTGAACTGTCTGCAAGGCATGAAAGTCAACCTGGATGAGCTGGACTACCTTGTAAAACGCCTGGATGGCTTTGATGTGAAAGAAATCTCGCAGTTTCAGGCAATGGCTGAAAAGCTCAATCTCACAAGCATGAAAGACCTCATCAATCTGAGCTTCAGCTGCCAGCAGGTAACTGTAATTTCGGATTTTTCTGACCTGGCGGCAGTTGGTCGTGACCACTACATGAACATCCACGGCGGATGTGCCCGCACAGAAGAACTGGAGCAGCTGGACGGAGAGGAAACCGCCATCCTGCTGATTGAGAGCAACGAGGGAATCATCACCCGATATGGAGTGGTCTACGACAACGGCATGCAGCTTTCGCAACTCTATGACGGAAAACATCTGCCCTGCTATCACTACGAAGCTGATATGACTGCCGTTGGGCTATGCTCTCAGAAGGAGCCGGAGGACAGTAAAAATGTCACCTGGATCTACCTCCCTGCATCCCATGGGCAAATTGAGCGTGCCATGCAGCGTTCCGGCATTATCGATCCAAAGGATATGCGTCTCTGGATAGCCGACAGCTCATTTCCAGAAGAAGTGGATGTAGCATTGGACTTCCGGTGCGATAACATCTACGAACTCAATGAGCTGGCACTGGTTGCGTGTAAGCTCTCTCGTGATGACTGCATCAAACTGGGGGCTGCTGTGAGCATGGCCCGACCGGAAGATGCCAGCCAGATACGCCGCTTGGCAGAAAACCTTGACTTGTTTGAATTCGCCCCCGGCGCACATACCCCTGCAGAATACGGAAAATACATGATCCAGAAATCCGGCCATTTTGAGTATGACTCCAATCTGGATGATTTCTATGACTACGAGCGGTATGGACGGCAACACATGGATTTTGAGGCGGGCTTATTTACCAGTCGAGGCTACATTGCCTATGTTGGCACGATAAGTTTGGAGGAATTGATGGCGGATGATCCTGCGGAAGCCTATCGGCGAGAGCAGGACTTTCAAATGGGAGGTCTTTCCTGATGCCCCGCACAACCGACCTGCTTCAAGTAAAGCTGGTGGCGCACACTCTCCTCGATGTGCAGATCCAAGAAACAGCTCTCTCCCCGGTAATCGTCAGCCACCCCTTCACAAACTCTGGGATCTCTGCACTTCGGAATGAGGATGGGAGTCTCTCCATGGTCGACCTGATCAACAATTTGGATGACTGCACAAGGTGGCGCAGAAAGGTTGGGGAACAGATCGACAGTGCCGAAAATGTCCATCAGATCTTCGTACTGCTCAACCCGCCTTATTATCTGACTTTTATTAAGTTTACCGCCTCTGCTCTCTCGGAGCAGGATTTGGGACAGCTCTTATGCACCGCCTGGACCCAGGGGGAGTGCCCCAATCAGGACTGCAATGTGAGCAAACGAGAACTGGTGGCCATGTTCCGATCCGTACCGCCGGAGTCCCTGATGGATGAGGAGGAGCGAGCCGCACACCAGGCATTGGAGGATACGGTGACGGTCTACCGGGGTGTTACCCACTATAACGCCAAAAATATCAGGGCGCTGTCCTGGACACTGGACCGGAAAACGGCGGACTGGTTCGCCCACCGCTTCGGTGAGGAGGGAACGGTATATGAGGCACAGATTCGGAAGGAGCATATCCTGGCCCTGTTCACCGGCAGGAGCGAAAGCGAGGTTATCGTAGACCCGCAGCATTTGGAACAGATTGTGGAGTCCCCGGCACCACAATTCGATATGCAGATGAGCTAATCATTCCAAGGAGGAATATGAATGAAAAAGAAAATAGTGATCACTCTGGCGTCTGTGGCAGCGGTAGGTGCCGCTGTTGCGGGCTATCTCCATTTTTCCGGAAGAACGCCTTTTGGTCATAGCTATTTCCGCTGAGCTGTGGTATTGTTCCGCATGAGGAGGTGAAGCAAATGGCCATTTCATTAACGGAACAGTTGGAGAGTGACATCAAAGCATATCTTCACAAGATTTTTGGGACATATCTCTCCTGTCTTGATGAAAGATTTGCTGTAGATATCAAAGATGAAGTCATCAGCTCATCAGATTTCAATTATGGATTTTACAACGATGCTGACATCTCCATCGCATTCCAACGAGTAACCCTGGGGAGGATGGGACATCCAGAATGGAAAATTTACAATTCCTGTATGGATACGGAGGCGAACACCATGAAGCAGAATGCAAAAGTAAATACACCGATTCATATTAGGCCCGCTTCTCCTGAGGAAGCGGGCCTCTTTTATTCAGAACTTGAGGAGAACGAGGACAAAACAATAGGCGCTGTTGGCCGGGTCACCTATGCCAGTGGTGAACAGATGAAATTTACGGATGCCTCAACGTTCCTGCAGTCCATTCGAAAGGAGCTCCCCTATATGGCCACTACCGGCTTCCGCTACGAGCTCCTGACCGATGACCCGGAGATCCGCAAAGCGGTAGATGACATCCTACTGGGCTTTGCCGGAGATGAAAACCCAAGGCGAGCCTATAATTATGGTCTGACAGAAAAGGGCATCAAAGGCATGCAGAACGCTGCCGATCCAACACTGCCCCATACCTACACATGGTTCGTGATTACCGATTGCAACACCTCCAGAGAACATATCTTCCGGGATCTGACCTTTGAGGAGGCCATCCGCACCTATCAGGACAGCGACCGACCGGAGAAGCGGATTGGTGTCACCAAGGACGGAATTGCCACGGTGGATTTAGTACGCTGCTTGGACGGGGAGCAGCAATTCTTCACTGACCACTTGAAATTGGACAGCTTCAAGGACGACACAGAGGTCACCGCTGCGGCAGAAACGCTCCGATTGGAGTTGGATCAGAATACGCCCCAACAGGGCATGGCAATGGGAGGATTATCATGAGAGAAATTTCAAGAGAGTGGCTGGACTTCCTGCGGGACCAGTACCCCAAGGGAAGCCGCATTCAGCTGACGGAGATGGGAAGCGACCATCACCCCATTCCTCCTGGGAGCAAAGGAATTCTGGATCATATCGATGATCTCGGACACTTCCATGTGCGGTGGAACAATGGCCAGATCCTTGATGTGGTCATTGGAGAGGATCGCTTTACCGTTCTAACGCCTGAGTCCACCACGCTGAAGCTGTATATGCCCCTGACCGCTGATCTCTATACCCGCAACGAGTACGGTGAGATGGAAGATGATAGTGCTCTGCTGGATGGTAGATCGTTGAGAGTCTATGAAGGGGACATCCTCAAGGCCTTGATCAACAATCGTACACCGGAAGAATCCGAGAGCGGCATCATGCACTGGTATGGTGAGGATGACAGCGTCAACCAGAAGGTCAAATCCGCAGTATTCACCGTCGAGGATCGGAACGGTCAGCTCTGGGGGGTTGCCGAATGCCGTGTGGTCGGCACCCTCACACCGGAGGAGCTGACCACCCTGAAAGAGTATATCTCCGGTCAGGCATCGGACGGCTGGGGCGAAGGCTTTGAGCAGCAGGATATCTGCATCGGTGATGATGAACTCTATGTCCATCTGTGGAACTTCGACAATTGGAGCATTCAGACCGAAGACGAGCGATTCGCTCCCAAACTTGCAGAGGGCCTGCCGGAGATGTGCTTCTCCACCCTGAAATCCACCGGCGAACTCATCTGCATCAAGAGAGGCGAAACCGGATACTACCCCTCTGACTGGGACACCGGCGACAAGGAGAAAAATGTAGAACTGGCAGACCAGCTGAACGAACAGCTGGGGGTCAATATGTGGCAGCGGCAGGCCATGGAGGTAGGCAGTATGCACGGCTGGGATGTCCCCGGCGCTGACCCCGCCAAGTACCAGGAGGACTATGGCCATCAGATGGGAGGGATGACCCTTGGATGACAAGTTGTTCAGCGTCTATCTGACCCCTGCAGACTACGGCAAACTGTCCTACGCCAAATTGGAGCTTCCCGCCAGTCCATGGGCGCTGTTGGATGCGCTGGACAAGGTGCGGTTTACGGAGGAAGAATCCTTGTATCTGGAGATCACAGATTACCATGATTTTGAGGAGCTGCACTCCTGCCTTACCTGTTCATCGATGAGTCTGTTGGAGTTGAACGACCTGGCCAAGCGTATCTCTGACCTGAATGAGACGCAACGCACTGCCTTTGAAGGACTGGTGCGGGTGGAACTCCAGAAGCAGGAGCCCGTCACGCTGAAACGCCTTCGGGACCTGGCGGCAAGCACGGACTGCTGCCATGTGGTGGAATCGGTCGTGTCGGATGGACAGTTGGGACGATTTTATGCAGAGAATGGTTTTATGCCGGAAGTGGAAGGAATCCCAGATGCGGCATTTGAACTCCTGGACTTTGAAAAGATTGGCAAGATGGCGCGCACAGGCGAAGGTGGAGTATATGTGCCAAGCGGGATCTCCGCGCTGGGCGGTTACGTAGTCCAGCACTCGGACTTGAAAACAGCTCCGGAAATCACCCAGTGCCAGCCTGCCGAGCCTGACTATACGATGCATCTCCGGCTGACGGCACACCACAACGAACATCCTTTCTTCGGGGTCGATGTGACAGATTTGAAACTTCCCGCAGAAGACAGTGTTCTGGAGATGGCGGTACGCTGCCTGGGACACGTTGACTGGGGCGAAGTAGAATGTACCTGTCTCGACTGCAAAGTCCCTCAGCTTGCGGAGCTGGTCACCAGTGCAGTCCCTTTCGAAACCATTGAACGGTTGGGAGATATGCTTGCTCAAATGCCTGCCAAAAGTATGCCAACCTACAAAGCGCTCATCGAAGCGACTAAGTGCCAGAATATCGAGGACGCTCTAAGTCTGGCGGAGCAGCTTGAGGAACACATCCTTTCTCCGAGGATTGCTTCTCCTGAAGATGCTGCGACAGAGAAACTGGCCATTGCACTTACAAAAGAGGATGCCCAGATAATCCGTCCTCATATCAATCTTCACACCTATGGGCAGGCACTCCTGGCCTCCCGCAACAGTATTCAAACCGAGTATGGTCTAATTGAACGGAGGGATGGGCAGCCCATTCAGACTGTCGACCAGCAGGAAGCGGAGCCGCAGATGGGTGGGATGAACCTTGGATAAGACTGGGGGCGTAGAGGTGACCTCCAACAACACAGGCCCCAAATGGTGTAAGCACAGCACTTTTATGTGGAAAGGAGGGGCTCTCGATTCTAAAGCAAACGATCACAGCGCCTGAACAAGTGGATCTGACATCCATAGACTACTCGGATATCCGTTGGCATCATGGCGTATTCTACTGCAACAGCAGCGGCTCCGGTCGGGGCAAGACATACCATCCTTGGTCAGGGGCAAAGACCAATATTGGTGAAATCGAGGAAAAAGTATGGTGTCAGATCGCCGAGGCACTGATCAACCGAAAGGGTGAATCCGCTCTGCTTCATTGCCTTATTGAGTGGGAAACGGAACACAACTATGTCCACACATCCAGAGAGGAGATAAAAAAAGAGGCTCTGCGTCTGCACGTGGATCGGCTATTTGACAACCCACGCTGGGTCCACTTCGTCCCATTTAACCGGCGATATCGCCCAGAGATTGTGAAATCAGCACATCTTGTCATGGTGGTCAACGAGTGTTGCAACACACCTGGCGAGGTTACACAGGAGCAGATTGATCACGCTTCAAATGGTATGATCGCCTGCCCATGCTGTGGGAGGTGGAGCCTTTTCCACCATGTGGAACAGCCTGAGTGCGAAAATATGAACGAAGGCGAAAGCGGAATGGAGATGATATATTGAACACTCAACAGTCTGACCTCTTCGACTTGCTGGACGGCCTTGAAATGACCAAATCCCAGCACGACTGGCTGGAACGGCGATTCGAAAACATGACAGTCAAAGAAAACCTGCTGTTTCGGGGTGCCATGCAGTTCGAGCGCCCCCAGATGACTGCCGATGTGATGCTGATTGCCAATCAGCTGGATCACTACGACCTGTTCTACGGCGCTGGGGACGATGCCCAACTTGGCAAATTTGTCATGGAGCAGATCCAGCGTCCCTCCTCTCAGGCCCGTGCATTCCTTGACCCGGAGAAAGTGGGGGCAGCTTACCGTCAGAAAGGTGGGAACACCTTCTGCGATGGGCACTTCATCAAGGTCAACTCACTGATCGATCCTTTCCTGGACGGTGACCCGACGCTGAATCCTGATAAAGGTGACTACGGTATCAGGGTCAAGCTGGCAAGCCGCTCCAATATGGAAGGTGTGTGGATTGGATTCCCGGACACCGACGAGTACATGGATACCGCACATCCGGACGAACTTCTCCTGGCGCTGGACGCACTGGAGGTGGAGTCTTTGACTGAGTGTATCGCCGTGGATGTGGACTGCTGCCTCCCGCAGCTGGAGAACATCCTCTCCCAGTATGATTCTGCGGCGGAACTGATCCGTCATGCCATCGACTTCGGCTATGTCTGGGGTGAGCAAGGGCAAGGAGAACCCCATTGGCTGGATAAGTGGCAGGCTGTCATGGAGCTGGAGGACTGCCATCGTCTGGATTATGCTCTGGATCTGGCGCAGAACCTCCATTGCTACAACTTCATGCCGCGGGACATGGAACTGGCTGAATACGGCAAAACGCTGGCGAAACAGGACGGCGTCTACCCCAAGGATGAACTGCTCGCCTCCTGCTTTGATGCGGAGGGTTATGCCGAACAGAGGATGCGGTCCATGGGTCTGTCCGCCGCTGAGCACGGTTTCGTATCCTGGAATGGTACTGAGCTGGTCTTTGAGTACAGTCAGCCGGATGTGGAGCCTACCATGACCATGTGAGAAACCTACGCACAGACCAGACTTCGCCGGAACGGAGGTGATAATACAAGTAAAATCAAATATCTTGAAAGCTGCAGGGGCCGTTACCCGAATCGGGACAAACGGCCCCTGATTTCTTTGCGCTCTTTTCGGGTAACACCCCCGGAAAGGAGCCTGCATGATCACGACAACGAATAATCCCATCGCCCAGTACCTGAGGATCTATCACACAGGAGTGCGAAGCGTCATATCCAGCCGTGAGCTGGAGGCCGCTTTTCAGATCCGCGGGCCCGACCTGCGCCGGTTGATCAACAGCCTGCGCGGAGAGAGCATTCCCATCTGCAGTTCTGATTCCGGCTATTACTACGCCGAAACTGAGGAGGAATTGCAAGGAACCATCCGGCAGCTCCGGAGCCGGATCAAGAAGATCGCCCATGCGGAGCGAGGTCTCTCCAAGGCATTGGAGCAATTCACTGACAGCGGGCAGATATCGCTGCCGTTGGATGGCGGTGATGCCGATTGAAAAGCTTCATCCCCTGGGTGGGCGGAAAAAGTAAGCTGCTGTGGCTGATCCGCAAGCTGTCTCCTTCGCGGTATTCCCGATTTATTGATGTGTTCGGCGGCAGCGGAACGGTGACCCTGAGCCGTCCCATCCAGCCGGGATGTATGGAGGTTTACAACGACTTCAACAGTGACCTAACCAACCTGTTCTGTTGTGTCAAGAACAGGACCATGGCACTGCTTCAGGAGCTGGGCTTTCTGCCGCTGAACACCCGTGACGATTTCAATGTGCTGTATAAGTTCTTCTCTAAAGAAGAATTCACCGATGACTATTTGAAGGAGGAACTGGAGCTGACGGAGCGGTATCTGGAACCACCGGATGCCGAAACCATCCGAAGGATGATGCTGGAACGGGCACCTCGCGGTGATGTGCGGCGGGCCGCCGACTTTTTCAAGCTGATTCGATACAGCTTCAGCGGCGGCGCCAAGTCCTTTGCAGGAAAATCCTGCGACATCCGCCGTTTCTTCTATCTGATTTGGGAGTGCTCCCGCAGGCTGGCAGATGTCGTCATCGAGAATAAGGACTGCGTGGAGATCGTCCGCCAGTACGACCGGCCAGACGCATTTCTCTATTTCGATCCGCCCTACTACGATGCCGAGGACTGTTACGCGGCGGTGTTTCCAAAAGCAGATCATCAGCGTCTCCACGATGCCCTTCTGGAATGCAAGGGATATGTCATGGTGTCCTACAATTACTGCCCCTTCATTGTGGAGCTGTATAAGGAATTCTACATCTTCTACACGACACGCCCCAACAGTATGTCCCAGACGGCCGGAAGCGAATATGAGGAGATCGTCATCACCAACTACGACCCCCGGCGCCACAATTCCGCAAGGCATTGGCAGCTCAATCTTTTCAACCTGACTGCAGCGGATGAGGAGGAAGGGAAATATACCCTGATCCATGAACCAACAACAGAACTCAGACAGAAAACGGAGGAATGAATATGACTTTTATCAAGTACACCAATGACGGCAAGGCCGTCATCCAGCCCGCAGCCCTGATCTTAAGCGGCCTGGACAGAGAGGATGCGCTGGAGATGCATACCCTGGAAAACGCCATTGTTTTGTTCAAGCAGGAGATGGAACCTGCGGAGAAAGTTGCCGCCATGACAACCCTGCTGCGGCTGACCCACAGCCTGTCGGCGGATATGCTGGCCGACTGGGAGGATCATGAGGAGGACGAGGATATGTGCGACGGCTGTCATGGCTGTGATGAGGACACACTCCCCATCCCCGCCGAGGCCTTTGCGGATGCCGGTATTCTGTACGACAACCTCCGTGTAGTCAGCGTGGACGGTGCTGTTCTGGTGGTGTCCGATGACCGCAAGACCGCATGGAGCGATGCGCTGACCAAGGCGATCCTTGAAAGCGAGAAAGCCGATGACTAAGGATCACGCCTATCTCTACCTCGGTTCCATCTCCGAGGCCAAGCGGCAAAACGAGGTGGCCCTCTGGCGGGCAAGCCACCTGGAGAACATTGCCTGCAAGCAGGCCATCGAGGAGGCCATTCGCAGGGATTTTGATGGTATGCACCTGGACCGTGACTGCGCCAGAAGTGTCATCGACAAGTTCGGATTCAAGCGTGTAGGGTGGGTACTGTCCGCCACACTTCAGCAGAAGCACTATGATGGGCGGTTCAGCCCGCAAAACAAAACATGGGCTGCATCCACCTTTATCCCTCCCAGCGACCGCAACTATGAATTTGCGGTAGAAAGCCACCCTGCCGTGTTGGACGGCTTCGTCAAAGCATTCCGTGAAGCGCAGGCGGAGCTGAAGCTGTTTGACCGATCCCAATGCGATGATATGACTACCCAAGACCTGGAAGGCAAGGTGCTGGTCATGAGTCCCTTCACGCTGAAAGAGTCCTACTGGGCGCCGGAAAATCAGCTCTGGCTGGCAACCGGCGGCTTTGGCTGTGTCCCCACCGCTGCAGGCAGAGCAGTATATGCCACCTGCCTTGGTGATGGAGAGCAAGTACGATGGAACCGCAGCGACTTCATTGGCATTCTCCGGGAGGAGCATCTGCCCGACTGGGCCAGGGAGCGTTTGGAGCAGCTCCAGCAGGAGTCTCCCAGCACTCCTGAAATGAACCAACCATCTATGTAAAGAAAGGAGATCAGTTACCATGGCAACGACGAAGAAAAAGCAGCAGGAGCCCTCTACGCCCCAAGTGGAAGCGCGGATCGACCGTCTGGTGGATGGAGACTTCAAAACCAAGGCTTTCGCCAGCGCCACAATCGGCGGCGCATTTGCCATCCACGGAATCCGGGTCATCGAATCCGACAAGGGCCGTTTCATCTCAATGCCCCAGGAGTCCTACAAAAAGAATGGGGAAACCAAGTACAGCGACACCTTCCATGCCATCACCACCGACGCTCGCACCGCTTTGGTGGATGCGGTCAACAGCGCTTACGAGCAGAAGCTCCAGGAGCAACAGGAACAGCAGGAGCAGCAGGAACAGCGGAGCGAGATGCCCGAACAGGCCATGAGCCAGCAGATGTAACGGATATGGCCGGAAGGAGGTGATGAATCCTGATTCGTTTCACAGTCGATAACCGAAACCGTCTGATCTTCTATGACAATATGGTGGGCTATGTAAAAGACAGCACCGCTGTTGTGGATGAGATGTTTCAGACCGATGAGCTGTCCCGTTATCTGGCCAGAATGAACCTGACTCCCCAGTGGGAGGAGGGCGTGTTTGACCGCCTGACTGCCGGCGAGGTCCCCAGTGAGGAACTGGGTCAGCCGCAGAAAGGCTGCCGTATCTGGCAGCTCCGAAAAGATGTGGATGTCACCATGCGTTTCATCGGATATGAGGATCTGGTCAAAAAGTTCGGAGAACCGGATGCAGGCAACTACACGCAGGTATTCGAGGGGGATCTGGGTACCAATGATCTGGAGCGGATCTATGCCATCTGCAGGGATAATCCCCCTCCTGAATATCAGGGGTACCGAATGGCGCTGTCCGATGTAGTGGAGCTGTATGATGCTTCCGGCAGCGAATTCTATTACTGCGACCGGATCGGGTTCCGCCCCATCCGGTTTGACCACAGCCAGGAGCAGACAGAATGTATCGAAATGACCATGTAGGCCGGACGATGGGTAATCGCTCGGCTTTTGCTTTGCCCCACCGAGGCCGAGGCCCTCCCGAGATAAGATATCTATGACCGAACCTGCGTCATCAAACCATCCACAAACATCCAAAATTCATTTATTTATAAGGAGGAACTTATTTTATGAAGAAGCTGTTCAAGAACATCGCCAACACCGCCAAGACTACCGCCGCCAACTGCAAGACTTCCATCGCCACCTTCCACAGCCGGGCCATCAGCAACAACGCCGGTGAAGGCTATATCGATACCGCCGTCAAGGTGCTGATCGCCGTTGTCCTGGGCGCCCTGGTGCTGGCCGGTCTGTATGCTGTGCTCAATGACACCGTCATGCCCACCGTCACCCAGCGCATTCAGGAGATGTTCGACTACGCGGGCTGATGAACTGGGGGCAGGCACTGGTCTTTTGCGGCGGGCTTGCCTATGCCGCTGTGGATGACCTGAGATCCAGAACAGTCCATGATATCGTCTGCATCATAATTGCACTGGCGGGGCTGATCACTATCAGCCCCGCCTCCCTTTTGGGGGCGCTGCTGGCGATGGCCCCGTTCTACCTCTGTGCAGGTCTCGGCCTGATGGGCGGAGGCGACTGGCGGCTGTCGGCCGCTGCTGGCTTTGTTCTGGGCTTTGACCGAGTAATGACCGGCTTGTGTTTTATGGCCGCTGCGCTTCTTTGCACTTTCTTTGCCATGCGGGCAATCCCGGCACTGCGGAAGCGCACGGCAGCAAAACAGCCGCTGGTCCCGTATATTGCAGTGGCTTTTATCCCCGCATATTTTTTGTAAGGAGGCTTTTATGAAAATTTTTCGCAACCGCACCGTGGCCGGTGTGCTGTGTATCCTTCTGGCGCTCCTCATCTGCTTTGGAGTAACGCCCCTGTTCAGCCGCAGCGCCAGTGAGAAGGCTGAGATCGTCCGAGTTGCCGCCGACATCAAGGAGGGCGCCGAGATCACCGCCGAGATGGTACAGACCGTGGAGGTGGGCGCCTATAACCTGCCGTCCGGCATCATGACAGAGAAAGACGAAGTCATTGGCAAATTCGCCACCGCGGACCTGAAGGTGGGCGATTACATTCTTGACAGCAAGCTCTCCTATGAGCCCGCCGCTGAGAACGCCTATCTGTACAATCTGGATGGCAGCAAACAGGCCATTTCAGTCACCATCAAGAGCTTTGCCACCGGCCTGTCCGGCAAGCTGGAAAGCGGTGACATCGTCTCCGTCCTTGTGGCCGACTACAAGGGTATGGGCGAAACCGTGATCCCGCCTGAGCTGCAGTATGTTGAGGTCATCTCCGTTACCGCATCCTCCGGCTACGATGCCAACACCGGCGAGGCTGTTGAGGACGAAAAGGAACTTCCCTCTACCGTTACCCTCCTGGTGACTACTGAGCAGGCCAAGGTTCTGGCCGGACTGGAGCAGGAAAGCGAATTGCACCTGGCTCTGGTCTACCGTGGCGCCCCTGAGAACGCCGATGAGTTTATTGCAGCGCAGGACGCTCTGATCGAGGAACTGTACGCCGAACCGGAGGCTGAGACAGCGGAGAGCGCCGAGAATGCGGAGAGTGCTGAAACTGTAGAAAGTGAGGGCGCCGAGAATGCCGCGGAGAGCGAGGCGGCTGGGGAATGAATTTCATCAAGGGAAGTCTGTTTCGGCGAAACACTGAGCCGGATGAAATGGAACCTGTTGTGGAGTCCGGCGGCGGTATTCTCGCCGTCTGGGGAAGTCCTGGGTGCGGAAAAACTGTGACTGCAGTGAAGATCACAAAGCATCTGGCATCCCAGAAGAAAAATGTAGTGCTTCTGCTCTGCGATATGACTGCCCCCATGATGCCCTGCATCTGTCCGCCCTCCGAGCTGGAGTGTGACAAATCTTTAGGCAGTATCTTTGCGGCCCAGCGTATCTCCGTTAATCTCATCAAACACAACCTGACCACCCACAAAAAGCTGTCCTATCTGACCATGCTGGGGCTGCGAAAAGGTGAAAACGAGTACACCTATGCGGCTTGTACCAAGCAACAGGCCGAAGAACTCATCCGCGGTCTGCGTGAGATCGCCTCCTATGTGGTCATCGATTGCTCCAGCTACATCGCCAATGACATCCTCTCTGCCGTGGCGCTTATGGAGGCTGACAGCGTCCTCCGGCTGGCCAACTGCGACCTGAAGTCCATCGGTTACCTGTCCAGCCAGCTCCCGCTCCTCCGGGAACTGCACTGGGATGAGGACAAGCAGTATAAGGCTGCATCCAATGTCAAACCCCTTCAGGCGGCTGACCGCATCGGTCAGGTTCTGGGCAGCGTCGCCTTCCAGCTTCCCTATTCTCAGGAATTGGAGGAGCAGTATCTGGAAGGTGTGCTTCTGAACGACCTCGCCATGAAGGACAGCAAGGCCTTTCGCCGGGAGATCGAGAAAATCTGCAAGGAGGTATTTTGATGCTTGGCGACAGAAGAAGCAACTCATTATTTGCCTCCGCTGAACCCGTCTCCGTTCCGGAGATAACGCCGGAGCAGGCTGAGGTGCATGACATCGCCTTTGAGGAGGATACCGGTCGATCCATCTTTGCGGAAAGCCAGGTCGCGCCCAAGGCAAGCGATATCTTCTTTGCCCCCATGGATAAGGGGATGCCTTTTGCAGAGGTTCTCAGCCAGGTACAGTCCTATCTCTCCGGTACCTATGCCACCCTGATCACAGAGGATGGTGATGAGGCAAAAGGGCAGATGAAACGCCGCATTGCCCGGTATCTGCAGGATAACCGCATGGCTGTTGACGGCATGACGCAGGGAGAATTGGTGGCCGCACTCTATACGGAAATGGCTGAGTACGGCTTTCTCACCAAGTATATCTTTGCTGAGGGCATTGAGGAGATCGACGTCAATTCCTGGCGAGATATCGAGATCCAGTACTCCGATGGCCGCACCGTCAAGCTGGAGGAACACTTTGACTCGCCGGACCATGCGGCCAATGTCATCCGCCGTATGCTGCAGAACTCCGGCAAGGTGCTGGACAATGCCAGCCCCATCATCACCTCCCGTCTGGCCAAAAATATCCGTGTTTCGGTCATCAAGACCCCGGTGCTGGACGAGGATGCGGGCGTCGCGGCCTCCATCCGAATCGTCAATCCCAAGCATCTGACCAAGGAGGACTTTGTTGGCAGCGGAACAGCAACGGAAGAAATGCTGGACTTTCTGTCCGCCTGCCTGCGCTATGGCGTGTCCATCTGTGTGGCTGGCGCCACCAGCTCCGGTAAAACCACCGTGGCAGGCTGGCTCCTGTCCACCATTCCTGACCGAAAGCGGATCTTCACCATCGAAGACGGTTCCCGTGAGCTTCAGCTCATCCGGGAGCAGGACGGCAGGGTGGTCAACTCCGTCGTCCACACCCAAACCCGCGACAGCGAGAACGTGCGGCAGCGCATCGACCAGATCGCACTGCTGGACATCGCCCTTCGTTTCAATCCCGACATCATCGCTGTGGGTGAGATGCGCGGCCCGGAGGCCAATGCGGCTCAGGAAGCCGCCCGTGTCGGTGTGGCTGTTCTCACCACCATCCACTCCAGTTCCAGCGAGGGCACCTACCGGCGCATGGTGTCCCTGTGCAAGCGGGCCGTGGATACCCCCGATGATACGCTCATGGGCTATGTCACTGAGGCGTATCCCATTGTGGTCTACTGCCGCCAGCTGGAGAACAAACAGCGCCGCATCACCAATATCTCCGAATGTGAGATCCTGCCGGATGGAAGCCGCAAGCTCCATAAGCTCTACGAATACAACATCACCGAGAACCGTTTGGAGGGTGACCGATTTATCATTGAAGGACACCACCAAAAGTGCGAGGAGATGTCCGAGAGCCTGCAGCGGAGGTTCATCGAAAATGGCATGGCTCGCAGTGAACTGGAGCAATTCATTCAAAGAGAGGAGGCGACCGAATGACAGCGATTCAGCTGATTGCCTGTGTGGGTATGATCGCCGGGCTTTTTATGGTGCTGGGGATCTCTCCCGCAGAAATGAGCGACAGCATCTTCTCCCGACTGACAGCGGCCCCCGGCAGCATCCGGGCAGATATCAATGAAACAACCAAGCGAAAAAAGGCCGGTTTTTTCCGTAGGGAGATCACCCAGGCGCAGGCAGTATTGGCTGCATCTGGGCGTGAGGGGAAATTTCCCATGGTGTGCATGGCATCCCTGGTGCTGTTTGCCCTTGGCGCCTGCATTGCCATTCTCGCCGGGAACGCCTTCCTGGTTCCCGTGCTGGCGGTGGGCTTTATGCTGCTCCCATTCTGGTATGTCAAGCTGACAGCCGGAGGCTTTAAGAAGGATGTGGCTGCGGAGCTGGAAACAGCACTGTCGGTCATTACCACCGCATACCTGAGAACCGAGAACTTCCAGCAGGCCGTAGAGGAAAACATCCGGTATCTGCATTATCCGGTGCAGGAGGTGTTCCAGCGGTTTCTCACCTGCATCAAGCACATTGACCCGGACATGGATGCCGCACTGCACGACTTGAAATATGCCATCGACAACGAGGTGTGGCAGGAGTGGTGCGAGGCGGTTTCCGCCTGCCAGACAGACCGCAGCCTAAAGAGTACGCTGACCCCCATCGTCAGCAAGCTGTCGGATATGCGGGTCGTCAACGGGGAGTTGGAAAACCTGGTCTACGGCCCCCGCAAAGAGTTCGTCACTATGGCGGTACTGGTGCTGATCAATATCCCGTTGGTTCGATTTATCAATACGGACTGGTATCACACTTTGGTGGATACTATCCCCGGCCAGATGGTCATTGCCATCTGCATCGCCGCTGTATTCGTGTCCTTTGCCTTTGTAGTAAAGCTGACACAGCCCATCGAGTATCGGAGGTGAGGACATGGGCGCACTTTTATTTCTGTTCGGGATCGCACTGGCCGCCGGACTGTATTTTATCCTTGCCGACCTGCTGAAGATCCCCCGGCTGGCCACAGAACGCGCGCTCATCTCTGCTGGACGGCGAGAGCGAAGCCTGGTCAAATCTCTGGAAGCACTGATCCTCGGCTGGGCACTGAAGCTGGCCCCGCTGATCCGTCTGGATGAGTACAAGTACCGGCGGCTGGAAACCAAGCTAACAGCGGCAGGGCTGGATATGACTCCGCAGGTCTATACGGCCTATTCTCTTTTGAAGCCCTGCCTGATTCTGCTTGGTATCATCCCGTGCCTGCTGATCCTTCCCATCCTGAGCCCCCTTATCGTGGTGCTGGCCGTGCTGACCTGGTTTAAGGAGAGCCGCCGTGCTGATGAGCTGGTGAAGGCCAGAATGGAGCTGATCGAGGGCGAGCTGCCCCGATTCGTTGCCACCATCCACCAGGAACTGGCGGCCAGCCGGGATGTGCTGCGAATTCTGGAGAACTATAAAAAACACGCCGGACCTGACTTCAGCCGGGAACTGGATGTACTGACAGCAGATATGCGGTCCTCCTCCTATGAAGCAGCGCTCATTCGATTCGAGGCCAGAATGGGTTCGGCCATTGTTTCGGATATTGTCCGCGGCCTCATCGGGATCTTGCGTGGAGATGATGGGCGGATGTACTTCCAGATGCTGTCCCACGATCTGAAGGCGATGGAACTGCAGCGTCTCAAAGCCAAAGCAGCGAAGATCCCGCCTAAAATCCGGGTTTTCAGCTTTATGATGCTCATGTGCTTCATGATGACCTACATTGTCATTATCGTATATCAGATCGTCAACTCCCTGGGGAGCCTGTTCTAAAGGAGGTCGCCATGAAAAAGTTACTGAAACGGCGCTCCGGCGAAGGCTATATCGATGTGTGCGTTCTGGTGGTGTGCGCCATGTTGGTGCTGGCACTGGTAGTGCGTGTGCTTCCGGTCTATATCACCAAGCAGCAGCTGGACACCTATGCTGTGGAGCTGGTGCGCGAGGCAGAAATCGCCGGCCGGGTTGGGACGGAAACTACCCGCCGTGCGGCAGCACTTACCGACAGCACAGGGCTCGACCCGGATATCCGCTGGTCTACCACCGGACGCATCCAGCTCAACGATGAGGTCTCTGTGACCCTGACGCTGGAAACAGATATCGGCCTCTTCGGAGGGCTTGGTTCATTCCCCATCACACTGACTGCGGAAGCCACAGGAAAGTCGGAGGTGTACTGGAAGTGAAAAAGCATTTCTTTCGCCGTCGCTCCGGCGAGGGCACCCCCTTGATTTTGGCCATTGTTTTGGTCTTACTGATGTTGTTTTGCGCTGTTGCGGAATTCTGCCGGATATGGATCATCGCCCAGGGCGTAAAGGAGGCGTCTCAGCAGGCAGTGATCTCCACCACCAACGACAACTACGACGATGTCTATCACGCCGTGCGCGAAGGCTACGCTGCCGGATGGTATCCAGACGGCACAGGCCGCTGGGACGAGAGCATCGACATGGGGGATGTATATGGTCAGCTTTCTGAAACCCTGGGCTTAGAAAATACGGCACAGGGCTATCAGAAATTAGCAAACGGCCAGGTGGAGTACACCATATCCGAGTTGTCCGTAGAGGTCATAAACAACGGCCTTAGCTCCGGAGAGAGCGAGGGATACACCGCCAGTGTGGAGATTCGCTTGGAGGTTCCAGTACGCTTTCTCGGAAACCTTCTTCCCTCCGCCAGCATGACATTGCACACAGAGGCCAAATATATCCCCCTCTTTTGAAAAGGCTTCTCCTATTCAATAGACTTCTGTCAGGAAATGTGGTATTGTCCACTTAAAGAAGAAAACTGTTCAAGGAGGAATGCGCTATGACAGAAAAGACGAAGAAAATCATCCTTATCTCCATCGGCTGCCTGCTCTGTTTGGCGGTTGCGGTCGGAATCGCCACTCGGTTCAGTGGCAACGCTGCGATCCCCTCCGGTGTGGTCTCCGATGATCCGGCACAAAGCGGTGATCCGGTTGATGTAAATATCAACAGCGACGATCAGAACGATATGAACATCCAGGCGGAGATACCGGATGAATCCAAAGAAGATCCGGCACAGGGTGCTGACTCCAGCGGTCTGGAGCAGTCGATCCAGGCCGATCCGGTCAAACCGGAGCAGCCCGAAAAGCCTGAGGCTCCCTCTGGGACCACCACTCTGCCGGAAGATCACGATGGGTCAGATGTACCGGAGGAGGAACGCAAGACTGAGGATGAGGAGCCTCCCACCTATGAGAAGCCGCCCGCAAATCCCCCTGCCGAATCGGAGCCTGCTGCCGGAAGCACCAACAGCTCCGGTCAGGTCTATGTACCCGGCTTCGGTTATGTGGAGAACAGTGGCGGGAACACCGGCATTCAGGACAATGAGATGTACGAAAACGGCAACAAAATCGGCGAGATGGGCGGCGGGAATTAACTGCTTACTCGCTACAAGGCGCAGTCAGAAATGACTGCGTCTTCTTTTTTGCAAAAAAATGAAAGGAGGTCATCAATGAAGCGAATTCTCGCACTCGTTCTCTCTGTCGTCCTGACGCTGGGTATTGCAGTGCCTGCCCACGCCGTTGGTGACGACAATATTGATGGCGGCGGCGGAAACATGGGCGATGGAACATCCAGCAGCTATTGGAACCCAGGTATGGACGGTGTCCGTGTATCTGTAATCGATGCAGACAGCCACGCTGTGGTCGGCAATGTAATCGATCTGACCAATAAGACACCCAGTTCGGGAATTATTCACTTTGGCAAGGTCAGCAAGCTGTCCTATAACGCTGGACGGGGCCTCTCTCCTGTGGTGGGCAATTACCGCTATATCAACCCCTCGCAAAGCCTGCCCCGCATTATTTCCACCGGCAGCTATCCGGCCAGCATTGATGCGATTCGCAGCTATTTTACCGACGAGCAGGTCATCCGCGCCATTGCTGGCTATGTAGGCATGGACTTTGACACCTTGATCTGTGGTGACTATAAGCTGGCCATCGAGCCAATTGCGTATCTGGTCTACAGCGGAGCCAACTATGCTATGACTGCGACAGAGGCCGCCCTCTATGACAAGACTGTCTCCGGAGATCTGCGGTATTGGATGGGCTCTCTCACGCATCAAAATCTCCCCTTGGCTATTTTCTTGGAAGAAGCCGACCTTGGATATCCCGCATGGGGTGGCAGCACCACCAGCAAGGTCAGCAACGACCAAATCATCTCTTCGCTGGGTATCGGCATCGTCCGTTTCAATGATGAGCTGGAACCACCGGATGTCGATGAGTTTGACTACGAATACCGGGTAGACACCGATGTGATCACTTCCGTGGAGGTATCCGGCGGGCAGTCTGACCCGGACAATCCGGTCACAGTACAGTTTGTGATCGAGGGCAGCACCTACACCGTCAGCAATGTTTACTACCCTGACGGTGACAGCCAGCTGGTCTGGGTAAAGTGGCACACGCCGGATGAACCATGTATCTGCACCATTCAGGTCAGAGTGATTGGGGGCGGCACAGCCCAAAGCGCCATCACTGCCAATATCGTGGACCTGGATGGAAACGATCCTCCCAATCCAGTAGCCGATGACCGAAACGATGACTTTACCCTTGTGAGTATCCCAGAGAAAGCAGAAGTGACCTCAGCCTCCTGGGGCATCTGGTCTCCCTGGTGGCAGGAGTATTGGGTGTGGGTAGAAAATTGGGAAAAGTGCTGGCATACGGATCGCTGGACTGACAGTGAGGGAAAATCCCATACAGATCACTGGTATCACTGGGTGGACAACGGCTGGTGGGAGGATCAGGGCTGGTGGGAGTTTGACTACAACAGCTACTCCGCCAGCCTGTCGGCTTCTATGGACATTACTCCAGACAACATGGCGCCGACAGCGAGCGCCACGACTGCAAAAAGCGGTTACGGCATTCAGCAAGCTGTGACCGCCAATGTCAGCACGACCCAGAGTTCCGCTGTGACGGCTGCGCAAAATGCTGTGACCTATTTCCCGGAGTTCAACTACGAAGGGTTCTGGCGGCTCCTGAATCGAAGCGTCAGCGGCAAACGCTCCAGCTTCGCCTTCAAGAATAATCCCTACAGCACTTATAACAGGCCGACCCACTTCACCCCCATCTGGTATCCGGATGGAAGCTATACGCCATACACCTGGCTCCTTGACTGCTGGACACCGGCAGGAATGCTGTCCATGAACCTCACAGATTCCATTCAGATCTCGGGCGATCTCTGGGAAGACTGGCACATCGCCCCCACAAATTGACAACATACAATGGAGGTTATTATATGCGTAATTTCAACTGCAAGCGCCTGATCGTTATGATGATCGTAGTCCTGGCGATGGTCTGCCTGACGGCGACTACAGCCTTTGCCGCAGGAACCGGGGATGTGGCCGGCGCGGTGGAGAGCACCTGGACCACTGCATCCGCCCAGATCAAAACGGTCGTTGATAATGTGGTGTTTCCCGCTATCGACCTGATCCTTGCGGTGTTCTTCTTTGCCAAACTTGGCACCGCTTATTTTGAGTATCGGAAGTCCGGTCAGTTTGAGTGGGCGGCTCCGGCCATCCTCTTTGCCTGCCTGGTGTTTACTCTGACAGCTCCCATGTATCTCTGGGACATTGTGGGCATCTAAGGAGGGCATTATGAACTTTTTCGAGCAAGAACTTCGCAAAATTGTTGCTCCCAAATACCCGGATGCCACCTATGTAGGACGGGCCTGCTATGTGCGCCTGAGCGAGATGAATCGGGCGAAAATCGAATTCATCACAAGCATCGTGGCAAACCAGTACCATGCTCTTCGCCTTACCATTCTGAACCGAAGTGAAGGGCAGGTAGATATTCTGCTTCTCAAGCTTTCCGATATTCTCGGGAAAAAGCAGACCAATAATCCGAACTTCCGAGATGGGGTAAGTCCTCATATCTGGGATGACTGCGGAAAAGCAGAGTGGTATGTCTACCATCCCAACAGCCGGGACTACCAGCAGCTCACGGATGCAGTGTCCGCTTATTTGGAGGTGTTTCAGGAGCAGACCCAGACTGCTGACCCCCAATGGCAGCAGTCTATGTAAGTAAGTGACCCAGGGGCCGTACCAGCTGTACGGCCCCTGGCCCTTTATCCCAAGCAGTTGGTGCGGCCTCCCCCGAAAAGAGGTGAACCAACTATTGTTCATTTGGGATTTTGTTGCCGATGCTGTTCTCGGTCAAATCGTTGACTGGATCTACGGTCAGGTCATGGGCTTCCTCGGAAACTTCTTTGCCGCGATGGGAAACATGGGCGTCGAGTTGTTCGAGATGAGCTGGGTGCAGAGTATCGTGCTGTTCTTTTCGTACCTGGCTTGGGCGCTCTACGGTACAGGACTGGTGGTAGCCTGCTTTGAATGCGGGATCGAATACTCCTCCGGCAGAGGGAATGTCAAGGAGATCGCCCTCAACGCCATCAAGGGCTTTATGGCGGTTAGCCTGTTTACCGTAGTGCCGGTTCGGCTTTATGAGCTCTCCGTCACGCTGCAGGCCAGTCTCACAGCGGGAATTACCGGATATGGGACCTCCGTAGGCGGAGTCGCAACCGAGATCGTCGACAGCCTCAGCGGTATTGACTCCCTCACAGGTATGGCATCCGGCTCATACTTTGGGATTGCATCCATCACCAGCCCAATCATGCTTTTATTCTGCATCATCCTGATGGCCTATGCAGTGATAAAGGTTTTCTTTGCAAACTTGAAGCGCGGCGGTATCCTGCTGATTCAAATTGCGGTAGGCAGCCTCTATATGTTCAGCGTGCCCCGTGGTTATACAGATGGATTCATCCAGTGGTGCAAGCAGATCATCGGCCTGTGCCTGACCGCTTTCCTGCAGTCCACCATTTTGATAGCCGGATTGATGGTATTTAAAGATAACGCACTTCTTGGCCTTGGCCTGATGCTGTCTGCCGGTGAGATCCCCCGTATCGCTGGCGCTTTTGGCCTGGATACTACCACAAGGGCGAATATTATGTCTGCGGTCTACACGGCCCAGGCTGCGGTCAGCACTACAAGGACCATCGTTCAGGCGGTCGCCAAATGAGAAGGCTGACCTTGGGCAGCCTGTTTGACGGGATCGGGGGATTCCCACTGGCCGCCATTCACAACGGCATCATTCCTGTGTGGGCCAGTGAAATTGAAGCGTTCCCCATAGAGGTGACACGGCTTCGATTCCCTGATATGGTCCATGTGGGAGATATCACACAGCTTGATGGTGCGGAGCTGCCGCCGGTGGACATCATCTGCGGCGGCTCTCCCTGTCAGGATTTGTCTGTGGCCGGAAACCGTGCCGGTCTCTCCGGTGCGCGCTCCGGCCTGTTTATGGAACAGGTCAGACTTGTAAAGGAGATGAGAAATGCAGAACGATTACGAAACAGATCAGCTCTCGATATACGACCTCGATTCATGGTGTGGGAAAATGTGCCAGGAGCCTTCTCCAGCGGTGATCCCAAGGGAGAGGATTTCCGGATCGTCCTCGAGGAGATCGTCCGAATTAAAGTCGGTGGTGTTTCAGTCCCTCGACCTGGCACCGGGCGCTGGGAATCTGCTGGGCGAATCGTATTGGGAACTGATTTCTCCCTGGCGTGGCGATGCATTGACGCTCAATACTGGGGTGTCCCCCAGAGAAGAAAAAGAATCTTCCTTGTCGCAGATTTTGCAGGACGATCCGCCGGACAAATACTATTTGACCAGGAAAGCCTGCCTGGGTATCCTGCGCCGGGCCCTTGAACGTGGGAAAGAGCTCCCCAAAAAGCTCAAACGGGCGCTGGAGATCCAATCCGGCGTCGCTCCACCGGACGGTGGTGTGACCAATCTGGAAGCGTACCATATCAACCAGAGGGATGAAGGCATCAACCTGCACGGAGTGTCCGGCGCCCTGATGGCCACCAACAATATGCAAATGCAGACCTTTGTCACACAGCCAGACAAGGGTGATGTGGAAGGGTTTGATGGGTATAACGGTGACTTGACCGGCGATGTTGCGGCAACGCTCGGTGTAAACTGCGGAATGTCCACGGGGCGAAACGGCCTGCTCCAGCCGATTGCGTTTGCGGCAAATCAGAGAGATGAAGTCCGGGATCTGCATGATGTGGCAGGAGCCTTGGGCGCCCAACCGGGAATGAAGCAGCAAACCTTCATTGCGGAGGGAGTGGTGGCGAAGGGCAATGGGGATTGTTTTCTGACGCCGGAGCGCCACACATCGCTGAGCGCCGGGGGCGGTCAGGCCGGACAAGGCTACCCCTGCGTCCTGACTGCCGGTTTCTCTGCCGGGGCCGGAGCGTCTGCCGGAAGCATTGGTTATGGTGAAGAGCTCGCTCCCACGCTAAAGGGCAGCGCTGGTGGGAACTGTATGCCCTCGGTTTTGTGTCTCAATGACCAGGGCGGCAGCGTCATGGAATGCAGTGAAAATGTGACAGGTACACTCCGAGCCCAGGAACACGGACACCAGCCGCTGGTCTATGAGAACCATGGCATCGACTCCCGCTACACCGGCCCCCACCGTGTCGCGCCTACTATGTCCGCACGGTATGGTACCGGCGGCAATAATGTGCCATTGGTGGAGCAGGAGCCGGTGTTTTGCATCACCGGCAACGCCATTGACCGGCAGCCCCAAAATGGTGGGAACGGCATTGGCTATCAGGCGGACATCTCCTATACCTTGACTGCCACCGATCATCATGCGGTATTCAGCAGGCAGCGGGTGGATGTATTCAAGGACGGTGAAGTAGTCAGCACCCAGAGTGCCCGTCAGCACAAGGACGCTACGGATCTTGTTCTGCAAGGAGCAAGCCGGCCAAAGCTGATTCGCAGACTGACCCCACTGGAGTGTGAGCGCCTCCAGGGCTTCCCGGACAATTGGACAGCCATCCCAAACGCCTCGGACTCAGCGCGCTACAAAGCACTGGGCAATAGTGTTGCCATTCCATGCGTGGACTATGTTCTTTTCGGCATCGCTCTGGTACTGATGGCATCCTAAGCACACTTCGATTCTCTTTAATTTGTCCAGTGAATGGCTATTATCTGCTTATTTCCTTTTAGAAACGAACAAGACGAGAGGCCAGCCCAAACAGGCCAGTCTCTCGTCTATACTTAACTCAACAAATTGCTTTTTCTCACAAACAGCAAAGCTGTCATGCATGTATTCACGGTCAGTTTACTGCGTGGTGTATTTTAGAAATACATCCATCAGCTCCCTGTTGATGAGATACTCGCAGGTTTCACCGCCGTCGCAGGTCACCGTCTCAGATTCCTCAGTAGCATTGCTCCACTGGAACTCCGTTCCTCCTACCACCGGCATTAGTGTCAGGTGATTGGGAACCGCATTATACAACTCGCAGTAGCACCAGCCGATGTTCTGTTCCGTGAGCATTTGCAGAACTGTGTCGTGGTAGGCAACCACCACATCATTGGCCCAATTCACATTGGCGCCGAAGATACCAAACTCACTGACCATGAAGCCTACACCGTATTGAGCGGCGATGTCCTGATAAGGCTGGACGTCCACACGGTAGATTTCGGTGCCGTCAATCATCCGGCCCTCGCTGTTGGTGTAGGTGCCGTTATCCCGGACAATCAGAGGAAGGGGCTCGCTGCGGTCAGGGTAATCGGCATTGTCGTGAGGTACCATGACCACCTCGCCCATGGCACCGCTGACCAGGATGGTATCGATTTTGGCGTAGCCGCCCTCAGAAACCTGGATTTGCACCACGGAAGTCCCCTGGGGCAGGGTCACCGTATGAAGTTGCTCAAAATACTGAAAAGTGCCGTCCTCCATTGGAATGCCGCCAGAGAGCACTACTGTTTCCACCGGTGCCCCATCGGCACGGATCGAAATTTCCGTACCCTCCATCCCGTCCCAGACATGGAGAGACAGCTCTGCATCAGAGAGATCGCCCTGAATCACCAGCGGTACGGCCCCGTCTTGTACCATGCCCATGGGGAACCAAGGCTGGGGCCAGGTGGGTATAGCATGGGGATTCTCCTGAGAGTACTCAAAGCCAGTTGTGGCAATGTACTGGGGGTAATAGGGGTGGCAACCAATGCCAACTCCCAGAGAAGCGACCGTCTCCACCCAGTCTACATTGGGGTTCCCCGGAAAAGCGTGGAGCAGAACACGCTGGGCATCCGCCATCCTGATAGAGGAGACCAGCTCGCTCAGCTTGCCTTCTGCATAGGAGAAATCGTCCTCCTCCCCAGGCTGGATTTCGTTGCTGAGGTCAAAGGTCAGGTATCGACTTGGAATTCCTGCGTACCGTCGTGCCAGCATAGTCCAGTAGTCCTGCGCCATGGCCCACTCGGCGTCGTTGGCAGCAATGGAGTCATCTGTTTTATCATTGCCTCCTTCATCCAGATAAAAACTCATGGCGATCTGGATGTGGACGCCATATTCAATACCCCAGGCAATGAGTTGATCCAGGTCCCGTAGCTCGTTTTCGTTGATCAGCCTGGCGTTTTCCGGATAGTCTGGAAACCGGAGTGTGGAGAAGCTGAAAAAGATTCGGGCAAAATTGAAACCGTTGTCGGCCAGGAACTTGATGTCCGTCTCCCGGAAGTCGGTGCAGAAATTGCTGCCGCCGTCATTCTTGCTGCTGCCAAGACCGGCGCCCTTCCACTCTGAAGGCAGTTGAACCTGGGTTACCTCCGGCAGATCGGTATCTGCGCTGAGCAGCTCATCGGTGAGAATCGTCTTATCATAGGTTCCAATCTCGGAGAGCTGCACATACACGCCCTCTGGCTCAAGCGTGGCTGGACTCACTTCTCCCAGCCGCAGGACGGCGCAGATGGCCTCCTCCCGAGTCAGTGGGTCCTGAAGGTGAGCAGACTTTCCTTCGAAATCGTAGGGATAAATGGCTTGGCCGCTGACCTGGGAGATCAGCACCGCGCAGGTGGTGAGGCCACCCCACATATAATTGCCACCGCACCATTCAAAGCCTGTCTCCTCCCAGCCGGAGAATAGTGGATAGTCCCAGGTGGGCGCATCATTGTTGCTGTCCAGTTGCTCCATAACGGCGTCGATATCCAGATGGTAGAAGTCCTCCGGTGCGGTCGTCCCTAAGAGAGCCATGGCGTAGGCTGTGGCCAAGATGCCATCCTCCCGCCGCATTTCCTCATCGGACTCGGCGGCTTGGGAGATGCTCCCCTCCCATTCTCCCAGACGAGTTTCATCCCAGATGCAGATGAGATTCGTCAGCATCTGACAGTACTGTTGGAAAGTAATGACCGTACCATAGTCTCCCTGGATTTCCTCCGGCACCAGTCCATGAGAAATAGCACGGTTAATTTCATCTGCCACTCCATCTGCGCTCTGGCCTGTTTCTGCGGGCGTGCCCATAGAACTGTCCGGAGTAGTTCTCCCTGCACAAGCGACAAGGGAAGCAAGCATTGTACCTACAAGCAATATCGCAATCAGTTGTTTCATACGCAAGTCTCCTTTGTGGCAAGTGGAATACTGATAAGCAGATTATACATTGTCATCCCAGATGCTTCAAGGCGCTGTTTTCTCCAGCTCTTTATTTTCACCAGAAGATTACTTTATGTTAACTTACAGGCATTTCTGGAAAATCAAATCATTTTATTACACTTGCTTCGATTATGCTTGCTTCTTTGTTAGATTCTGTGAATAGCTATTTGTCATTGGATACAGTATGCTTTGCTTACAAAAAAACGGAAAGGAGAACGCTCCATGGAAGCGAAAAAGAATCTCTGTGCAGTGATTCCCGCAGATCTTCATGCAAAAGTCATTGCCGAGAAAGAGCAGTTAGCGCTGAATACCCTGGGCGAATATGTGGAACTGGTACTCAAAGAACACTTCGAAGGAGGAAGAACGATCATGGCAGCAACGAAAACTCTGGCGTTTCAGATCTCTGAGGAACTGGACCAGCGGCTGAAGAACTTCATCGCCGCCGAAAAGCATCGCGGTCGGAAGATCAGCCAGAAGGAGTTCGTCATCGGGCTCATCGAGCAGGCGCTGGCCGAATATGAGGCGCAAAACCTGACCGAAGAAGCAACCGAAGAATAAGATATCGCACAGACGCCGGGGAATGTACCCCGGCGTTTTTTCTTGGAGGTGAACTATCTTGTATATCTATCCTGATAATCTGACTGCCAAAGCGATGCTGTGGCTTTGGGAACTCAAGGATATCGGAGTCATTGGCGTGGGCCTGTTGCTCTCTGTCCTGGCACTCTCCCAGACTGGAATTTTTATTCCGCTGGTCCTGACAGCGGTCTATGCCTTCCTCAGCATCCGCTTTGACGGTACCAGCATTCTGGACTTTATTCGATATGCGGTGGCCTTCCTGATCACCAAGCAACAATTCTATGATTGGAGAATGTGATATGAACTACAACGAAACCATGTTCAGTTCTGCACCTCTTCCCATTGGTGAGGATGCAGGATATGAAGAAAAGGATCTGTCCGCTTCTCTCACGCTTCGGTGGAGCCAGAAACGCCGGCGCTGGGAGTGTGACGATGCATATTTTTGGCACGAGCCGCAAGGCAAGTGGTGCTGCCGCAGTGAGAACGGAAGATACTATCATGGCTTCCGCAGTCTGCGGACCCTGCTGAAAAGCTATGTGGGTGGGCGCTTGTGTGAAAGCTTCTGCTGCTACAGCGCAAGGAATGTCCGGGCAAAATACTGGTTCAGCCAGTATCCCAAGACGGTGACCTGCCGTGTCACCATCCACTGCACCGGCCTTTTCCCGATGTGCCTTTCCGAAGGAGGGATCGAGGGATGAACAGAAAGAAAAAAGATAAGTCCGCCCAGTCTACCCAGCAGCTTATGGGGATCGACAGCGTCAAAGACTACTGCATCGCCACTCGCATGGGCGACCTGGTATTCTTCATCATCAAGCCCACCAACATCAGCGTCCTGCCGGACTCCAGCATCAGCGCCAGAATCTACGCTCTGCTGAATGTGGTCAAGGGTCAGGCTGAGATCGAAATGCTCGCGCTCAACTCCAAGGAATCCTTTGAGCGGAACAAGACCTTCTACCAGGAGCGGCACAACTGTGAGGAGCTTCCTGCCATACGCAAGCTTCTGGAGCAGGACAGCACGCACCTGGACCGCATTCAGGTCCTGATGGCCTCCAGCCGGGAGTTTTATATCATTATTCGGCTGCGGAAGGAAAAGGAGACGGATGTGTTTCCGTACCTCAGCCGCATCGAGCAGAGCATCAATGACAACGGATTTACCACCCGGCGAGCTGCCGAGCAGGATCTCAAGCGGATGCTGGGCGTCTACTTCGAGCAGAATGTGACCACCGAGCAGTACGAGGACTTCGACGGTGACCGCTGGGTCATTGTGGGCGAATAAAAGGAGGGCAGCCATGGCAAAGAAACGAGTAACTTCCACACCCGTGAGCCGCGAGGAGACGAACATCAAGTCTTTTCTTGACATGATCGCACCTTCCGTGGTCAGCTTCATGCCGGATCATTATATCTGCGGAAGCACCTACCGCTGCGTCTGGGCGCTTCGCGAGTATCCTACCAGCACGGACGAGCAGGCCATCCTTCGCCATCTGGGCGAAAAGGATGGGATCACTCTGCGGATCTATACCCGGCAGGTCACACCGGCAGAGGAAAAGCGCATCATCCAGAACGCGGCCAACAAAAACCGTATGAACAGCTCCAATACCAATGACCTGCAGCAGACGATCACCGCCGAGAGCAACCTGCAGGATGTGGCCACACTGGTGGCCACCATGCACCGCAATCGAGAGCCATTGCTCCACTGCGCGGTCTATATCGAGCTGACTGCCTCGGACTACAACACCCTCAAGCTGCTCCAGACCGATGTATTGACGGAACTGGTACGAAGCAAATTGAATGTTGACAAGCTTCTACTCCGCCAGCAGCAGGGCTTCCGCTGTGTCAATCCCAGCGGTCACAATGCCTTCGGTGTCCAATTCGAGCGAGTGCTGCCCGCCTCCAGCGTGGCAAACCTCTATCCCTTCAACTACTCCGGCAAGCTGGACCCCAAAGGGTTTTACATTGGAAAAGACAAATACGGCAGCAACATCCTGGTGGACTTCGACCAGCGGGACGAGGACAAGACCTCTGCCAACATCCTGATCCTGGGCAACTCTGGTCAGGGCAAATCCTACCTCATGAAGCTGCTCATCCTGAACCTACTGGAGTCCGGCAAAGCCATCATCACCCTGGATGCCGAACACGAACAGCAGGAAATGTGCGAAGCGGTGGGCGGCTGCTTTGCCGACCTTATGGCCGGACAGTACATCATCAATGTACTGGAACCCAAGTGCTGGGATGATGGTGGTGACCCCAACGCAACCGATGCGCCGGAGGCCTTTCGCAAAAGCACCCTGCTGGCCCAGCACATCTCCTTCCTGAAGGACTTCTTCCGAGCCTATAAGGATTTCAGCGACGCACATATCGATACCATTGAGATCATGCTGTCCAAGCTGTATCAGAAGTTCGGCATCACCGAGCGCACCAACTTCAGCCGGATGCGTCCGGAGGACTATCCCATTCTCTCCGACCTTTACGACCTCATCGAGCAGGAATTCAAAAACTACGATGCCGGTCAGCACCAGCTCTATACCGAAAAACTCCTACAAGAGGTGCTTCTGGGCCTGCACTCCATGTGCAAGGGAGCCGACGCTCAGTTCTTCAATGGACACACCAACATCACCTCCAGCCGCTTTCTGGTGTTCGGAGTGAAAGGGATGCTCAGTGCGGCAAAAAATGTACGCAACGCCATGCTCTTCAACGTGCTGTCCTTCATGTCCGACAAACTTCTGACCGTGGGCAATACCGTGGCAGCTCTGGACGAGCTGTATATCTGGCTGTCCAATCCCACCGCCATCGAGTACATCCGCAACTGCCTGAAACGTGTGAGAAAGAAGGAATCCGCCATGCTTCTGGCCAGTCAGAATCTGGAGGACTTCGACCAGGAGGGCGTCCGTGAGATGACAAAACCCCTGTTCAGCATCCCTCCTCACCAGTTCCTGTTCAACGCCGGTTCCATCGACAAGCGTTCCTACATGGATATGCTTCAGCTGGAGGAGTCGGAGTACAACCTCATCAAGTTTCCCCAGCGGGGTGTCTGTCTGTATAAGTGCGGCAATGAACGATACCTGCTGGAGGTTCACGCTCCGGCCTACAAAGCGAAGCTCTTCGGATCGGCAGGTGGTCGCTGATGGCTCTTTCTGCTGCCGCTGTGGCGAAAGCTGCCGCTATGCTCCTCACCAATGAAAAGACCCGAAAAGGTGTGGGCTGGATTCTGGTGGCAATCTTTTCGCCGGTCATTCTATTGATCGCTCTTCTCTGCGCCATTGGCTCCGGCGGCGCAGAACACAACAACTATTCGGTGGAGGCGTGCTTCTACGGGGGTGAGTTTTCCAGCGATGTTCCTGCGGAATTTCAGTATCACATTGAGGAGATGCGCTCGGCTTTTTCTCTTCTGGATTCGGCGGTGTCCTCTGTCAACGAACAGATGGACAGCAGCAACGGCCTTGACCCTATCCGTGTCAAGGCCGTTTTTTATGCCCTCTGCTTTGGGGCGGACGCTCCATCCGCGAGTGCTGCAGACAGCTTTGTGGAGTGCTTCTACACCACAGAAACCCGGACACGAACTGTGGAAGTAACTCTGGAGGATGGAACCACAAGTACAGAGGAAGAAGCATATACCGTCGCTGTACCAGTCTCGCTGTACCAGGCATACGCCAATCTGGAGGCGCACTTAGGCAGAACGATCACAAAGGATGATAAAAGCAACATCGACCACATCTATACCATGATCGCAGGGAGCGCTGGAGGCGGCAGTTACGATGGCGAGTATCTCCGAGGTGGCGGAGCCAGCATCGACCTGGACATCTCCACCTTCACCGATCCCTCCACTAAGAATGCAGCAGACCTTGCGATCTATGCCACCCACGCTTGGGAGTCCGGCTGGGGTTATGTCTGGGGGACATACGGCAATGTCCTCACTGACTCGCTCTTCGCTTACAAGCTGGAGCAGTATCCGGACGGCGTGGGTACCTACGCAGATTTCATCCGGGCTAACTGGCTGGGCGGCCGGACAACAGACTGTGTAGGACTGATCAAAGGCTATGGCTGGCTCGACCCTGAAACATTGACCATCGGATATGCTACCAATGGTATGCCTGACCTGGGCGCCAACCAGATGTACTACTCTGCATCGGTGTCCGGTCCCATTGAAACCATGCCGGACACCCCCGGTCTGGCTGTCTGGCATGACGGACACATTGGTGTTTATATCGGTGACGGTTATGTGATCGAGGCCATGAACACGAAAAAAGGAGTGGTGAAAACGAAGCTGGAGGGCCGGGGCTGGACGCACTGGCTGGAGATCGAATACATCAACTACGACTGAGAAAGGATGTGCCTATGAAACAAGTGAATCTGACCATCACCTTCGATGAGGAGAAGCTCTCGGCGCTCAAGCGCTACATGAGCAAGAAAGAGCTTGACCTGGACCGTGAGATGACGGACGCGCTGGTGAAGCTCTATGAGAAATATGTGCCCGCTCCGGTGCGTGAGTATATCGACGAGAGCGATGTGACCGCTGCTGCCCCCAGCAAGCCCCGCCGCAATTCGAGAATTACCACGCCGAAACCTGAAGCGGAGCCGGAGCCGGAGGTGGTTCAATGAACAGTAAGAAGGAGCTGAAAAAGCGGATCAGTGCGGATTATGAACGCCGCGTCAAACAGTGGATGGCTTCCGACCCTTCGCAGCTGATCGATGCTGCCGAGGAGATCACCGCGGCACGGTTGATCCGGGACAATATTGAGGATGCCATCACTGAGGAGGATGCCAATTTCCTTCTGGAGCTGGATGACCCTCTGGATGATTTGACAGCGCGCTGGATCGCTGAGAATGGGCTGGAGGCTTCCCATAGTGAGGAACTGCTCCGCTGCGTCTGGACGCTTCGGGAGGAGCAGACCAATACAGCAGTTCCATGCACGGTTCATGCCTTCCTGTCTACTCATCCGGGATCTGTCTTTTCTTTGATGACGCCCTGCGGGTTTGTACCCCTGACCGCTTCTCAGGCCGAAGGGCTTCTGAACGGCCAAGGGGCCGCCGCACATCCAGGAGTCTCCGGCATAGAGATGGCACTCTCCGCCGATGAGATCCTTAAGCAGACCATTCATAGTGCCAACTACGCCAACGGTGTGTGGCATCTTCTGACCGACTTTCCGGAGATGGAATACAGCGGTCCGGAGATGGGAGGTATGCAATGAGGAGCCGTGATATCACACTCTGGCTGGACGAGCGATGGTACGACGCTCTGAGCAAACACCTGAAAGGCGAAACGCTGGAGGAGCATCTGCAGAATACCATCGATGAGATGTGCCGCCAGCTTCCTGAGCAGGAGTATGACCGCATCAACGCTGAGATCCAGCAAGAGCAGCAGGACGATCAGAAAGCACGAGAAGCTGCCCGACGCTTTGCAGTGTTCCATGTCACGGAAGGCGGCAGCTCCACCTATCTCCTGGCTGAAGAACATCTGGAGTTCCTTCAAACTGCCCGACGCCTTCGCAGCTATATCCGCAAGGCAGACGGTGATGCCCCTGCACATTTCACAAAAATGTTCCCTCTCAGAGAGAACTTGTCCCGCGAGCAGTTCGAAAGATATGTGTCGGAGCGGCTGGACAACACCGGCCGGGTGGTGGGTGCCTACGACATCGACCTTGACAGCGGCGATATGGAAGCCGTCAGCATCATGGATGGCTGGAAGCGGTTCAAAATCCGGGATGTGAGCACCGCCGCCTACTTTGCCATGAAGAAAGGAAATGCCGCGTCGGATGAAAGGTGGCGGATCTTCCTGGACCGTCTGGAGGAGGGAGCGCTCATCCAGGAGCCGGAACCGGAATACCTCACCGGCAGCCGGCGACTCAGCGCCGAGGACATCTCCTTCGCCGAGGACATTATTCAGAATGGCAACCTGCTGGAGTTCTACATGGAAGTATCGTTCAATGCGGACGAGGTGTTCGGGACCAATGTCTGCACCGCAGAGAATGATGACTGGCTGAACATCTACGCCAACTACGATCTGGACCGAGCCTGCGTCTGCGACACGCTGGAAGTATTCCTGCAGTGCGGCAATGGCGATGAGCTGGACTTCAAATATCGGCTCAGCCCGGAGGAACAAGCTCTGTTCCTTCCCAAGATGAACACCTACTGTCAGGAGCATTGGGGGCAGAGTTTGGAGGAGTGTTGTGCGGATTATCTGGTAGAGCAAAGTCCGGCATCCCCGGAGATGCAGATGTAGCGCCGTGTTGCCCCCTGTGAGCCGCTGTGTGCGGCTTTCAGCGGCTGGCCGACCGAGTACCCCGACCCAGAGAAGTATGCGGGATTTGGGCCGCTTTCCGAGGAAGCGGGAAGCCGACAAAAGTGAAGCAGGAGAAAGAGCCGGGGACAAGCCGCCCCCGGCTCTCCCACTTCTGCCCGCAGTGCGGGCAGTTTCAGGCTTTTTGCGCCGGGGACAATGGGGAGAGCGGAAATAGCTGTTGGACCCTATGATGCGGAAATCGCTTACTGTTGCAGGGGTTCTCAGCGGTGACACCAGGAAAAAAAGGAGTGAATGACCTGATGACTGAAAACAGCAAGATCAAGAAGGGCTTCTGGCTCTCCGAGGATCTGGACGAAAAAATCGACATCTATCTGCGCCTCGATAACTGCTCCAGTCGGAGCGAGTTTGTTGAGCAGGCGCTCCGGTTTTACATCGGATATCTGAACACGAAGAACGCCGGCGCCTTTCTGCCCGAAACACTCTCTGCCATGATGACCGGCACACTGGACTACTATGCAGGACGCATCGGCTCGATCCTGTTCAAGCAAGGTGTGGATCTCAATGTGCTGGGACAGATCATCGCCTACGACACCGATATCGACGAAGGCGAATACCAGCGTCTGCGCGGAAAAGCCATCCGGGATATGAAGCACACCAACGGACGCATCTCGTTCAAGGATGCACTGGACTTCCAGAAGTCGGTGTAACTCATGGTAAAGCTCGTACAAAAAAGCGGCTACATTCAATCAGCTAAAGCCGGCGGGTACATGAAGTACATCGCTACCCGTGAGGGCGTGGAGATGCTGACCGGCAACGGTCCTGTTACCAATAGCCAGCAGGAGCTGATCCAAAAGCTGCTCCATGACTTCCCTGATGCTGCGGAGCTGTTCGAGTACGAGGACTACCGCAAGACCCCGACCCTGGGAACTGCCTCTGCATTTATCACCATGGCGCTGGATGCAAATCTCCATGAGATGAACTCGGAGAGCGGATACTTGTCCTACATTGCCACCCGTCCTCGTGTGGAGCGTCACGGCGCACATGGTCTGTTCAGTTCTGCAACAGCAGTCGACCTTGATGCGGCTATGGCTGAATTGGAGGCCCACGAAGGGAATGTGTGGACCATCATCTACTCCCTGCGCCGTGAAGATGCTGCCCGTCTGGAATATGACAATGCAGACGCATGGCGCACCCTGCTCATGATGCACTCACAGGATCTGGCCAAGGCCATGAAAATATCTGCGGATCACTTCCGCTGGTATGCAGCCTTCCACAATGAGGGGCATCACCCGCACATCCACATGATGGTCTGGTCAGATGATCCGAAGGAAGGCTTTCTGACCAAAGACGGCATTGCGGCCATGCGCTCCAAACTGACCAACACGATCTTCCGGGATGAGATGACTCAGATCTATGAACGGAAGGATGTTGCCTACAAAGAGTTGGTCGAAACAGCCCAGGACACCATGCGGGAGCTGATCCGCAAGATGAATCATCAGCTCTGCGACAATCCCGTCATTGAGGAGCAGATGAGTCAACTGGTTCAGGCACTGGAAACCACCACCGGGAAAAAGCAATACGGCTACCTGAAGAAGCCGCTGAAAGCACTGGTGGATGGCATCGTGGATGAGTTGGCCCGGCAGCCGGAAGTGGCGCAGTGCTATGAAACCTGGAATCAGATCCGGGATGAGCTGAACGAGTGCTACGGCAGCCGCACACCGCGAGAGCATCTCCCGCTTTCTCAGCAAAAGGAGTTTCGCAGGATCAAAAACGATATCATTCGGGAGGCCGAGAGCATCCGTCTCGGCCTCCCCACTTTTGAAGATGAAGCAATGGACGACGAACCTGAGCCGGAACAACGATCATCACATGAGGAACAGAGTTCCAACTGCATATATGAACAGGCTCGCCGGTATCGCGCCGCCAAAGAGGTTCTGCAGAATGTCTATGCTCTGGATGAAGAACACGCAGAAGCGGTTCGGGAGTTGGAGCAGCTCTGGGCAGAGGGATATACGGTGGCAGCCCACCAACTGGGTAAGTTCTATCGGGATGACCTCGCCACTCTGCGTGATCACGAAAAAGCAGAGAAGTGGTTTCGCCTATCCGCAGAGTCCGGGAACATCTTCTCAGAATACGCCCTTGGAAAATTACTGCTTTCTCAGAAGCGGACAGAGGAGGCAGTGCGCTGGCTGGACAAGGCCGCGGAGCATGGGAGCCAGTTTGCTCAATACCGCATGGGAAAGCTCTACCTCACTGGTGGATCTGTGCCCAGGAATGTGGTAAAGGCTGTGGAGCATCTGACTTCTGCCGCCAAACAGGGAAACCAGTTCGCACAGTATACACTGGGTAAACTGTACCTCCTGGGCCGGGATGTGAAGCAGGATCGGGAGCAGGCCAGAGAGTGGTTTACCCGCTCCGCTGCCCAGGGTAACCAGTATGCTCAATTCCTCCTCGACCGCTTCGATCAGTTCCGTGACCCTTCCGTGATGCTGGCAGCGACCAAACTGCTCCACCACATGGGCAGGATCTTCCGGAACAATTCTGTTCCTCCCCATAACCCGGCCGGAATCCGTATTGATTCCAAACGGCGCAGGCGATTGATGGAGAAACGCATGGCCATGGGCCATAAGGCTGACGACCACGAGGAACAGCTGTCGTATCAGCAGACCATGTAACAGGAGGGATCTATGTCGACTTATATTCACTTTACAGAAGAAGAAAAGCAGCGAGCCGCCTCCGTTGATTTGGAGGAGTTCCTGCGCTGCCATGGTGAAAAGCTTCTTGCCTCCGGCAGAGAGAAACGGCTGGCCAGGGATCACAGCGTCACTGTCCGCGGCAACGAGTGGTACGACCACGCCGAAGAACGGGGTGGTCATGCAGTCAGCTTTGTGCAGCGCTTCTATAACCTCAGCTACCCCGAAGCGGTGACCATGCTGTTGGGGGGCGAAGCGGGTACCATCTACCCATCCGCTGCTGAGCGGGTGGAGGAGCCGCCCAAGCCTTTTGTTCTGCCGCCGATCCATTCCGATATGCGTAGGGTCTATGCCTATCTGGTCAAGCACCGAAACATTGACCGAAGTGTGGTAACCCACTTCGCCAGGGAAAAGCTTCTGTACGAAGATGCCGAATACCACAATGCAGTATTTGTAGGCACAGACGAAGAAGGCATCCCACGCCACGCCCACAAGCGGAGTACCAACAGCTACGGCAAAGCCTTCCGGCTCAATGTGGAGGGTTGTGATCCCCATTACAGCTTTCACCATATAGGCACAGACGAGAGCCTCTATGTATTCGAGGCGCCCATTGATATGCTCTCCTACATCACGCTCTGTCCAGAGGATTGGCAGCGCCACAGCTATGTAGCCTGCTGTGGCACCTCTATCCTGCCGGTAATGAAGATGCTGGAGAGAATGCCGCAGATCCACACCGTGCTGCTCTGTCTGGACAACGACGAGGCTGGCCGCTTGGCCAACCAGCGCATGAAGGCCCAGCTGGAAGCGAACTACACGGTAGAACGGCTCGTTCCGGAGAACAAGGATTGGAACGATGACCTGACCGCCATTAGAGAACAGGAATGCGAGGTGAAGGTATCATGCCAGAGTTTTGGGTAACCATGTTCAAACAGCTCGGAGAATCAAAAGCGGCGCTCTTGATTCTGGCCGGCGCTGGAATGTTTCTTGTCATTGGAGGCCTTGCGGCCCTGTCCCATTGCTACACCCTGAGCGGCATCAAGTCCAGGACAGTGGGCGATGGCCAGCACGGCACCGCAAGATGGGCCACTGCAAAGGAGATCAAGCGGACCTATGCCCATGTCCCGTTCAGGGTCAGGGAGTGGCGCAGCGGCCACAACTGCCCCGCAGAGCAGGGGCTGGTGCTGGGATGCAAAGGGAAAAAGGGGGAACTCACCGCTCTGGTGGACAGCGACGATATCCATTGTCTCATGATCGGTGCGTCTGGTATCGGCAAGACCGCTTTCTTTCTGTATCCCAACCTGGAATATGCCTGTGCCAGCGGCATGAGCTGGCTGGCGCTGGACAGCAAAGGCGACCTCGCCCGCAATTACGGAACCATTGCCAAGGAGTGCTATGGGTACAATGTCTCCGTTATCGACCTGCGAAACCCCACCCGCTCGGATGGTAATAATCTGCTGACGCTGGTCAACCGATACATGGACATCGCCCGTAAAGAACCGAGGAATCTGGCAGCTCGTGCCAAGGCAGAAAAATACGCCAAGATCCTGTCCAAGACCATCGTCAACCCGGACGGCGATGAGAGCAATCGTGGCCAGAACGCCTTCTTCTACGATGCCGCCGAAGGTCTGCTCACCTCGGTCATCCTGATGCTGGCCGAGTTTCTTCCTCCTGACAAGGACCATCCCCAGGAGCGCCGCCATATCGTCTCCGTATTCAAGCTGGTGCAGGATCTGCTGGAGCCAAGCGGCATCAAAGGCAAGAGCCACTTCCAGCTCCTGATGGGGAAATTACCACCGAACCATAAAGCGCGGTGGTTTGCCGGTGCTGCACTCAACAGCGCAGAGCAGGCCATGGCGTCCGTCATGTCCACGGTACTGTCCCGGCTGAATGCCTTTCTGGACAGTGAGCTGGAGCAGATCCTGTGCTTCGACAGCGCCATTGACGCTGAACGATTCGCCTCTGAGAAGTCCGCCATCTTTCTGATCCTTCCGGAAGAAGATACGACCAAAAACTTTATGGCCGGTCTCATGATCCAGAACCTGAGCCGGGAACTGTTTGCTGTGGCCGATGAAAACGGCGGCAAGCTGAAAAATCGGGTGGTATTATTTTGCGATGAATTTGGCACGATGCCCCCGTTTGATATTCTCCCCCTTTTCTCAGCTGGACGATCTCGCCGGTTAACGCTCGTACCCATCATCCAGTCCTTAGCGCAGCTTGAAAAAAACTATGGAAAGGAGGGCTGCGAGATCATTCAGGACAACTGCCAGGACACCATCTTCGGCGGCTTCGCCCCCAACAGCCAGACTGCGGAGGTGCTGTCCAAAGCTCTGGGCAGCCGCACCGTCCTCTCCGGCTCCGTGAGCCGGGGCAAGAACGATCCCAGCCAGAGCCTACAGATGATGGAGCGAGCCTTGCTGACCCCTGATGAATTGAAATCCATTCCCAAGGGAAGCTTTATCGTCATGAAAACCGGCACTCATCCTATGCGAACCCGGCTTCGGCTCTTCCTGGATTGGGGCATTAAGTTTGGAGCGCCATACACCGTGCCGGAACGAGCGAACCGAACTGTGGACTACGCCAACCGTGTGGATCTGGAGCGCAATCTCCCGAAAGCTGATAAAGCTGAGGAAGCAGCCGAGCACCATGCTTACGCCGTATCGGGATACGGGGGGATGTCGCATGACCCTGTGCAGGAAAAAGCAAAAAAATATGGCAAAAGCATAAAGTCGATGGAAGGAGAAAATACATGAGCTACTTTGGAACCATTTATGCTGATACCGAACTGCCCTCCAGAGCGAGGGCAGTTTATATGTACCTGCGAGACCGCGCAGATGCTGAGGGGAAATGCTGGCCCGGCATCAAGACCATCGCGTCAGATATGAAGCTCTCCAGAACCACAGTCAAGAGGGCGCTCCACGACCTGGAACAGCACGGTTACTTAAAAAAGGCTTACCGTTATAGACCAAACGGAAGCAGCACCTCCAATCTCTATACTGTGAAATAAAGAAAAGTGGTTTGTACCAAAATGTAGTACAAACCACTTTCTAAAAATGCAAATTATGAGATCTCCACGTCAAGGGGGAACTGCGCCCATTTGGTGGACCCAGGGGCGGTTCAATATGGACCTCCCAGAAGGACTCACTCTAACTGAGATTTAGTACAGAGAAAAGAACTATCTCTCACTGCATGCCTATACAGTGTATCACACCGAAATCTGCAATATGCCTTCAACCGTGTAATCCAAACAGTAAGTAATTCTCTATATACGCGACTTTTCCTTTTCATTTTCAAAGCATATGATTGTGTCTGTCACACCGGTATGCTATACTAAAAAACAAAGTAAGCAATTTGTCACAACAGAAATGCGAGGAATGTTGCTGTGAGAAAAATTTCCTATAAAAGATTGTGGGTTCAGCTTATTGAGAGAGATATAAGCCGGCCGACCTTAAAGCGGGATGTGAATCTTTCCTCTGGAACGATGTGCAAGCTCAACAAGGGGGAGGATGTCTCCCTCTCGGTCCTCCTGCGCATTTGCGATTATTTGAACTGCGATATAGGTGACATCTGCGAAGCTGTGCGAGAGGACTAATTCCTTCCATTTTTCGTACAGTTTTTCTGTTTTAATGGGGATTATACTTACACGGAGGTTTTAATATGGCCGATAAAACTACGAGCAATATTGGGTTTGAAAAGCAGATTTGGGATGCCGCCTGTGTGTTGCGGGGAAATATCGATGCTTCTGAGTACAAGTCTGTTGTTCTGGGATTGATTTTTTTAAAATATATCTCGGATCGATTTGAGGCAAAGTATAGGGAACTGGTTGATGAAGGCGATGGATTCGAAGAGGACATCGATGAGTACATCTCGGAAAACATCTTTTTCGTGCCAGAGAATGCCCGCTGGGGTGTCATTGCCAGCTCAGCGCACACACCGGAAATCGGAACAGTAATTGATGAGGCAATGCGCAGTATTGAGAAGGAGAACAAGCGCCTCAAGGATATCCTCCCCAAGAATTTTGCCCGGCCGGAACTGGACAAGCGTCGCTTAGGGGAAGTGGTTGATCTATTTACCAACATTCAGATGATTGAGCACGGGGATAGCAAGGATATCCTGGGGCGCACCTACGAATACTGCTTATCTAAATTTGCCGAGCAGGAAGGTAAGCTGGCTGGGGAGTTTTATACTCCCTCCTGTGTAGTACGTACTCTGGTTGAAGTTTTGCAGCCGTTCAATGGTCGAGTTTACGATCCTTGTTGCGGTTCTGGCGGTATGTTTGTACAGTCCGCAAAGTTTGTAGAGAACCATGGCGGAAACATCAATCGGATTTCCGTTTTTGGTCAGGACTCCAACCCGACCACTTGGAAAATGGCGCAGATGAATCTTGCCATACGAGGAATTGAAGCCGACCTCGGCAAGTTTAATGCGGACACTTTCTTCAATGACTGCCACCCGCAGCTCAAGGCGGATTTCATTATGGCAAATCCGCCCTTCAATCTTTCCGGTTGGGGGCAGGATAAACTTCTGGATGATGTCCGCTGGCAGTATGGCACTCCCCCGGCTGGGAATGCCAACTTTGCATGGTTGCAGCACATGATCTGGCATCTCGCACCGAACGGGCGGATTGGTATGGTGCTTGCGAATGGCTCACTATCTTCTCAGTCTGGCGGTGAGGGCGAGATCCGAAAGAACATCATCAACGCTGACCTTGTGGACTGTATTGTCGCTATGCCGTCCCAGCTCTTCTACACAACACAGATTCCAGTGTCGCTCTGGTTCCTTGCCAAGAACAAAAAGCAAAAGGGCAAGACGCTGTTCATTGACGCACGAAAGCTCGGCACGATGGTCACACGAAAGCTGCGAGAGCTGACCGACGCGGACATCCAGAGGATTGCGGACACCTACAACGCATTTGTTGACGGAACTCTTGAAGATGAAAAGGGCTTCTGTGCTGTTGTACCCACTCAGGATATTGCCAAGCAGGACTACATCCTCACGCCAGGACGCTATGTTGGTATCGAGGAGCAGGAAGATGATGGAGAGCCATTTGAGGAAAAGATGAGCCGGTTGACCTCTGAACTGTCCGAGCTGTTTGCAAAATCCCATGCACTTGAGGTCGAAATCAAGGAGAGATTGGGGGCGATTGGATATGAATTATAAAACCTACCCCATCTCTGATTTGATAGACGAAATAGCAATGGGGCCGTTTGGTTCAAATATAAAAGTCGATTGCTTTGTTGATAAAGGCATCCCCGTTCTCAACGGCAGCAATCTTGAGGGATTTGAACTGTCAGAGAAGTCCTTCCGCTATGTTACCGAGGAAAAGGCTGATTCACTAAAAAAGGCCAACGCACATAAAGGTGATGTTGTAATTACTCACCGGGGAACACTTGGACAGATTGTTTACATTCCTCAGACTGCGCAAAGGGAGCGATATGTAATCTCGCAATCTCAGTTTCGCGTCAAGTGTAATAAGAAGATTTTGCCGGAGTATTTTGTTTACTACTTTCATACACCGATTGGACAGCATAAACTTCTTAGCAATGCTTCACAAGTAGGTGTTCCCGCCTTGGCACGCCCCTCTTCAACTTTTCAGAAGATCGAGATAGAGATACCTGATCTTGAAACGCAGAAGAAGGTGGTTAAGCTAATCGGCTCTTTGCAGACGAAGATAACAACAAATTCCGAGATAAACGATAATTTAGCGCGGCAAGCCGAGCTGCTA
>ENA-OROH01000371-OROH01000371.1-human-gut-metagenome-genome-assembly--contig:-NODE-371-length-54198-cov-5.725874_pt1 | contig 54198 bp, 56 predicted proteins | sample MGYA00242125_ERZ509042 | MGnify/ENA primary metagenome ERZ509042 (study PRJEB26280, sample SAMEA2338738) | human gut metagenome | biome: human gut; feature: human-associated habitat; material: faeces... | reverse complement strand
ACGAAAAAGAACTGCTGTAGGTGAATCACCGACGGCGAAGAACTCAAGAACAGTTTGAATTTTCCGTCGTTTACAGCAGTGTAGCAGTTCTTTTTCGTGCCATCAAGGGCAGGCCGCTTTGCGGTGGCTGGGATAATTACCTCTGGCTCTGAATCTAAGAACAGTTAGCGGCTTCGCCGTGTTGCAGGTTCAGAATCGTCTGTTGACCAAGGAAGATGAGAAGCTGCCATTTGCCCAGCATCGTGTCAGCCTGAGACAGCATTTCGACTTCATTTAAGACTTTATAGTTGTTGTGTTTGTGTGGTCTTAGGAAGTTGTAATAAGCAACCCAGAGGGCGAGATCATAGTTGGCTCCATCGATGTTATCAAAGCCGTTGGTTTTACGATAGGAAGCTTTGTATGTACGGTTTAAGCGTTCAATCATCTGCTTGTAAGGTCTGAATTTTTTAGAAACTTCATCGTCATTGGTGAGTCCGATTACCTGTGTGATTTCAAACTTAAACTTATCACCGAATTCATGGAAGAACTGTTGGGCGGCAAGGGGATATGCACTGTAGCCATCTGCAATGAACTTAAAGTTCTTAGGTAGTTCTTTTAGATGCCGGAATGCCATCCGCATTGCCAGAATGCATGGACCAACACCTCGATTATCAGATACCTGATAGCCGATAACAGAGCGTTTGGCAGCATCCATGATAAACCAGATATAGGTTTTGATACCACGGATTTTGATGTATGTCTCATCAGCAGTAAATACATTGCCAGTTTTGTAATCGTAGTTGTCTACGAAAGGTTTTATGCAGACAGAGGCGGTTTTACAATAGTTGGCAACTTGCTGGTGTGAGATGCAGATGCCGTGTATGTCCTTCAACGCCTGAGCGGTTTTACGAAGCGATAACCCGAGATTCACTTTGTAGGTAAGACAAAGTGACATGACATGCTGGTCATGTTTACTGAATTTTAGGGAAGAAGCATTCTTGGGAAGAGTGTTTAAATCCATGCGAAAGAAATCTATCTGGAATTCCCGGTAGATGTAATGGAGTTTATATTTGTTCTTGCCATAGTCCTCCTTAAGGTCTTTTTTATCAACCTTGTTTAGATTGTGGAGGTAGTAAGGACATTTTGGATTTACGCATTTGTGGACAACAAAGTGTTTGCGGTCTTTCTTATGAGCCAGCGAGTGATTGCAGTGCGGGCATTTGAGGGAGCAGGACTTTGAAAAACGGTTTTCTTCCGGAGAGAATGCGGTGGAGCATACTTTGCACAGGATCTGTCCTTTTGAACCATTATTCTTGTAGAGATAAGGCTTTGGAGCATTGCAACGTGGACAGCTACAGTTGCCATCAATATCACATTCAGAACGGCGGCTGACAGGTTTGATTTTCTTGCCATACTTCCATTCGAGGTAAGGAATGTAGTCTTTGTAATCCCATTTTTCGTAATAGATTATTTTTGGGAGCTTATCAATCTTGAATTTTTGATATTTGGGAGAATGGGAATCATCGAAGACCCACTGCTTAAGGGGAATATATCTGCAGATAAAATTAAAAAGCCAGCAGATTTGTTTATGTTGGTATTGAATAAATAGAAGTAAATAAAGTATAATGTCCATGAGCATTGTCTCCTTGTTGATAATGGTGTTTGTGGTGAACTCATTATACTTCTTTTGGGAGGTCAATGCTCTTTTTATTTGCAAACCTCCAATAAATCAAGGTTTTAAAAGAATTTTAGAACAATAAAATGGGTAGTTTTTGACACTACCTTTTGATATATGGAAGTGTATAAATGATATCAGAAAAATAAGAGCATGAGAGGGGATGATGTTTGGCTTTGCCAAACTAGCAAACGCAGTTTGCTATCAGTCCCCCCTTATGCTCATTTTTTGTTCGCTTACGAATAAAAAATCGAAAATACCGCGGGCTGCTCCGCAGCCAATACCACAATAAAAGAAAGAGGAAAAGATGCAATGCATCTTCTGATTCCAAAAATTTCACCAATACGTAAATCCATATATGCCAGGTCGAGGAGATCATGAAGGATTTAGACCAACCGGAAGATGAAGCGACCACTTTGTGGGCGGTTTAGCTGGAGGGCGGTAGCAGAGGGGTTTGGGGGTCTGCGCTCCCAACCAAAATTTGCCCGGTTCTTCCGGTAGCAAATTTTGCCTCTCCGAGATCCGGAACGTGCCGGATACTCAAATCAATGTGTGTAAGGCAAAACCGATCATGAAGGATTTAGACCAACTGGAAGATGAAGCGACCGCCATGCGGTCGGTTTATCTGGAAGGCGGTAGCTGAGGGGATTGGGGGATCAGCGCCCCCAACCAAAATTTGCCCGGTTCTTCCGGTGGCAAATTTTGCCTCTCCGAGATCCGGAACGTACCGGATACTCAAATCAACGTATGTAAAAAAAAACCGATCATAAAAGATTTAGACCACAAAAAAAGGTTAGGTACTATTAATAGTACCTAACCTTTTTAGTGTAATTTTACACTTCAAAATGCCGCTTACTTATGCTATCTTATAATTCGGATTCATTTCTTTTAATGTACGTTCTAAATCTTCTTTACAACATACTTGCGAAAATCTGTAAGGGCTTTCTATTAAACAAAATTCCTCGCCATTGTCTGAAAAATATTTAACGGTTCCTATATGCATTTTCTTACGATTCCACATTGCGTAAATTTCTTTCATCATACCTCTTTTTCTCCATTCTTTAATCCGCCATCATCAGAGCCGGGCGACCGTCCCACGGTGGACGCTGTCCTTTCTGCCCTCGTGACCTCCGGGGCGGTGTATTTTACTGTTTATAATACAGATAATTCTATTGATTCAATTTCTTCCCAACTAAAGCCGATTCGGTGCATATCGAGTGATGCATCACTCATAACCGCTGACGCTTCCATTGTCATGTCACGATTAAAGAGCTCACAGAAAATTTTATAAGCATTAACAGCGCCCTCATAAGTGAATACCTGTAAATTTCCAATTTTTACTCCATATATTCCATTGATTTTAATAGCTCCAGTCATCTTCAAATCCTCACTTTCTGTTTTATTTAAATAATTTACTGTACGCTTCAGCTTTTTCGTATGTCTTAAAATATTTACCAGATCCGCAATACACAAACGTCTCACCGCCGTCTACACTTCTTAAGATTTGCACATTATAGTTGTAACCACTGACTGGGAAGTCTAATTTTTTAATCTCTGCTTTTTCAATTGTTTTCATATTGTTTTTCTCCGTTTCTGTTTTCCTGTTGATATTATCTTATCACTTTTCGCAGTGATAGTCAAGGCTTTTTATCACTTTTTTTAGAGATATTTTTATTGACTTTCGAAACCATCTATTATATAGTAGATTTATAAAAATGAATTACAAAGGAATGGGATCAAATGCTTAAATATAAATTTAACGTAGCGGATGCACTTGAACGTGTAGGATTTAATATGTATAAAGCAAAAACAACGGGATTGATTAGTCAAGAGACACTTAAAAAGATAAAAAATGAAGATACAAATATAAGTGCTAAATCATTAAATAGTCTTTGTCTGATTCTCGACATGCAGCCAAAAGACATATTTATATATGAAGAGACACCGGAAGACCTGGAACAAAAAAAGAAAATTTAAAAACCTTCAAATTATCACTTTACAAAGTGATAATTATGTGCTATTATAATATTTGAAAGAAGGAAAACTCAACACACCGGAGGAATAACCTATGGAAGAATTAAAAAAATGCTATGAAAAGTTACAGGCTATCTTAAAAGAAATGGAAGCAAAACATGAAACACCAGTAGACAACTTTATAAATCTTGATGAAGATTGTCAAAAAGACTTTATGGGCGACTGGACAGAAGAGGATTTAAAACAGTACGAATATGTTTTGAAACGTGCTTCAACAATCTACAAAGCATTTAATATAATGCGCGAGGAACTGCACCTTGGAGAAATGAATTTGACTTTAAAGTAGAAAAATGGGAGGCAAAAGAGTGGCAACAATTGAAAAGTTAATAGCTGCGATAATGAGCGGAACGCAAGATAGGAACATAAAATTTTCAGATCTGCAAAAAATACTTGATGTGCTTGGTTTCCAACACAGAATAAAGGGAGATCATTTCATATACTGGAAAGATGGTATTGACGAAATTATTAATATTCAACCAGACGGAAATAAAGCAAAACCTTATCAAGTAAAGCAAGTGAGAAACATAATATTAAAATATGGATTGGAGGTTTAATGTATGCACAAGTATGAAAGAATTATTTACTGGTCAGAACAGGACAAAAAATTTATCGTTGAAGTTCCGGAGCTTGCCGGATGCATGGCAGATGGAAGCACAGCAGTAGAAGCATTGGAAAATGTAGAAAAGGTTATATCAGAATGGATAGAGACAGCAGATGAAATTGGGCGCGAAATTCCAGTTCCAAAAGGAAAATTGATGTATGCATAATAAAAGGCGGCTTGAAATACAGCCGCTGTCTTTCTGATAGCCAATAACTGAATTTCTTTCACATTTATTTTTCTTTTTTATTGAATTTTTTTGCGAAGCAAATTTCCTTTCGCCCTTTGGGCGACAATCCGGAGCTTGGCTCTGGATTTTTAATGTGTTTTGGTATGTGGTAAAAAGCAGGAAAGTGATCAATTTTATACAGATCATTTTAAACGGATCCTGAAAGAGCAGTAGAAGCAGCCACCCCGATCATTTCTATTCTGTGCTGCGAAGCAGCATGAGAGATTGCAGAAGATCAGAAGAATCTTCATTTTAAACTGAGGTCAATTATCGTGCTGCAGATGCAGCACCCGCCGGAAAAGAGCAGTAAAAAAAAGCTACATACGGTTGCAGAAATCTATTTTTTTTCGCAAGGTACTATTAATAGTACCTTGCGCGCAGAGTATTGTTCCAGAACAATTCTGAGCCTTAAAAACAGACCTTTTTTCATAAGGTACTATTAATAGTACCTTATGAAAAAGCCAGTAAAATAAATGATTCAAAGCCTTTGAAATCTGCTTTACAACACAATATGTTCATCTTTAAAACTCAAATATTCATCCTCACCCACAATGATAAAATCGTTCATTTTAATGCCAATCATATCTTGCAGTGCTACAATTGTCCGACAGCATTTCACATCATTTGCTGACGGCTTCACATTTCCGCTTGGATGATTATGTATAAGGATAAAATTATTTGCGTCTGACAGTAAAGCTTTTAAGTATATCTCCCTAACTGGAGCAACTGTATAATCAATTCCCCCATGACTTATTTCAAAGACTGCTACCGGAACCGATGCAGAGTTAAAACATATCATGTACATATATTCTTCGGGCATTTTATCCAGACAATAGTATTGTCTGAAAAAATCCACAACTTTTTCTGGGAAATCAAGCTGTTCCGGTACTCCAATGCGTCTTTTTTTTATTCCTCGAACAGAAAAGTTTTCCGCCTTGACGTTTTTGTATTCATATAAATATCTCATTTTCCCCCTTTGTGTGGGGCATATGCCCCACACAATTTTTTTAATATGTAATATCTCCCAAATATGCGTTATAAAAATAGGCATGGTCAGATAAAATATCTTCTGTAGATAACTGTGTCTCATTGACTTCCTTAACCATTTCACTGCATTTTTCCAAATCGCATTCCGCTTCATCAGATGGCACAATGATAAGTTCATGGATACTTGACGGAAGAATGATAAAACTTCCAAACTTACTTCCTAATTCCCTTAAAAATTCCTTATCAATCATGGCACTTGAACCATATAATAAAGATTTATTGGAAATGACATACATAGATGGTTCATTACTCTGATACAGTTCTGCTGGAATGTCTGCACCTTTCAATTCCAAAATGTCAAGCATGGTATCATACATGCTCTTTACTGTATAAGGTACAATCTCCTTAGTATTGACAGTTGCAAGTTCCATAAGGTCCTCTACAGATTTGTTCCATGCTTTCATATGGGAATTGTGGATGAGGATGGTTGCATTGCCATCATCAAACTGTTCCATCATTACATAATAAATAATGGATAAGTCCAGATAATTAATGTGCGGAACATCCTCAAGCATTTTTCTGTTTCTCTCTGTATTCACGATTCTATATACAATCTTGTCCTTTACAATGTTCCAGTCAACAAAAAATGAAATGTCCAAATCTTCATTGCATTTATTATTATTTAAAATCTCAAGAACCGCCTCAACAGCACCATCCGTGTCAGTTCCATATTTTTCATACATATCATTGAGATAAATAGTCGGGGCAATGTTGATGGTTTTATCCGCAATTGTCAACCCATTGTAGACCGTGTCATTGGTTTTAATGACGTCCTGCAAATCCACTCTGTAGGCTTCCCCAAGTCTGTTCTGTACCTCTGTTTTCATAGTTTCCAAAAATTCATTGTAAGTCATAAGCTTACTCCTTTCTGGCATTACGCCTAAAAAATTATAATTTTTTCTACACTCATATTATACTATATTTACAATACAACGTAAAGAAAAAGTACGACTGTACTCGTACTCATTTTTTTCTTTATTGATATCTCTCTGCGTCTGGAGAGCAGTCGTAAGAATCTCTTTATGCCATAAAAGTAAATTTTGCCACGCAACCGAGGGGTACCCGATTTCCAATTCCTTAATCCCCAAATTTTTCTGAAAAAAAATTGGTTCACCGGAATGAGGTGAAACGATTTTTTGATTGAAAAATGGGGTAATAGGAAGCCGGAAATTGGGTCGAGGGAATATTGCCCGAAAAATAATTATAGGAAAAACCAAAAAACATCATCTAACAAAAAAGGAATCCATTTTTCAATTTCTAGAAATACGATCCTGAAGCGAAACTTAAAAATTATTTCTCTAAAAATCATTTCTCAAAAAAATAACACAAAAAAAAATCAATCATAAAAAAATTTCTAATCTGCAAATCTTGCAAAAGGAAGATCTTCCTGAAAAAGACTTACCAAAAATTTCTCTACCATAAATCGCCCAATTTAAAATGTTTAAAAAAGCAATCCCCCAAAAAAAAGCACCATAGAAAATAAGCCAATCAGATAATCTTCAAATAAGAAATCTTTCAAAAAAAATTTTCTAAAATAAACAACATCTCCAAATAATTCCGTAAAAAGGAAAACAGATCCTGGGCAATCAGATCCTCAAAATACAAATCTATAAAATAATTTAATTGGAATTTAAAATCAGAAAAAAAAATTCCGGAATACAATTATAAAATTGCAAACACGAAAGAAGAAAAATCAAAGGACAGCATCTCCAAAAAAAAGATCATAAGTTAATAAAAAATTTAAATATCCAGTCAAAAAGCACAACATTTATATAGAAAATTTTTCTGAAAAAGGAACTTAATCTATATCAAAAAACTTAAAAAAAGTAAAAAATTTTTCAAAAAAAGTATTGTAAAACAAATTATATATGTTATAATCATAATATAGTTTTTACGCAAAATTATAATTTTTACTACGAGAAGAAATACCTGGATGCAACCGGGTATTTTTTCATTTTAAGAAAGCAAAAGAAGCAGAGCAACCGTGCTCTGCTTTTTGTTATGAAAAAAATAAAAGAATTGTAAAAAAAATAAACGGCAACATATTTAACTGGCAGCCATGCCAGTATGATAAAGGCGGGCAGGACATGCCCGGCTACCTTTTGAATGGATAGCAGCATACACGCGGTGACAGCGGTAACGTGCATCAATTATTCCTGGCAGTATGCCAGGTCAAATCACAGGTGCAGCGACTTTCGGAGCTGCGGCTTCCTTTTAATCGGATAGCAGCAAACGTGCAGTGACAGCGGTAACGTGTATCAATTATTCCTGGCAGTATGCCAGGTCAAATCAAGGTGCAGCGACTTCCGGAGCTGCGGCTTCCTTCTGATCGAATAGCAGCATATGTGCAGTGACAGCGGTAAAGTGCATCAATTATTTCTGGCGCACGCCAAGTCAAATTACCGGCACAGCGACATCCAGCGCCACATTTTTCTTTAACCAATAGTACCTTCAAAATTATATGCATATTCTAAATTTTTTCTATGTAATGAACTCACACATACTTATATATGACATAAAAAATCCCTGATCATAAAGGCTGGTATATACCATATTTAGTAAAAATACATCGGAGGAAAAAAACATGAGAAAAACATTTCTTACCTTTTTAGTTGACCTTTTTTTAACCAACATAATAGAATACATCATTGAATTAACATCTGAAATAATAAAACGGTTATTAAAAAAACTATTTACTATCCCTGACGAAACATCCAGAAAGATAAGTGATCGGATTGGACCGATTATTGCTATAATCATAATGATGTTAGTAATGTCATGCGCAGACAATATAAATTTAATGAAATAGGATAAAATATATGCTATAATAATTCCTGTAATCATAATTTGTCTGGTGTTTTTGAGTAAATGCCAGACAAAGAGATTTCAGAAAATTTGAACAAAATATGCATATACCGTTATTCCTTAATTTTCTCAAATATGCACTATCTAATAAAATTCCCTTAAATACACGCCTGATAAAGTTAACATTTCTTAAAAGCCGGGTTTGACGAAGTGTTTCCTGAAATGAAACAATTCAAAAATTTAATGCCTTATTCCCCATTATCCTGCCGCGGATCACAGTTATAGAAGTACTTGGAAAATAAATTGTATAGGATTTTGGAACAATTACATTATTGCGAAAAAATCTTTATAATTTTTCGATCAGAAAGTTATCTGACAATTTGTTTTTTTATGCTTTTTCCATGCTAATAAAAGCGCATAAAATATGCGAGCAAATTCGTACATAATATACGAATATATTCGTATATTTTTGTATAATCTGCGAATTGTTTTGTACGAGTACAAGCGTATAATATAATTATAGCAATTAATACAAAATAAAAAGGAGACTATAAAATATGCGGAACAAAATGATAATTGTAAAAAATGCAGATGCAAAAAAACTTGAATCCATTCGGGAAGATGCAATCAGATATTTCCAGAGCTGCATAGATGCTCTTGAATATGATCATTATAATGTAAATACTCTGATGGTATCACAGATACTGGAAGATCCAATCACTTACAATTGTTCCTTTGTAATCATGGGAGAATGCTCCAGTGATGAAAGTATCACAGAGTTTTTTGACAGACGCCAAAAAGAATGGATGGAAGAAAATAAAGATTCCTGTGATATCCAGTTAGTAGAATACAACATAAAAGCAGCATAAAAATCATGGAGGTATAACAATGAGATACAGTATTGAAACAACAAAAAATGGCGTGAATGAAACATTAGAGGTAGATGGAAACTTATATAAAAAAGAGTAGGAGAGAGAAGAAAACGGTCTTTTTAGATGCAAACAAAAAAATTTTGTAGAACAAATGGAAAATGATGGATACGATAACGAACCATTACTTGAAAAAGTAGACGAGGTATTTGACAGCTTTCTTGCAAGCTCTGTAGATGACATAAGAGACTATTTGGATATGTGAACTTAGATTAGTGGAGAAAGAAATTTATGAGATTGGTAGAAGTAACACCTGAAAATGATTATTGGAATAAGCAAAAAGTGTTATATGCATATGACACAGATAGAGTGGCAACTTTATTTGACGAAAGTACCGAAAATGAAAAAATATATGGTTATCAATTCCTTAACGGAGACGTGCAGGAATTAATCGATGATGATATTCATAGTTGGGAAGATGCGGAAAGAGTATTTTTAGAAATAATCACTGATTTACTTGATGATGAAGCAAAATACTACGATGAACTTAAAAACATGTGTAAAGAACTAATCAGTTAAACTGAACATTTAGTGGAGGTAACAAAATGAAAATTCCAAAGAAAATTCAGAATATCATCGACAGACGAGAAAGGTTAGCAATGGAGTTGCTGGATGTGTGTGAGAAATTGGATTCATGGCTTGAAAAAAATGGTGCAGACTTAACTGACTCTGATATTGCAGACAGCACTATTAGCGGTTGCATGATTTATTGTGAGCCTGAAAATGCAAAAACTGCTGTGGAAGAATATATTAGGAATTGCATGTAAAGTTAGATTTTAGAGAGGTATTGAGTATGGATAATGCAGAATTAACAGCTTTGCAGACGGTAAGAGATGAATATAAAAAAATCAAAGATAAATACCTGAAGAAAGCTGCCAAAGAAAGAGCAAAAGTAAATGATGTATATGTTATGGTCTGTGGGGAAAAATGCTATACAGATTCAGAGATAAATGATTGGTATGCGAGCGATTATATTACCAGTGAGCAGTCAGACAAATATATTGAAAAACTGAATAAAAAGAAAGCAACAGCAGGTCAGACAGATACGCTGACTAAAAGCGAAAGGGTTTGTAAAATTCTAGACAATACAATTGATAACCTGACTATGGAGATACGTGATATCAAAATTAAAGAGGAACAGGAACTGAAAAAACAGGAACGTTGGGAAATCGCACAATCACAGGGTTGTTCATACAAAGAGTTCCTAGAGCTTGAGGAAGTATCCAGACAATCTGAAGAATATGAAAAAATGATGGGTATGTAATCTAAACTGAACTTTAATCAAGAAAGGAATGAAAAAATATGGGAAATAAATATACGGTAGTGGGTAATTTCAGACAACCTCATAAGGATTGTGAGGGCGAGACTTTGACGGACTTATCCTTTGATGAAGTCATGAGAATTGAAAGTGAATGGAAAAAGGAGAAAAAATACAAAGATGTTTTCCATTTCAAACAAGACTAAGCTGAATTTTAAACAATTAAGAAAGGAGATACATAATGATCCAACAACCACCATTTGAAGAGAGTAGACAAACCAAACTTGCCTATCAAGAAGAGGGAATAAATATTGATAAATTAAACAATGTACTTGGTGATATAGAACTTACTCCATCAGAAGAACGTATTCTTATCTGGCTTGCCGGATGGGAGCAAGATACTGTTGATAATATCATATCTGTCATTAAAAAAGTTGCCTGGTCTGAATCACCCGAAAAAAATTTAACTTATAATGATCTTTCGACTATCTGCAAAAATAAGCTGACTTTAAAAGAGGCTCGTATTGCTGCAGGGATTAGCCAGGCAGAATTAGCAAAAAGATCCGGTGTCAAGAAATGCTCTATCAGTAGTTACGAACAGAACCGGACATCTTTTAATAAAATTGCATTTGGTACAGTCCGAAAATTTTCAGAGGCTTTAAATATCCCTATGGAATGCCTGGAGAGTGACGAATGACCGAACAAACTACACCACTAGAAAAATTGCAGCTTAATGGCCGTTATTACCGCTGTCTGATCCGACATGGTTACACAACCATTGAGCAGATAGAAAATTATCTCTCTGATAAAAATGCCGAGCCTCTGTCAAAAAATATTGCCAACATGTCCCCTCGTGGAGATTACGAAGTTGCAGACTCTATTCATTATTACAGGACCGGGCAACAAGAGGCCTTAAATCACATACAAAATCTCGTATAAAGGAAAAGCTGCAGGTCATTCCCTGCAGCTTTCTCATGCTTCCAATTCCAACTCAATTTCCTTAAATTTGTTAATCTCCGGACTTCTATCAATATCCATTTTTCTTATTTTATTGTAGTCCTCTCTGTGCTGTTTATCCTGCTCATATTCCCGTAATCGTTCCTGTGGTACATAAAGCTCCACGCACTTATTAATATCCTCTATATGCTCCTTGTATACACCAAATGTGTCTGATAAGATTTCATTCAATTGACCACCCATTTCTTCTGGAGACATTTCACGGCCAAGCTGACTTTCCATCTCTTTTTTCAGCGTGTCATAATGAGATTTTAAATGTCTTTTCCGGCTGTCTGTTATTTCAACTCCAAAATTTGACTGAATCATAATAGATACTGCATCTGCAATCAATTCCTTTTTTGCAGTACTATCCTCACTCAATCCATCTGTACATAAGGCATGCCCTAATTCATGGGACAGTGTAGATAACTTTTGTGTATCTTCGAGAATATTATTTACACGAATCTCCCGCCTCATATAATTGCAGTCACCACGCAAAGCAATAGACTGCAGATTGGTTTCTGTGACATTATATCCTATCGATTTGCAGTAATCTTTTAAGCCCTGATAAATGCCAAAGTGCATTTCAGATGGATAACCTACCGCATATAATTCCGGATATTTATCTTTTGGATAATTAGTCTGACTTATATCAAACACCGTACCTATTTTAAAATGGATTCTCGATGTTCCCTGCAGCTCCCCTTTATCAAATGCCTGTTTCTGTTCTTTCGTTGCATCCTGCAGCATAACATAGCTTCCATCTTCCAGCTTCAACGTTGTTGCTTTTACCGGGACAAGTATTTTTAATCCATGTACTCCAGATAAGACACTATATCCCATTTCCTTCCATGCCTGATATGATTGTACATATGATGCATATGGATTCTGTTTAAAAATAAGCATATTATTTCTTAAGCTGTAGGTATAAAATTTACTACCAAATTCAAGCAGCTCTGTGATGTTTTCCGGATTTTCAATGTATTGCTGCGTAATCTGATTTATCCGGTCAAATGCTTCCTGCATCTGCTCTTTTGATTTTGTTTTCCATTCTTCCCTATCTTCTCTTGACGGTCTTTTTTTCCATGTCAATTTAATAATCACCGCCCTTACCAAAAGTCTCTGTGATTGCGCGCTGAATACTCTTATCCAGCTCTGTTACCGGAGATACTGCATTATTATCTACATATGTACCAATCGGCATCTGTTCCGGCTCACACTCCACAAAAAAACGTTTTCCATACTCATTTTCAATAATTGCCATTCCATCCAAATATCCAATGATCACATTTGTATTTCTCAATTCTTCCCCATTCTTTGGTTTCTTAAATAATGTCATTTGCTTATTCTCCTATATAAACATACGATCGTGTCTGTAGATACCAAATCCAATCTCACTAAAATAATCTGACTTCATTTTCTCAGTTACATCAGGATGATCTACAGATCGCAATGTATACACAATCTCGCCCAACTGTTCCTGAGAATTTTCCTCTTTTACAACACATATTTCATCTTTTGTAAAGTATACCGTATCCTGATTTAACTTAACCTTTGTTCCAGGTTTGAAAACTTCTTCCATCTCAACTATATCACGGCTTGAAATCATTTTTCTGGTACAGTTAACCTGTGACGATGCTGCATAATCGATGTTCAGGATCAAATATGTCACAATATTATTCATTGATCCGGACATGATCATTTCCTCAATCTGACCTGTGATGATCAGTTTATCCTTTGTTTTAATTCTTACTGTTGACCACTTAACAATCGACATACCCACTACCTCAAACTCGATAAAAAAGGAAGATAAACGCACATTTGCGAATAAATATCTTCCAGGACAAATAGCAGCTCATGGCGCGAATTAGGATATACAAGAGTCAATACCCCAAGTGTTGCAAGGATCAGGGTCGCAATTGTAACAACCAATTTTACAAAGGAAACACTATATTTGACCAAATATTTCAGGAAATTATTTTTTTCTACGATAACAACCTTTTCTCCTGTCATTTGGTACTTATCCTTTAAATGCTGCTGGTTTTCCTCGAATATCTGTTCTTTCTTTATATCCTCTACAATACCTTTTTTGTATTTGCTCATTTTTTCTTTTTACCGAAGAATCCTTTCCTTTTTTTAGTCTTGCCCTGATCCACCGACAGATCTGTCACAGGTACGATCTTTTCATAAATATCAGTCGGTGCATATACATATTTGTCCGGGATAAATTCTGCAATAAATGAGCAGTCAAATTTATCTCCCATAAGATCCTTTAGGTCGTCTGCATCTGTTTTTCCTGCAAAGTTAAAGATATACTTTACGTCATCATAAAAAGCACTTTTAACAATGTCATATGTATATGGTATCTCTGTTGGATCAGCACCAACAACAAATATCTTTATGTCTTTTTCCATAAAAGACACCCGGTTAAAATTGACATCACAATTTACACCATAATCATAAACATAATAGTCATATCCCAGACGAAGTACGTCCTGTATCTTATTCACATTATAAAAATGATCAATGCCGGAATATGTAATGCGGCCAATCTCATTATCCTGATCCTCAATATTAAACCATTCCAGCATGTTGCTGACATATTTTGTACTGTTCATCTGTATATAACAAGCCTTGTATCCTTTCAGTTGCAGATACCGGATGATCTGCATGGCATGTGTGGTTGTTCCTATCCTGTTACATGCCCCAGCCACGCCGATCAGCTTGATATTGAGGTTCTTTTTTTCTTCTTCAAGGTTCTCCTCTCTCTGGATTACCTTAAATTCCTCAATCCCATTTGCATCATAATATCCATTGATGCATTTCTCCAACTGGTCTTTCATTGCAGAAAGTGTCTGCGCCGTAACAAAATATGTGATTCCTTTATCATATAAGGCCATGATCATAGCAGATTCCAACATATAGCCCGGTGCAAATATGATCGCTTTTGAATTGTTTGCCCTGCATATCCTGATGATCTGGTCTGCGATCTCATCTGCTTCATCAATATAGGTATCCACATCAAATATCGTATAGTCCTGTTTTCCATGCCGGAGGATATCATTGGTCTGGTCTGCAATATGTGGGAAAGTTCCCACATATGCAAAATCAAGACCATTTTTTCCTGCAAATTCTTCTGAAAAATATCCTCTTTCCTGATTTCCCACAAATATCATTTAGATTCACGTCCTTCAGTTTTATTTTTATCTGTATGCTCCTTTTTATCCCTGAGCAAAGCTTCCCGGAGTTTTTCCTTTGTATCTTCGTCTAACACTGTCACTTCATTCATCATATTCCAAATCCATTTCCATCTGTTTGTTTCTGTCAACTGTTGCTGCGGCAAGTTTTGCCTTTGCTTCCTCCCTTGCCTGTTCCATAAATGATTTCTGTTTTTCCGGCTCTATTGGAGTATTCAGCTCTTTTTCCAGCTTAATATCTGCAAAACTCCTGCCATGCTTAAACGCTTCTTTAAGTTCCTCATTCCAGTCTTTGTAGTCCGGTATCCAATCATGTTCATCCAAGTCAATACCTTCCTTGGCAATAAGCTCCTTGATCGTTTGTGCATTCTCTATGCCACCTTTATCATTATCCAGGGCGAGATTGACTTCCTTCGTCACATCATCGTGCAAATGATTCATCAGCGATTCGAACTTTGCAGCTCCGGCAAGCGGAAGGTAATCATAAGATTTATAATCAATTCCTTTTGCCTTTAATATGCTCATGATCGACATTGCATCTATAACGCTTTCTGTTACGATCAGTTTTTCTGATCCATTATTTATATAAAAACCCTGTTCATAGTCACTGTTTTTCACGTCTGCCACAAAGCGTTTTTCTGTGCTCGTACCTCTTTTGCAAGCAAATACTGGCTGCTTGTCCTTGTTATAAGATACAAACACACAATTTCCCATCTGATCCTGATAAAGCATTTTTTGATTCACAAAATCCTGTACAACATCCTGATCTATGTATCTTGTTTTTATAAGGTAGGCATATGCCCGTCTCATGTCCGAACCTCTTGGCGGCAATTCAAATTCCCCTTTTTCTTTTACTGACGTTCTGGATGGAGCTGCCACATGCTCCATCCCTTTCACTCTCCCTGAAAAGTCAACCATGATCTCCCTCATGGTACGTCCGCTGAAATGCTTTGCAAAATCGATCACAGATCCTCCATATGCAGTTTTTCCATAACCACCACCAATAGAATTTCTCCAAAAACAGTTCCGCTCCGGATCAATCATCACTGAATCGTGTTCTTTAAGTGTGAAATATTTTCCACGCCTCACAAGTGTAAAACCTAATTCTGAAGCGTAATCTACAATGCGTATGTTATCAACAATCTGCTGATGGACGACTTCATCGTTGTGTCTGTAAAAATCCCTCTGGTTATCCGATATAAATTTGCTTATTGCCTCAAAAGATATTCCGTCCGGCATCGCAATATTTAATGCCTGTGATATCTGCTGTGCATATTCAAGCTGTTTTTTTGTAGCGTTACCCATAGCTGACCTCCTTTATTTGTATTCTTCTATCTGCAGTCTGGCGTTCTGAATACGTTTGTTATATTCTTCTATCTGACTCTCATAATTGGTAATATTTGAATTGGATGTATTGATCTGCGTATTTGCCTTTGCAATCAACTGTTCCGTGTTTCTCTGTTCCTGATCAGTCTGATATTTTTCTGATTCTTTCAACTCCTCGATCTCTGCCTTGCAGTTTTCAATCGTCTGTTTTTCCTCCTGAATCTGCTCATTCCATGCATCGATCATCTGCTGATATCCTTCAATGATTCCATTCTGCTGTTCGATCATATACTGTGCATAGGTAAGATCCTCGATCTTGTCTGTCGTCTCAACATCCCTCTTGTTCGTATAAAATCTCAAAGCATTGGTATCTTCTTTCCTTAACTGTAAGGATATCTCGCTCCAGTCATCCGGCACATCCGTAATCCGGATCACATAGAGGTCTTTTTCCTGTAAATAAAGAGAAGTCTCAAGATATCCCTTTTTCCTGTCTAATGCAGTTATATCATAAGTATTTATACCGTCAAATGACATGTTTTTAATGGTAAGAAGAATCTCCATCTCACTCTGTGCCTTTGAATATTCCCAGTCAATCAATGTGACCTGTCTGGAATCCCACTGTCTGGCAACATTCATTTGTGATGCCCTTATCAGGTCACTATCTTCCGGATACCATACTTTAGATGTAAAGAAAAGTGCATATCCTAATACAATAAAAGCAATAAAGCCTGTGAGGATCATGCTTGTCCTGTGTCTTGCCTTTTTATATTTATTAAATACAATCGTAGCTGCTTTTTCTTTTTTCATAGCAATCCTTCATCCTATTTATAATAAATGTAATAATAGCTTGTCTGTACATCAGGAATACTATCCCACTTTACATTCGCACTGCCACCATTTACCACAAGGTCACACACTCCGGCATTTGGTGCAGACACTGTTGTGTCTCCATAATTTGCATACATACAGTTGCTCGTATGATTATAACTGATAGCAAAATGAGTATAACCATTTGTATTAGGAATTGATTTCCAGCTTGTACTATAATTTGCAGCTCCCCGCACCCACGTAAACTGTGCTTCCACTGTTGATACTCCAATGTTTCCGGCTGCATCACGTACTGCAAAATAATATGTACCTGACAGATCAGAAGCATATAATGGATTCTCACCATTCAATCCTATCCGTTTCTGTGTCGTTAAATTTTTAGAAGATGCCATGTCTGTCCATGCCACCTGTGATACAAGTGGGTTTGTCTTGCCAAGATAATATCCGGTAATCCCAACATTATCCTCTGCTGAAAAATTAACAACCACATCACAAGTCTGCCAGTACTCATCAAATCTTCCTGTTGCCGGATTGAAATCTCCGATCACACCCATGCTTGTGCCGGCAGTCGTAAATGATTTACTTACTGTAGGAGCCACATTATCACGCCATACGGCATATAATGTAATGATTTTATTATCATCTGCGGTAATATTTTTCACATTCTGACCGTTTCCATATTCTGGGACTGTTGCGCCTGGATCTGTAGACCATCCAAGAAATTCATATCCATTTCTGCTATATGTATTTTGCGCCAAAACTGCATCGTTATCATATTTAAACTGTTGGCTGCTCATGCTTCCAGAACCGCCATTTGGATCATAAGTAATCATATATACGTTATTTCTCCATACAGCGGAAAATTTCTTGTTTTCGTCAAATTTTACCTGTGCAGCCTGTACTGATAACACTTGGCTTTGCAAAATTAGTGTTATCAGTACACAATGAATAATTTTTTTTAACTGATTTTTCATAGCTGATTCCTTTTTAATTAAATACAATTTTACGGAAATCCAGATCATTTACTGTATTTCCGACACCAACACAAACACTAAATTTAATATATTTTCCTGCCGGAATATACATGGCATATCCATCTTTAGTATCAAATGCTCTATACAAACCAGATGCATTCGGACTATTGAACAAACACATCTTTGGATGTACGCCTGAATATCCTAAAATATAATAAAATCCATTTTCTCCCACCGGAACATCCGTTGTTACTCTCCACATCGAATCACCATCCATGTGATACTGACCAGACGAATTTAAGTATCCATAACTGTATTCTCCATCAGGATTCCACCAAGTAGTATTTCCCGGTATCAATCTACTACTCACCGTCACCGATTGCACAGCACTTATTGATTTATAATTTTTTGTTTCCCCAACATTTACAGTAATATCAACTGTTCCAGCACTTCCATATTTTGTAGGTAATACCTTTACGCTTCTGCCCTCAATTGCTACATTGTTAACTATGGATGTATTAGATGATGTGGCAGATATTGTTCCTTCACTGTTGGACGATACAGCAATATATCCATTTGATGTATCTATGCTCATCCATGCCTCTGCTTTTTCAATTGTCACATTTACGGAGCCTGTAGTGGTCAAACAGTCTGAATGCGTTGCTTGCCAATATACTGTATAATTTCCAGCATCCGTAAATGTAGGCATCGATGACATATTATAATTTCCATCCGATGTACCATATGTAAAAGTGACTCCCGGAATATTGGTTGTGACAGATGGCTGATGAGGCTGTCCATCATAAACACCCACATAGTTCGTACAATCTACATCTACATATCTTGCTTGCCAATGTGCATAAATTGTAGTATCAGATGCAGCCATTTTCGTATCTTTGCTTACCTGCTGTCCTCCATCCGGAGAATCAAACCATCCTATGAGGTCATAATAATCTCTATTGATGTCCGGCAATTTTCCATAGGAATCTTTATATTTGACTTTTCTGTTTTCAATGATCCCGCGTCCATCGTTTGCATCTAATTTTAATTCATATGTATTAATCTTCCATGCTGCCTTGTAGCTTTTGTTTTTATCAATTCTTACCTGTGCAAATGATGTTGTGGTTAACCCAAACGTCAAGCACACCATAAGTGCCATACAAATAATGCTTTTTATTTTATTTTTCATATAATTCACGCTTTCTTACTATGTAAATTACTGCCAGACATCCTACAATAACCATTGCTGCCATTATTTTTCCCAGTTGATTTTCTCCTGTCTTTGGAGATAATGTATCGTCTTCCTGTAGTTCTTCATTTATACTCTGATCTTCAACTGTGTTATTTGTTTCTTCTTTTACTGAATTTTCATTCTGTCCACCCGATATATTTTGTGGCGTTTCCGGAGTCTGTGGTGTTTCCGGATTTTGTGGTGTTTCCGGATTTTGTGGCGTTTCCGGAGTCTGTGGTGTTTCTGGTGTATTCGGCTGCCCTGGTTCCTCGTTTTTTTGTGTTAAAGCAGCAACTAATATTTGACTTGCATATTCGTTTACTGTATACATATCATTAATTTCAACCGGGTTTCTTAATACATTAAATTCACTGCCAAAGTAATACCATTTCAGATCATAATTTTTTAAATTATTGTTATATTCAGATAAATCAATCTCATCATTCTGCATAGAATATTTTACGTCCAATAATTTTTCTGTTCCATTTTCATCAGATGTATATAATCTGACGATCTTTTTATCGTATTCAGGATATGCATAATTGAACTGATCATCATTTATCTGTTGCCCATCCTCACTGTGCCATTTTATAAAATTTAACCCGTCTATATCGGCTGGCTGATATAATGTCCCAAGATCTTCGGCTGCTGTACCTCTCTGTACAGATTTTGTAGTTTTGTTCTCATATTCTCCCGAAATCGGATTCCATTCTTGAAAATGAACAAATACAAGATCTTCGAATACGTCACCTTTATAAGCATTTACATAAAAATCTCTAAATGCTTTTAAATTTCCATTGTCTTGCATTTCAAAACAATCATATGCCCTTCCTGCATTATCGCTTAATCTAAAGTGGTCTATCATCCATTTTCCTGATGCAGAATCTGCATCATTGATAAATGTATATTCATACTCTCCTGTCGCATTATTGTATACAAACTCAACATAATGAAAATATTTATGTACAATTTCTGTTGTATAATGAGATTGATTTCTGTTCACAAGCCATGCATGCACTGCCGTTGCCCCTTCTGCTTTGACGCTGATTTTTACAGAATCCCCTTCATCAAGCCGTGCGCCTACATCCTTATCCATGACAACCTGTGTAATCTTAGCTTTTTCATCTGCAAATACATGTGTAATTCCGATTATGATAAAAATAAAACAAATCATAAATGATATAAAAAACTTTCTTAAATTCAAATTTTTTAAAATATAAACCATTTTCAATTCTCCTGTCATCTTCCATAAAAAGGAAATATTATTTCTTTGTGCATAAGCTCCAAACGATCTTTCTTAATTTCTGCAATACATAGATACCTAAAATCAGTAACAATACGTCTACCGGGATCATCAGGTATGCCATGATATCTGAACTTAATAATTCACAAAAGACCGTTCCTAAACAATAAATACCTGCCATTGCCAAGATATCTGCGATCAATTCCCCTATAGTTAATAAAAACATGATCATTGTGATCCAGATATTCTGCTTTTTTTCTTTTACTGACATTATTCTGTCTGCTCCCATCCCTCAAACGTATATCCGAGTTTTTCCGGATTTGGAAGTGTCACGGTGTTTCCTTCCAGTCCTACGATGTAACGTACCGGACAGGTTGCATCTCCATAATCTAATGTGATTTTAAAGAACTCTGCAGATATACATGTCATGTTTCCGGATGCATCCTTGCATGCCATGTAATACGTTCCGGGCTCTGCAACCGTCTGATCACTCTGCGCTGATGTACACGGTGTGAAAACCACCTCTGTTTCTTCCGGATTTTGCAATCCAAAATAAACCTCTGCTATTCCTGAGCCTTTATCACTCATGTTCATTGTTACTGTTTGTGTCTCGGCAACATTATTTGTAGACGTAAAATCTAATTCCGGTGCAATATCATCTACCCAGTCTGCATAAAAAACCTTGTCATGTGCAACACTGTCTTTATCCATTGGATTACCCTTATCATCTTTCCATCCTGCAAGCGTCCATCCTTCCCATGTCGGGGTTAAGAGCGCCGGATCATACTCATCATCTAATTCTACGATAAAGTCCTGATAGCCATACGATGTTACAGATACCTTTACATCCGTTTCCTGCGAAGTACTTCCTGTATTGGTATTAAGTTTTACTCCGCAAAGTCCAATTTTTTTGTTACTGGATCGGCACCCCCTTCATCAAATGTTGCGTAGAAATGGTTATTTTCGTATTTGACCGAGCAATTATTTAATCTGTCATAAAGTATCGATACCTGATTATTGATATTAGATACATCCGTCTGCATACCATTAAATGATGTGATCAGATTTGAAATAGATGTAACATTGTTCTGGATATCCTGACTGTTCTGGCTGATCGATGTTGTATTATTATTGATGTCCTGTGTATTCTGTGTGATAGCATTCGTGTTGTTTTCGATATTCTGTGTATTTTCATTGATTGTCTGCTGAATGCCAGGAACAACTTCATCTTCTAAATATTTTTTAAAATCCGAAAGATCTTTTTTGTTCTGCTCTGCCATATCTTCCAATGCTTTTTTAACTGCCGCAATCTCTTCATCCGACAACTCTTTATTGTTTGTAAGCTGTTTTATGATTTCTGTCTTTAATGATTCAAAATCGGTGGCTGTGCTGTCTTTCAGTGAATTTATAATAGATATGACACTCTGGAACTCTTTTTCTGTAAGAGTATCTTTTTCCTGCAGCTCCTTTAATTCTTTTTCAAAGCGTTCTTTCAGCAGTTCGTATTTTTCCTCATTTGTAAGATTATTCTGTTCCAGCAGTTCTTTCAGTTGATCCATGATTGACTGTCTGATTTCATCAGAATTGTCCTTCTGCTCCAGCAGTCCTGCATCTTTTAAGCTTTTGATGATCAGATCTGCAAGCTGCTCTACATTTTCGTCACTTAAATATTCTTCAACATTTGTGGTTGTAAAATAATTTGCCACATATTTTGATATTTCATCTTTCAGCTCTGCGGCCGCATACGCATTATCCACTTCTGTGGTTGTTTCCGTGACCACATCATCTGATATGTCACCGTAAAGCACATCATCCACTATTTTTTTCTTATATCCCGGAAGGATCAAAAAATAAATGATGATAATGGTTACGATCATTGCTGCTATGATTGCAGCTCCTGTGATCAGCATCTGTTTTGATGGTTTTGCTTTTTCATCATCTTTCTTTTTTAAATCTAAAATCTTCATATCTGGACTCCTTACCAAATTTTTATCTGCCACTGTGCTACACTCTCGTAAAGCACCGCATCAATATTTACTTTTTTGTTTGCCATGACCTCCATGCCCAACGTGACCGTTCCTGCCTCATCATTGATTTCAAGATCATGAAGTGACACTGCATATGTATAGTCATAAAATCCACATGCATACATTGTTTCCTGAATTGCAGCAACTAAGGAATCATAATTGTCACCGATTGCCTGTTTTTCTTCCTCTGTAAGATCCTCAATTTGAAAATCTTCATATACAAGAGGCTCTACATTATCGTCAAATTCTTCCTCCGTTTCCTGTACTGTTTCCGTTACTTCCGGCACATATGTACTGTTATCCATATCATTAAAATCATATTCTTCCGTCTGACCATAAAAATCGCTGTCATCCGGCTTTACTCCTGATTTTTTTTCTTTATGGAAGTATTGGATGCCGCTTACGATCAGGATAAATACGGCAAATAAAATGCATCCCATTCCTAATATCTTTGATCTGTCTTTTTTCATAATTATTCCTTTTGTATTGTATTTGATAACCTGCCAAAGCTGACGGTTTCATTGGTTCTTTCTATAGTTCCATATTTAACATAGTCTCCGGGCTTCGGTGCATGGATCATAAGACCATTTCCAACATAGATTCCCACATGATGCGTAATACCATTTTTTCTTGTAAAAAACACGAGATCTCCTGGTACTGCCTGTTCCTGTGTTATTGGTGCTGCTATATTTTTATATCCCGCTGCTGTTAATCTTGCCCCGGTATATTTTCCGGATAATTTATAGCAGTAATATACAAGTCCGGAACAGTCAAATTTATCCGGACCGGTAGCACCATACACATAAGGATAATTAAGGCACCTTTCTGCCACATCGACCACTCCACTGTTTCCTTCTGCAGAGTAAGAGGCTGAATAATATCTTAAAACATGGAACGTATAATACTGATCCCCATACGCCCATACGCCAAGTGTCTGTGCCTTGTTCCCACTTCTCTTTTTTCCTTTGCTTTGATCTTTAGCAAAGTCATTTGTGTTATCCTGCGTCCATTGACCATCTCTGTTAATGGCATATCTTATATAACCACCACCAAAGTTGTAGCCTTGCAGTGCCAGTCGTATTTTATTCATATCTGTAATGGATTCGACTTTTGCTGCATCCAACCGTGCAGCCATTACCTTTACACCCTGGTCTATGGATTCCTCCACTGATAACGTATTAGGGCTTAATCCAAGTGATTCCGATGCCTGAAAAATGTCATTTCCGATCCCTCCGGATTCCTGCATAATAACTGCAAGAAGTAAATCCACATAATCTTCTATCTCATATTTAACCGCATACTCTGTCACCAAATCTCTATAAGCTTCCACCTCTGCGGTTATGCCAAGTGTACCCATAGATGTTTCGATCTGCTCTGAATTATATCCGTTAAATAAAATGAACTGTAAATTCCGGTACTGGATCGTAGCAACGATTACAGGAAACATGAAAAGCAATAATGATGAAATCATCACCAAACAGGCAATTATTTTTGCCTTTGATTTTTTCATTAAACGCCTCCCTTAAAGATTGCCTTTTCTTCCTCCGTTACCTGAATATGCACTTCCATTGTCTGCGCTGATGACAGGTTCACAATCGCATCTCCCATTTCCAACTGTGGAATCTTTCTGATCTGTGACTCTGTTAAAATCCCATTGAATATACTCCGCAACAGTTCCTTTGCATTACTATCCTGATGCAGAATAAATTTATACTGTGTCAACTCAAACAATGTTTTCAGCTTATTAAATGCAGCACCCGATGAACCTTCCGGAACATAATCTCTGACACTCTGGCTTGCCAGGCATATGCCTCCAAAATATTTTCTTGCTTCTCTCATGTATGTAATGACCATATCCAGAATCACTTCAAATTTTGTATTTACCCACCTGTGGCTCTCATCCACTATAATCAGGAAATCAACCACTTCTTCGATAGAAATCTTCCCACTCTCATATTTTTCTTTCATGACCTTACCATTTGTAACCATATTGTCCCAGCAAAGAGCCATTAAAGAAGTCATCTGTGCAGCAAATACATTTATAGCCATGTCCTTTAATCCTGAAATATTAATCAATACTATCTGTTCATCCATAATGTTATTGATCGTGCTGTGACCATTAAACATATTTCCATACGTCTTAATGAGGGACGATATCTGACGTGTAATTTTGTAAAGCGATTTCAACTGTGCCTCGGCAAATACCATTTCTGCCTTGTTATATTCTTTCTCCGTGATTTCTGTAATCCGGTTATTCAGATATTCCAAAAATTCACTGAATATCGGATAAGATGTTGGCGGAAGTCCGGATATCTGCCTCTCCACACCATTTACCAGAGGTGTCAACCCAATGCTTTCATAAAATTCCGTAAGCAGATTTGTAAAATCGGTAACTTCCGTGCTTTCTGCTTCCGGATCTAATGCTTTATAAAACGTTGTAAGCTTTGATATATGGCGTGAAAAGTTCAACTGTTCACTTTCTGTAGCATGCAGTATCTCTAATGGATTCTGAATATCCTTTCCTGATCCGTCCGGCTTTAATATTTTTCCTCCAAGTTCTTCTGTGAGTGCCACAAATTCATCTGCCACATCAAAAATCCGGAGAAAATGTCCTTTTACACCTTCATCTTCTTCCATTATTTTTAACAATGTAGATTTTCCGGATCCCATTGTTCCAAAGACCAGACTATTGTAATAAGACCTCATTTTTGTCTTATAGAACATGTCCCATACAAAGTTTCCACCTGTCGGTGTGTATCCATAATATCCGCCTCTTGGATCTTCCAACTGACTGAAATGAAACGGATATCCGCCAGCCAGAGAGTTTGATGTATAGCTCTGCCCTTCCACTGCCTCCCTGTTCGTCTGCTGATGCTTATAGGTATCGTTCATGGACATCCAATCATCTCTTGTTTCATTCAGATTGATATATGCTTTATATCCCTGATTATCAAGCTTTGTCTTTATCTCTTTGATCTTTTCTTCCAGTCCGATCCATGTCCTATCTGCAACAAAAATCCTTGTGTCAATGACCTTTACAACTTCGTTCATCTTTGATATTTCCTGAAGGAGATTATCCATCATCTGGAATTTTGTTTCTGCATCATTCTCATCCACATAGTTCGTAGCACTTCTGTATCTCTGATTCTGTTCACTCATGGATCTGTTTAAATTTTTCTTGACTTCTTCCGCATCATCCGTTGAAATGTCAACGGTGACAACCGTACCTTTGATATTGGTCAACGGAGCCAGCCAGTAATCATCCATTTCCGGCGGATATTCCATGATATGCAAGCATGCCTCATATCCGTCTCCTGTCTTCACATAAAGATCATCCTTAAAGCTGATGCCGCCATGTGGCTGTATCCTTTTTATTAACTCGATATCATACTCCGGCTCTTTCTGTCTTTTCTTATTCTCAATCATTGTTTTCCCTTTTCAAGATCATAGAATTTTTGTTATTACATTTATTTAGGATCTCTATTTTTTTCATTTTCTCGATTTCCAGCAATAGGCCATCCCTTCCAATCCCAAGATCATCTATCATCTGATTCCTTTGCAGCACTAATTTTTCTTCATTATCAGCAAAAATCTTGCAGTAATACTCTCGTGTCGTCTGGTTTAATTCCAGCCATTCAAACTGCTCAATCTTCCTGTCGATCCATTTCTGATATCTGGCATTTTTCGTGCTTTCTCTTTTTTTCATGTAATATTTTTTCTGTTTGCTCATATCACTTGGAAAATTCAGTGCAATAAGCTTTATGTCAATTTCATAGCGCTTAAAAAACCTTGAAAGCTTTGCCATATTAAAATAGACCTCATCCTCTGAAAGATTGTTTAGATCCTGCGACTTTATCTCTATCAGATCCATATACCGATATCCCGTCATATCCTTTTCAATAACAAAAGCATCCAGTTCATCATCGTAATACCGTTCCGGCAGCAACTGTAATGTATTCTTTGAAGCCCCTGCCTTTTTCTGTTTTTTGTCCGGCTTTTTTACCACCATATAAATCAAGGCTGCCGTACATACGACCATACCCAAGAAACTAAATATCAGATTCATTGTTTTCTGTCCTCTCAAATACATCACTCCTGACCGGATGGTATGTATCCTTATCCTTTCTCAAATATAGAAAAATAGACTGAAACATCCTTCTCTTATGATTGTATGGACTTGGCAATGTCAAACCTATTGCGACAATCCCGGAAAAAATCCCATACAGGATTGTCAAATGGGAATTTACCCGGCTACGCATCATATATGCAGCCACTCCATAAATCAGCAGAAAGAAAAAGTCAAATGCGTAAATATGCCATGAGATTTTTGACTGTGATTTAATTTCTTTAGCTGAATAATATTTACTCAAAGCTTCTAATCTCCTTTCTTATCGCTGCCTGAAAGATTTGATTTCTTTCCGATATCCTCCATTGCATTCCTGATACCGCTCACATCATTTTCATTTACAGAGGATCTGCTGATGTCTGCTTTTTCCGTAAATGAGCCTCTGCTATCTGCGGACTTATTTATATTCCTCTGGATGTTTTCCCCATCTTTTGCTTTTTCACTGCCAATGTTATTTTTTCTGACAGAATTGATCTTTGGTGACGAAGATGCTGGCTTTAATGAGCTGCTTCTTGAAACACTCTTTGGAGCTTTTCCAATGGATGTAGCCCTGCCTTTGTAATTTCCAGATGAACGTTTGATATTGCCCTTCGCTGATCCGCTCTTTCCTGATGGTCTGTTTCCCGGCATCTGGTTCATTTTATTTTTCAACTGATCCTTGGAATCATTTGCGATTGGACTGCCCTTCATTGCCTGTGCATTCTCATTCACATCTGCATTTTTTACGTCTGATTCAATATTAGAGGAACCTGTCCGCTGTCCATCATCTCCGGAACTGTTCTTGTCATTATCAGCTCCACCGGATTGTGATGTCTTGCTGTCATTTTGAGTATCACGGCTTCCATTATCCAAATTCTGGGATCTTGCATTCTGGTTTTCTCCGGCATTCTGACTGCCCTGTGCATCTCCTTTATCTCTTTCATGATCCAAAGAACTGTTCAGGTTTGCGTTTCCACCATTCATGCCATTGCTGTTTTCGGTCTGGGAACTGTTACCATCGGATCCTCCACCATGGGATCTTCCGGATGATGTACTTCCTCCTGATCCTCCGGATCCTGATGACTCTCTGCCGCCTCCGTTTGCACCCATTGCATTAAGCAACTGTCTATGCTGTCTTTGCTGCCATGCGAATTGTGCCGGTCTTGAGATCGTATTTTTGGCTGCCTGTCCAACATGGTAAGCTGCCATGATCTTTCCAAAGCCACTCTGCAGCCCTGCGTCAATACCTGTAAGCTGCTGGATCAGATTCGGTCCGTCTACTACTGCAAATGCGGTAAAAAGAAAAACGATGTTGTAAACCAGGGAATTGCTTCCGGCTTTGCTGTTCAAATACAACTGTGCAAAATTGAAAACTTTGATACACACTGCTGATAACATAAGAACTACATACCCATCCTTTAGAGCTCCAAGGATCTTCAATGTCTTCTGCAGACCATTTACATCTGCGGAATATAAAAGAGCCATGATCCTTGTTATCGCAAGTTCGTATATGATCCTTACTGTTTTATAGCTGACACATATATAAACGATGCAGTATGCAATCAGCGTTATATAAATATTGATGTAATTTACGTGATATCTGTAATAAAACTCATTAAACCAGTCATCACCACCGGAGCTGTTCCATCCAAAACCATTGTAAATATCCTGAATCGTATAAAACTGTGTTCCATTAGACGCATCTACCTGCCATAATAGTTTGTGACTTAAAATATACTTTGTATCACCATCTGCATCTGCATAATTCATGACATCATTGATCCTTACATTTTCAACCGCAAATGATCCTTCTGGATAATGATAATTTTCCAAATTACTTTCATTGGAAATATCCATATTTGCCATGCCATATTTGGAATCAATATATTTAAAATCATAAAAATTTTCGTTAATGATATTACTTGTATTAGATTCCCCGGCAGCCACTTCCTGACAGAAAGCATTTACCCCCTGATTGAGCGTGAGCATGATGTATCCAAGTGCAGAAATGCTTATTCCTGCAACCATAACACTTTTCAAGAAATTCGGCTTTTTTTCATGATCGATCATCATTACTGTTCCTGCAAAAACAAGTGATACAGTAAACAGTGCCTGAAACAATCCTTTTAATGTTGCTATCCATTGCTGTAAAGGTTCGTAGGTTGTAAAATCAATCAATCCCAGCGAATAGGAATATAGGCTTTGACATAAATCACTCAGTATTGCACATCCTTTTACAAGTGCCCAGCCGATTGTATGTGCAATGTCCAGAAACAAATTGTTTGATACTAACCATGCCTGGTTTTTTCTCATAAATGCAGCAAATTCATCACCTGTCATGGCAAATACATCTGTCCGGAACAAAAAAATCATTATCCCAAAACATAGCGCGGATACCATTAATTTTCTTTTTTTACTGAATCTTCGCATTTCTTTCCTCCGCCTACACTGTTGATTGTTATTGTAATTGCCTTTTTCTCGTAATCCTTTAAATAATTATCAGCATTGATAATGCTCTTGATTGCAGTAATATCCATGTCCAAGACTTCATCCATGTTATAATCATCACCTTTGATCTTTTCCATGATCCTTAAGACTGCATCCCTGACATCCTCCGGAAAATCTTTCAGTCTATTTCCATTTTCACTTAATTCTTCCTGTTCCTGTGTCATCTGCCGGAAAGAAATTTCTGGATCCCACACCCTGTTTTTCAGATTGATATATTCCCTTGATTCTGTGTTTACATCATCAAGATCAATCTCATCCGCATTTGGAAAATCATCTGCCAAATACTGATATCTGTATTTAAAAGCTGTTCCGGTATCAAGACTGTTAAAAATTGGAGTCTGTATAATAGGATTTCCATGATTATCCGTTCTTTTCATGATTCTCTTAATGACGGCCTCTCCTTCCCGGAGTTCCTGCAACTGGTTTGCATTGATCAGTCTTTTTTCAAGTGAACTTTCCATAAAGTGTTTGGATAAAGAAAACATAGAACCTGTTCTCTGCAGATCCGTAACCGTTTCCGCTCCGATCTGTTTTGAAAATTTTTCCGGTGTATCGTCATCTCCTGCCATCAGATATACTTTATTACCGCAGTTTCCATAGATAATCTCACCATCTTTTCCATAAACACTTTCAAACTGCTGTAAGCTTTGTATATAAAAATCAAAAAATATATTTCGTCCAAGACCAATTGTTACCATCTGCTTTAAGTCCTCAATTTTTGGCAGGTTTCCAGCCTCATCCACGACGCACTTTACTCGCCGCGTACATTTTCCTTTTTTTCCACACTTCTGCGCCAATGCTACATATACCTGCTTAATAAATGTAACTGCCAGAAAATTTTTAGAAGAATCATAATCCGGGAATCCAATGAATACTGCAATCGGTTTATCTCCAAATCCAATATCCACAAAATGAATACTGTTTTCTGCTGTCATCTTTGCAATATTTTCAAATGTAAAAATATCCAGTTTGGAAAGCATTGTAGAGTAAACGTTTCCTTTAGTTTTTGATCCTGCAAATTCCAATGACGCATATTTAAGTTTTGCCCTGTCAAGCGGAGGACGTTTTGTAAAAAATACTTCCAGCATAGTAGTGTAATGATCCGGGTCAACCACATTTCTCTGCAGTTCTGTAAATGTATTAATGATACTGTACATATTGACCTTTTTCTCATTCACATCCGTATCGTAATATTCGACCTCATCCGGTATATAAGGGACATCGTAGTTTAAAAAAACGTCTGTCTTGTAATTCTGGTATTCATTTCTTACATTCTGCTTTTCTTCATCCGGCAGTTTTTTAAATGCCTCTGTTTTTTTCTTATACGCTGCTTTTCTCTTTTTATTGATAATCCTATCTTCCTTTAGGGCATCTTCTGTTATGGCAATAATAAGACACGCTGTAATGGTTGCAGCCGTTCTCGCAAAGTACCTTTCATTTCCGGTCTGATTTTCCGGGTCAAATACAAGATATGTAAATGCCTGTGCCTGAAGCTCTGCTTCTGCAGGATTTCCGGCTTTATAAAACTGCTTGATAAGATCGAGTACATCATATCCCATAGAATGCAGAGGATCTTGCAGATTCAGCAGATATACTTCATATCCCCTTCTTTCCAAGGTCTTTTTTGATGATTTATACAGTTCGATTTTCATGTCAATTGCCACAATTGATGGTTTCTGCTTTGACCTGGAATATACATCTATGGACTTATAAACAAGCGTCTCACCTTTTCCTGATCTCGTTGTACCAATGACAACATTGTTTACAGGTGAAGTATCAATATAAATCTTGTTTCCATGCTCACAGATTGGAAATCCCGGTGGTCCATCATACTCAATTTTCCTGTCCTCAGTCTCTATATACTGCTCTTTAATTTCCTCCAATTTTGTCCATCTCTGTGTACCTTTCTGCCCTATATTGATTTCCTCCTCGGAATAGGCAAACTTTATCTGGTAAACAAATGCAACATCCAACACTGCAATAAAAAGAAAAAGGACTGTGTACACTGATCTGACAAATTTTGAATGTACTATCATGTTCATGTTTGGAAGTATGTTCAAGACTGTAAGTGCATCTTCCAGACTTCCTTTTCCACCAACGCTGGATGTTATCCCTGCAAATGAATTGATGATAAAATTGATCAGGAGAAAAGATAAAACATCTATTGCGATCACTATCAACGCAACATTTTTTTTATTTGAAATTATGCGGTTTATCTTCATCAACCGCCTGTTTTTATCCGTCATTTTTTCCCCTTTTGCCGGAAGGTACTATTAATAGTACCTTCCTGATGTCCTGTTTAAAAAATAAGATATGCTGCACTTTCAAACACAAAAGTAGAAGCTATTTCTTCTGCGAAAGTTGTGGCACAATAAACAATTCCCGCACCGAGTGCCACATAAGGAATTGCATTTTTTGCCCATGTCTGTGTTTTTTCAAATGGGATTATGCATCCTGCACCGATTATCATAAGAACAATCATAAGCAAAAGTTTTACTGCTGGCGTATAACTTACCACCAGATTTGATAAACCAGTCATCATCCTTACCATATGCCCTTTTCTCCTTCCTCTTTTATTGAAGATTTTTCATCTTCTTTTTTTCTTCTGGAAACCAGATACATTATGAGTACCAGCAGGATACAGAAAATCAGTATCCCGATCCCGGCGTAAAATACCGCCTGTGTAACAGGTACAACCTTTTCATATACTGCCGTTGCCTTGATGACGTAATTAAAATTGTCATTTTCGGCATTTTCGTATGAAGCCTCATACTTGACATATTTGATATGTGAAGAGTAATTTGCCCTATACAAATACCCATAATGTTGTATTTCTGCGACTGCATCCCTGCAGTTCACTCCGTTTTCATCTGTGTATGGTTCTCCACTCCATGTGATAGATCTCACGGAATAGATAGACGGAGACAGCCCTACACTTTTCAAAAGATCTTTCTCATATCCTTTCAGCGGATATTCATCATCCGATCTTACATATGTACCATTCCACTCAAATACACCGAGACTGTAATCTTCAAACGTGATATCAATGGAATCCTGAATGAGCGTTCCACCGTCAAGCACTTCAATACCGCTCAACGGACACTCGACTTCCATTTCCTCCCCTGTCCTAAGATCCTCTATCTTCAATGTCTTTGTCTGTGGAACATCTTCTTCACTGATTTTTTTCTCATAATCATCAAATCCTGATACTTCCTGATCCAGTGTTTCAGAATCTATCTGCTTCACATCCACAAGCCTGTAAATAAGACCATCTTCTTTTATTTCTTCCGGTGGATCGTATTCATCTGTTTCCAGCATGAGATCACTCACTACACTCCGGTCAATGATCACCTGGCTCTTGTCAAGAACCTCATACTGAACATTTTTCAGCTTGTAAAAGTTATTGTTTTCAATGATCTTTTCATCATAATCTGCATGAAGATCATCACCGCTGTTTGTCGTATACTGGTTTTCCTTAACAATCGTACTGTCTGCAGCATACGTATCATCTGAAAAAGCAAGTGCCGACACCACGGTAAACAGGATAAGGATATGTAATTTCATGCCACGCACTTTTTTCCCTTTTCTTTTCTTTATTGAAGCTGCAATGACCATGAATCCTGCAAGAAGAAGCAATACTGCACCTGCAATATGTCCTTCATCCCCAGTCTTAGGTGATCCGTTTGTATGTACAGACCATCCACCATTTCCATTTTTTCCGTTGATCGAAGCTCTTATCTTTCCATATAACAAGCGTGTTTCTGTCTCATCCTCTGATGTAAGGTATTTCCCGAACTTGTTACCTGTAAGTTTGATGTGGTTCACAAGTACCGTATCCATATCCACATCCCTGTCAATGACCACATCATAATAAGGGTTTTCATCCACTTCGAAGAAAGGCGGCACCGTGCCAAACCTGTACTGGAACTGTGTCACATATTCATCCTCTCCAAGCCCCATATCTGCAACCTTAAGCTCCTGCGCTTCATTGCTCTGAATGCCTGTTTTCCATGCTCTCCATTCGCTATCGTAGTTTGTCTTAAACCAGATAGAATAGCTGACCACATGGCTGCGAGGGTTCTTAAATGTACCTGTGTTTAACACTGACAGCTTTACATGTTCTGGCAGGATATCCGTTAGTGTAAATTCATTCATTTCATACATGCACTGGTTCGTAACCTTGCTGACCGTAAATCTCAACGTACCGCCCGGACTTGCAAATTTCGGTGCGCTCTTGTCTACCTCAAGCTCTGCCTGCAATGGATCATTGCTGATATCTACATTTTCAGAGGTATTTCTGACCGTCATTTTTGGTGTCCTGCTGTCGATGTAATAAACAATGTTATTTGGTATGTAGCCATCCGGGAATTTAGATTCGATCAGATAATACATAGGTTCTTCCTCGTCCTTATCCTCTGAATCTGTTTTTTCCTGCTCTCTGGCATATGCATTTAATGGAATGTCCGTTGAAAATACATATCTTCCGGCATTGTCTGTAATGCCTTTCCTGATCAGCGTTCCTTTCTGCACAAGCAGATTTCCGTAATAGTCCAGGATATCCCGGTTCGCATACAAGGATACTTCCACACCGCCGATCGCTTTGTCCGTGAGTTTGTCGTATTTATACACGCTCACTTCGATCTGCTGTCTCTGATCATAAAAATCTGCGTTCTCATATACAATCTCTGTATCATCATCTGCATATTTCAGTTCCACATCGATTTCTTCCTGATCCAGATAAATTCCACCCGGCACATAGATCTCTTTTACCCTGTATTTTCCAAGCGGAAGCTTGGAAGTCTCAGCGTATCCGTCTTTATCCGTTGTAAGCACCTGTATCACTTCATCTTTTTTGTAAATCGGGATAAGCTCCCCATCTTCCGTGAGGTCACAGTCTGCACGGTAAATATCCTCCGCTGCTATGATCTGAAACTTCACATCATGTATGCGTTCATCCGTATATACAAAACGTCCATTTTCGTCATATCCGGTAAGAACCGGAGCTGTCTTGGTGACTTTGATGATTCCATCCACATGCACATTGCTGACATTCACATTTTCCTTAACAAACTGTACTGTCATGTCCGGCGTACTGCTGTAAATGAAATATGTGTTATCTTCCGGAAGATAACCAACCGGAAACTTTGTTTCCTTCATGTAATACATTGGCTCTTCCACATCCGGATCATCCCCTTCGGCAGCATAGGCATTTAATGGAAGATCCTTTCCAAAGTCTGCCTTTCCGTCATTATCCGTAACAATGCTCCTGATGGCATCACCCTTTTTTACAAGCACATTACCGTAATAATCAAGAATATCCCTGTTTGCGTATATCGTGATCTCTACTCCCGGAATAGCTTTGTTTGTTTTTGTGTCATACTTAAATGCGCCAATCTCGATCTCCTGTCTCTGATCATAAAAATCTGCCGGAGAGAAAACGATCTCTGTACGGTCATCCTCATATTTCAGTTCCACTTCGATCTCTTCCTGATCCAGATAGATACCACCCGGCACATAAATCTCTTTTACCTTGTATTTTCCAAGCGGCAGCTCCATTGAAGAAGCTTCCCCAAGCGGATCAGTTACAAGCGTCTCAACTATGTCTCCTTTTTTATAGAGGGTTATCAGATTACCTTCGGCATCCGTCTGTCTGTCCGCACGGTAAATGTCCTCCGCCGCTATGATCTGGAATCTCACGTCCCGCACACGCTCTTCGGTATAAATAAATTTTCCATCCTCATAAGCAGTCAATACCGGTGCCACCTTTGTAACATCGATGATTCCTTTGACCGATACGTCCTCACATACCACGCGGATCACGGAATCACCCCATTTATCCTTTTCCTCATATTCCCTGAAAACCTTAAATGGGATAGGATCTGGATTTAAAATGTAGCCTTCCGGTGCCTGGACTTCTTTCAATGCATAGTTTCCACTTCCAAGCCACTGCGGAAGCTCCAGCATACCGCTCTCGTCTGTCTCAAATACCGATATGTCATATTTGGTAGGATATAAAACCGTCTGAACAATTTTTTTCCCTGCCTCGTTGTAGATCTCAAACTTGGCACCTGCCACCTTGACAAGCTCACCTGTCTCTGCATCTTTTTTTAAGACCTGCAGCTGTGATGTATAATCAAGGTTTTCCAGAATGTAAGAGTACGTCCTTTCATGCGCCCTGATGAATACTTCAAAATCAGTGATAAATGAATAACCTTCCTTACCCTTTGTCTGCCTTACGATGTAATTCCCGTATGGCAGCATATTTGCCTGGGCAAATCCGTCTGCATCCGTAACAATGTGCGCATATGTCACGCCGGATGATTTTAGGATGATGTCAAATTCTGCACCTACCTCCGGCACCTGTGGTCTGGATGCAGCCGAAGGATCCTTTTCCTGTAAATGTTTTACAAGCCTTATATTTCCCTTGATCACATCCTCTGTCACCGTAGATGTCCTTACCACATTTGGTACGTCCTGCCCTTCATAAGTGACAGCAACGTCATACTCCTTCGTGTCCAGAAGATATCCGGTGGATGGCGTTATCTCCTTCACGTAATAATTTCCGAGATAAAGATTATCTAACCTTGCCTGTCTGTTTGCATCCGTTGGCGGGAATGTGGCAACCAATGATCCGGCTGTATATAAAATTCCGGTATGTCCGTCCGGATGCACGATGTTACTCCGCGCATACAGTCCATAGACCGCGCCGGACAGTGTTGCATCGCCCTGTGCGATTGCACCTGTCTCACTATCTTCTTTCGTGATCGTAATGCTTCCTGTCGTCCTCACATTTGCAAGTGACAGATTTAAAGATGCATCCCCTGCAGCACTCTGTCCGACTGTCGTATTCCCCGGATTTAAGTAATAACCATTTCTGGCTGTCACTTCCGTAGCGGAATAATTATGGCTTGTACTGTTCTTGGCTGCGTTGGCTGCATTTAAAGCCTTGGTGTATGCCTCGTTATAAGCTGCATTATAAGCAGCGTCATAACTGGTATATGTACTTACCGTTGCCTTTTTGTCGTCCGTCAATGAATCATAGTTCGTGCAGTATGTCTTGCTACTGCTCGATGCACCATAATAGGACGTGGTAAACGAAAAACTTACATTTCCATTGCTGTCTGTCGTTCCGCTTCCCTCAAAGCCTCCGTCCTTGAAGAAATTAAATACTGCACCTTCCAGTCCCTGACCTGTCACATTGTCCTTTTTCACAACATTCAAGCTTACATTCGCATCCACATAAGCCTCTGCATCAGCAGATACATCCGCATAAAGCGGGTCATTTGATGGTGTTGGATCTGGTGGTGGATCTGGTGTCTCTGGTGTTTCTTTTCTTACCATCGCATAAATTCTCTGGTAAGCACTGTTTCCATTTGAATACATATATACATGCACACCACTTGTACTTGTATTAGTAATTGATTCATATGATCTTTCTGCCTCTTTATACAATGCTGCAAATCTTGTATTGTCTGTGGTTAACGCTGCAATCTGATCATATGAAAGATCCTGATGCATCATACTGTAGTTAAACTGCGCATATCCTTTACAATAGTTTTCCTTATTTCCTCCAGCCCATATATAAAACTGTGAAAAATCGTAATAACCTCCATTATCTGCATATGCCATTGCCTTTTTTATGTATGAAGTATTTACTTCCGACACATACGACAACACTGTCGATGATGACATATGTTTTCCGCAGTCTGCGCAGAATGCTTTCTTACCCCCCATAGTCATACTGTAAACTGGAGCATTTTTCTTTCCAAATGCAGGAATTTGTCCAGTTTTAGTATTTCCTCCAAAAGCTACTGTTTTATCTTGATATGATGCCATCAGTGCAATTCCACTTAACATCTGCCATACACTGCTCCGGTTGTTATCCGAAGCAATCTGTACCAACTGTTCCATAGTGTAGCCATTTTCCTGCATCCATTTCAGCTCATCCAATGTCGCACCTGCGAAACATGTTCCTGCAAAAAAATCTTCCCAGTCTGCCATTTCAATTGATGGATCATCATACATCTGAAAAAGCTCTTCTAATGTTTCTCCCAGATAAATACGTCCCATGTTATCCTTTGACCAGTCATCGTAGTAAAGATTTCTTTCCGCAGTCGTCTCTCTCCAATTAAATTCCTGAACCGGAGATTCTTGTGTATCACCTTCTTCTGTACTTTCTTCCTGCGGCACTTCTTCTGTGCCTATCACTTCGGTGTTCTCCACATGCTCTGTGTCTTCTGCCACTTCCTCCGTATCTTCCACAGTTTCCGTGTTCTCCGTCACTTCCTCTGTATCCGCTATCGTTTCCGTGCCAGTTTCAACAGTTACAGTGTCTGTCACCGTTTCTGTGCTTTCCTCCTGCACACTCTCATTTGCTTCTATGCTGCTCGCCTGGACATAAAAAAAGTCCATCCCTACATTGGAAAAAACGATTGTAAGAAGCAAAAGAACGGCAAAAAACCTTTTCTTTACTTTTTTTCTCATTGTCTCTTTTACAAATTAGTAAAAATAACAATTCGCTTTTCCAACTTAAGGCTGGACTTTTATTGAATGATTTTATTTTGTTTGCATTTTGGTGTAAGTGTGATATAATTAACTTACAAAAGGTGCTACCGATAGACGGTTAGCCCGGTGTGTTAGTTAAAAAAGATAACCGCAACCTGGCCGGGGCGGTTATTTTTTTTTGCCATGATTATCTTTCCCGATCAGGTAAAATAATCCGGCAACGCTTATCAATAAACTCGTGAACTGAATCAGTTCCGTCAGTGTTATCATCAGCATCCCCTCCATTCATGAATTTCTTCTTTCGAAGATCTCTATGTAATCAGAGGGTTCAGTCCCTCTGTTGAGGGCTAACCGCCTACCGTTTTCTCGTAGCACCTCATTCATTATATCAAACCAATAAAATCAGTGCAATTTATTAAATTTTTAAAGGAATGCTTTTAATAAGCAAAATTCTGTACCCAGTAATAAGTTGAGCCATCATAATAGCAGGAAACAGAGATTTTTGTATAACTCGAATCTAATATATTTGCGCGATGTCCATCGCTTCGCATCCAAGCATCCATAGCCATTTCAGGCGAATTTGCACCCTTGCCAATATTTTCGCCAACGTTCATTTTTCCTCCTGCGGAGTTATGACTAAAATCAGTGGTGATTTCCATTGCTCTTCGATCGGAATATGACGCCATACTACTATCCCAAGTCAATGCAGTTAAGCCATTATTTGCTCTTTCCTGATTAACCAATGCAAATACCTGCTGAGCATAATCGCTATTATAATATCCTGATTGATTGGTACTATTATCTTGATCATAATTCCATAACGAATGTAAGTAAGCATCCTTTTCATCTGGTGTCATTGCTTCAAACATAGCTACCCATTCATCATCTGTCATTCCAAAATCATCTACATCCTGATTTTCACCAGCTTTCGCAACTTTTTGAGTATTTGTTGTTCCAGATTTACTATCACTATTGCTAGATTTTTTTTCATTGGCAGTATCATCACTTGTCTGTAAAATCAGACCCGTCTTTTCCATCAGCGCGGCTGCATCCAAACCTGTATATGTTACCGTCACTTCATAATCTGCCTCGTTTTCGTTTCCAGCCTGATCCTGCACTGTGCAGTGTACATTTAATACTTCTACAGGTTTCTCTTTCTGCAGATTAAATGATTTCTGCTCATATTCGTAGCTGATCACATTGTCTCCGCAAAATGCATCACTGGCTGCCGCCCACTCTGCATTTGCAAAATCCGGAAGCTCATGCAGCATGTCTGCAATCTTTTCCGCATCATCCGTGTTGATGTCATCAATACTGATCCCGGATGCATCCACATCCAGATCGATCACATTCTGTGCCAGCTCCGGAGCTGTGCCATCCACGTAAACGTTTAATGTTATATCTGTAAAATTGCCCTCACTATCTTTTACCTGTGCTGTCACTTCATAGCAGCCTTCATCATCCAACTGAACACTTTCTTGATAATCTGCTCCAGCATGCGGCTCTGCATTATCTACCGCCGCTTTTTCCTGCAGCATATCATCATAATCACAGACTACAAGATCATCCTTCTGCTCACAAGATACAATCCCGCTGGAAGTTTCCGATGCATCTTTGATCTCCGTTACCAGATCATCCACGGTCAGCGTTCCCGGCTGCATGTAGATATAATCTTTTGCTTCGCATTGCGGTGAAGTTGTGTCTTTCACTTCTACCGTAAATGGATAATTTTTTCCATCATATGCAACGGCAGCATTGTATGAGCCAACTTTTGTTTCATCTATTGCGGACAGATCAAGGCTTGCGCCCTTTAAGATTTTCTCATCCGGATCCTGCAGATAATCTGCAACATTTTCAGACAGCTCATCGCCAAGCTCCAGTGTCACTGTGCTCTGTGCCAGTTCCACCTTGGAACATCCGGCAATGCCAGCTACGCCTAAAAAAGTCATTCCTAAAAGTACGAATTGTTTATTTTTATAACTTGTGTTCTTCATTTTGTGACCTCCAAATGTATTTTTCTTATCCACACTATACTATAAATATAATATAACGTCAAGAACATTTGTTCTATTCTGGTCACATATCCTCCTTTCATGTTAGTCAATGAAGTTTCAAAAATCATACTTTTCAAAAGTCGTGTTTTTGAGGATAAAATGACCTGAAAATTAAAAAAAATCTGCGATTGCGACACAGATTTGACGTTTTTTTCATGTTTTTTTGTTTGCCAAAAAGTATAGTTTTCGACACAATTTTACTACAAAGGGAATTTTACCATAAATTTCCATACTTGACAATAATTGAAATGTAATCGCCCCCCTCTAATTTTCTTTTTATTGAATTTTTCCCTTGGATTTTCATTGTCTTGCTGTTGTCATTTACTTTGGAATTTCAGCATATGGATTGATAAGTTATTTCGTTTATCAGGATTACTGGTATCTATTAATTCTGGCATTTATGCCAGTTTAGATATTGGCGGAACGCTATGCGTTTCGGCTTCCTTATTGTGTGGATGGATGAGTGTTTTCGTGTGTCAAGGTGACATGGATCAATTAAAAAGAGATTGTTTGCAGAGTAGTTGATTCCCAAACAAGATATAGTTGATAAAAAGAAAGAGTTGTATTTAGAAAGGATTTATTAGCCGTTTTAAATATTGTGTCTTTGCCCTATTTATGGGGCTTTGAGGCACTTTGTGGATAGTTTAAAAATTGAATAGGAGATCTCATTTATTACTGTAAAATTTGAATAAATTTATATAAGCCGTTTAAAACTTGAATATCCTTATCAAAAATTGAAATGATATTTGAATACTTTTTTTCTAAACTGTCGTGAAACTTGAATACTTTTCTCCAGTAAAAAAAGAAAAAGCAGCTCCCGGTGTCTTTTTCACCGAAAACTGCCTTTTGGATGGATGATCTGGCTCTCCAGATGCTATTTATGATACCACGAAGAGACCTATGGCTCTCATAGGTCTGTCATAATCCCTGTTCAATTGTATATGCCTACGCATTGGCAAGCTCCTCTATCACGATTTTATGTACCAGTGCAGGATTTAAATACCGCTTCCACTTGTACTTGTTATGTATGCTCGCATTGATCCGTGCCAGGCTTTCCCTGATTATGGCACTTAGATCAAATTCTAGGTTCTTAATGATGTCCTTGTGGTGCTGCTTTAGGATGGTACAGATTTCTTCCTCTTTCTGCCTGTTCTCGTCCTTGATCCGGTTTCTCCTGCAGGAGATCGTAACCGTGTGGTTTCTGAGTTCATCGTTCTCCGAATCCCTGCCCGGCAGAGCCTCGTATGCGCCCTTTTTAAAGGTTATAAAGTACTTACGGCCTTTTTCTAAGTACACATCCATAAAAGGCTCCAAATCGCCCAAATATTCCCTTACAGTACGTCTGGACACATTAAGCAGTCCTACAAATTTTGCAATCAGGTTTTCTTTTGTGATCTGGTACGCACTGCTTCCGGACCGGCTTCGGCTGATCAGCCACTCACGCATGAGCCATAATGCCATAAGCTTTGCGCCGCCTTTAAGTTGTTTAAACTCATCTGACCGCACCATACCACAATGCAGCGATACATAACCTCGCCCAAAGTTTTCCGTACCACAAAAAGAGTTATTGATGACCTGAATATCCCAGTCAAAATAACTACGCTTTTCGCACGCTATGATTCCCTTACGTTCAAGGGAATGCAGACAATCATAAAATCCCTGATATGAAAGTCCGACGTTTTCACAAATATCTCTGTAATACACGCCCCGGATATGCCCGAACTCGTCTTGAAAACGGGCAATGTAGAGCATCATATCTATCTCATGATTTGACAGATCAGCTCCGAGCATTTTCTCCAGGACTTCAACACTAAGTTTCTGCATCTGTGAATCGTCCTTTTGGTTACAAAATAAAAAGAGGGTAAATGCGCAATTGTATGATGCGATTCACCCTCATTACTATCCATCTGTTTGTATAATAGTTACATGAAACTAGCAAAAAATAAGCTTTTTTTCTATGTAAAGATTCTTGTTTTTGTCAAATATACATTGACATTTCAAGGTGGTTTTGTTATTATACTAATAGATGATATTTAATGTGCGAGATTGAATATCATACAGTTGAAATAAATTGATTGCGACAATTTATTTCAATGCCTTGGTTAGATTATATTTTATTTTTATAAAATTGTCAACAACCAAGGTGAAGTCGATTTTTAAAAAATGGAACAGCTTGTGGCTGTTCCATTTTTTTGTTCAATATTTTGTATTTAGTTCCCGGAGATAACGGTACAGTGTACTGATCCCAATGCCAATCTCCTTTGCGATCTCGTCATTCTTTAACCCCTGCTCCTTAAGCTCCTCATACCTCTGCTTAAATCCATCGATGTCGCTTTTACGTGGTCTTCCAAACACTACACCTTTTTCCCTGGCACTCGCAATCCCCTCTGCCTGTGACACCTTAATATTATTTTTATCATTTTCCGCTGCAAATGCCTGTATATGTAATATGACATCACACAGAAACCTTTCCATGAGGTCGCGTTCCAGTCTCGTATCCAAGATCGGCATATTCAATACTACGATATAAACTTTTTTTATCCTGGTCAAAACAGACCACTGCTCCAGTATCTCGTCATAATTCCTGCCAAGCCGGTAGATGCTGTGTATGTATAATGTATCGCCCGGCTTAAGCCTCTTAACCAGCTTTTTATAATTAGTCCTGTTAAATGTGCTGCCATTTTCCTTGTCTACGAATATATTACTCTTTTTGATCGGCAGGATTGCAAACTGTACCAGCTGCCTGTCAAGGTTCTGTTGTTTTGTAGATACACGCCCATAGCCATAGGACTCTCCTTTGTTACGAAGCGCATCCCCTTCCCACCTCGTAGTCGAAAAAGCAAATTCTGATGTTGATGTTATTTTATCCAAATGTCGAATGCCCCTTTATCCTGATATGTGGACAGCAAGAAAAAGGTTAGATGTAATTCATCCAACCTTTTCCATCACTTTGCGTCAATCATTTTCTCAAAGCAAAATCCACATATATATTTTCCGTCATCTATTCCTGTAATCTTTCTCCTGCATCCCGGACATTTGACAGTTTTATACTTTCCCGGCAAAAACGTGTTTTTTTCGCGTATAACAGGCACCATCAATGTCCTGCATTTATCGCAAATGATTCTTGTGCGCTCTTGACCAACTGCCTTATTGTTACAATTCTCACAGGCAAACACCTGCGAACAAAAATTGCCTTTATCATAGTTTAGTCTGTTTTGATACCGGATTTCATATTCTGACAGTATTTTTCCCCATCTGTCACGGTTTATAAAGGCTGGTAAAGATTTTAGGATTTCATCATCTGTACCTACAGTTACATAGCCCTCTGTGCCCCGATATTCCAGAATAAGTCCATGCTCCTCTGCAACAGCAGCATATCTGTTATTGTGGTATCTGCGGTTCCTGCTCGTATCTGAAATTTTTTTTATTCTGCAATAAATATGCACCTGCTCATGGATGATAAATGTGATTATCTTATCAATCTCTCCATGCAGCACGTTTCTGTGTATATAAATGTTATATACCTTGCCGCTTTCATAGATTATGCTGCTTTTTTTTCTCTGTTCAGAACAGTAAACTGTGAAAACTGCGTTGGGAAGCTGGCTGCTAAAAACATTCTCATTCAGCACATCGTACCAGCGTTCCAGTTCTTCTTCTACTGACATAATTGTGAAACCTCTACATTCTATAGTGTATAGTTTCCCTCAATTATATTTTTTACTACGTCATGATCAAGCACGGAAGCCATTTCAAAACAGTAATCATACAATGCCTGAAATAATACAACTGTGATCCCCACGTTCTCACGCTCCATGATCGGCTCCAGCAGCTTCCTCCGTTCATCATCCAGATATATCAGCTCCTTAAAGCTCCTCTTAACATATTCAGGATTGCTTATCTCTTTGATTTTCAGCCGTCTGTCAATCTTTTGATCACCTGCCAGAAACGCATCTATCGCTTTCCGATGGAAAGCTGCCTGTGAGAGCCCTGTCTTTTTTAATATCTCATTTTCTGTGTATTTTACCGTAGTAGTGATGTTAAAAGATGTCAAATGATTCATATATTCTAACCTGTCAATGGGATGCCACAGCATCTGCAGCATCCCTAAATAATCATGGCTTATAATAAATATTGTGATATATCATTATTTCGCATTACTCTGTTTCTTAAGGTGTTTCAACCAATACTGCATACTATTTACATAATAACTTATAGTACGCTAAAATTCTATCTTTAAATGTACTTTTTTTCATAAGAATTTCCTCCTCTCTGCATTGATAGTCTATTGTATAAACATGTCATGGTTTTGACATGTCAACATGCTTCTATGGCACACTCTCCCAAAACCCTTTTGTTTTATATGGTCGTATTAATGCCATTTACTGCAGCGTGTTCATTGTCCTCCATAGGAATGATCAGGCACTTCTTTCCATTGATCGTATCCGAATGAATCTGACCAATCTTTTCCGGTTTTACACGGAGAATAACATCATACGTTTTTATTTCCGGAACATCATCCTCTGAATCATCAACCGGTATGGATCGTGTTTCTTCTAACTGATGTTTTAAACTTTCCACCTGTTCTACTAACTCTAATTTTTCCTTGCGCTTTGCATTTGCATCTACTAATTTTGGATCAACTAAATGCTCCGCAGAAGGAAGATCCCCACCGAATGTATCTTCATATGTCTTTTCAATAAAGGCAGCCTGTTCTTTCGAAAGTCCGCTGTCGGAGAGGACGGCATCAATATCGGACAGGGTAAGCGGCATCGGCTCTTTTTCTTCTTCATCCTCTGCCGGAACATCGATCAGACCATTCAGATTTCCCTGAATATCAAGGAACATAGCGTCGCATTCTTCATCATCTTCACCGATTACATCTTTTACCATGTTCTGGAAGGTAATCTTCTTTTCGGTTGCGGTAAATTTTGCACCACAGCCAAGTCCGGCTTCCATAAATTCTGCATGAGGTGTTTTCGTGTCTCTAGTGTAAAACATGACGGAATGAATGTCTGTGCTCCGGTCGGTAAAAGCAGGAAATACAAACCCAGTATCCGGTGCCCCGACAACCCAGTCACGGATACGCGGTCCGATACGGTTTTCATCCTCGCGGTAGCCAAGTCCCGGTTTGGTGAGATTCACAGGACAGATCGCACACAGCAGATATTCGTATACTTCTTCCGATTCATCTAATTTACCGTTATCAGAGGTCTTAGTCATAACATCATAGGCATCGTGGAAAATAAGAATGAGATAATTTCCAACGTAGTCATAACTGTCGATGATCATATCATAGAAAGTATCCAGTAGATCGTCATTTTTCAGCTTGCTTTCGCGCAGTCCCATTAAAAACTGCTGTCTGCCGCCAGCGGTTTCCTCTGCCAGTGGAAATTCCAGTTCTAAAAGATTATTTCCAATCGTACCGGATAATACTTTTTTGGCAATTTCCAGATATTTATAAAATTCTTCATCTTCAAGGTTCAGAAACGTTTCTCCGATTTTAGTGATTTTATTGTGGTCGGTGTCTACATAGCAGCCGCACATTCTTGTAAAAGTGCAGGCCTCTTTTTTGAAACGCCGTTTGATCTCTAAAATATCCTTCTTGTTCATAGTCTACCTCCACTAATTCTAAATGTTCAGTTTATCTGTACATTCGCCTGCAATTACCGCCCTTGCAATGACGCATAAGTGTATCATCTCTTATCTTTTCAAGATAATGTTCGCTTTGCCTATTGGAACAGTAATAGCACAGATTTTCAATATCGGGTTTTTTATGACTGCAAAACTTGCAATTTCGCAAATCATTTTTTAATCTTGCCATTGTTTTACCCCGCTAAATTAAAATTCCTCTATAATATTTTCGACTGCATTTATTCCAAAATCAATATCACAAACCATGCAACTACGTTCAGTTTAAATACTTATTGATTGCTTCTTCTACATTTGATAAACGCACCCACTGGTCAACTTCCTTATCTCCTTCATAAATTGGTGCATCTTCCTGTTTAGCACGTTCCGCAACCTCTGCCAGCACTGCAACTGAATAGTTTATAATTGCTTCGTTTCTGATTTTTTCATCTGTTGTTACAGGAAGTTCTTGTAATGCTGTCAACCTGTCAGATTCGTAGCAGTAATTTTGCATAACTGCGTTAATTGCATCCTGTCTTTTAATTAATTCGCCCATCTCTTCTACCTCCACTAAATTCTAAATGTTCAGTTTAAATGGCAAACAATATATCCGTTACTATAAATATCATCAATGATATACCGGCTAAAAGTTGCGTATCGAAATGCATGTCCTTTCATGTATGGCAAATAATGGCTGTTTATATCTATGCCATATACCAACATCCCCTTTACTGGTGGTTCGAGAAACCATAGCACAGTAGATTCGGTAGTCCCGCTTTTTCCATGACATTCATATAATGTATGCATTTTGGGTTCAGTGTCCTTATTCGGATATATGCATAATCGTTTCACTTTTTTCATATCTTGCTTCTCAGTTTTTCCTTCTTATCTCCACTTTTCGAAACCGTTTGATTGCATTGTTCGTCTCTATGTGTATATATCATTTCCGATTTTTTCATAGTGCTTTCCTCTTTTTCTTACACAAATAATTTTTCCAATAACTGGATCTGCCGGATATATGAATCATATTTTGCATCATCCAGCCTGATGCCTCCGTTTGCCTTTAATGCTTTTGTGACCTTTTTAAGATCAGCCTTAAGCTGCTTTTCTGTAATCAGTTTTCCCGGAAGAAGATCATCCTCCGGCTCCTCCTCTTTCTTTTTTACCGAAGCTTTCTCTTTCTCGTACTGATATCTTCTAAGATCATCATTTGTGATCGTGTCTCCCTCGTCCTTTTTTTCCAGAACAGTTTTTAAAAAGTTCTCCTGCTCATTCTGATCAAGTCCAGCAACTTTTGATCCTAGTGAAATTCCTACTTTTTCATTCATAAGAGCATCTTTTAATGCTTCCGATCCATTGTTTTCTATCTTCTCCATCTGTCCGACAAATGCTGCGGATACCCCAAGCTTGTCACCAATGATCTGCTGTGTTTTCATTCCGGTAATATCTTCTTCGATCGCATTTCCATCATCATCCATTCCGGTTGTCATGATAGTGCGCATCTGCTCTATCGGATCTCCATTTTCATCATACCCGACTACACGGAGCTGCTTTCCATTTTCCCTAAATTCCTGAATGATCTTTTTCCATGACATTGCCTCAAAATACTTGTCTGAATCGGTGTTCTTTCTGTGCTGGTTTGTCACTACGACTTCAAACAGTTCTTTTGTATCTTCCTGTAATGGCACATTGAGCTTGTCCATATCCTGCAGTTTAACTTCCACAAGATTCTCTTGATTCCATTTACCTTCACTGATCAGTTTTCCGATTGCCAGATATCTTCGCTCTCCGGTAAGGATCATATAGTTTCCGTCACCTGTCTGCTTTACGACAAGCGGCTGCTGTAAACCTGCCAGCTCGATCAACTGTGCAAGTTCATCAATATTTTTCCGACTCATTTTATTCATCGGATTACGGACAATCTTATCATATGGAACAAAGATCGTTGCTTTCTGCAATGCAGCCTGTGCCTGGGAAGCCACATTTAACAGTCCTGCTCCGACCATTCCCTTGTTTTCGTTCTGTTCGGGCACACCGCCTAACCCTTTTATTTTATTCATATTAAATTTAGCCATATTCTTTTCCTCTTTTCACAATCATGATCTGCAAACTACGCCATATTCTGTTCTTCTTCAAGTCTCAGATTTTCAATCTCTTTCAGTTCCGCATCATATTTTTTCAGATACTCTTTTTTATTTGGCGCTATCATATATTCCGTGAGTTTCAGATAACTTAATGTAGCACTGCATTTATTTTTACCCGAATCCACTGCAAGAAGTGGTTTCTGCTCAAATGTATTTTCTTCCAGATATTTCGTTGTTCCAATCCGGAACGGAAGAATGATATCATCTGTAAGGATGTTCTTTAACAATTCATATACCGTCTTAGCAACATTTTTTCTTCCATCATACTGCGTAAGGAAACATCCCATAAGCTGCAGTGCCGGATTATATGTCTGGACCGTGCGTATAAGGTTCATTGTGATAGCCATTCCAATACAACTGTTTCCATCACATCTTAATGGTATATATACTTCATCCGCTGCCACAAGTCCGTTGATGTTTAAGATGCTGATAGATGGCGAGCAGTCAATCAGGCAGTAATCATATTCATCTTTCACTTTTTCAAGCTGTCCCTTTAGCTTGAACTGCTGTGGCATTGTAATGTCTGCCTTTAAACTTTCTTCAACAGTTGACAGTGTCAGATGTGAAGGGATCACATCCAGTCCCTCATACTGTGTATGTTTGATTGCCTCATGTACATCCATTTCCGGATGCATAAGAATATCTTCTACAGACTTTTCCGTATCAACTTCTTTTCCGTTCAAGATTGACAGAAAGATATCAACCCAGTCTATCTCGCTGTATCCGGTAGAAAGATTTCCCTGTGGATCCAAATCAATCATCAGTACTTTCTTTCCATACACCTGATTCATCATGTGTCCAATTGTACTTACGGTGGCAGTCTTTCCTACACCACCCTTGTTGTTTAAATAACAAATAGTTATCATAGCTTTTTCCGCCTTTCATTTTTACTATACTTATATTATAAATATAGTATAACTTTTTGTCAATATAGATATATAAAATTATAACATGTTTTTTTTCTTTTATTGAATTATTTTGTAAGGTACTATTAATAGTACCTTGCGTTTTTTTACCCCTCCAAAACGCTCCAAGCCTTGAAAATAAGCTGTTTTTTCGTTAGGTACTATTAATAGTACCTATTCATGTTCCTGATCTATTTCCTTGTCTTTTTCTTTGTTCTTCTCTTTCTCTGCCTCTCTTATTTCCTTGTCTTTCAGTTTTTCGAACTCTCTCATATTGATATATTTCTGCAGTTCATCCCCCATTGACTTTTCGATATTATGCAGAGCTTTTTCCAGTTCATAGCTGCTGTTTCCACGCAGACTGATTCTATTCTTTCCTGCGATCACGAACGGAAGACCTCCACGGTAATTATCAATGTTTGACAAAATATCTTTTGCCAGATCATTTTTTTCAGCAGCAAGTTCCAGATAATGCCGTGCCATTTCCTTGTCCTTGGCTACTCCTGGATATCTGTCTGCTCCGGATAAATAGACCAGTCCAAGTTTCAACTGTGCATATTCATTTCCATGCTCTGCAGAACGTGTAAGATATTCCATCCCCTCTTTTGCATCATAGACTCCTGATTCCGGATCCAGAAGTATCCTTCCAAGTGTGTACTGTGCCATGTCATTTTCCTTGTCTGCAAGAGTTCTCATATAATCCATTCCTTTATCCAGATCATAATGTGCACCTTCTTTGTCAAGATAGATCTTCCCGGCTTTGTATCTTGCTGGATCAAAATCATTTTTCACAGCACGCTCATAACAGGCAAGTGCCTCATCCATGTTGCATAGCTCCTTGTTGTCCTGATCTGCATAGATGTTTCCAAGACGATACTGTGCATACCTGTTTTCCTGATTTGCCGCATGTGTATAGTTTTCGACTGCTTTATCAAGATCAAATACTTCCAATTCACGATCCTCATATAACTGTCCAAGTGCATACTGCGCCATATCATTTCCGTCATCTGCCAGCTCCTGCATGTATTGCATTCCTTTTTTCAGATCATAACTGGAACCTTCCCTGTCGAGATAGATCTTTGCCGCCCTGTACTTTCCCGGTGTAAATTCCTTTGTCATGGATGTCTCAAAATATTTCAGGGCTTTCTTTTCATCATAATAAGTTTCATTCTCCGGATCCCCATAGATACATCCAAGCTGATACAATGACGGTTTATGATCCAGTGCTCCTGCTTTTTCGAAATTTTCCACTGCCCGGTCTAGATCATACATTTCATAAGTCCTGTCTAAATATAACTTTCCGATCCTGTACTGTGCAGCCGCATTACCTCCATCCGCCAGCTCCTGCATGTACTTCAATCCCTTTTCTGGATTAAAATGTTTTTCTCCCCGGTCAAGATAAATGCAGCCTGCCTTATACTTTGCCGGATCAAATCCTTTTTCTGCCGCCTTTTCAAAATTAGAAAGTGCCCTGCTGACGTCATGATATTTTTCAATGTCTTTATCCATATAGATGCAGCCAAGCTGATACATTGCATATTCATTTTCTTTACCAGCGGCTGACTCAAAACATTCCACCGCCCGGTCCATATTATAATAGTCCGGATTTTCTTTATCCCTGTAAATCTTTCCAAGCCTGTATAGTGAAGTCTCATGTCCCTGCAATGCAGCCTTTTCATAATACTGTACCGCCTTATCCATATCAAAAATCTCTGATTCCATATCCTGATACAGATTTCCAAGTTTATATAATGCCTGAACATTTTTCTCTGATGACCGTTCCAGCCATGCCAATGCTTCTTTCAGATCGTAACCTTCTTTTTCAAGATAGGATACGCCAAGCTCATACTGTGCATACTCATTGTTATGTTCTGCCCCGATCTTCAAATAAGAAACTGCCTTTTCCCTGTCATACAGTCCGCTCTCATGATCGTTGAGTATCTTTCCTGCCCTGTATGCTGCAAAATAGTTTTCATTTTCCACTGCCATGTCATACCATTTTACTGCTTCCTGCAGATCCCTTTTTTCATTATTTTTATCTTCTGCGATCCTTCCAAGTGCATACTGTGCCATTGCATTTTTTCCCTTTATGGCAGATTCCGTAAGGAGTCTTCGCGCTTTATCTGTATATTCAGGCTCCTCTTTTTTGAGATACATCTGTGCAAGTTTATACTGTGCATTACTGTTTCCTGCTTCTGCAGCCAGTTTAAAATAACGTTCCGCTATTTCCTGATCCGGTTCTGTGCCAATTCCTCCCTCATACATGACACCGATCCGGTACTGCAGATTGTCGTCACGATTTTTTCTTTCCAGTTTAAGGAATCCATCAAATGCAGTTTCATATAATTCAGCAGCCATTTCCGGATCTGCTTCTATCCCTATCCCCTGTTTATAAATCCCTGCCAGTTTATATGATGCATATGGATTTTCATTGTATGATGCTCTCTGATAATGTTCCACTGCTTTTTCTATATCCTGCTCCGTTCCTTTTCCTTCATAGTACATTCCGGCCAGATTATAATGTGCGTATCGGCATTTTTCATCAATGGATGTATTAAACCACTTCATCGCTTTTTCATAATCTATATCCGTACCCTGACCATAGAGATGCTGTTTTCCAATCCTGTATGCTACATACCCGCGGGACACCCTGCCGTCATATCCATCTTCTTCTGCATCATCTTCCATTTCTGCATCTGCTTCGTCATATATTGCTTCAAACATTTCAAGTGCCTTTTTATAATACTGTCCGGCTGCCTCAAGATTGATCTCCCTTCCACGTCCATATCTGTAAACCGAACCAAGCTCATACACAGCAAGCACATTACCATTCCTGCTTTCCTCTTTCAGCAGCTCTATCGCCCGGTCAAAATTTTTTCCCACACCATAGATCATTGATTTTGCATCTTTCAGTCTTGTGCTGTTCTCCATTTTCCATTCCATTTCAGGAAATACATATCCTTCCTCAAATACCATTTCCTTTCCTTCATCCAGTTCCAGCCCTGTATTTTTTTCCAGCTCTGCCGTTACTAGATCTGTGTTGTCTATTTCATCCGGCAAATCGTATTTTTCCGTAAAGACAGGTTCAAGCACCTGCTCTATATGGTTTTCGTTGTAAAGGTCATTTATGTCTCCTGCGTAATTTTTATCAAAATCTCTCATTTCCTTTAATATCGCATTTCCAAGTCTCTCATACAGATCTTTCATTTTTGTCTGTTCATAATCCCTTCCAGTCTGTCCGTATGCTTCCCTGTATAAAAGTGACTGCCGGGCTATCAGTTCCCGGAGATTTTTATAATCTTCCATATTATATTTCTGCATATAAAAGCTGCTTAATTCATCAAGCGATCTTCTGACTTTCTTCATTGCATTATTATTGTAATTCCACAGTCCCCGGTTTCCTGTCCTTGGAAGCTGTTTATAAACATCCAGAAATTTATTGACAAGTTCCTGATCCTGAATCAGGTTATGCGAAGCTTTCTGTTTGACGATCTGCTCCCTGATGATCCGGTTGATCTGGAGATTCTGGTCACGCTGCATTGCGATCTCATTTACCACATACTGCTTGCACATCTCAATGCTTTTCTGTTTAAACTTTCCAATATACTGTTTTCGTACAACCGGATTTCCCTCTTTGTCTAACAGTGGAACTTTTTCATATCTTGTAACCGGAAGTCCATCCTCCATGCGCTGCTTTACGAAGCTTTTATTTGCAAAAACAAATTCTCCATAGTTGTCCTTTACATATTTTCCTTTCGGATCTTCCCTGTACTCATACTGCACATATTCTTTCACTTCTCTCTGTGGTACAGGTTCGACAACTGCGACATGCACATGAAGATTATCTGTATTATAATGAATGGCTCCGCTCCACACTGCATTTTCAAGTCCTTCATTAGCCAGCATCTTTTCAATCGCATTTGACGCTATCTCTTTCAGCTTCCGTTCATCAACCACATCATTGGCTGCATCATATAGACCATATTTTTCCAGCCACCGGTTATCAAAAGATATGACTGTCTGCCACATCAGGCTTCCATTGTCCTGTGCTGACTGAAATGTTTCTTTTAAAATCTGCTTATCTTTATATGTCAATTCTGTCTTATCTTGCGTAAACAGTCCGGTCGTTTTTTCCGGATTATCCATATAATCATTGTATAAATTGTACTCGCTTAATTTTTCATTCCTCTTAGCATCCGGTCTGTCAATATACGAGATATATCCGGAAAATGCTTTTGAGTCAGAAGGACAAAATTTGTTTACTACAACTACTCCTGCTTTAATGCTACTCATAAAATTCCTTTCTCTATGATCGTTAAAATTTAAGATTTAAAAAAAGGTACTATTAATAGTACCTTATTTTTTTCTGCAATTTTTCAAGCGTTACATTTATGAATTTATATAAGCCGGATACATGCCAACAACTAATTTTTCTTTTTTATAGAATCATTCTTACAAACATTTCTTGTCTTCTGCTTTTATTATCCGTCTATAAATTTTTCAGATATTCATGCTTCCTAATAAGTTATAGATCAGGTTCATCATGATATCTGTACTGGAATAATACTTTTCATATTGATCAAATTCAATGTCTATCGTATGTCCGTTTATACCTTCTATCTGCTCTGCAATTTTTCTAAACTGTTCAGAAAATCTTCCTGATGGATTTGCACATGCCAGACAAAGTCCGCTCTGCTGTTCTTCTGGAAGTCTCTGTTCCATTTCCAAGTACTGATCCATTTCCCTGCAAGCCTTCATCACTTCCACCATTTTCATACTAAGCTCTGCAAATCTTGCCAGCATTTCTTCATTATTACTTGTCACATTTTCAACGTTTACCATTGTTTTTTTCTCTCTCTTTCATAAGGTACTATTAATAGTACCCTAAAATCAGCTTCTTCTTAAAGTGCATCAATATCATCTGAAACATGTAACTTTCATTATATTAACCTCAAACCCAAACTCCATATAATATGGCGTAAAATGCAGTTTTTTATAAAGGTACTATTAATAGTACCTAACTATTTTCCTGCATCTTTCTCCTGAAATTCCGGTCATCCTTTGCTTGTTTAAAATGTTCTACTTTACGTTTATGGTTCTCCTTTGCTGTTGCAATGACCGGATGCATATATACTTCCACCGGAACCCCATCTTTTATATTTTCATTTACCAGCATCGTATTTACTGCATCCAAAAGAAAGATTGAATTTTCCTCGGATGTTCTGGTCGCCCACCGGAGCCTTTCGAAAAAAGCATAATAATTTTTTGAAAAAGTCTCCATGAACAGATCGACAAGTTTCTGATTTCTGATGTCCTCATCCAGATTTTCCATATACATATTTAAAAGATATTTCAGTACGGCTGCATCTGTCTTTAATTTCTGATCTGTCTTTACCTTTTCAAAAACGGCTGCATCCTCCTGTGAGATACTGATATGTTTAAGACTGCTCATTTCCACGCATCCTTTCCTGAACCATTTCGATCACATAAGTATTCCGGTCAATAATATCTGAAAGCATCTTTGCCTGATCGGACAGAAGCTCTACCAGATTTGCATACTTAAAATCAAGTTCCCTCAATTCCCCTGAAACTGAAACCGAGTTAAAGAGATCCCTGATGTATGCTTCCCGGCTCATGTTTTTTTTCTTTGCCAGTTCATTCAGTCTCAGGGCAACTGACTCATCAACATTCCTGATCAATATATTTGCCATCCTATCTGCCATCCATTCATTTTATGTTGCATTTATTATATTATTGCATTTATAGTATGTCAATTCCAAAATATATCAAAAAAACATTTTTTTGATAGATAGTGTCAAATGACCTATGAAAAAACGAGCCAAAGAAAAAAGGCTCAAATGAACCTTGAAAACTGTAGATATTTTATGTTGTGGTAGCTTACCGCCACCCTTGACGGTACGAAAAAGAACTGCTGTAGGTGAATCACCGACGGCGAAGAACTCAAGAACAGTT
>ENA-OROH01000366-OROH01000366.1-human-gut-metagenome-genome-assembly--contig:-NODE-366-length-54332-cov-3.295374_pt1 | contig 54332 bp, 53 predicted proteins | sample MGYA00242125_ERZ509042 | MGnify/ENA primary metagenome ERZ509042 (study PRJEB26280, sample SAMEA2338738) | human gut metagenome | biome: human gut; feature: human-associated habitat; material: faeces... | reverse complement strand
CTGGTGCCTGACGGAGTGGTGCTGGCTCTGGCGGCCCTGGCCTTCGGCCGGGTGGAGGCGGCGCTCTACGGCGCCGTGGGGCTGTTTGTGGCCACCCGGGTGATGGATACCGTGCTCTACGGCCTGGATACCTCCAAGGTGGCCTACATCATCTCCGATGAGTGGAAGGCTGTGTCGGATATGCTGATGGGCGATCTGGACCGGGGCGTGACGCTTTTGCAGGGTGAGGGCGGCTATACCGGCACGGAGAAAAAAGTGCTGCTGGTGGCGTTCAAGCAAAAGGAAATTGTGGACATCAAGCGGCGGGTCCATGACATCGATCCCAACGCGTTTATGATCGTGTGCGACGCCCACGATGTGCTGGGCGAGGGCTTTGGAAATTACCGGAAGGAGGACATCTGAAAGATGACGGATTTTGCAAAAGTGGAACAGAACCTGACGGCGCTGGGGTATACGGTGAAGACCTTTGCCACCGGCGCGGAGGCGGCGGCCTACCTCAATGGCGCCATCGACGGCACCACGGTGGGCATCGGCGGCTCCATGAGCGTGCAGCAGCTGGGATTGTATGATCTGCTGGCTTCCCATAACGAGGTGCACTGGCACTGGGTGAACGGTCCTGCGGAGCGGGAGCAGGCGGTCGGAACGCAGGTGTATCTGACCTCCGTGAACGGTCTTGCGGAGACCGGGGAACTTATCAACATCGACGGCGCCGGCAACCGGGTGGCCTCCACCCTGTACGGCCACAAGAAGGTCTATTTCCTGGTAGGCCGGAACAAGCTGGCGCCTACCTACGATGAGGCATTGTGGCGGGCACGGAATATCGCCGCGCCCAAGAACGCCCAGCGGCTGCAGAAAAAGACCCCCTGCGCTGTCAAGGGAGATCGCTGCTACAACTGCAAGAGTCCGGAGAGGATCTGCCGGGGCCTGGTGGTCCTCTGGGGCCCCATGATGGGCATGGAGGCTGAAGTGATTCTGGTGGACGAAGACCTGGGCATGTGACCGGCGGCTGCCGGCGGGCTTGCCCGAAACGGAAAGGAGGCTGCGTTTCATGAAGCTGCGGATGCTGCCGGCGCTGTGCGCTGTGCTACTGCTGCTGACGGGATGCGCCTCCCTGCTGGAGCGCACCTACACGTCTGTGGAGCCCCACTCCAGCAAATTCTGGGAGAGCGAGGCCGCCGGCACGCTGCGGGCGGAGAACTACCAGGACATCGTCAACGATCTGCTGCTGCTCATCGGGCAGCACACGGAGACCGCCACGCTGCGCCTTTATAATTACAGCGACGATCTGACAGTGGCGGAGACCCTGGAGCAGGCCGCTGCGGAGGTCCAGCAGGAGCCCCCCATGGGGGCTTATGCGGTGGAGTATATCACCTCCTCCAGCCAGTCCCAGCGGGGATATTATGAAATCAGTCTGCAGATCGGCTACCGCCGTACGGCGGAGCAGATCCAGGCAGTGGTCAACGCCACCAGCACGGAGGCGCTGCCCAGCCTGCTGGAAGCGGCGCTGGATGAAGAGCGCTCAGAACTGGCGGTCCGTATCGGGTATTGGGGCCAGGACAGTCGGGCCCGGGTGGAGGAGATCGTGGCGGAGATCCGCAAACAGCGGGGACTGGAGCAGACGCCCGCCTGGACCGTTTCCTACTACCCTGCAGATGGAGAGGTGGGACTGATCGAATTCCTGCTGGTCCCCCAGAATGAAGCGGCATAGCAGCTGTATTTCCGGAAATTTCAAATTTTACGTGAAACCTACTTGACATATGGGAGATGCTGTGCTATTCTAAACATTGCCGACAAGCTGCCGGTGTGGTGGAATTGGTAGACACAGGGGACTTAAAATCCCCCGGTAGCGATACTGTACCGGTTCGAGTCCGGTCACCGGCACCACAGAACAGAATATCGCGGGGTAGAGCAGTTGGTAGCTCGTCGGGCTCATAACCCGGAGGTCGTTGGTTCAAGTCCAGCCCCCGCAACCACAAAACCGTCTGATTTTTTGTGAAATCAGACGGTTTTTCTTTACTTTTTGTTTCCAAAAGTTTAGAGAAAAATGTGCGATTTTGTGTGATTTGCGGTTGACCCAAACCCATGACCCAGACGGGGCAAAAAACGTGCCCGGAGGCGGTGTTTCCGCCTCCGGGTCCTCTTGCTTTTTGGAGAGATTTTTGGGAGTTTACAGCACCGCCGTCAGGACCTTTTCCATAATTTTTGCCGCCTCCTTCTGGGCCGCTGTCGTGACGTGGGCGTAAGTGTCCAGGGTGAACCCTGCCGAGAAGTGGCCCAGCATGCCGGAGACTGTCTTTACATCCACCCCGTTCTGGAGGGCCAGAGTTGCGAAGGTATGACGGAGATCGTGGAACCTGACCCGAGGCAATCCTGCCCGTTTCAGCACCCGATGGAGCATGTGGAGGACACTGTCCGGCGAGATGGGACCGCCGGTGGGTGAGGGGAACACCCAGGGGCTGCTGCCGACTTTTTTCTTCTGCTGTTTCAGAACGTCCACCGTGTCTCCCGCCAGCGGCAGCGTTCGGTAGGCGTTCTTGGTTTTCAGCGGTGCCTCCACTACCTCGCCGTCGATCCGGGCAATCTGCCGTTTCACCCGGAGGTTTCCATGTTCGAAATCGATGTCCTCCCACTTCAGGCCCAGCAGTTCTCCCCGTCGTAGGCCAGTTGCCAGCTCCACGTAGTACAGCTCGAATACCCCGCTGTCTCTAGCCTCTCTAAGGAAGGAGGTCAACTGCTCGATGGGCAGCGTTTTCATCTCCTTGTGTTCCAGCTTCGGCAAGGCACAGCCCTCGGTGGGATCGGTGGCGATGATTTTCTGCTCCTTCGCCAGCTTCATGGCCGAGGCGATGATCTGGTGGATGTTCCGCACCGTCTTGGGGCTCAGGCCCTTTGCCTGGTGCTTGCTTTCAACTCTGTCGATCCTTCCACTGGCCAGCAGCTTCTTGTAGAACCTCTGTAACTCCAGAGAAGTGAGTTTTTCCAGGGGGATTTTGCCGATATTAGGCTTGATGTGGTTGTCGATGTACCCCCGGTAGGTTTGGTGAGACGATGGTCTCACTTTGATTTTTGCGTAGTTCTCAAACCACTCATCCATCCAGGCACCCACTGTGTACTTTCCCGCCTTGGTGATGTCCAGACTCTTAGTTTCCTCGATGGCTGCTTTCAGCTTCGTTTTGGCCTCCGCCTGGGTGCGGCCCAGGACATTTTTGTAGATGGGCTTGCCGGTCTCAGGGTCGTGTCCGGCGGTGTACCGCCCTTCCCATCTCCCGTCTTTTCTTTTTCTGATGTTGCCTTCGCCGTTGGCGCGTTTCTTTGCCATGGCATCCGCCTCCTTTTCAACGACACAACATACCACAAAAACAAAAAATAGCCAGGGGGAACGCCGATAGTTATCGGTTTGTTAAGAAAAAGCTGCTGTCGGCAGCTCTTTTCTTTGTATAGCGTATCAAATTTTGACCTGGGGACACCTCATCTTCGCCCTCTCTGTGGCCCGCTTTTCTTCTTCCTCCTCGAAGGAGTAAGGCTCGATTTCTCCTGCAATCCCCATGCCCAGCTGAAACCCAGCGATGAAGGATGCCAAAGAGGTCTCTTCCCGCAGTTCGTTCTCCAGATCTGTCAGTTGCAGCAGGGTCTCCTGGTCCTGCTGGACCAACTTCGCTTTGATTTCTCTGTAAGCCCGGTCCAGTTCTGCCCGGACTTTTTGAAGCTCCGGCTCCCGGCAGAACCGTGCGTGCAGGGCTTTCATGTAATCGTGCATCGTGCCGCCTCCTTGTCAACGGCAAAGCATATCACGACTTCCCAGCAATAGCCAGGGGGCGTGGCATCTGTTATCAGAAAAGTAACAAGTTGGCTGTCGAGGGCGCGGGCCTTATCTTTCTTTTTGGCCCTGCAAGTTCCGCGAGCTTATTCGTGCTTAAATCGTTCAAATAGCCCAGGAACGCCCCGGAGAGTCCTTGCGGCTCTAAGGAGACAGCCGAATTTGGCAGAAAAGAGCGTCATCGCCTTAATTTCACAGGCAGAAGAACGCCCTTTCAAAACCCCGCAACTGCCCGCACTGCGGGCAGTTGTGACTGGCCGGAGGCGCCATCGGCGACCCCGGCCTTTATCCTGCACGAAAATTGTCCCCCTGGTTCTCCGCGGCGCGGGTTCCATATCTTACGCTTCGCCGCAGGTAGCAAAGCTCACTTATTTCGCCGCGCCTCCTCTCCGTCCCACGACCGCCGCGCTGGGTCATGGGGCGGTTTTGCCGCACAGTCGCGACACGGAGTTGAGTGGGGCACGGATACCATCTCGCCTCTGTTTATAGCCTCCAGCGGTACACAGCCCCTTATACGGCCAAACAGGGCGAAAATTATTTAAGACTCGATACATAGAAAAATGAGCTCTTTCTTTGTATTGCATATCAAAAACTGACAAGCGGGCGATCATCGCCGAAGTCGCCTTTTAATGTTCTCTTGATGTTCGATTCCTGGGAGCAAAGTGAGTTAATCTATTTGTGACTGGAAAAGGATACACAGCGGTTCATAAGGGTACCGCTGTGCTTGTGATAACTCATTTCCAGACTGTTTCTTTGAATAAACTGTCAATGCAATTATTTAGAGTAAATAAACTTGGAATAGTTGCGAATCACCATGCAGGCGACCTGAACAAAGTCCGAGGCATAGCGCGGTAAGGGATAGTCATTTCGGTATACTAGGCTGAAAATGCTCTTCTGCATGTGATCCCGCAGGGGAAAAATAAAAAATTCTCCTTCGAGACGTTTTAACTCATCTCGGAACTGATAAAATGTGACTGGGGAGAGCAGACCGGAAAATGCTCCATTTTTGGAGAATTGATAGATCAGATCCTGTTGCTCTGACTCAAAGATCAACCTTAGCTTTCGGTTCCGGGTAAAGCATAGCTCCAGTTCGTCCCGCAGTTTATTCCCTTGGCGGACCGTGCCAAAGGGCAGGTCGGCAATGCGTTCAAACGCGGCCCCGTGTTGCTGGAACTCAGACAGAATGTCCCGCCAGGTATTAGGATAATACCGGATTAACAGCTTTTTGGAAAAACAACAGTGTATCACCTCGTGGGCTAGTTGGATCCGGTGCTGGTTGGAGGCGGTGGGAATGTTGATGCCCAGATACAAGTCCAGCTTCCCTGCCTGCAGCAGTTCGTCCAGATAGGCGCTGTTTCCACTGATCAGTTCAATGGAGATGTTTTCGTGGTTGGAATAATAATATTTCCAGATATCCGGGAAAAACACCTTACTGCGCAATCTGGAGATCCCAACCTTTAAAGTCCCACGGCAGTTGGTGGAAATGTCGGAAAAGGCGGCCAGCATCTTTTTGTCTGAGTCCAAAATTTGCTTTCCGTAAAAGACCATTTGTTCCCCTTCCAGGGTAAGATGGAGAGATGGCTTACGCGCAAACAACTGGACATGATATTCTTCTTCCAGTCGCTTGATATGGCTGCTGAGGGCCTGCTGGCTGATATAGAGCCGCTCCGCTGCTCGGGTAAAATTCATCTCCTCCGCAGTAATGAGAAAATACTCAATGCTTCTTATATTCAAAGTGCCACCCCCGCGCAGAATATTGTTGTGCTATTTTAACATGTTTGAAGGGCAACTACAAGATTTGTATTGTCGAAATATGAAAAAACTCCTGTTGGACATTTGCCACGCCCAGATGCTATGATGCAGGTGAAAGGCCAGCAGACAGAAAAGGAGGGCAAAAGCATGAGCGTGAGTTTAATGGACTGTACCCTGCGTGACGGTGCCAATGTGGTGGGCAAGGGGTTCTCTGCGGAGATTACCGATATGGTGTTGGATGGACTGACCGCTTGCCATGTACCAATCATCGAGTTCGGAAATGCGGGCGGCATCGGTGCCTATGAGGTGGCCGGGTTTACAAACGCGGAGACCGACCAGACCTATCTAAATGTTGCGCAAAAGTATTTGAATCGGGGCTCCCAGCTGGGTATGTTTCTCAATGCTAAGCGGTATCAGGAGAAAAATGTGAGTCTGGCCAAGGAGAGCGGGTTATCTTTTCTACGGGTGGGGGCGGACGCTGGTGATGGAGATATCGCCGTCCAGGCCATCCATGATATTAAAAAGGCAGGGTTAAAGGCTTTTTACTCTGCCATGAAGGCATATCTGCTCACCCCGGACCAGTTGGCCGAGGAGGGAAAGATGCTGGAGCAGGAGGGCCTGGACGAGATCACCATCATGGACTCCGCCGGTACTATGCTGCCTGACCAGGTGGCGGAGTACACCAGGAAGTTGGCGCAGGCGGTGTCCATCCCTGTTGCTTTTCACTGCCACAACAATCTAGGCCTGTCTGCCGCCAATGCAGTGGTAGCCTATGAGAACGGAGCCGCCATTCTGGACTGTGGCCTGATGGGAATGGCTCGCAGCGCGGGCAACCTGGCTACCGAGCTGTGTGTGGCCATTATGCACCGCTATGGCCAGATGCAGGACATTGACCTGTACGGGATGCTGGACTTTATTGACCAGCGTCTGCAGCCCGCCATGGACGCCCACAACTATCACAACCCTGTCACCCCTCTGGACCTGGTGCTGGGCCTGTCTGGCTGCCACTCCAGCTTACTGAAGAAGTTTAAAGCGGTTGCAGAAGAGCATCAAGTCAATCTCTACCAGCTGATTGTTGAGGTATCTGCCAGGGACCAAAAGAGCCCATCCGATGAGCTGATGGCCAAAACCGCCGCTGCGTTGCAGTAAGGGGGGAAGAAGATGCTAAATGTTGTATTAGCTGGTCCATATCCCGAAGGAACCTTTGAAAAACTTCGAGTCATGCTTCCGAAGGAGCAGTTTCTGGTAAAAGCAGTGGACACCCAGGAAGCTTATGATGCTATAACCGATGCAGAGATTATGATCCTGCGTATTTTCAACGCATCAAGGGAAGTAATGGAGCGAAACCCCCGGCTGAAAATGATCCTGCGCTGGGGAGCCGGGTACGACTCTGTAGATATTCAGGCTGCGGGAGAACGGGGCATCCTGGTTACAAATACTCCTGGCGCCAACGCCGTTGCAGTCTCAGAGCTGGCTGTCATGCTGATGTTGGCGGTGAGGCGCAGGCTGTTGTGTCATACAGAATGTCTCTCCCATGGCCAGTGGAGTAAAAATACCTTTTTAAACAGCTCTTACTGCCTGAATAATGAACTGGTCGGTGTTGTGGGCGGTGGCAACATCGGCCGCCAGGTGGCTGCCAGAGTCCGGGCATTTGGAGCACGGGTGCAGTATTATGATTCCTTCCGCCTCTCCCCCGAGATGGAGCAGAAGTATGGCATGACCTATGTACCCCTGGAGATGCTGATTGAGACCTCAGACATCGTCACGCTCCATGTGCCGCTTCTGGACTCTACCCGGCACATGCTTGGCGCGGAGGAAATCGCACGGATGAAGAAAGACGCTGTAATTATCAACACAGCCCGGGGCGGCTTGGTGGATGATGTAGCCCTTGTGCAGGCGGTGCGGACCGGCAAACTGGCCGGTGCGGGTGTAGATGTCGTAGAGCAGGAGCCGCTCCCGGTTGGCCATCCGCTGTTGACTGAGCCCAACATCATTGTGACGCCCCACATCGGTGGAGGAACGGCAGACATTGGGAATGTGATCCTGCCTATGCTGGTCCAGGACATTCAGAATTTTGTAGCCGGTAAGTTTCCGGCACACGTGGTAAATAAGGATTATTTGAGTAGTATTCTGTTACAAGCCTAAAATAAAAAAGAGAAGGAGAAATAGTTATGAAAAAGTTGTTTTCATTCTTGCTTGCCCTTTGCATGACCATATCTCTTGCCGCCTGCGGACAACAGGTGGGATCCGGCGGAACTTCATCCACGGCAGGAAGCGGCGCATCCGGCAGCACCCAGGGCGGATCTGACTGGCCCACCCGCCCGGTCAACATTACAGTAGCCGCCTCTGCCGGTGGGGCCACAGATATTCTGGTGCGTATGTATGCCGAGAAGTTCCAGGAGGTCACCGGTCAACCGCTGGTCGTGACCAACATTTCGGGTGCCAGCGCCTATGTGACGGCAAGTACGGCCTCTCCGGACGGCTATAACTTTGGTACCATGTCCACCGCGTTCCTGACCTACAAGCACCAGGGCATGGTGGACTTTACATGGGATGAGGGCTATGAGATGGCTGCCATGGTCGGAACCAGTGCTCTGATTGGCTTTGTGGTGCCCAGTGATTCACCCTATGAGACCATTAACGATTTGGTGGATGCCGCTAAGGCCAATCCCGGCACCATAACAGTAGGTAACGGCCAAGGCACCCCCTATTACTGGCAACTGGCTTTCCAGAAGGCGACGAACACCGATTTCTATACCGTCCACTTGGGAGACACCAATGAGTTGAATGTGGCCCTGCTGGGGGGCCAGGTGGATGTGGTTGTCAGCCGCTACACTGCGGTCAAGCCCTACCTGGAGTCCGGAGATTTCCGGATGCTCTGCATTGCTGCGGAGGAGCGTAGCGAGAGCGCGCCTGATATCCCTACCTGCCTGGAGTCCAGCCTCGACTTTACCTTCTCTCCCGAGTTTGTCGTCTTTGTTGCACCCAAGGAGACCCCTGTGGAGGCTCTGGAGGGAATGAACAAGGTCATGGCCGAAATCCATTCTGATGAAGAATTTATGGCCGAAATCATGGCGCTAGGCCAAGAAGTGACCCAGGAGTACAGCATTGAAGAGTTGAATAGCTTTATGGAGAACGCCCAGGCAGAGATTATGGACGTGATCGCTCTGGCGGAATCCTGAGGATTTGCTTCGGAGAAGAAGTCTGGAAAATCGACTCTGGAGAATACCGGAGGCCGCTGAAATCCCCTCCGGTATTTTCCTCTATATCTGGAAGGAGGAGACTATGAAATCTCTCAACCGAGCGATGGGGAAGACGATTCGCTTTCTCCATATCTACCAGAATATGGTAATTGGAGCGCTGGTGATTGTACTGTCAATTGTTATGCTGATTGCGTCCAACAGTATCAAGGTGATTGCCTCCAGTCTGACCGCCGTTGATAATGCCGCTTTCTTGCCACGGGTAATATTTGGAGTGCTGATTTGCCTGGGCATCCTGTTTCTTGTGATGGGCGGTAAGCAGACAGCCGCCAACCGCGCCACCGCTCCGGAGGGGGAAGCGCTGGAGAAAAAAGCGCACGAGACCCTTCGCTCTCTGGGAGCATTGCTGGCCCTGTTTGTCTATGTCTTTTTCCTGGACCGTCTGGGTTTTGTCATCTCGTCCATTCTTTATATGGTGTTTATGATGATGTACATGACCAAAAAGGATGCCCGCAGACCCATCCTATTTGTGATGGTCTCGGTGGTGATGACGGTAGTTGTCTATTTCTGCTTCCGGGAGTTTCTGTACATTTATCTGCCCAACGGCATTTTGGAAGGGGTGATTTGAGTATGGCAGAGTTGTTCTCAACGGCATTTGCCAATCTGATGACGGGAACCAATATTTTTCTTATGCTCGTTGGCGTCGTGGTTGGGATTATCTTCGGCTGTGTGCCGGGCTTATCTGCCGCTATGGCCATCGCCCTGTTCCTGCCGGTCACCTTCGGCCTGCCTCAGTACAGCGCCTTCGCCCTGCTGATGGCCCTGTATATCGGCGGCGTGTCTGGCAGCCTGATCTCGGCCATCCTCATCAACGTGCCCGGCTCCTCCCAGTCTATCGCAACCTGCTACGACGGCCACCCCATGGCCGTCAAGGGGGAAGCACACCGGGCCTTGGGTACCGGCATGCTATTTTCCTTTATCGGGACCATGTTCTCCCTAGTGATTCTGATCTTTGCCGCTCCTGTCATCGCCGACTACGCGGTAAAGCTGGGCAACTTTGAGTTCTTCTCTCTGGTGACCTTCGCTCTGGTCCTGATTATCTGTATCTGCGGAGGAAATATTGTAAAAGCAATCTTGGCCGGCCTGCTGGGTATGGCCACCACTTTTGTGGGTATCGCTCCGGTGGACAGCATCCCCCGTTTTACTTTCGGCACCGTCTCCCTCATGGACGGCTTTACTTTGTTGCCCATGGTCATCGGCATGTTTGCCGTGACTACCATCATGGGGCGGGCCGCCAAGCCCATCGGAACCGGAATAGAGGACAAGCTCCCCTATAAACGGGGCAGAGGCTTCGGCTTCAGCTTCAAGGAGTTTTTGGGCCAGACCAAAAACTGGGTCCTGTCTGCGGTCATCGGCGTGTTCATCGGTTTCCTGCCCGGCATGGGCGGTTCCCTGGCCAACCAGCTGGCTTATGCCACAGTGAAGAAGGCCTCAAAATATCCGGAGAAATTCGGCACCGGCATCATGGACGGCGTAGTGGCCTCTGAGACCTCCAACAACGCCTCCATCGGCGGTGCCATGATCCCACTGCTGGCTCTGGGCATTCCCGGCGACGGTCCCACCGCCATGTTGCTGGGTGCCTTCATGATCCAAGGCTTGAGTGCCGGACCGTTGCTGTTTACCACCAACGCTGACCTGTGTTACGTAATTTTTGTGGCCATGGGCATCTGCACCGCCCTGATGCTGCTGGTGGAGTACTTCGGCATCCCCCTGTTCCTACAGACCCTGAAGATCCCCCAGGGCATTCTGCTGCCTGTGATTGTGATGCTCTGCGTGGTGGGCGCCTATGCCTCCGGTAATAAGGTGTTCTGCGTTTGGACGGTATTCATCTTCGGCACCGTAGGCTATCTCTTCGGCAGAGCCAAGGTCCCGGGTGCTCCCTTTATCCTGGGCGCCGTCCTGGGCCCCATGATTGAATCCAATCTGCGCCGTGCCCTGCAGATTAGCCATGGCTCTTTCCTGCCCTTCCTGACCCGCCCGGTAAGCTGTATCTTTATTGTTGCTTCTGTCCTTATTATTGTCACTACAGTGATCCACCAGATGAAAGCCGCATCCAAGAGTACGGCGGAGGAGTAATCATGACGAAACGCGAAGAGAGACAGGCCACAATGGGTCAAATCATGCACCAGCGGTTCCATGAACCGTGGACGCTGGCGCAAAAGCCCTTCAAAGTAATTGAAAATGTGTATTTCGTGGGCAACACATGGGTTTCGGTCTACCTAATCGATACACCGGAGGGCCTGATCCTAATCGACTGTGCCTATGAGGAGAACCTATATCTGCTCATCGACTCAATCCGGGGCCTTGGCTTTGATCCCAAGGACATCCGCCACCTACTCATTTCCCACGGCCACTTTGACCACTGCGGCGCGGCACGCCAGCTGCAGGAAATGAGCAACTGTGAGATTTGGATCAATGAGAAGGACGCCTACTTCTTCACCGAGCGGCGGGATCTGATCGCCTTTGAGGATCGGGTCCCGGAGTTTCGTATCGATCATTACTATGATTCAGACCAGTCCATCTGCTTTGGCGGGATGACTATATGGCCAGTACCGTGCCCTGGGCATACTCCCGGCACTACCAGCTTTTTCTTTGAGGTGGAGCATGAGGGCCGCAAACTCACTGTGGCTATGCACGGCGGCCTGGGTACAAACACCCTGTCCAAGGAGGACCTGCTTACCAATGGCTGGCCGTTGAGCTTCCAGCAGGGATATTTGGATATGCTACGACAGATGAAGCGGCGGTCGGTAGATGTGCTCATTCCCTCCCATGCGGGGCATGCCAAAACATATCCCTTCTTTGACATCGCTGCCCAGGATGATGGGACGGGAAATGGATTTATTCGACCCAACGCGTGGCGGGAGATGCTGGAGATCAAGGAACAGGAGATGCTGGCACTGTTGGAGCGCGAAGCGGAGCGGAAATAAGAACAAGATGCGGGGGCTGTCCAGACGGACGGCCCCCGCAAGGGAGAAGGATAGATATGACAGATAATGAACTGGAAGAACTCTTTCCCCAATTTGCCTGCATCGCGGATGGGTCGCTGCGGCAAAAGGCGCAGCGGGCCATGAGATTGGCGGCGCAGCGGGGTGGCTGGGACTGGGAGTCAATTTTAAAATGTCCGGTTACCCTGAATTGGACGGAATGTCCGGTGACTTGGGTGGAGCATGTCCGGGACGTGACCGATGCGTGTATTCAGGCGTTTGCCCAACAGGAAAAATATTTCCGGCAAAACCATGTGCCGGTTAGCCGGGATTTGGTGGTGGCAGGGGCGCTGCTGCATGATATTGGGAAATTGACGGAATTTGCCCATGTGGATAATCAGGTCTGCCACAGCCGGAATTATCAACTGCTCCGGCATCCCCTCTCCGGTGCGGTTATCGCCCACGAGGCGGGCCTGCCTGACGAACTGGTGCATCTCATAGCGTTACACTCTTTTGAGGGGGAAAAGTCCTATCAAACCGTGGAGTCCAATTTTGTCCGAAAGCTGGATATGTTCGTGTTTGAAAACTCGGTCTGGGGGCTGCAAAAAGCTAAATCCTGATTGCAATATAATACCGGCAGAGAGAATCATTAAATGGCCCTGTTTTATCCCCGGCATGAAAAAATGTCCGGGGATGCCTTTTTATGCTCAGAATTGAGCGGGACAGGGACGGAAAAATTGGATTTTTGTTTGTTGAGGAGGATGGTCCGTGGAAAAGGTAAGGCGATACATAGTATTTCTTTTGGGTCTGTTTATAAATTCCATGGGGGTGGGGCTCATTACCAAGGCAAATCTGGGCACATCCCCCATTTCGGCAATCCCGTATGTGTTGAGCCTAAGGTTTTCTCTGTCCTTAGGGGAATTTACAATTCTGTTTAGCCTGCTGCTCGTTGCGGCCCAGCTGTTGATTTTAAGAAATCAGTTCAAACCAGAACATTGGCTTCAGGTACCGGTATCCATTGCCTTTGGCTATTTTATTGATTTTGGACTGTGGGTGATGAAGGTTGTCCGACCTCAAACTTATGGGGGGCAGGTCACATTCTTGCTGATTGGGTGTCTGGTGTTGAGTGTGGGTGTCTTTTTGGAAGTGATTGCTGATGTAGTCATGCTGCCAGGAGAATCGTTTGTGCGTGCAGTAGTTTATCGAAGAAAAATGGAGTTCGGGGTAGCAAAGGTTGTGTTTGACGTGTCCATGACCGTAATTGCAGCCGGCCTATCGGTTTGCTTGCAGGGCAAACTTAGCGGTGTGCGGGAGGGAACCATCATTGCAGCTGTTCTGGTCGGTTTTCTTGCCCGGCAGATAGGACGAAAATTGGAGTGGCTGTCCGCTGTTCTGTTTCATTCAGACAAGCAAAGGACGGATTATATCAGAGAGTCCTGAATGCGGAAATTTTGAGGCAAGATGACCCACACAGGGAAAGGACTATACGGAAACAACAGAGTAAAGAGTGCCGCCGACCTCATCCTTTTGGAGCGAAAATGGACGCAAAGCGTTAAAAATCAAGGGTCGGAAGGCTCTGGTAAGGATGAGGTCTCCGGTTCAAATCCGGATAGCAGCTCCACAAAAACCGCTCTTTTCGTTTGAAAAGGGCGGTTTTGTTTTGCTTTTCGTAACTTTTTGGCTTGCTTGAAATTTGTAATCAGGCCTTTGACCACAGAACAAGCCACAGACAGAAAAAATCAGGGCTCCGGCGGTACAGTTCCGCCGGAGTCCTGTGCGTTTCATATCGCCTTTGTCTGAGATTTTATGGAGGCGATCTCCTGCTTCATTTCCCAGATGAGGGCGGACAGCTTTTCTTCACATTCCCCCTCGGTAGGGGCGTAGATATTCCGGGCCATGCGTTTCCCGTTGATGGTGGGGGAGTAGCGGCCTTCCCAGAGGTGGTCGTTGATCTGGCTGACACAGCCGGTTCCGGGCTTGCGGCGCTGGCCCTTGTATGGCTGGAAGGTGGAGGGCGACGGGTTTCTTGGCGCCGTGTCAACCTCTTGGGCGGCCCCACTTTTGGCGATCCCACGGTCGATCTTGGCTGCGGCAGTCCTCTGCATCTCGCCCGTCACATGGGTGTAGATATTCAGGGTAGTGCTGCTGGACACATGGCCGATGATGGTCGAAAGAGTCTTGACATCCATACCGTGCTCCAGGGACGCTGTGGCGAAAGTATGGCGTAAATCATGGAAGCGGAGCCTTTTACAGTCTGCCCGTTCCAATACTGTCTGGAGCCGCTTCCGAACGGCGGATGGGTCCATAGGGGAGTCCTCCTTGACCGAGGAGGGGAACATCCATCTGGAGTAGACAGTCTTTCGATATTCTTTCATCACATGAAGCACCGGAGCTGGAAGGAGTACAGTCCTCCGGCCTGCCGTGGTTTTGGGAGGGGATACCACCAGTTTCCCACGCACCCGGTGAACCTGTCGTTCCACTTGGAGCGCTCCCGTTTTGAGATTCAGGTCATTCCACTGGAGGGCGCAGATCTCGCCCCGGCGCAGGCCAGTGGATAACTCTAAGAGCAGAAGTTCATAGCAGCCATCCTCTCTGGCCTGGATCAGTAAGCGCTGAATTTCCTCCGGCATCAGGACCTTCATTTCTCTGGGTTTGGCAGAGGGAAGCTTACATCCGTCTGAAGGATTTCGGAAAATCAGGTTTTCTTCCACGGCCTTATCCAGGGCGGCGTGGAGGGTGGTGTGGATGCCCCGGACAGTCTGATCTGAAAGTCCTTCGCCGTAGAGATCGGCCCGAATCAGCCGGCCGCTCTTTTTAAGGGATACATAGAATTCCTGGATGTCAGCGGTGGTCAACTTGTCCAGCTGGATTTGTCCCAGAGTAGGGGTGATGTGTTGGTAAATTCGCCGCTCATAGGACATCTGAGTATTGGGGCGGAGATTCGGTTTCTTGTACCCTTGATACCAGAGGTCCAGCCAGTCCACCAGCAGGATTCCGGGCTTAGGCTGGTCCGGCGCAGGCTCTTTCAGTGTATCCCGGAGCTGCGCGAGCTTTGCCGTACACTCCAGCTTGGTTTTGGCGAGAACATTTTTGGTGATTGGCAGGCCTTTGTCATCGTAGCCCACCACATACCGCCCTTCCCAGCGGCCATCTTTTCTCAGGTGGAGGCTGCCGTCGCCGCGGTTTCTGCGCTTTGCCATGGAGCCATCTCCTCTCCCAGGTAGTCAGTTAGGAAACCGCCAACAATTTCAGCGGCTTTCCGGTGCATATCTGTGGTGGTGTGGGTATAGGTGTCTACCGTGAAGCTGGCTTTGGTGTGGCCCAGGATGCCGGACAGGGTCTTGGCATCCACTCCGTTGGCCAGCGCGTGGGTGGCAAAAGTGTGTCTGAGATCATGGAAACGGAGGTCAGGCAGACTGTTTTCCGTCAGGATCGCTTTCAACTGTCGGTATGCGATGCTGGGGTTCATAGGCGCTTCTGGTTTGAGCGGGTTAGGGAAAATCCAGACGGAGTAGGAATTCTTTTTGCGGCACCGCAGCAATTCCGCAGTGCTGTCCGGCAGGACGATGGTTCGGGTTCCGGCGTAGGTCTTGGTGTCGCCCGTCACCAGACGCCCACCCTTTTCCTTGTGGCCGATGACGATGCGGCCTTCCCAGCGTCCATCCTCCCGTTTGCGGACCATGCCGTCGCCGGACGGTCTTCGCTTTGCCATTGTAGTTTTTCACCTCCGAGGTTTTTATCTTTGATTTGCATTGCAGGACTTGCATGGCCTACCGGATGGGTGGGAACCTGTGGGGCTCTGCCACCCACTGGAACAGCACTGCACCGCAGCGGCGGCAGATCAGGCAGCGCATCCGGTTGCCCAGGATGCCGTGCTTTTTGAAGGTGACGATCCCCTCGCCGTGCTGCCAGCCCAGCCCAAGGTTGTAACTGCCGCAGTAGTGACAGCGTTGGATGGGCATTTGGTTTGTAGTCATCCTTGCTCCTCCCTTCGGCCATCTCTGCGGAGCAGTTCCATCAGACTGCCATCGTCCTCGTCCAGCGCCTCCAGGATCAGACGCGTTCCCAGACGGAAGCCCAGGATGAAATTCTCCAGAGCCAGCGTGCTGCCGATCTCGTTCTCCGCGTTGATGAGCCGCAGCAGCAGACTGTGGGCTTCGCCCTCCAGCAGTTTGGTCAGCTGTTCTTCGTACTTGTGAGACTGATCCATTGCGTTCCTTAGGGATGTGCTGGAACAGATCTGGCGGTCGTATGGCGTGATGTTCCCGTAGTATAGGTCTTCCAGCGTCTCTTGTATGGTGTGCCACCTCCTTGTCAGCAACACACAATACCACAGAAACAGAAAATAGCCACGGCAGATGCGCAGAGTTATCAAAGATTTATCATCTGGCGATCCTGAAGGATTCCGAAGACGTTCATATTGTTTATTGCCCCGTGATTTTTGAGGGAGGCGACTCGCATTCCGCCCATAACCATGCCGCCCTGGTTCTGCCCCTCTTCATGGTTATCCGGCCTGTGTCCCATAGCGATCTTATTCTCTTTGATCCTCTGCCGGAGCTTACTGTCCACCTGCGGCCCTGTTCCGGACTGAGGTAGGGATCGTTCCTGAAAGATCCTGCTCATGTGGTGGAACAGATGGGTGACAGCCAGGAACACATGGGGCGGTCTGCCGCTGTCCTGGCGTTGGAGAAGGGCTTTCGCATAGACGTTGCCCTGTGCGGCAGATTGACTTAGCCAATACATCCCCAGTTTCTTATCGTACTCCACGCCCTGGCCCATGAGATACAGCTTGCCCAGCATATTGGTTTCCGCTTTCGGCGGCCCGCCTCAGCCAACGAATACCATCCTCCACATCATGCGCCTCGGGATCATCAGAGAGCAGAAGCTTACCCAGAGCGTACTGCGCATAGGTGTGTCCCTGCTCCGCCGACTTTTGAAACCAGTATCGGGCATTCACCCAGCCCGGTGTCAGCAGCGGACCGTCCCGCCACAGCTTTCCCATGAGGTACTGCGCGTGCTTGTCACCGTTTTTGACCAGCTGGTTCATTTCATCGACAGCGTCGCCGCGCTCCTCTAGGGTCATGCTCTCATCCCGAATCGCATCCCGCAGGGCCTCGTAGTCATAGGAAGCGTTTTGAAATTCCTTCGGCTCAGCCGTCTGTTCTACCCCCTTGTCCTCGAAGAACAAATTGCTCTGCCGGATGTTCTCCGCCTCCTTGATGACGGCGTTTTTGATCTGCCTGAATACTTTCTCTTGTAACAACCTTTTTCGTTCTCTGGGCTTATCGTGATAGTATCCATCCACTTTGCCCTGGAGGACCATCCACTGGTCGTAGCAGTCCCGCACACTGGGGAGCCGTTCCATCTCATCCACGATCCGATCCACCAGTTTCTTCTGTGACTTTGGGAGATATCCATAGGACTTCTTGCCCCTGACCGCTCAGCTGCATCGCCAGTTCCAGCATGAGCTGTTCCGCATCCGGGTGGTCACAGATACCCGCTTTCATCACCTGCACCAACTCCAGCATAGCTTTCCGGGCCTCGTGTACCAGTTCGTCGCGGGATACAGACTTCTGTTCGTAGAGGCGCAGCAGTTCCTGCTTAAAAATATCATTGGCGAGCTCGGACTTGATCTGCCGGACTCCCTCTTTGGACAAGTACGCCTGTCCCGGCTTTGCCGACCACGCCATCATGTGGACATGGGAATGGTCACCCTCATCGTGGAAGGCGGCGTACCACCGGAAATCGTTGGGCGGGATGTTGATCGCCGCGGCGATGTCGTTGCGGTGAGCCCGGAGGAGATCCCGCCACGCCTTGGCGCTGTCGTAGCCCAGCCGCTCCGCACGGGGCCGGGTGGCGATGTAGCGCAGGTAGCCGCTGAGGGTGGCGTTCCCGCCGCACTTGTAGTAGGAACTCTTGACGATCAGTCCTGCCACTCATCCCCTCCTCCCAGGCTTTCCGCACCCGTTGGTCCAGGGAGATGCGGCCATTGGTTTTCTTCACGTTGCTGATACTCTCCGCTCGACGTCGCCGGAGGTCATCCTCGCTGAATTGATAGGCGTCCGCCAGGATGCCAGCTACCATGTCCTGCTCCACTGCCTGCTTGTACAGCAGAGAGGACATCCGATTCTCCAACTGTCCCAGTCGGCCGTCCACATAGGATTTGATGGAGGCCGGGAGAAAGAGTCCGGCGTTGTTGGCGCTGAGGTAGTCCAGATAGAAGTCGACGGCTCGTTCGATGAAGGCGGTGAGACTGCGGCTCCCATCCTCCCGGTAGCGGCGTTCCAGCACCGCTTTTTTCTCCGGCGTCAGGTACAGGGCAAATTTCTCTTTCTTGCTTAAAATAGGCTTCTTTCCGGGGCATGACCCCTGATTTTTCATTGTGGGAGTAAGTTTTTGGGGATAACGACCGCAGAAGTGATAGCACTTCTCTGTTTTTGATCCTATTTCAGGACACCGTAAAAGCCCTCGTAACTGCCCGCACTGCAGGCAGAAGTGGCTCCCGCAGGGGTGGCCTGCGACCCCTGCCTTTATGCTGCTCCACCCCCTGTGTGTTCTTTCACCCACTGGATGAATCGTTCCTTTGGTACCACCATTCTATTGCCGATGCGCAACACCGAGAAGTCCGGTTCGTGCATCTCGTCGGCACAAGCTCCATATCCTTCGTTTCCCCCGAGGGCAAAAACTTATCCATTCCGCTGTGCCTCCTCTTCCCACCGAACCCGCTCCGCTGGGCTTCGACGGGAGCCCTTCTTGGTGCTGAGAAACAGCGGCAGTTCGTCGTAGCTTTTGTAACTGGATTCTTTCACCGTTACAATCTCCTGTCAAAATTTTTCCGTACTGTGTGTCCCTTGAAACTCAAATTTTGTAAGACATCCGACTAAATTTTGGGGCCTGACGAAAACGGAATACCCCGATTTTGATTTGTCTGCTGAACGCAGCCTCTGCAATTCCACACGAATACCCCTCTACTTCTCTTGCCGATAACATTTGCAGATGACATAGTTTTGATATAATTTTCGGATGCCGTCTGATGTTCCTTTCCACTATGTATTGGGGAGATCATATCCCTTTGACACACTCTTGACAGAAAAAACGGAGCGCCTGCTTTGGGAGGAACTTCGTAAGGAAGTTCCTCCCAAAACTTTTGTAAAGTCAGCCGAGTGTAATCGAATTGCAGGAAATTTCAACATATCGGAGGACTATATCATGGATAAGACGATTTTTGAGCAGATGGGTGGAACCTATCATCAGGAAGGAGATTACTTTCTGCCCGACTTGCCCCCACCTGAAAGCATTCCTGTTGGGGTATGGGGACAGCGACGGAGACAATATCTGAAAACACAACGCAGAGTCATCTATACTGGCCTGCTACTAAGCGGCAAGTTGGACGGCCATTTAGCCGAAATTGATGCTCAGGCGGAAGCCATGTTATTTCAGTTGGTAAATCAACTGGCAGAGCAGGAGGGCATTACGGAACAACTCAAAGCTGAAAATCAGATGGAATGGGTTCAGCGCATGAACAATATTCGAAACCGAGTAGAGGAAATTATCTATAATGATCTGATTTATATTTGACAGCAACTAAGCCGGTGAGAATCAATTCATTCTCACCGGCTTGGTAATTGGATACTTTGGAAAAAATCATATCTGCTGATTGACTGATGTCAAACTTTACTTAATAATTTCAAGCATCCGTTTTACAGCTTTGAAATCATGGATGTATGCATCATACTTGCTACGTTCGGAATGATGGATAAGTATTCCATTTTCTCCATATGTTAATTCAGAATATCCGATTAGTAACAAAGGGATGTCTAATGCTCCATTGTAAAAAGGATAATGCTCACTGAGCGCTTGGCATACTCCTATCTGGTAAGTCCAGTGTTCTCTAATATACGTTATTAATGAGACAGGTACACCACGTTCAACCTTTAGCTGATACTCACTATAATTTTGCCCCACCCTCTTGACTTCATCGTAGTGAAGTGGCGCGGCTTTTATTGCATCCACATTTTCTGATACAACTGCCATCAAAAGTTCAAAGCAAAGAAATGAGTAGTCTTTCTTTTTGTCCTCATTAAAAAGAAGCCGATGAATTGTATGCACCTTTTTCACTAAATGCTCTTGTCGCCGAATCTCCATCCCAGAAAATAGCGCCGTAATATAGTTATTGAGTTCAGTCCAAGGCTCTAACACATTCTCATCAAAAAGTGCGACATAGTCACTGTACTTTTTCAAAAAACTGTCGTTTACGGTTCCTGAATCTATCTCAAACTCAAAATCAATGAATTTTCTCAAATAAGCATCACAATCTGTGTCCTCACCAAATATCATCGTAATAGTATGCTCGATTTGTGTTTTATCAAGGGCCATAATTAGAACAGTATTCTTTAAGTCAAAAAACAGATGGTGCAATCGTTCCAAAATTTTTATGGCATAATCAGGGAGACATCGGTCTAATTCATCTACAACAATCACCAATGTCTGATCTTCTGCCAATTTTGATAATTCTTCTCGTGCTTTCTTTACAACTTTATGGAAAGCATAATATTTGTCATACTCATGCTGCTCTTCAGTTTCCTGGGATGCTGCTTCCCGTGCTTTCTCTACCAAATCAGAAAGATCATTAGCGTTAACACCGATCTTGTTCTCAATAAAAGAATATGCTATCTTCTTCAATATTTCCTTGGCGACGCTAAAGCCCAATTGAGCCTTTTCCATAACCTCGCCTGAAAAAATATGAGTATACTCGTCTATATTATCAAGCATGGCAGATACGATGGCAATCAGCGGTTCATCATAATAATCATATTCCCAGCAATTATAGTGAAACACCGCAAATTTTTCGCCAGCCTGGTAGTCTCGCAGTTGACGCTCCATCATGTTCAAGACAAAAGTTTTTCCGGCTCCCCACTTCCCATTTAGCGCAAAAGTACAGGAACTCTTTGAGTTTGATAAAGTAATCAACAATTCCATTAGTTGTGTAACTACTTTTTCTCTATCCAAAATGTCTATTGGGGTATCATTATCTTCGGGCAAAGCTGGTAACAAATCAGGAAAGGTGTCAGTTTTTCGTTCTATTATGGTATCCATCATCCACCACCTCTCAATATCTTTTTTTATACATTTCATCTTGAGTAGGAACGCCTAAACGTAAAGGCTCAAATCCTTGAAAATCAGCCATTTCTTTGTCTTTATATTGCTCTTTTAGTAAATCGCCCAATTTATCAATTTCTGTTTCCACCCACTGTATTGCTACTGTTATTAAACGATGGAAGGAACCTAACCCCTTCAGTTCTTCTGGACTTTTAAATCTCTCTGCAATAGCGACCGTCCCCAATGTATCTACAAAAGGATGTTCCTTATTTGATTGGAGTATCACACCCGCAAGTGCTTGGGATAGTCTGCTTTCATCATGTACAATGAACTTGTCTCTCAAATCTTTATAGAAGTCAAAAACTTTCTTTGCTTCTGGCGGAAAATTTGCCAAAATTTTATTGCGCTTAAGAGAATTATCTCGAAATTCACTTTTTCCAAAGCATTTGTAAAAGACAACTATGGAATTTTGCGCTAACGCCCTGTTTACTACATCGGAATTGTTTGAATTCATCGACTCTAAAGATTGCTTTGCTTCATTTAAGTCCCACCAATGTAACCACATATCTTTTAAGCGCTTGACATATTGACTGTCTGGCAGTCCCAAAATCATGTCTGCATCGGGATAATTCAGGACGTGTATTGTATTATCTCGAACTTCAAATTGCAAAGTGTTGATAAGATCGTCCTCCCCTTCGTAAAAGTTAAAACTACTTTTCTGTCAACTTCTGATATATCCTCATCAGTTCCGCCACGCACTTGCTCTCGGTCATGTCCTTAACAGAGAACCCATACGCTGCCATGACAGCCCGGTCGTTGTCCTGGTGGGCGCGGCGCAGCTCCGGGGGCATAGCGACTTCATCGTAGAGGTCGGCAAGGGAGCAATCCGGGTAGAGGGCACGGGCGTCCAGGATGGCCTGGGCGGTCTGCTCGATCTTGGCTTTCTGGGCATCAGTGGGGGTAGGCCAGGGGAAGTTGTTATAGACCGCAGGCGTATAGCGGTAATCACTTTTCATTCTACTACATACTACTCGCATCCAAGCCATATGGACATTGGAGGTCATAACTCCAAACATATAAATTGAAGCATTAGGCAACACATATACGGTGTTTGCCGCAATAATCTCTGGCTCAATATACCCGATTGGTACATAACGCCGCCGTTCAGAAGATACTTCTGGAATGACTAAATAGGTGGTGTCTGGTTGGCGAATTTCTGCAAACAGCATTGGAGTATCAGCGGCAGCTCTAAACGCTGGGGTTGGACTTTTAGCTCTTGATTGAGCGCACGCTTCAAGTCGTTGCATAATTTCTGGAATGCTACGGTACTCACTTGGAGATACACCCCTTATCCATAAACAAAATCTGATTTTGTTGTTGATGAAATCCGCAGATCCCATAAACCTTTTAAGTAGATGTTTTTTTGTGGGATATTTGTGCAAAAAATGTTGGTACTCTTCTTCGCTGTAAATTAAGTTTCCGCCATCTACGGGTTTGCTTCCCTGTGTCATTTTCGGCATGGTAGCATCATTAGGTGTGCCTCGAGCCTTAATAAAAACATCGTTACCTTCAACAAGATAGCCATTTATATGAGAAACTCTTTTTCTGCGATTATTCTCAAATAAAAACTTGGCCTGACCTGGATAGCATGAAAATCCCACAATGACACAATGTACAGCGGCTTTTTCTGCGGCTTCACTGGTCCAAACAAAGCTTCTGTGGGCAAAGACAATTTCAATATTACATTTTTCAAACAAATCACGCCATAAAATAGCCACCTGCTCCCCCTGAGATATAGAATTTGTTGAAACAAAAGCGGCGTTTATTTGTGTTCCTTGCATATAAGTCGCCGCAAGTTTATACCATGCAGCAACATAATCCAACTTTCCCGCCTTTGAATTATTCGCAAACACCGCTTTAATCTCTTCCGCTTGCTCTTTATTTCTAAATGTTTGTCCCACAAACGGCGGATTACCCATGATATAGTTCAACTGATCCTTGGGCACCACGCTCTCCCAATCCAGCCGCAGGGCGTTGCCCTCCACGATGTTGGCATAGGATTTCAGCGGCAGGAAATCCAGCGGCATGTGAACAACGTCCTCTGTCTCCTTCATCATCTGGCTCTCCGCGATCCACAGCGCTGTCTTGGCCACGGTCACAGCAAAGTCGTTGATCTCGATGCCGTAGAACTGGCCAATGGAGACTTGGATGATACCCTCCATATCCATGCTGATTTGGTCTGTTGAGCAACGCAAGACCTCGTTTTCCAGCTTCCGCAGGGACAGGTAAGTCTCTGTCAGAAAGTTGCCAGAGCCGCAGGCCGGGTCGAGGAACGTCAAGCCCGCCAGCTTGCTTTGAAATGCGCTCAACTTAGCCTTGCGGGTCTTATCTACGGCGATCTCCTTGATTTCTTCCAGCTCCGAGCGCAGGTCGTCCAGAAACAGTGGATCAATGACCTTGTGGATGTTCTCGATGCTGGTGTAGTGCATCCCGCCGGAGCGCCGGGTGTTCGGGTTCAAGGTGCTCTCAAACACCGCTCCGAAAATGGTGGGGCTGATGGCTGACCAGTTGAAGTCCTCGCTAGCCTTTTCCAGCAAGATCTCTTTCAGCTCCTCGGTGAAAGGCGGGATCTCAATATTCTCGTCGCTGAACAAGCCGCCGTTGACATAGGGGAACGCCGCCAGCGCCGGGTCATCGTCCGCGAGGTACTTGTCCCGCTGCTCCGGCTTCTGGTCCAAAATGCGGAACAGTTCCACCAACGCCTTGCGGATACCACTGGCGGGAATGTCCCGGAGATAGTCGTGGAACATACTTTTGCTGCCAAAGATACCGGCGTCCTCCGCATACAGGCAGAATACCAGACGGACACACAGGGCGTTTAGGCTTTTCAGGGTGTCCTCCGTCTCCGGGTCTTTGTACTGTTTCAACAAGGCATCATAGAGGACACCTACGATCTCACCCGCCTGTAAAGAGACCTCCATCTCTTTTTTGATGTTGGTGTCCCCTGTGTCCACCAAAAACTGCAAGCGATAGTATTCCTTCTCCAGATCGCACAGCTTGATGATCTCCGGGTCGCCGGTGGGCCGCTCCATGTCGTACACATGGAACTCGGCAAAGTTACAGGTGACGATCCATCGGGGACGCTGGGAGTAGGGCAGTTCGGCGGCGTAGCGCTTGGCCTGCTGGAACGGGGACAGCAGGGAGCCGTCAGACTGCTTGATGGGCTTGTTTAACTCTTTACCCAGGCTCTTTTGTTCGATCAGAACATGTGTGGAGGGGATAAAGCCGTCGATGAAGCTAGTGTGATCCAGCATGATCTGATCCTCAAAGGTGATGAACTTGTCTGGCTCCTCCACTCCATAAACCTTTTGCAGCAGAGATAGCCAAAAGGTCTGGCTGTGACCTTTCTCGTAGCCTTTTCCCTGCCAATCGGCGGCAAACTGTTTCGCAGCAGCGCGGCGCTGTGTATCTGTCATGGCGGTATCCCCCCATTTGATTTTTCTACAGGATACCATACAAACCCGCATTTTTCCAGAGAGATATATAAACTGTGGATCATAATTGAAAACGTTTTCTGGGGCAGGGCCTTGTAATGCTCTCTTGGTCGAAACCCAAAGAGCGGGCTTATGCTGACTTGGTATGGGAAAAGTCGGTTGCATACGCAAACCAAACGGAGTCCCGCAGGACATAGTCTGTCCTGCGGGCACGGTGCGTATGTGACTGGCTTCTTTTTGTTCTGAACGGTTCAAGAAAAAAGTTCGGTTTTGAGCTTTGAAAGTTGTGGTAGGAAGTTGGAGGGAAACTATCCCCCTGTCCACAGGGATAGCGAGCATCGGATTTCGCCCCCCACGGGGCAAAATCCATCCCCAGGGGAGGCCCCCTGAATACCCCCTTACAGCGGAAACCTGTTATAGAATGGAGGGATCAGTTTGCGTACCAACGATGAAAAAGTACGGCTGAAGATCAGGCTGGATGACGCGGAGAAAGCCAAACTGGAACATGAAGCCGCTCTGTGCGGCCTGACCAAATCCGAGTACCTCCGGCAACTCTGCCTGGGCAGGCAGCCCCGCCCCAAACAGCCGCCGGAGTTCTGGGAGCTGCTGGACGCCCTGTATGAAGTCCACGCCCAACTGGAGCGGATAGCGGCCCGCTGCCCGGAAGCCGCCGGGGAATGTTCCCGGCTTGAGCGGCTCGTCCTGTTCTTGCAGGAGGTGGCGTGATGGCAACCACCAGCCTGTGGCACATCAAAGGGCGGCTCAGTGACCTGATTGCCTATGTTGAGAATCCGGAGAAAACCGTACCCAGTGGCACCGAGGACTTTTTTAATGTGTTTTCATACATCCAGAACCAGAAGAAAACCGCAGACGGCTCTTTTGTTACCGCCATCAACTGCCTGAAGCAGACGGCGCTTCGGCAGATGATCCTGACCAAACAACGGTACGGCAAGGAGGACAAGTACATCGCGTGGCACGGCTACCAGAGCTTCAAACCCGGCGAAGTCACCCCGGAGCGGTGCCATGAGATCGGCGTGAAACTGGCGAAAGAGATGTGGGGCGGGCAGTTCCAGGTCATCGTCACCACCCATCTGGACAAAGGCCACCTGCACAACCACTTCTGCTTCAATTCCGTTTCCTTTCGGGATGGGCGAAAGTACAACTATTCCAAGGCCGAGCAGCGGCGTTTGCGGGACATCTCAGACCGCCTTTGCCGGGAGTATGGCCTGTCCGTGATCGAGCATGGCCGCAAGGCCCCCAGCCGCCCCGTCTGGCTGGACGAACGGAATGGTAAACCCACCCGGTACAACCTGATGCGGGAGGCGATGGAGGCCGCCCTCAAGGTCAGCGTGGACGGGAACGACCTGCGGAAAGCCCTCCGGGAGCAGGGCTATGAACTGGACGCCGATCCCGCCCACAAATACGCCACCCTGCGGCGGATCGGGAGCAAACAGGCGGTGCGGCTGTACCGGCTGGGGGAGGCATACGACCTCCCGGCCATCCGGGAGCGGATCGAGGAAAATCGCCAGCGGTACGCCCGCGATTACAGTTATCATCGGTACAGGCCCGTCCCCGTCCAGCGGATCAGGCCCAGACGCCTGCGGCTGGACGGCTCTCTCAGCGGTGTGCGGCAGATCGGCGGCTTCCGTGGGCTGTACTTCCACTACTGCTATTGCCTGGGCCTCCTGCACAAAAACAGCCCCCGCAGATCACTCTCCCCGGAACTGCGGGAGGAGTGCCGCCGCCTGGACGCCATCAGCAGGCAGGCGCAGCTGATCTGCCGGGAGAAGCTGGACACGGCGGAGGAAGTTAGATCGTTCATCAGCGGGAAACAGAGCGAAATGAAGAAATTGGGCGCTGCCCGCCAGCATTGCTATAACCGTCTGCGCCGCTGTGACGATGAGGAGGAAATCGCAAAAATCAAGGGCCAGCGTGACCGGCTGACGGCGGCGATGGCCGCTTGCAGGAAGGACATTCAGACCGCTGAAGCGGTACTCTCCCGGAGCGCCTGTATGAAAGAGAACCTGAAGGCGGAGCGGGCGATGCAGGCCCAGCGCATGGTCCGCGTACAGGATAAACACAGGGAAAGGGGCTGTGCCAGATGAACAGCGTCGTCATGGAGTTGACCGGGCGGGAAAAGGAGATATTGGACGAGGCGGCAGCCAAGGTGGAGGAGGAAATGGCTTGTCTTTCCGCGTTGAGCCGAGAACAGCGCCTTGCCCGGTTCCGGGAGCGTCAATATCCCCACCCCATCAGTTTTGAGCGGGAGATCGGCGGCACCGTCTACACCGTCAACGCCCATTTCAGCGATCAGGCCACCGAAACCACAGAAGGAAAAGTAAAACACATTCTCAGCAAAAATATCACACTGTAAAGTGTTGAAGTCCTGCGCCGGGTATGGTATGATAAGGCTACCCTGCAATCCCTATCACATCCGGCTGCGGAAAGGAGTTCATTTTGAAGAAACAGCAGCCAGAGCAGAGAATATCAGCGTTATACGCCAGATTGTCCCGTGACGATGAGAAGGAGGGTATCTCCGGTAGCATCCAAAATCAGCGGGCCATCCTGGAAAAGTTCGCCCAGGACAACCACCTGCCCAACCCGAAATTCTTTTTCGATGACGGCTATTCCGGGGTGACCTTCACCCGTCCGGCCTTCATGGAAATCATGGAACTGGCCGAGCAGGGGCTTGTGGCAAACCTGGTGGTGAAGGACCACTCCCGGCTGGGGCGCAACCGACTGGTGGTGGGCCAGCTTTTAGAAGAAGATTTCGTCCGGCTGAATGTGCGGTATATCGCCATCATGGACAACATCGACACCGCCAGGGGCGTGAGTGACATCGTGCCCATGCAGGATTTATTCAACGAGTGGCACGCGAAAAACACCAGCGACAAGGTACGGCGCGTCATGCAGAGCCGGGGCAGCGCCGGAATACCCCTGACCACCAACCCGCCCTTTGGGTACAGGAAGGCCCCGGAGGACAGGAACAGGTGGCTGGTGGATGAACCGGCAGCGGAGGTGGTGCGGCGTATCTTTCGCATGAGCGTGTCCGGCCTGGGGCCGACCCAGATCGCTAAAAAACTGCGCTCCGAGGGCGTGATGACCCCCAGCGAGTATTTGCACAGCACCGGCGTGAAATGTCCAACAAAGCCCCCGGCGTTCCCGCACAACTGGTGTTCCTCCACTGTGGCCGCTATTCTGGACAGGCAGGAGTACACCGGCGACACGGTGAATTTCCGCTCGTTCAGCCGATCCTTCAAGCAGAAGAAGCGGTTGAAGCGGCCCCAGGAGGAATGGAAGATGTTTCCCAATACGCACCCCTCCATCATCGACCGGGAGCCCTTCGCCCTCGTCCAGAATCTCCGCCAGCCCCGCCGCAGGCCCACAAAAACCGGCATTGTCAGTATGTTTTCCGGGCTGCTCTATTGTGCCGACTGCGGCAGCAAGCTGGGGTACAGCGCCACCAACAACTACAAGCGGGAGCAGGCATTTTTCTTTTGTTCCGCCTACCGCAGCAATACCCGTGTTTGTTCCGCCCATTTCATCCGGGAGAATGTAGTCGAGGAACTGGTGCTGGAGGGCCTGCAACGGCTGCTGTGGTACATCCAGGTCTATGAAAGGCGGTTTGCCCAGGAGCAGATGGAGCGGTTTGGCCTGCAAGAGCGGCGGGAACTGGCCGCCAGACAGCGGGAGTTGGCGCAGGCCAGGCAGCGGGTGGCGGAGATAGACGGGCTGATCCAGAAAAGTTACGAGGACATGACCAAGGGCTTGCTCAGTGAGGAACGGTTTGCCACGCTGACGGTATCGCTGGAAAGCGAACAGAAGCGGTTGAAAGAGGCCATCCCGGAGATGGAGACCCGTGTGGAAACCGCCACGGACAAGGCCAATGACCTTCAACATTTTATTGAGCGGGCCAGACAGGTGACGCGGCTGACGGAGCTGACGCCGGAGATCGTCCACGAGTTCATCGAAAAGATCGTGGTGTCCAAGTCCGAAAAAGTGGAGGGTAAGCGGCGTCAGCCGGTTGATATTTACTACAAGACCGTTGGCCTATGGTGCGCCCCGTCCCCGGAAGAAATGGAAGAACTATTCCAGAAGTACCTTGCGGCGCAGAAGAAAAAGACGGCGTAGCGACCGCCACGCCGTCCACAATTAAGGATTGTTTTCTTTACAGGTTAGCCCAAGGCCGACACTTCCTTACGGAGTGTCGGCCTTGTCGCAGATGCTCCGTTTGAGGTTACAGTAATTCACTTTTGTACTGGTTTCCGCAGTTGGCATATTCCCTCCGCCTCGTCCCGTTCTTTCAGCAGGCAGGCCAGAGCAGAAAAGAATTTCTTTTGCAGATAATCCACACTGCCCCGGTTCAACTGATGGTCCTCGGCATATTTGCGGATGGACAGGCCATCTATGAACCACTCCCGGAAGTAGTCCTGGTACTCCGACAGCACGGTTTTCAGGGTGTTATCCAGAAACTGCAGGTCCTCTTTCAGTTTGGCGAAGCCACTCCTGGTGATGGCAACGAATCTTCTTTTCTTCAAGCAGAGGCAATATTTGTTTCAGTCGAAGTTGTAGTGCTCACAGAGATCTTTTGCGTATGTGTAATAGGTATCGGCCTGCTGATACTTTCGGGAGTCGTATGCTTCATCCAGCGGTGGTCGTTGCCGTTTACGAACCGGCCCACGGAAGCCCTCCTCTTCCAGCCGCTCTACGGCCTCTCCCGATATCTTCATGTTGATCAACCGCTTATACTTGACTTTCCACTTACCGTTCACTTCCACGAAAGCGCAGAAGGATTTTTTGCTGGAGGTATAGTACTTTGGGACATCCACGAATGGGTAGGCAGTCCAGACCGCTGTTTCCTCGCCAGTGTCAGCATCGGTGGCCAGCGAGACCACATAGACTACCCTCCTGTCATACCGCCGATAGTACCCGGCGCAGATTCGCCTGCCCGTCATCGCCGCACCTCCCGCTCTTTCAGCTCTCAGTATAGCGGAGCATAGGGCATCTGTAAATCTTTCTTCTTTTATTCCCCGTCAGAATTTGAGGATGTTATTGGGCAATAGAATACCGCAGCCACACGGCACCGCTGTCAAACTTCTGGACATCGGTCAGGCGCAGCTGGATCACCGAGTGTGTCATGGGTAGACCGTCGAACACCACCTCATAGCTGGGGGCGGTAGCGCGCTTAGGGAAGGCTTCCTTAGGATATGTGTACAGGGAAGGGAAGAGGAAGATAGTTGCGCTTTCTACTCATTCCACCTTTATCATGCGGTATCCAACGCCAATGTGATTCTGAATAAGGCAAGGCCACCAGCAGTTCAGACGAACCGCTGGTGGCCTTTTCCTTGATATGGTGTAGCAGTTTTGGGGGAAATATTTTCCTCGTCAGTTGTTATTTGATCTTACAATAACGCTCCAGTATAGTTGCCGTTTTAGCGCGGGAGATCATACTGGCAGGATCAAGGAAGCGGTCACTTTTGCCGAGGATGATTCCTTTTCCGACGGCCCATTGCAGTGCCTTCTGGGAGCTGTCGCTGACCTTCTCTTTTGCGTGGAACGCATTCAGTGTGCCCTTGGTCTCCGGAGACCCGGCGCACTTATAGAGCATAAGGGCAAACTCTTCACGGGTGACAGTGCCGTCATAGTCAAAACTAGTGCTTCCACCCTCACCGATAATGTCCATCTTAACAGCCCAAAGGATGGCCGATCTATAGGCATCTGATTCTACATTCTCATAGGGAAGCGCACAGCAGGCACTCGGCTCACCTGCCAGATGCCAAAGACTCAGTACGGTATCAGCGTGGCTGATCGCAGTGTTGGGAGCAAAACCGGTATCAGAAACGCCAGACATCAAATTGTTTTCGCTGACATATTTCACACCCGCTTGGAACCAGTCGGACGCGGCAATATCTTTGTAGGAATCCCACTTCTTCACGTCGGCAAACCATCCGTAGGAGTCAAGGGCCAACAGTTCCTCGGTTATGCCGGTATCATCGAGACGCCGGTGTAAGAGATATTGTCCTCACTGTCCATCTGGAACCCCTTAAAGTATGCGTAGGCCCTGCGCACTTCCGCTTCATTCTGGATATGGCCGACCCCTTTCACAATCTCATAGCACAGAATGGGCACATTGTCCTCGTTATTGAAGACGTGGGTACTGAAATCTCCATCCCGATAGGAGATGCCCTTTTGCATCATCTCATTCATGCTTTCGCCAAGGGCGTAATACTCCCTGTAAAACTGGAACATACGGAAGACGCCGGGATTCACAAAGTCGGGGCGACCGGGTTGAGCATTAGGCGTCCTCATAGCCCAAGCCATTACCGCATCTTCTTCGCCATAGAAAATCTGTGTGGGAATTTGAAGCGTGTCATCGAAACGGTCGTTCTTTTCATACATGGTGTAAACACCGTCGCCGTTGTCACCCTTTGTATCATAGGCCTCATCTTCCGTAGCGAAGCCCAGAGGTTCCCAGTAGCCCAACTAGCCGCCAGTCCCGCTCACCGCGGCAAAGGGGTCTCCGTTGTCGCCGCTGCTGATAGCCTGAGCGATGGCCATACAGCACCCGCTGGAATGTCCAAAGGCATAAATTCGAGATGGATCTGCGTTGTCTTTCAACAGAATATCAGGCACAACATAGCTCTGGATGAAGTTTGTGTCATCCCATCGCACCCAAGCAAGGGCGGTGTATACGCCGTTTACATTCACACTTATGTCCGGTAATGTCAAAGGAAACGCTACGATGATGTTTTCATCATCAGCAACATTGATTCACCCTGAGCTGTAGACATAGTCGGTATAACGGGCACTTTTCCGGCTCATGGCCAAGACCACAGGAACCTTTTCAGTGGAATTTCGCACAGCCTCCGGGATGTAAACGTAATAGTAGCTCAGAATGCCATCAGCCATAACGGTCCGCAGGGAAAGCCCGCGGTAATTCAGGTCGGATTCATCGCAGGCGAGCAAAGCCTCTTGAACGGTAACCCCGTCGCTCCGGTAGGCGCCAATCAGCTCCAGAGGAAGGGCTTTACCATCCTCGGTGTTCTCAATCACAGTGATGTTCTTATCCACGCTGTTCCTCTTAAAGAACTCGACAAAGGACTTTTGCTGCTCGTTATAGCTGCCGCTCACCAGCTTCAGCGGGCAGACATATTCACTGTTAGCGTGCTCCTCACTGTATGTATAACTTGGGTGCATATACAGCCGCGCAGCCGTATGCGGAGGCCTTCTTGTCATTGTCCAGATAGGTCATGACTGCGGCGGCGCCTTTCCCATAACCTACGAGAGTCCTGATGCTGGTGAAATAATAATTGTAGACCTCCTTTGCGGGGCTAATCAATGCGGTGACGGCGGCAATCAAAGCGGGAGCGTCCTGATCCCAGCCGCCATCAGGCGCGGTTAAGGCGAGGATACCGAAGCCGTTCTTGTCCGCATCCTTGGAATTTGTCTTGAAAAATGCGGCAACGTCATCGCCCTCGTCCAGAACTGCCAGGACAACCGGATTGCTGATGATACAAGACTCCGGCGTATAGGAGTAAAGCGGTGCAATTTTCCCCTCGACCTGCACAGTGGTCTGATAGTATCCAAGGAACTTGTTTTTGATGTAACCCTCTTTGGTATTAGGGCCGTAGGTCTCATCAATGCCATTGGCTGCGATTATATCCTCGATTGCCGGGAATTCTTGGAAGACGACTGTGCCACTGGCGGCGTACGCGATGTTGCTTGTCAGCGCAAGTGCCATGCTCAGGCACAGTGCAAAGGAGAATCCTTTAGATATCAGCCCGGCTATATTTTGCTTTATGCTGTCTTTCCTCGCTTTCTTCGGTTTCTTGCGGCTGTGGCTCCAACTGAATATTTTTTGTAAGATTGTTGTACAACGCAATGACCCGTCCCACGCCGAGCATGGCCATGACGCTCCCAATCCCCACACCCTCGAGCTTGCCCATACAGAGCAAGGACAGCAGCGCAGCGGTGCAGACGCTGACGATGTCCACAATATTTTTCATCGTACCGAGGGGCTTGCCGGTTTTTTCCGCAAGTGTCTGGACAAAGCCATCGCCTGGGTTGGGGATTAGCTTCATTTTCAGGGTCATTGCCGCCCCTATCCCGGTAAAGACGATGGCCAGGGCCAGAAATCCCAACCTGGCGGGAAGGGGGAAAGCCTCAACTTCAATGGCGTCCTGGGCTATGTGCATGACTCCGGTAAAAAGGACGCTCAGGGGGAGCTGGAGCAGGGTGAGGACGAGCGTCCGCCGATCCCGCGTGACAACGAACTGCACCGCTACATAGATCAAAAAAAGGCCCAAGGTGGCATTTGCAAAGGAGATGGGGAACCGGAGGGATACCACAAAAGGGATGGCCGTCAGGGCAGAAGCTCCCAGACGGGTCTCAGCGGTAAGTGTCAGGCCAATCGCCAGAATCAGCATCCCGAGGACATAACAGATAACTCGTGTTAGCCGGTTATGCGTTTTTAAACTCTGCCGGGGGTGAATCGCCGCCCTCATACCGCACTGGGAGCTTTCCGCCGTGTGACGACGAGGAAGCTGATGATCACGATGCCAAGACCCAGACCTATCACATCAAAAATGATGCCAGGGACGAACATCAGGACAGCCGCAACGGCCATGGCGAAGCGGAACACCGGATTCAGCTTCCCCTTGAACCAGCCGATTACCGCCATGGACATCAGAACCACTGCAAAGGTAGCCAGAATTACGATCCAGACAGTGTCCAATACCGGGGTGTCCACGATCAGCAGGGCAGGGTTATAGACATAGACGAATGGAATGATAAAGCCGGGCAGGCCCAGCATGAAGGCAAGCCACCCCGTTTTACTGGTGCTGGAGTCGGCAAGGCCTGCCGCCGCATAGGCGTCCACCGCCACTGGCGGGGTGATGAAGGACATGATGGCGAAATAGAACACGAAGAGGTTCGCGGCCAACTCCGGGATGCCGGCAGCGGTCAGGCTGGGTACACCCACAGTAGCGGCGATGATATATGCCGCCGTGCTGGGCAGACCCATACCCATGATGATGCAGGCCAACATGACCAGCAGGAGCATGAGTACAAGGTGCCCGCCGGAGAGCTTGAACACGATGCTGGTGAACTTGATGCCAATGCCGGTCATAGACACGATTCCGATCACAATGCCGGCGCAGGCACAGGCGACAGTCACGGATACGGTGGTCTTGGAGGCTTTCACCAGGGCGTTGAATACCTCTTTAAAAGGAAGACGCTTATTTGTGAGCCACTCCTTTGCAAAGCCAATAACTAATAGCACTGCGATGCTGAACAGCGCAGCGAAGTTGGCGGAAAGGCCGAAGCCCAACAGGGCCACGATTAACACGATGATGGGCAGGGCATAATACCAGCCCTCCTTGAGTACCTTTTTCACCTGCGGCAGCTTATCCGCGCTCTCCGCCTGTAAACCCTGCTTGTCTGCTTCCAGGTATACTGAGACGCCGAGGCTCAGATAGTAGAGGATACCGGGGACAATGGCCGCGATAATGATGGTCGAGTAGGGAATGCCAGTCAGGTCCGCCATAACGAAGGCAGCGGCCCCCATGACTGGCGGCAGAAGCTGTCCTCCGGTGGAGGCCACTGCCTCCACTGCGCCGGCAAATTCCGGTCGGTAGCCTACCTTTTTCATCAGGGGGATGGTAAATGTGCCAGTTGTGACCACATTGGCCACGGCAGAACCATTGATGGAGCCCATCAAGGCGCTGGATACCACCGAGGCTTCGGCTGGACCGCCCTTCATCCGGCCGGTGAGGGCATAAGCGATGTCAATGAAAAACTGGCCTGCCCCGAATACGTCCAGCAGTTCGCCAAAGATGATATACAGTGCCACAAAGGACACACAGGCGCTCACGCAGGTGCCGAAGATAGATTCGCTGGTCCAGGCAACATAATTTGTAATGTACGGGATGTCATAGCCACGGTGAGCAATAATCTCCGGCATATAGGGGCCGGCTATGGCGTAAGCGATGAAGATAGCGCTCAGAATGGTCAGCGCCCAGCCCACCGTCCGCCATGCCAGCATCATAACAGCCAAAATAAGCAGCACGCCCATAATAATGTCCAGATCAGTCGGACCGCTGATGCCACGCTTTGAGAGGGCAGCGAGGGTGGTATTGGTCAGGAAGTAGCCGCCAACCACAACGGTGGCCAGGGAGAACGCGCCGTGGAGGAACTTTGTGACCTTCCTACCTGCGGCAGCCTGCTGAGTCTGCATAAGAAAGTAGATCAAAACCATAGCAAAGACGTGGAACACCCGTTGCTGCACCAGGCTGATGGAGGTGTCCCAGGCGATGAAGATGTGGAACAGAGCCACAATAAAGCAGACAATAGACAAGATTAGATTCAGCGCCTTTGAACCTTTGGATTGAAGATTCTCATTCATATCGTCACCTCATTTGAAGAAGAGAGGGGACGGACGGCAGGCGTCCGCCCCCTCGGTGTCAAGTTCAGCCTTTCAGGGCATCGGGGATGGTCACACCCTTCTCCTCCAGGTAACGGATGGAACCGGGATGCAGGGGCAGATCGATGCATGCGAGCACATCGTCAAAGATCGCCTGCGTCTCCACGCTCTTGGCGCTGGAAGCCCACTCGTCACGGTTCTCCCAGATGGCCTTGGTGATCTCGTAGACCTCGTCATCTGTAAGGCCGCTGTTGAGAGAGGTACACATGATGACTTTGTTGCCCGGGATTACCACGTCGGTGTCGTTGTTGGGATATGTGCCGGCAGGGATAGTGACCTTGGAGTAGGCAGGATACGTCTCATAGAATGCGTCGTTGTCGATGGACAGGAGCACTGCGTCGCAGGAGGTAGTAAGCTCAGTGAGGGCGGCAGAGTTCAGAGGGTGGGTGGCGATCATGGCATCGATCTTTCCATCCTTTAGGGCGGTGGCACCGTCAGACTCACCCATGAACTGGGCGTTGACCGAGTTGTAATCCAGACCATAGACTCCCAGGAGCATGCGTCCGGCCATCTCGCCGCCGCTGCCGGCGGAGCCCATACTTACAGTTTTGCCCTTTAGGTCCTCAACGGAGGTAATGCCACTGTCCTTGAGGGTGAAGACCTGCAGGTAGTTGTTGATGGTGGAGAACATCGCACGGATATCGGAGTAATCGCTGCCCTCGTAGTCGGCCTGCCCGTGATAGGCGTAGGCGCAGATCTCGCTCATGGAGATGCCCATGGCCATTTTCCCGTCATGGAGGTTGCGCAGGTTCTCGATGGAGGCGGCGGTGGACTCGCCGGTGGCGGTGATGCCGTTCACATGGTTAGTGATGGTCTCGGCCATCGCCACACCCATGGGGTAGAGCGCGCCGGAGGTACCGGCGGTTCCGATGGTAATACGCTTTACGTCGCCCTGGGAATCGTTGCCGGGACCTGCTTCGGAATTGTTCGGTAAAGAGGCGGAATTACCACAGGCCGCGAGGCAGAACGAGATAGAGGCGGCAAGCAAGAGACTAATTAGTTTTTTCATAGTTTTGACCTCCTGATTTGTGTATGTATGGGTTGATTTTAACAGTTTTTCTAATGTGTGTCATTGGAATTATTTTTCGGCTAGACGAATTATGTCAGCGCCGATACCTTTCATCTCTTCGTAGAAACGGGGGAAGGATACCCCAACGTGGTCAACTGAATCGATGAAGCTGGGGCCCTCGGCTCCCAGGGCAGCGCAAGTGGTGGCCATAACGATACGATGGTCGTTGTGCCCATCAATAGTGGCGCCGTGGAGAGGGGAGTGATAAATCGTCAGGCTGTCCTCCTCCTCGTCGATATGTGCGCCCATCTTCCGCAGTTCCTGAGCGATGGTCTTGGAGCGGTCAGTCTCCTTCATGCGGCTGGCGGCAATGTTATAGAGTTTCATTTTGCCCTGGGCATAGCACCCCAGAACCGCCAGGGCGGGTACGGCATCGGGGGTGTCGCCGCAGTCGATTTCAATGCCGTGAAGGTCATGGCCGCCCTCCACAATGATGCCTTCTTTGCCGCCGTCCAACACTTCCACATGACCGCCCATTTCGTTGATCCAGTCCACATAGTGGCGCTCGCCCATGAAGTCGTTGATGTCCATATCTGGCAACTTGATGCTGCACTTTTCTTTCATGATCGCGGTGGCCACCATAGGATAGCTGGCGGAGCACCAGTCGCGGGAGGTGCGCTTGGTGAAGGGATGGTAGGACTGGTTGCCGGGGATGACGAACTTCTCGTAGTTGTGGTTCTCCAGATAGACGCCGGCGGCTTTCATCCAGTCCATGGTCAGGTTGGCATAGGGCCGCTCACCCAGAGTGGTGTCATAAACAATGGTGGTCGTATCCTTTAATGCCGGGCAGCAGACCATCAGGCCAATGCCCCACTGGACGTTCTTTCCGTTGAGGTGGACCGTATGGCCTCCCTCCACAGGCCCCTCAATCAGCAGTGGAGCCAATTCGTTGTCCCGGGTGGACACCGCTTTGCCGCCCATCTCCCGGAGTGCGTTGAGCAGAGGGGAGATGGGCCGGTAGCAGATCTGGTAATCGCCAGTGATGATGCTTTTGCCGCTGAGCATGGCTGCCAGGGTGGTAATGAAATAGAACCCGGTGCCCGAGTTGCCCACATCCAGCACCGCGCCGGGGATATGTAGCCCTTCCAGACCAGGGCTGGTGACGACCCACTCCTCGTCATTGGAGGTGTCCACTTGGGCGCCCAGACGGCGGCAGCACTCGGCAATATCGTAGTTGTCGAGGTTCAGCATGGGGTGGAGGATATGGCTGGTGCCCTTTGCGATGGTGCCCAGGACAAGTCCGCGAGCGGTCTGACTTTTCGAGCCGGGTACGTCTACGACGCCGTTGAGCCGGGAAGTGGGATTTACCAGATAAAACATGATACCAGTTCTCCTTTAATTTTTAAGTCCCGCCTCGGCCGAGAGGTCTACCAATTGATGAGGTAAGTATAGCAGACCCCTTGCATTTTGTGAAATAATTAGATATAATGCTATTTATAATCTGAACTTATAAAAGGAGGGCCGTACCATGGAACTTACACAGCTTCGCTATGTGCTCCAGCTTGCCAGCACCTCCAATTTCTCCAAGGCCGCCGATCGGCTCTATATCACCCAGCCCGCCCTCTCCCAGCAGATCAACGTGCTGGAGGAGGAACTTGGGCTTAAGCTATTTAGGCGCACCACCCGCAAGGTTACTCTCACGGAAACTGGGGAGGAGTTTGTTCGGGGTGCCCGGGAGGTCCTGGATCGGGTGGAGGAACTCCAGCGCACAATGGCGCTGCGCCGCCGGGAGGTAGGGGGGACGCTGTCGGTGGGCCTGCTTAGCACCCTTTCCCACCTCAATATAACCGAGTACATCAGTTCTTTCCATAAGGTCTATCCCAATATCCATATTGACCTTCAGGTGGCTTGGAGTTCTGAGCTGATCAACCGGGTTCTGGATCGGGAATTGGATGCGGCAATTACAAATATTCACATTTTACCCGGCAATCAACTGGATTCACGTCTTAATGTCCGTTTTTTTTTGGAAGACAGCATCATGATGATGGCGTCCCTCAAAAGGGATTTTGGTGGACAAAAGACCGTAGAGGTGCAGGACCTGTCCGTAGTTCCCATTATTGCCCTGGAAAAGACCACCAGCATTCGGGCTGAAATGGATGATATCTTCAAACAGTGTGGAGTCCATCCTAATATCATATGTACCTGCCCCAATATGGATAGCTTGATTTCCATGATTCGTGCTGATATGGGGGTTACCTTTCTCTCATCCGGGGTAGCAAAGGCCTATAAGACCCCCGATCTGTGCTGTATTCCTATCCGCCCCGCCTATCGTACAAAGACCGCTATGATTACAAGGGAAACTGCAACGCCTTCCGAACCGCTGCAATATTTTGAAGACTATTTTTACGGCATTACGCATTAAGCCGCCGCAAGCGTCCATGCTTTCGGCGGCTTGCCCCAGGAGCATGTGTTTTATCTTTGTTTGTGCCAGCGCACTAAAGGATGTGTATCAAACCACTGGATTATTTCGCTTGAAAGTTTCCCATTATCGTGGGAATGGCTGTTTTCACAGCACATTTTTCGCCTGTCGATTTTGCCGCGCCGCCTCTTGACCACATGTTTGCCCACAGACAGCGAAAACCGGCCCGCCGTGGGGATTTTCCTCTCCTGGCGGGCCAATCTGTTTGGTCAGCTGGCTTGTCGGCTCCATCGTTTTCTTGCCTGGAAGGCGGTCATCGTTCGCTCTTTCGACTTCTCCTCCTGCTCCGTGACCTCCGCCTTGGCGATGCCGAGGTCTATCTTCACCGCCGCCCTCTGCCGCATCTCATCCGTGACATGGGAGTAGGTGTTCAGCGTGGTGGCGCTGGATACATGGCCCAGGATGGTGGACAGGGTCTTCACATCCATTCCGTGGGCCAGAGCGTTGGTTGCGAATGTATGCCTCAAATCATGGAACCTGACCCTCTCGCACCCGGCATGGTCCAGGAGCCGGTGCAGTCTATGGTGTACCACAGAGGGCCGCAGCGGCAGGTCCTCCTTCTTCGGGGAGGGGAACAGCCACCGGGATTCTACCTTGGTCCGGTATGCCCGCATTACTTTCAGCACGGATGGCGGGAGGAGCAGGGTACGGACCGCCGCTTTCGTTTTCGGTTCATTGACCACCAATTCCGAGCCTACTATGCTTACCTGTTTGTTGATCCGCAGTTCCCCAGTCGTCAGATCCAGGTCATCCCATTGGAGGCCCATCAGTTCCCCCAGCCGGAGCCCTGTCGCGAATTCCAGAAGGAACAATTCATAGTAGTTTTCTTCTTTCGCCTGGATCAGCAGTCTCTGCATGGCTTCCCTGGAGAGGATCTTCATCTCCTCGCGCTTGAGGGCGGGCAGCTTACAGCCATCGGCGGGGTTGCGGGCGATCAACCTGTCCGCCACCGCTTTCTCCAGTGCCCGGTGGCACAGGCTGTGGCAGTTGACCACCTGGCTGTCCGCAAGGCCGCTCTCCGCACCGCCGTCTGTTTTCATCCAGGTGAAGAGCTGCTGGAGGTCGTTGGCGGTCAGCTTGTTCAGTGGGATGCGGCCCAGCCTCGGGCGGATGTACAGCCGGATGTAGCCCTCGTAGATCCTCTGTGTGCTTGGCCGCACGGCTGGTTTGCTATAGTTTTCATACCAGAGATCCAGCCAGTCCCCGAAGGACATGTCCGCTTTGACTTTGGCGGCAGTGGGGGGAGTGATGGTGTTTTTCAGTGCCTTCAGCTTCTCCACGCACTCGCCCTTGGTCTTGGCCAGTACATTCTTTGTCTTGGAGAGGCCCTTCTCGTCGTATCCGATGACCACCCGGCCCTCCCAGCGGCCATCCTTGCGGAGCCTTACAGTCCCCTCGCCATTCTTGCGCTTTCTTCCCACGGTTTCAGCTCCTCTCCGAAGATGTCTGTCAGGAATATCTCCACGATCTCTGCCGCCCGCTTCTGCATATCTCCCGTGGTGTGAGTGTAGGTGTCCAGGGTGAACGCCGCCCGTGTATGGCCCAGAATGCCGGACAGGGTCTTGACGTCCACGCCGCTGGCCAGGGCGTGGGTGGCGAAGGTATGACGCAGATCATGGAATCGAAGGTCAGGCAATCCCGCCTGCTTCAGCAGGGCTTTCGTCCGTTCATAAGCTGCGCTTGGGCGGGTCGGCTGTTCCGGCTTCAGCGGATTTGGGAAGATCCGTTCTGTCAGGGCAGACTTTTTCCGCTCCCGGAGCAGTTCCACTGTACTGGGAGGCAGGATGATGGTGCGGGTACCCGCGGCGGTCTTGGTGTCCCAGGGCGTCAGTTTACCGCCTTTTTCCTCATGGATGCTGCGGCGGACCTTGAGGGTGCCGTCCGCCTCATCGAGGTCTGTCCACTGGAGGCCGCAGATCTCGCCCCGCCGCAGGCCGGTGGTCAGCTCCGTGTAGAAGAAGTCGTACCAGACGGCGTCCTGCCGGACTGCCTCCATGAACTTGTCCAGCTGCTTATCTGTCAGCACCTTCTTGGGCTTGTAGCTGAACTTTGGGGCCTCGATCTCCTCGGTGGGATTCCTCGGGATGATGCTGGCCTGCTGGGCTGCCCCCAGTGCTTCGTGGAGCATGGAGTGGATGCCCCGGACGGTACCGCTGGACAGTCCCTCGCCAGTGTTCCGGTTCCCGCGTTTCGCCAGTGTTTCATACAGCCTTTGGATGTCTTTTCCCTTGACCTGGGAGATGGGCTTATCCCCCAGATAGGGTTTGATGTGCCGGTCCACTGTGCCCTGGTACCGGGTCATGGTGTTGGGCCGGATGGTCCCGGCGATATCCTCCAGCCAGCGGTCCAGCCACTCGCCCAGGGTCATCCTGCTCTGCTCGGTCAGGTCCACCCCCTGGTAGAGATCGATGTGCTGGCGGAGTTTGCCGGTCAATTCTTTTTGTGTGTCGGCGTAGACATAGCGGAAGATGGAATCGCCGTTTTCCTTGTGGCCCACCACGATGCGGCCCTCCCAGCGCCCGTCCTCTCTTTTCCGGACCATGCCGTCTCCGGATGGTCTGCGTTTTGCCATGGCCTTTCGTCTCCTTTCATCCACACACAATACTCTAACTCTCGGAGAATAGCTACCCGGTTTGACCACAGTTATCAGATTGTTATCAATTTGCCCTGGATGTTTCTGGCGGGGCCTTTTTATTGTTTAGGCGGTGCAGCTTTTGAGCTGAGGAGTGGAGAAAAACTTGTACCCTTCCACAAGCTATGGTAAGATTCAGTCACTTCATTCAGAGAGGAGGGGGGAGGTCCATGATCTATTGTGTATCGGACATTCATGGAGAGCTTGATAAATTTGAGCGGCTGCTGGATCTGATCCAGTTCTCTGACGCGGACCATCTGTATGTCATCGGGGATGTGATCGACCGGGGCGCCATGGGCGTGGATATTCTGGATCGTATCATGGCTGCGCCCAACATGACCATGCTCCTGGGCAACCACGAGCAGATGTGTCTGAATACCCTTGGTCCTCATAATGAGTACGGGGCGCGAGACCTGTGGCGGCAGAACGGCGGAGCGTCCACCTACCGGGAACTGCTCTACCACAGGACTCCCCATGAGCGGAATATGATCCTGCGGTTTCTCGCCGGCCTGCCGGACCATCTGGGCATCGTAGTCGGTACTCAAAAGTTCCACATTGTCCACGGCTGTCCCGGCGCTGACCGAGAGGCCCGTATCTGGGGCCGTGTGTCAGCGGAGAGCGGGAGTCCCTACCCGGACACCGTTTGCGTTGTCGGCCACACGCCCACGAATTTCCTGACTGGGAGGGACGATGAGGACTTCCGTATCTGGCACGGAGATGGAATCATCGACATCGACTGCGGCTGCGGTCATCTCCGCACAGAGCACCGCCGTCTGGCCTGCCTGCGGCTGGACGATATGGCGGAGTTCTATGTGGGCGGTTCCGGCTGCGGAGAGAGCGGCTCCCTTTCATCTGAGGAACTGGAGCCGCTCGATGAGCAGGACATGCCCGCGTCGCTCCAGCGGGATTTGGACTCCTACCGGAAGGGGATGGCGGAAAATGTCTCCTATCTGGACTGCCTGTGGTGTGAGCTATACGGCAGTATCAACTCCGCCCAGTGGAGCGGAGAGATCTCGGAAGCCCAGGCCGACTGCCTGCGGGAACTGTATCTCTTTTGAAGCATGGACTGTTCCATTCATATTCTCCGCCCCCGCCAGTCTTGGCGGGGGCTTTTCGTTGCTCCACCTTGCCTGGCTTCGGCGGCTTCGCCTGCCATCTCTATACCCCGTCCCCGCCGTTCTGGTATTCCACCGCGTCATCCAAAGAAATCATGCCGTGGGTCTTCTTCACCTCCTGGACGCACCAGCCCCGCAGCCCCCGCAACTGTTCCTCCGGGATCTCCATGGCCGCGGCCAGGACATTCATCATCATGTCCATCTCCACCGCCAGCTTGAACATCAGCCGGCAGATATGGTTCTCGCTGGTCTGCACCGTTGCCCGGATCGCAGCCACCAGCATGGGCGGCAGGACGGAGAAGCAGTCTTGGGACGCCACATAATCGCAGTAGAACTGCAGAGCCTTTTCCACGAACTCATTCTGGCTCCGGCAGTTGGCTAAAGGTATGGCGGTTTTGATCTTTCGGTCTGTGTCCGGATCGATCCTCATCAGGAATTTCACTTTTTCATCTGCCATTCAGAAAAACCTCCAATTCAAGTAAAATTGTGAAGATAGCACATTTGAAACCATGGGACCCGCTCGAACTGCGGCACTTCACGGCCAGGTGATAACAGATTTGATTGCACCGCCAAAAAAGTGATAGCACCGGTCCCGCCAAAAAGATACGAAAAAGCGGTTGAATACCTCTTGAAAGCGTTTCCCCGGCCCGCGTTGCGGGACGGTGTGTAATAGGGTGATTACACCCTTTTATCCTGCACGATTTTCGCCCCCTCGGTTCACCCGCCCATTTGGCCTTAATCGGGCAGGCAGGGTACCTGCGCCCGCCGCACACAGCTCCCCACAGCGCGCATTGTGATGCGGGGGTGTGTCTGTATCCCGCCCATGCTGTCATCTCCACACACAGCGGCGCACAGGCGGTCACATGCCAGTCTGGGCCTCTGCCGCCTTCTGACGCGCTGCGGTAATCTCCAGCTGTTCCATCTGTCTGCTATAGTATTCGCTGACGATTTCCGGGATAGGACGAAGTGTATAGAGCAGATTCCCGTTGCGCCTCTGGCCGTCCCTGGTCGTAATCTCTGTTTGCTCTGTGAAGAGGAGTGCCCGTTCCTCCAGCTGGCGGATGTACTTGCGTACCGTGTTCCCGCTCATACCAACCGCCTCACCGATGGTACGGATGCTGGGCCAGCATTGATGGGTCTTGCGGTTCTCGCAGCGTTTGAGGTAACTGTACACCGCCAGCTCACCGGCATTCAGTCCCAGCAGGAAGATCTCATTGGGCAGAGAGAAATAGTTTCCGCTCTCGTACTTCATGCGCCGCCTCCCGTGTGCTCCTCCACCCAGCGGATGAACTATTCCTTGGGCACCACCATCCTGCTGCCGATCTTCAGCACCGGGAAGTCCGGCTCGTGCATCAGCTCGTAGCCGGATGATGGAGACACTCCCAGCACCTTTGTCACTGTTGCCGCGTTTAGAAACAGCGGCAGTTCTTCGTAGCGTTTGTATATGGATTCCTTCATTTGAAAGATTCACCCCCTACTTATATACCACAACCTCAGAGGCTCAAAACCGAACTGTCTTTTTCGCAAAAATTTTGGGACACGCCTGAGTGCTCAGACAATGCGCAGAGGGTGTGATGTTCTGTGCGCCCTGATTTCCTCCATATTACTTTTCCCGAGAACATTTCTTTGCTGACATAGAGTTGGCATATTTTCCGGCTGCCGTCTGGCTTATCTCCCATAATGTGTATCGGGGAAATCGCATCCCTTTGACATGCTCCAGACAGAAAAGCGGAGCGCCTGCTGAACACGGGCGCTCCGCTTAAAGTTTGGATCAATTCAATTTTGTACCGGCCACCGCAGGCGGCACTTGCCCTCCCCTCGTCCCGTTCTTTCAGCAGACAGGCCAGGGCAGAGAAGAATTTCTTTTGCAGATGATCCACGCTGCCCCGGTTGAGCTGATGAACCTCGGCGTACTTGCGGATGGACAGGCCCTCCACGAGCCGCTCCCGGAAGTAGTCCCGGTATTCCGACAGAACTGTTTTCAGGGCGTTGTCCAAGAACTGCAGATCCTCTTTCAGCTTGGCGAAGCCGCTCCGCGTGATGGAGGCATATCTCTTTTCCACCACGCAGAGGCGATATTTGCTTCGATCGAAAGTGTAGCTCTCGCAGAGGTCCTTGGCGTAGGCGTGATAGGTAGCGGCCTGCTGGTACTCTCGGGAGTCGTATGCTTCGCCCGGCTGCCGGCGACGCCGTTTGAGCACGGGCCCCGAAAGCCCTCATCTTCCAGTCTTTCAATGACAGCCCATGAGACCTTCATGTTCAGCAATCGTTCGTACTTGGCCTTCTGCTCTCCATTCAATTCCACGAAGGAACGGAAGAACTTTTTGCCGGAGGCGCAGTACCTGGGGGACATCCGCGAAGGGATAGGGAGTCCAAATGACCGCCTCCTCGCCGGTGTCGGCGTCGGTGGCTGCGGAAACCACATAGACCACCCTGCCATCGTATCGTCGGTAGTACCCGGCGCAGATGCCATCGCCGCACTCCCGTTTTTTCTGTCATCAGTATAGCGGAATACGAGGTTTATGGGAAAGGTAGAGTACTTTTCTTGTTTTATTTCCCTGTAGGATTTGAAACTGCCTTTTCAGAAACCAACGCTCCGAGCAGCCCACTCCCGATATTGTTTGGGCGTTGCCCCGCATCTCTCCCGAAAGACTTTGCCGAAGTAGCTGGGACTATAAAACCCACAGAGCTGAGAAATTTCAGAGAGTGTCCGGTCGCTGTTGGCAAGCATCGTTGTCGCCATAGATAGCCTGTATTCTGTCAGGTATTCCACAGGTGACTTGCCTAAAATGGCCTGGAAGCAACGGAAGCACTCTGAGCGGCTGATTGCGGCCGCCTTTGTCAAATCATCAATGGTGATGTGTTCCGCAAAGTGCGCGTGGATGAACGACAGCATTTCTTTTGTCCGTTGCTCCTGGCTGCTTGTAACCGCAGTTCCTCTCTCATGTTCAACATGAATCATCAAAAGGCGCCACACCTTGCAGACCGTTTCAATAAAATGAAGTTCATAAGCCACCTCATGTTCGGAGATGGAGCAGACTTCCCGAATAGCAGACAACAATGGCTGGTCGCCTGGGACGGCAGCCCGCAGCGTCACACTTACGATCCCGGCCTTGATCATGGGGTGAAGTTCCCTGTGAATCATACTTTCAAAGAAACTGATGTCAAAGAAGTTGACAGGCAAAGCAAAACCATCGAGAACAGTATGGGATTTCATCCCCTTTGCACTGTGAAGATAGCCGGAGGCGATAAAGATACCATCCCCCGGCGACAGTTCCACGGTTTCATTTCGTTGCCCATCATAAACCGTGAATGCGGCAACCCCCTCTCGTACTACGGCAAACTCAAATTCATCGTGCCAGTGGCAGCCCCATTCCCTCTGAAAGTAGTCATCGAAGTGGTCTGAGCAGATGGACAGGGCGGGGAAACGGCTGCTGTAAGGTATGCGTTCCTGCAAATTGTCGGCTACTTGCAGGGTTTTATTTTTCATGGCTGCACTTCTCCTTTTTAATTTGGGACTATATTGACATAATGATATGCGATACTGTCTTTTTTGTTGTATTTTTAGGTGCTATAATCATAGGGCGCGCATAGAAAATTGTCAAGCTACAAGGGAGAATGTTATGAAACGAGTAACGAACATGACGGAGGGCAGTCCGCTGAAGCTGATCTTGCTCTTCGCCATTCCTTTAATTTTTACAAATTTGGGCCAGCAGCTTTATATGATCGTGGATGCCTCCATCGTGGGGCGCGGCGTGGGCGTGAAGGCGTTGGCCGCCGTGGGATCTACCGATTGGAGCTATTGGCTGATCCTCTGGACGATCACGGGATTAACACAGGGATTCGGCGTTTTTGTTTCCCGTTATTTTGGGGAAAAGGATTATGACAAGATGAACCGCTCCATCACCATGTCCACGATACTATGTGTGGTCATTGGCGCTGTTTTGACGCTGATCGGCGTATTGGCCGCTCGTCCTCTGCTGATTTTGCTGGAAACTCCGGCTGATATTCTGGATGGCGCGGTTACATATTGACCACGATGATTTCCGGGACTTTGATCGTCATCGCCTATAATATGGCGGCCTCGATTCTCAGGGCCTTTGGGGATGGCCGTTCTCCGCTGGTCGCCATGCTGATTGCCGGACTGATGAACATAGGATTGGATCTTCTGTTTGTGCTGGTGTTCCATTGGGGTATTTTCGGGGCGGCAATCGCCACCGTCAGTGCCCAGCTTGTATCCTTCCTTTATTGCCTTGTGAAAATCAGTAAAATTGAATATGTGAGCCTTGCCAAAGCAAACTGGGTGCCGGATGGAAAAATGATTAAGGAGCTGCTGCTTTTCGGACTTCCCCTCGCGCTTCAGTACATTGTGATTGCGGGCAGCGGTATGGTCATGCAGTCTACGATCAATCAGCACGGAAGTCTTTTTGTGGCTGGATACACGGCCAGCAACAAGCTCTATGGTCTGCTGGAGAGCAGCGCCATTTCCCTGGGTTTTGCCTTCTCCATCTTCTTTGCGCAGAACTACGGTGCAGGCAACAAACAGCGGGTGCGAAACGGTGTCCGAACCGGCGTGAAGCTGTCCATATTACTGGCACTGGGCGTGACAGTGGTAATGCTGTTGATTGGGAAGTATCTGCTCCAAGCCTTTATCAACGCTGGCGAAGCGGAGGGTCCTGTGGTACTGGAGATCGCGCAGCACTATCTGCTGGTGATGGCGGCCTTCTTAGTGGTTTGCTACTTGATCCATGTGTATCGCAACGCGCTCCAGGCGATGGGCACTTCTATCTGGTCCATGGTGTCCGGCTTTGCGGAGTGCGGCGTACGGATTCTCATGGCAAAGGGAGTGGTTTCATTGCTGGGGAGCGAAGTCCTGTTCTACATTGAGCCGTTTGCATGGCTGGGTGCGTTGCTGTTTATCATGATTCCTTATTATATTTACCGAAAGAAGCTACTGGCATAAACAGCCCATGCGAATCTAACAAAAGAACGGAGGGATGGGTCGATGGCGGAATTCTCATATAGAAAAGAGATCTTGCAGTTTGCCGCAGAACAGTATGGGACAGAGCCAGCATATTTATGGGCGAAATATCCCCGATACGCCGCGCTGCGCCATAACGACAAAAAATGGTACGCATTGATTATGGATGTGCCGAAAGAAAAGCTGAGGCTGCCTGGAACGGGGATCGTGGACATCATCAACTTAAAAGTGGAGCCGCTTCTTGCCGGTTCGCTGCGCATGGAAAAGGGATTTTTCCCGGCATACCACATGAACCGGGAGAATTGGACCAGCGTGCTTCTGGATGGAACGGTAGACCTCGCCCAAATCAAGGATCTGCTCGGCCTCAGCTATGACCTCACAAAAGCCAAGTCAAAGAGGAAGGGGAAACATAAGATGGCGAAAAAAATAGTCGTATTATCTACCAGCTTCCGCAAGGAGGGAAATTCCGCCCAGTTGGCGCGCCAGTTCGCAAAAGGCGCTCAGGATGCCGGTCACGAGGTTAAAGAAATCTACCTGTCCGACTACCACATGGAGAACTGCCGTGGGTGCTTCGCCTGCCAGAAAACAGGAAAATGTGTTGTGCAGGATAATGTGGGCGGGATACTGGAAGAAATGCGGTCGGCGGACGTTCTTGCGTTTGCGACGCCGGTCTATTTTTATGGAATGTGCGGCGCCATGAAAACATTTTTGGATCGGACATACCCGCTATTTCCCGACAAATATGAATTTCGGGATATTTACCTTCTGGCGGCCGCTGGAGAGGACTTAGAAACGACAATCCAAGGGGCGGTAGAAGGGCTGGATGGCTGGATTCGCTGTTTTGAAAAGACAAGGCTGGCAAAAGTCATTTTTGCGGGCGGCGTGATGGAAAGCGGAGAGATCAATGGACACCCGGCGCTTCAGGAAGCGTATCAGGCGGGCAAACAGGTATAAAGTATGGACGCGATTGGAATTATCGGAGCAGCCGAAAACAATCTGAAACAGATCAGTGCCGCCATTCCTAAGGGCAAGCTGGTCGTGCTGGCGGGCGTTTCCGGCTCCGGGAAAAGCTCACTGGCCTTTGATACCATCGCGGTGGAGAGCAGCCGTCAATGGCAGGCATCCTATCCGCTGTATCTGCGGAACAAGATGCCGCACTATGAGCGGCCAAAGGTAGACAGCATTCAAAATTTGACGCCGGTGATCGTGGTGGATCAAAAACCTATCGGAAACGGCAGCCGCTCCACCGTGGGGACGGCGGTAGATGTCGCACCGCTGATCCGCCTGCTGTTTTCCAGAGTCGGTCAGCCCAGCGCGGGCGGCTCTATGGCGTATTCATTCAATCATCCCAAAGGAACCTGCCCTGACTGCACCGGCCTTGGCCGAAGGACAGAACTGGATGAGGAAAGCCTGTTTGATCGGGATAAATCCATGCGGGAAGGAGCAATCCAATTCAGCCAGTTTTCAACTGGCTGGCAGCGGCATTTATATCTGGATAATCCTTTCCTTGACCCTGACAAAACGCTGCGGGAGTATTCGGCGGAAGAATGGGAGATCCTGCGCTCCGGTACGAAAGAGCCTTTGAAAATTGAGATGCACTCTGACCAGACGGGCCGGGTGGATCGGGTGGACTATGAAGGGGTTCTTCCCCGATTCCGCAGGCTTTACCTGAACCGGGATATTTCCAAGCTGAAGAAGGCATTGCAGGAAGAAATCCTGTCCCATGTCCATACCGCACCTTGTAAGACCTGCGGAGGAACCGGATTAAACCCGAAAGCTCTGGCCTCTAAAATCAACGGCAGGAATATCGTTGACTACTTTGCTTTGCCGGTCTGTGATCTCCTGCCTGTCCTGGACGAAATCAGAGAGCCACGGGGCGTTTCTTTAGCAAGGCAGATCGCATCCTATCTGGAACGCATGGTGGATGTGGGGATCGGGTATCTCTCGCTGGGGCGTCCTACGGATACCCTGTCCGGCGGCGAGGCCCAGCGCATGAAGCTGGTCCGTAATTTGGGGGGCAGCCTGAGCAATCTCACCTATATTTTCGATGAACCAACCGCAGGGCTGCACCCTGCGGACGCGGAGAAAATCAGCCGGATGCTTCTGGAACTGCGGGACAGGCACAATACGGTTCTGGTGGTGGAACACAGCCGGCAGATCATCGCTCTGGCCGACCACATCATCGAACTGGGGCCGCTGGCCGGAGCGCGAGGCGGGGAGATCGTCTATGAAGGAGATTTAGCAGGACTGCGCCGGAGAAACACCCTGACCGCCAAGGCCATGAACCGGAAAATTCAGATCAACCAAACGCCGCTTCCCTGGACGGAGGGCTTTTCCATTCAAAACGCAAACTGCCACAATTTGAAGAACATTGATGTGACGATTCCCAAAGGCGTATTGACGGCGATCACCGGCGTGGCGGGGTCCGGGAAAACCTCGTTGGCCTGCTATGAATTGGTGAAACGCTGCCCAGATGCCATCGTGATCGACCAGAAGCCTGTTGGAACCTCCATCCGCTCCACACCCGCCACCTACACAGGCGCGATGGATGAGATCCGCAGGCTGTTCGCCAAAGAGAACGGCGTGGGGCCGGAGTGGTTCAGCTTCAATTCCAAAGGCGGCTGCCCTGTCTGCAAAGGCAAAGGGGAGATCAGCTATGAGATGGCGTTTGCCGAGCCGGTGGTGGTGCCGTGCGAGGAGTGCGGCGGCCACCGCTACAATCCCACTGCGCTGCAATATACCTACCAAGGGAAAAATATTGAGGAAGTCATGGGCCTGACCATTGAGCAGGCGATGGATTTCTTTCGTGAGGAAAAGGTGCAAAAGCCACTTCAAAGCATGATGGATGTGGGGCTTGGCTATCTGACCCTGGGGCAGCCCACAAGTACGCTGTCCGGCGGTGAGATCCAGCGGGTCAAGCTGGCCAGCGAGCTTCATAAAGAAGGAAATCTCTATATCCTGGACGAACCGACCACAGGTTTGCATGAAAAGGACGTGGAAACCCTACTATCCCTGCTCCGGCGTCTGGTGGTCCAGCGCAATACAGTTGTCATTGTAGAACACCGGCTGGAGTTGATTTCCCGGGCTGATTGGATCATTGACATGGGGCCTGGCGGCGGCAGCGGGGGCGGAGAGGTGCTTTTTTGCGGGACACCGGAACAGTTGATAGCCTGTAGGAGATCCAAAACCGGGCGATATTTGATGCAGGATTCATGACCGTAAAAAAGCACCCGCCATCGCAAGCGATTTCGTTAAGGTTTGCATGCCATATGCAGCCGGCACAGGAAATATGTGTTAGTAGCTCCATTGATGTTTTCATTGTTTACTGCCCCGTAAATTTTGAGCCTTGTGTGGGGTGGAATGACTTGATGTTCTCTTGATCAGAACCACAATATAAATATAGAAAGAAAGACGGGGACGAAAAGTCTCCCGCCTTTTACTGACTCTGAGTCAGTCGGTAAAAGGCGGGAGGTATTTTTAACCACATTTTCAGCCACAGTGCGGTACGGAGCACATGGAAATAGTGGCTTTGGAGAGTGACGGAAAGCAAATAAAATGGAGCGGAAAGGGCATAAAACGAACGGAAATTGTGCAAAAAATATTTTTCCACTTCTTTGATTATGGCGTGGTAATTTGTGACAGCGATTGACAACGGTGAAAGAGTTGCTTTATTCTCCGTTCAGAGGTAAAATGCAAACAAGAAAACTGCTTTCCATCGGATAGTTCAATCCGGTAGAAAGCGGTTTTGACCACAGGAAAAGCCACAGACGGCGATGGAATATACGGAACCAGTACAGCAAAAGAGTGAAAGAAAGTGTATTGATTCAAGAGAAAGATGTTAAAAAAGAACGAAAAAGCTTAGAAAAAATATCAAACCGGCGTTGGTAAGGATGAGGTCCCCAGTTCAAATCTGGGTAGTAGTTCCAAATCGGAGTAAGCAATACAAAGCTTGCTCGGATTTGTTTTGGAGGTACCAAAGACACCCCCGGCTATGCCGGTGGTAAAAAATAGCTTAAAGCGAGGAGAAGAGTAGAAAAAGAAAAAACTCCCCGATAGGGTAGAAGTGGGTTGCCGACCACACAACTACGATAACAGGGAGGTCTTCATCGTGAAAGACAAAGACATAAATAGTTTAGAGCATACAAGTTGGAGATGTCAATATCATATCGTATTTGCACCCAAATATCGAAGGATGGAGATATATGGACAGATAAAACAGGATATAGGAGTGATATTAAGGAAACTGTGTCAGCAAAAAGGGGTAGAAATCATAGAAGACAGAGCGTGCCCGGACCATATACACATGCTGATAAGCATCCCTTCCAAATACAGTGTATCACAGACCATGGGGTATTTGAAAGGGAAAAGTAGTCTGATGATATTTGACCGGTATGCAAATCTGAAATATAAGTATGGAAATCGGCACTTTTGGGCTAGAGGATATTATGTGGATACAGTGGGGCGGAATAAAAAGCAGATAGCAGAGTATTTCCGAAACCAACTGGCATCAGATCAAATCGCAGACCAGATAGGGATGAAAGAGTTTGTTGACCCGTTTACGGGCCGCGAGAACAAGAAGGCGTAAAAAGGCCCCCTTAAGGGGTAGCCCGAGAAAGAAATGCTGTCGGTAAACATTTCGGGGCCCCTTAAGGGGCTTCGTCCGTATCAGGCCCTTATAGGGCCTACTCAAGCCTCCGGCTTAGCCGGAGGTTTTAACTGCTAGTCAGAGAGTGTGCTTAGGCGTTGCGCCTCCTTATTGTACTGGAGAACGATTTGGTTTGTGGCTTAATGTACCCGGAAGACCGGAATTATTTTACGAATCTGGCTTTGGGGTAAAAATTTGGATTTTTGGATGGGTGTCCTCAAATAGAGGATACCCTTTATGTATTCAGCGAAAAGAACACGGAAACAGAACCAGGAAAGACGGTTAGAAGGAAAAGAAGAAAGACGGCCGCAATGATCAGGAGCAGAAGCGGCAGAATGCGGATGCGGCCGGACTTACCGGAGCGATGGGTGACCTGAATGGAAATATGAGTCGTGGACGGAGAACTGGGAGGCACGCAAAACAAAATACCATGGTGAAATGGGAAAAGGGGAAACTTAAAGCCCAAATTTAACAAAATAAGGGGGAAGCTATATGATCCTATTTAGGAAAAATCTATGCAGAATATAAAATTTGGTTTTTGATAGATTGAAAAAATATAAAAGAAGCTCTGAAAAAACTGGGAAATAGACACATATGAGAGAGGCACATGTTACCATCGTAATCCAAGGAGGGACAATTGTCTTTTAAAAGAAAACAAACAGGGGAAAGCAGTAGTTCTTGTGAAAATGCCGAGAAACAAAAAATCTGGAGCCCGTAGAAAGTATATTTTGCCGGCTGCGCTTTAGAAAACAGGAAATCGGCAGGGAGGGGCAAGGGGCTTCAGAGAAGGAAGATAGGGCTTGACTTGGCGGCAATATGCCAGGGAGCAGCGTAGACGCCCGGGCTTGGGCGTGGTACAATAGCGCCAAACGGGATGTAGAGGGGGACGGAGACCATGCGGAAGATCATGATCGTGGAGGATGACCCAGCCATCCGGGAGGAGCTGGCCCTCCTGCTGGAGAATGAGGGCTATCAGGCTCTGGCGGTGACGGATTTTGGGGACGTGCCGGGGCAGGCGGGGACCTTTGGGCCGGATCTGGTCCTGCTGGATCTGGGACTGCCCGGGCGGGACGGTTTCTCCCTGTGCGCCGAGCTTCGGAGACGATGCCCGGTCCCCATCGTGGTGGTGACCAGCCGGAACTCGGCGGCGGACGAGCTGCGGGCGCTCAGTCTGGGCGGAGACGACTACATCACCAAGCCGTACAGCATCCCCATTCTGCTTGCCAGGATCAAGGCGGTGCTGCGCCGCAGCGGAGGTCCGTCGGAGCCGGACATCCTGGAGGCTGGGGGAGTGCGGCTCAGCCTGTCCAGGGGGACCGTGTGGGCAAGTGGACGGACCGCGGAGCTCACACGGAACGAGCTGAAGATCCTGGCCCACCTGATGGCCCACGCCGGGGAGATCGTGTCCCGGGCAGACCTGATCGAGGCGCTGTGGGACAGCAGGATCTATATCGATGACAACACCCTCAGTGTCAATGTAACCCGGCTGCGGAACAAGCTGGGGGAGCTGGGGCTGCCGGAGCAGATCAAGACCCGGCGGGGAATGGGGTATCAGTATGACGATCGCTGATTTCCTGTCCGACCGGCTGGGGCGGATCGTGCTCCAGGGGGGGTGCGCGGCGGCCTCCGCCCTCTTCCTGCTGGCCACCGGGACACAGCCCGGCGTGGTGGCTCTGCTCCTGATGGGGCTAATCCTGGTCTTTGTGCTGGCACAGCTCTGGGAGTGCGTCCGGCTTCGCCGCCGCTTGGCGGAGCTAAAGGCCGTTATGGAGGGGCTGGACCAGAAGCAACTGTTTGCTGAGTGTGCCCCAAAGCCAGAAGGGCTCTGGGAACGGGAGCTGTTTGCCCTGATGCACCAGTCGGGCCAGGCCATGGTGGTCGCGGTTTCGGAGGCGCAGGCGGCCCAGCGGGAGTATCGGGAGTATGTGGAACAGTGGGTCCACGAGATCAAGACCCCCATCACGGCGGCCCGATTGATCTCCCGGACCGTAGGGCCGGATACCCGGCGCAGGCTGGAGCGGGAACTGGCCCAGATCGCCGCCCACGTGGAGCGGGCCCTGTTCTATGCCAGGGCGGAGAGTCCGGAAAAGGATCTGGTGATCCGGGAGACCAGCCTGGAGGAGCTGGCGGACCAGGCCCTCCAGAACCACAGGGCCCTGCTGATCCAGAGCGGGGTGCGGGCAGAGACCCGGGATCTGGATCAGAGGGTCTACACCGACGGGAAATGGGTATGCTTCCTGCTGGGGCAGCTGCTCCAGAACGCCGCCCGCTACCGGGCCCGGAGCCTGCCGGTGGCCGGCGCCCTCCTGAAGGAGGAGGACCGGGGCGAGGAGCAGCTGACCCTGTTGTAAGAAAAAAGGAGGAGCCTATGAAACGGAACGTCCTGACGCAGTATCTCATCATCACGGCGTCCTGCGCCCTGTATGCCGTGGGGTTCAACTGGATGTTTGACCCCAACCACATCAGCGTGGGCGGCTTCACCGGTCTGGGGCAGATCATCAACTACCTGCTGCCGGGCCTGCCCATCGGCACCATCATCATCATCCTCAACGTTCCGCTGTTCGTGCTGGGCTGGCGGTTCATCGGCAAGGATTTCCTGTTCTCCTCCATCTATGCCACGGCCGTCAGCTCCCTGATGATCGACG
>ENA-OROH01000364-OROH01000364.1-human-gut-metagenome-genome-assembly--contig:-NODE-364-length-54722-cov-9.473832_pt1 | contig 54722 bp, 46 predicted proteins | sample MGYA00242125_ERZ509042 | MGnify/ENA primary metagenome ERZ509042 (study PRJEB26280, sample SAMEA2338738) | human gut metagenome | biome: human gut; feature: human-associated habitat; material: faeces... | reverse complement strand
TTTTCGAGGCAAACACGGTGGCAGCGTACGACAATCCGCAAATCGCCGCGGAAATGCTAGTGCAGTCCGCGCTCGATGCCATCAGCGACGGACATCTCACCCTGCTGGCGACCGCCATCATGGCGCTGCCGGTGCTGCCGAGCGTGGTCATTACGGATATGGGCCTCGTCAACGGCGCCAACCAGACGTTCGTACCCGTGTTTGCGGATGCGGAAGCATAAATCAACCAGAGACAGAGAAAGGATAAGGAGCTTTTGATGGATAAACTCTTCAAACTCAGCCTGCGCGGTACGGATAAGAAAACCGAGATCATCGCGGGCCTGACCACCTTCATGACCATGGCGTATGTGCTGGCCGTCCAGCCGGCCGCGATCTGCGGCGGCGAGGCGTACATCACGGATGTCAACGGCGTTGTCATCACCAAGTCCGCCATCATGATCACCTGTGCGCTCGTGTCCGGCCTCATCACGCTGCTGATGGCCTTCTACACGAATTTCCCCTTTGCACTCTCGACCGGTATGGGCTCGAACTTCATTCTCGGCGCGCTCATCCAGTCCCAGGCGCTGAGCTTCGGCGCCGCCATGGCGATCACGCTCATTTCCGGTATCGTGTTCGTGCTGCTGACGGTCTTTGGCCTGCGCGACCTGATCGTGCGCGTCATTCCCAAGAACATTAAGATCGCCATTTCTGCGTCCATCGGCTTCTTTATTGCCTACCTCGGCTTCAAAAACTGCGGCATCGGCTCGTTTGAAAACGGCATCGCCCTCGGCAACCTCACCGATCCCGCTGTGCTGCTGGCTATCGGCGGCCTGCTGCTCATCATCGTGCTCAATGCCCTGAACGTCAAGGGCGCCATCCTCATCAGCATCATCGCCACCACGCTCGTCGGCATCCCGCTCGGTGTGACGACGCTCAACGGTGTTGCCGCCATGCCGGACTTCGGCGAGCTGGGCAACGTCATGTTCAACCTCGATTTCAAGGGCGTGTTCACCGCGAGCGGGCTCATCCTTGTGTTTGTATGTTTCTTCGGTGATTTCTTCTCCACGCTCGGCACGGTGCTGGCCGTCGCCAACCGCGCCAACATGCTCGATGAAAACGGCAACCTGCCCGGTATCGAGCGGCCCTTCCTCGTCGACGCCATCGGCACCTGCATCGGCGCGCTGACCGGCAACACCACCATCACGACCTTTGTCGAGTCCACCTCCGGCGTCGAAGCCGGCGGCCGCACCGGGCTGACCGCGCTCGTCACCGGCATCATGTTCCTGCTGACGATCTTCCTTGCGCCGCTGTTTGTCGCCATCCCGTATGCCGCGACCGGCCCGGCGCTGATCTATGTCGGCTTTCTGATGCTCAAGGGCTTCACGGAGATCGACTTCACGGACTTTGACGACGCCATCGGCCCCTGCGTCATGATGATGTTCACGGCCTTCACCGGCAGCATCACCAACGGCCTCGGCGCCGGCATCATCGTGCACGTGCTCGTCAAGCTCGTGCGCGGCAAGGCCAAGGAGATCCACCCGATCATGTACCTGCTGTGCGCGCTCATGGTCCTGTACTTCATCGTTGGGTAACCTGCGCCGCTCTTCATAAATGCAGAAAGCCTCCGGCGGATCTTCCACCGGAGGCCTTTTTTGCGCGCTTGGGAAAAACAAGATCGCCAAGGTACGATGTACCTTGGCGATCTTGGTGCGAGTGGTGATACAGCATTTTTCAAAAAACACAGTAATATCAATGGTTTTAGGACACCCGAACAGCGAAATTACTTGTATTCCGCCCTCTTGAAACCGTCAATTTCAGCAGCTATTGCTCGGTTCATCTCCCGGTAAGGAGACGACATCCTTGCAATAATCAGTACATAGCGCGTCTGTTACCCAAAGTGGCGCTTGGGTCGGCAGGCGCGCTATTTTTATGCCCAGATGCGGGCGAAGGAGGTGTTATTGTGAAAGCATATGGGAAGTCGTGGGGCTACAACGTATATGACTGCCGGTACTGCCTGTACCGAAAAGGGAAAATACAGGGCTGCGTCTACCCGGACGGCTGCTGCTGTCCCGTCCCGCAGAAGCCCGAAAGACGGAACGGCATAGAACAAGTTTACGAAGCAAATGCGGACAGCGCCGCTCCCGTTTCGGAGTGCGAGGGCTGTCCCTACGGAAGGGCTGCCCCCTGCATCGGATGGTGTACCAAAGAGGTCATGCGCGCCGCAGGGCTTCCAAAGGAGCGTGACAGAAGCCATGTATGACTATTTCTACGGCGCGGAAGCGGAACAGTTCTCCTTCTACCGCATCCCCAAGGTGCTGTTCACGGAGGAACGGTTCAGAAGCGTTTCCGCAGAAGCCAAGGTGCTCTACGGTCTGCTCCTTGACCGTATGAGCCTGAGCTGCAAGAACGGCTGGCTGGATCGGGCGGGGCGTGTGTATATCATCTTCACCATCGAGGAGGTCATGACCGCCCTGGGCTGCGCCGACCAGAAGGCCGGAAAGCTGCTGCATGAGCTGGAGAGCAAATGCCGCCTTATCGAGCGCAAGCGGCAGGGGCTGGGCAAGCCCAACCTCATCTACGTCAAAAACTTTGTGGATAACCATGTGGATAACGCATCGGGCAGCACCGCGCCTTCCCCGGAATCACGATTCCAGAACCGTGAAAATCACGATTCAGGAGCAGTGAAAATCACGGATCAGGAAGCGTTAAAATCACGATCTAATAATACTGAGAATAATGATACTGATTTTAGTGATACTGATTCCTTTCCCTTCACTTCGTTCAGGAGGGATCACGGGCGGGAAGCGAAAGGAAACGAAACGGCTTTAAGAGAGCGGTACAGAGAGCTTATAGCGGAGAACATCGCCTACGACGCACTCCTGACAGACTATCCATACGAGCAGGACACGCTGGAAGAAATCCTGGAGCTGCTGGTGGATGTGGTCTGTACGACAAAAAGCTCCGTCCGCATTTCCGGCGACGATAAGCCCGCCGAGGTGGTCAGGAGCCAATTTTTGAAGCTGAACAGCGAGCACATCCGCTTTGTGGTGGGCGGGCTGAAGGAAAACATCACCCGCATCCGCAATATGCGCCAGTATCTTTTAGCCACGCTGTATAACGCCCCTCTGACCATCGGGAACTACTACCGAAGCCTTGTGAGCCACGATATGTCGGAGGGCTTCATCTGAGCCGCAGGTTATTGCCTGCGGCTTTGGCATTTTCAGGAGGTGATGCGACCGTGCCGAAACAGAAACCCAACGAACAGGTACAGCAGATACCGCTGTCAGAGATTCGTCCCTTCAAGAACCACCCCTTCAAGGTGACGGATGATGAGCTCATGCAGCAGACCATCGACAGCATCATGCAGGTGGGCGTCCTCAACCCCGCCATCATCCGCCCCGCACCGGAGGGCGGATACGAGATGGTAGCCGGACACCGGCGGCTCCATGCCGCAGACCTTGCGGGGCTGAAAACCATACCGGCCATCGTCCGCAATCTTGACGATGACGAGGCGGTGATCCTCATGGTGGACAGCAATTTGCAGCGGGAAACCATCAGTCCCATGGAACGGGCGCAGGCGTACAAAATGAAGCTGGAAGCGTTGAAACATCAGGGAAAACGGCGAGACCTCACTTCGTCCCAAGTTGGGACGAAGTTGAGAACCGATGAAATTATCGCCCAGCAAACAGGTTCCAGTAGAAATCAAGTACAACGGTTTGTTCGTCTCAATGAGCTTGTCCCTGAGATTCAGGAAAAGGTGGACAGCAAGGAGATCGCATTCAGCCCCGCCGTGGAACTGTCATACCTCACCCATGACGAGCAGAAGCAGTTTCTGGACGCAATGGACTATTCCCAGAACACACCCTCTCTTTCCCAGGCGCAGCGGCTCAAGAAGCTCAGCCGGGAGGGAAAATGCACGAAGGAGGCCATGCGCTCCATCATGTCCGAGGAAAAGAAGGAGGAACAGGAGCGTATTACGCTGAGCAGCGATACCCTCCGCAAATATTTCCCCCGAAGCTACACGCCCCTGCAAATGCAGCAGACCATCATCAAGCTGCTGGAGCAGTGGCAGAAAAAACAGCAGCGCCGTAACGAGCGCTGAGAAAGGCAGGTTTATCCATGAACGTAACCATCAACATCTACGGCGACGTACACATCCACTGCGATTGCTGCGACGGGTGCGGCGTGTATGACGACAATTTCGACGACGCCCTCGAAGCGCCGCATGAAGCTGCGCCGGATGCGGAGGACGGCGGCGAACAGATCGGCCCGACCGCCGAAGAAGCGGAAGCGGCGGTAAAGGCATTGGCGGCGTTTTTTCTTCCGCTTTTTTCGGAGGAGACCGACGAGGGAGGCGGCGCGCATGAAGGAATTTGACGTGACCATCACCGAAACGCTGAAGCTCACCGTGTCCGTGGAGGCTTCTTCCAAAGAGGAAGCCCAGCAGATGGTAAGCGACCAGTGGCACGCCGGGGATCATATTCTGGATGCGGACAATTTTGTGGAGGTGGAGTTTGAGAGCAATGACGGCAAAGAAATCTCCGCCGAAAGAGCGCAGGACGACACCATCGATGTGCTCATGGTGGAGCCGGGACAGTACCCGCGCGTGGAGCGTATCGGCTCCGACCTTGCCTCCTTGCAGAAGGCGGTGGACGGCTATATTGAGGCGGTCTACCCATATGACGACCCCGTGGCGCTGATCTGCGGGGAGGAAGCCAAGCTGGAGGGCAAGCCCCTGAACCGCGCCCTGCGGGACGAGGACGGCGATATTTACGATATTGTGGCCGGCAAATTCTTCATCTGCGGTCTGGGGGATGAGAACTTTGCGTCTCTGCCGAAGGAGCTGCAACAGAAATACGAGGAAAAGTTCCGTCAGCCGGAAGCCTTTTTGAAGATGGGCAGCAAAATTATGGCGATCCCCACCGAGCCCGCCAAGGCAGCGGGCAAAGGCAAGACCGCTCCGGCGACAGAGCGATGATACCATCACTCCCAATGCGAACGGAAGGAGGAAAAACTCATGCAGGAAGAAATTGAAAACAGAACTGTCACTCTGATCATCTCCGCCGTCAAGCTGACCGCACGGGAGCTGAAGGCCGGGATGGATAAATATCTTTCCGAAAAGAAGAGCAAAGCCATGGAAAAGGCGCGTGCCGCGCCTGAAAAGCCCAGCGGCAAGCAGACGGTGAGGCAGCTCATAGGGCAGAATCAGGGCGTATCCAACATTGAGATCACCAACAGCAATATCAAAGGCTTTGAGCGCATAGCTCGGAAATACGGCGTGGATTTTGCCGTTAAGAAAGACCGCAGCGTTTCACCGCCGAAATACTTTGTGTTCTTTAAGGCGAGGGACGCGGACGCACTGACGGCGGCGTTCAAGGAATACACGGCATATGAGCTTAAACGCGCCGCCAAAGCGCAGAACCGTCCCTCCGTGCTGGCGCATCTGCAAGCACTCAAGGCAAAGGTTCAGGCTATTACGCCGGGTAAATCCCGAAACCAGAACAGGGGCATCACGATATGAAGAAACCTCTGAATATCAAGAAGTTCCTGCTGCCCAATATCCCGTATGTCTTTATCGCCCTCTTTGCCACCAAGCTGGGGCAGGCGTGGAGGCTTGCCCCCGGCATGGACTTCTCGGGAAAGACGCTGCACCTCATGGAGGGATTCGCCACTGCTTTTTCCTCATTAGTACCCAGCTTCCACCCCATCGACCTGTGCGTGGGCGTTGCGGCCGCCCTGCTCATCCGTCTCATCGTGTACGTCAAGGGCAAAAACGCCAAGAAATTCCGCAAGAATCTGGAATACGGCTCTGCCCGTTGGGGCAGGCCCGAGGATATCGCCCCTTACGCTGATCCGAAGTTTGAGAACAACGTCATTCTCACCCAGACCGAGCGGCTCATGATGTCCAACCGTCCCAAAGACCCCAAGACGGCGCGGAACAAAAACGTGCTGGTGGTAGGCGGCTCCGGCAGCGGCAAGACGAGGTTTTTCATTAAGCCAAATCTCATGCAATTACACAGTTCATACGTTGTCACCGACCCGAAGGGCAGCATCGCCGTGGAGTGCGGAAAGCTCATGCTCCGCAATGGCTATAAGGTGAAGATATTCAATTCCATCAACTTCAAGAAGTCCCACCATTACAACCCCTTTGCGTATATCCACAGCGAGAAGGATATTTTGAAGCTGGTCACGACCCTCATCGCCAACACCAAGGGGGACGGGAAATCCGGGGACGACTTCTGGCAGAAGGCCGAGACGCTGCTCTACACGGCGCTCATCGGCTATATCCACTACGAAGCCCCCGAGGAGGAACAGAACTTCGCCACGCTCATCGAGTTCATCAACGCCATGGAGGTGCGCGAGGACGATGAGACCTTTGAGAACAACGTGGATCTGGCCTTCAAGGAGCTGGCACAGCGGGAGCCGAATCACTTCGCCGTGCGGCAATATAAAAAATACAAATTAGCGGCGGGCAAAACAGCTAAGTCGATCAATATTTCCTGCGGCGCGCGCCTTGCGCCCTTCGATATCCAGGAGCTGCGGGAGATCACCATGTACGACGAGCTGGAGCTGGACACCCTGGGCGACCGGAAAACGGCGCTGTTTCTCATCATGAGCGACACCGACAGCACCTTCAACTTCCTCATTTCCATGATTTACAGCCAGTTGTTCAACCTGCTGTGCGAAAAGGCCGACGACGTATACGGCGGCAGGCTCCCCGTCCATGTGCGCTGCCTCATCGATGAGTGCGCCAACATCGGGCAGATACCGAACCTGGAAAAGCTCATGGCTACCATCCGCAGCCGCGAGATTTCTGCCTGTCTGGTGCTGCAAGCCCAAAGCCAGCTAAAGGCGCTGTACAAGGACAACGCCGACACCATCATCGGCAACTGCGACAGCTCCATCTTTTTGGGCGGCAAGGAGCCCGGTACGCTGAAGGAGCTGAATCAGGCGCTGGGGAAAGAGACCATCGACACCTTCAATACCGGCGAGAGCCGTGGACGGGAGGTTTCCCACAGCCTGAACTATCAGAAGCTGGGAAAAGACCTTGCCACGATAGACGAGCTGGCGGTGCTGGACGGCGGCAAGTGCATCTTGCAGCTTCGCGGCGTGCGCCCCTTCCTCTCGGATAAGTACGACATCACCAAGCACCCCAATTATAAGTATCTGTCGGACGCAAACCCAAGGAACGCCTTTGATATCGAAAAGTATCTCTCCACAAGGCTGGTGCCGAAAGCGGATGAGGTCTACGAGGTGTTCGACGCGGGCAGCGTCTGAGCGTACAAGCCCGCCGCCCTCATGCGGCGGCTTTTCATATAGATACGGATGAGAAAAGACGCTTCCTCGCTTGCAGGGTCGGAACGAATCCATGAAATAAAAATTGAAAGGAGAAGCCGGAATCGGGGCTGCATCGCAGCTTTCGCTCCGGCTCCTGCTGTATCCGCGAGATTTCAACACAACCAACACCCAATGATTCCGGCAACACAAATATGGAATTTTTCAACTCTGCTGTCGGCGTTCTCCAGACCCTCGTCATCGCCCTCGGTGCCGGCCTCGGCATCTGGGGAGCCATCAACCTGCTGGAAGGCTACGGAAACGACAACCCCGGCGCTAAAAGTCAGGGCATGAAACAGCTCATGGCGGGCGGCGGCGTGGCGCTCATCGGCGTCATCCTCGTTCCCCTGCTCTCCGGCCTGTTCGGTTAATCGCCCGCACAAATCCTTCGCGGCGTCCGCCCCCAGGGCGGGCGCTGCGGGAAAGGAGGGTAAAGCCCATTGGATTTGATATGGCAGAAATTCACCGAATGGCTGAAGGAGCTGCTGATCAGCGGCATCATGGACAACGTGAACGGACTGTTTGACAACGTGAACAGCCGCGTGGCGGGCATCGCCGGACAGGTGGGCGCTACGCCCCAGGGCTGGAACAGCGGCGTCTACGGCATGATCCGAACGCTGTCGGACAATGTGATTTTGCCCATCGCGGGCGTTGTCCTGGCCTTTGTCATGACGCTGGAGCTGATTCAGCTCATTACGGAAAAGAACAACATGCACGACGTGGACACATGGATGTTCTTCAAGTGGATATTCAAAACCGCCTGCGCCGTGCTCATCGTCACCAATACCTGGAACATCGTCATGGGCGTGTTCGAAGCGGCTCAGAGCGTCGTCAACAGCGCGTCGGGCATTATCATATCGGACACGTCCCTGACGTTCAACGAGCATATCGCGGGATTTGAAGCAAGACTCATGGAAATGGAGGTCTGGTCGCTGCTGGGGCTGTGGCTGGAGTCCGTGGTCGTGCATCTTTCCATGTGGGCGCTGACCATCTGTATTTTCATCATCTGCTACGGCAGAATGATCGAGATCTACTGCGTGACCTCCATCGCTCCCATCCCCATGGCGACCATGGCCAACCGGGAATGGGGGCAGATGGGTCAGAATTACCTCAGAAGCCTGCTGGCGCTGGGGTTTCAGGGCTTCCTCATCATCGTCTGCGTGGCGATCTACGCGGTGCTGATTCAGAACATCGTGGTGGAGAGCAGCGTCTCGGCGGCCATATGGACGTGCATGGGGTACACGGTGCTGCTGTGCTTCACGCTGTTTAAGACGAGCTCCCTTGCCAGGAGCCTGTTCCACGCTCACTGACGGAGGTGATGAAATTTGGCATACGTTCCCGTACCCAAGGACTTGAACGCGGTGAAAACCAAGGTCATGTTCAATTTAACAAAACGGCAGATTCTGTGCTTTGGCGGCGGCGCGCTCATCGGCGTACCGCTTTTCTTTCTGCTCAAGGGGCATATCGGCAGCAGCGCGGCGGCTCTTTGCATGATGCTGGTCATGCTGCCCTTCTTCCTGCTGGCCATGTACGAAAAGAACGGTCAGCCGCCGGAGAAGCTCATCCGCAACATCGTGCAGGTATGCTTCCTGCGCCCCAAACAGCGCCCGTACAGGACGAACAATTTCTACGACCTGCTGAACCGGCAGGATATTTTGGATAAGGAGGTCTACGCGATTGTCCACAAACAAAAACCCCGCAAGAAAGCTCACACGAGCCGAGCGAAAGCAGATCGACGCGGCGATTGCAAGAGCCAAGCGTCAGGATAAGCGAAAGAAGTCCGCCCAGGACAGCATCCCCTTTCAGCGGATGTACCCCGACGGCGTGTGCCGCGTGACGGACAATTACTACACGAAAACCGTGCAGTTTCAGGATATCAACTACCAGCTCAACCAAAACGAGGACAAGACCGCCATTTTCGACGGCTGGTGCGACTTCCTCAACTATTTTGATTCCTCCATCCGCTTCCAGCTCTCCTTCATCAACCTCTCCGCCACGCGGGATACCTACGCCCGGCGCATCGCCATCCCCTTGCAGGGCGACTGCTTCGACAAGCTCCGCACCGAGTACACCGGGATGCTGCAAAGCCAGCTTGCCCGCGGCAACAACGGGCTTATTAAGACCAAGTACCTGACCTTCGGCGTGGAGGCGGACAGCCTGAAAGCCGCAAAGCCCCGATTGGAGCGCATCGAGACGGATATCCTCAACAACTTCCGCCGTCTGGGCGTGCAGGCGGAAGCCCTGAATGGGATGGAGCGCCTGCGCCTGCTGCACGGGATGCTCCACATGGACGAACCGCAGCCCTTCCGCTTCTCCTGGGACTGGCTGGCTCCCTCCGGGCTGTCGGTGAAGGACTTCATCGCGCCCAGTGCCTTCGAGTTCAAGACCGGCAGCAGCTTCGGCGTGGGCAGCAAGACCGGCTGCGTATCCTTCTTGCAGATTTTAGCGCCGGAGCTCAACGACCGGATGCTGGCGGACTTCCTGGATATGGAAAGCTCCCTTATCGTCAGTATGCACGTCCAGTCCGTGGATCAGGTAAAGGCAATCAAGACCATCAAGCGCAAGATCACCGACTTGCAGAAGATGACCATTGAGGAGCAGAAAAAGGCGGTGCGCTCCGGCTATGATATGGATATTATCCCCTCCGACCTTGCCACCTACGGCACGGAGGCGAAAAAGCTCTTGCAGGAGCTGCAAAGCCGCAACGAGCGTATGTTCCTTTTGACCTTCCTTGTGGTGAACGTGGCGGACAACAGGCAGCGCCTCGGCAACAACGTCTTTCAGGCGGGCTCCATCGCCCAGAAGTACAACTGCCAGCTCACGCGGCTGGACTTTCAGCAGGAGGAGGGCTTCATGTCCGCGCTGCCGCTGGGGTATAACCAGATCGAGATTCAGCGGGGGCTGACCACCTCCAGCGTGGCGATTTTCGTGCCGTTTACCACCCAGGAGCTGTTTCAGGACGGCAAGGAAGCCCTGTACTGCGGGCTGAACGCCCTTTCCAACAACCTCATCATGGTAGACAGAAAGCTGCTGAAAAATCCCAACGGGCTGATCTTAGGCACGCCCGGAAGCGGCAAGTCCTTCTCCGCCAAGCGTGAGATCGCCAACGTGTTCCTCGTCACGAATGACGATATCATCATCTGCGACCCGGAGGCGGAGTACGGCCCGCTGGTGGAGCACCTGCACGGGCAGGTGGTGAAGATCTCGCCCACCTCCACCGACTACCTGAACCCCATGGATTTGAACCTGAATTACAGCGACGATGAAAACCCGCTGAGCCTTAAATCCGACTTCATCCTGTCCCTGTGCGAGCTGATCGTGGGCGGCAAGGACGGCCTCATGCCGGTGGAAAAGACCATCATCGACCGCTGTGTGCGCTCTGTTTACCGGGAATACCTGAGCGACCCCCGCCCGGAAAAAATGCCTATTTTAGAGGACTTGTACAACGAGCTTCGCAGGCAGGACGAAAAGGAAGCGCAGTATATCGCCACGGCGCTGGAAATCTACGTCACCGGCTCACTCAACGTGTTCAACCACCGCAGCAACGTGAATATCGAAAACCGTGTGGTCAGCTTCGATATCAAGGAGCTGGGAAAGCAGTTAAAGAAGATCGGGATGCTGGTGGTGCAGGACGCGGTGTGGAACCGCGTCACGATCAACCGGGAGCAGCGCAAGTCCACCCGCTACTATATCGACGAAATGCATCTTCTTTTGAAGGAGGAGCAGACCGCCGCCTATACGGTGGAGATATGGAAGCGCTTCCGCAAGTGGGGCGGCGTTCCCACGGGCATCACCCAGAACGTCAAAGACCTGCTCTCCAGCCGTGAGGTGGAGAACATCTTTGAAAACTCCGACTATGTGTATATGCTCAACCAGGCTTCCGGCGACCGGCAGATTCTTGCAAAGCAGCTCAACATCTCTCCGCACCAGCTCTCGTATGTGACCCAATCCGCCGAGGGCGAGGGGCTTTTGTTCTACGGCAGCGTGATCCTGCCCTTCGTAGACCGCTTCCCCAAGGATACGGAGCTGTACAAAATCATCACGACCAAGCTCTCGGAGCAGGTGCAGTCAGAATAGAGACGAGAAGGGATGTGCGAATATGAATAACAATCTGATGATCTTTGAAAACCCGGAGTTCGGAGCTGTACGCAGCATCCTGATCGATGGCGACCCGTGGTTTGTCGGTAAAGACGTGGCTTCCAGCCTTGGTTACAGCAACCACCGAAAAGCCTTGCTCGACCATGTTGATGTTGAGGATAAATTGGATGGGGTAACGATTCGTGACCCCATCGGCAGAGGTCAGAAACCTATCTTTATTAGCGAATCCGGCCTTTACGCTCTTGTCCTCTCCAGCAAGCTGGAGCGCGCAAAGAAGTTCAAGCGCTGGGTGACGGCCGAGGTGCTGCCCTCCATCCGCAAGCACGGCGCGTATATGACGGATGCACTCCTTAGCCGGATGGATGAGCACCCCGAGCTGATCTCGGAGTATATCGGCAAGCTCCGTGCGGAAAACGCAAAGGCGAACGCCGCGCGGGAGGCGCTGAAAAAGGCGGAGGCCGAGAACGCGCGGCTGGCTCCGAAGGCCAGCTACTACGATTCCTTTGTGGGCGTTGAGAGCCTGACCTGTCTCCGCTATACCGCCAAGGAGCTGGGCGTTCCGCAGAAGAAATTTATCGGCTACCTGCTGGAAAAGGGGTATGTGTTCAGAGACCGTCACCGCAGCGACCGTGTGTTTGTCAGAGCCGGCAAGCGCAACGACCCGCTGTTTGTGACCAGAGATTTTTACCTTCCCAACGGCACAAAAAGCGAATACACCCTCGTCACGCCTGCCGGAAAGGCGCATTTTCTGAAAATCGCGGAGAAAATCCGCGTCTGGGAGCCCCGTGAGGTTGCAGAGGGCAAAGACGCCAGCGAACAGGCCGTTTTTGCCGCGTGCGTATGACGATCCAATCCCCACAGAATCGAGGTGATGAATATGGCAAAACGCTCGCCACGGCTGATTTTCACCGAGGAAGAACGCGCCCTGCCGGAGCTGGAACGAGCTGTCCGCAAGGCGGACAGGGCGGCGGTTAAGCTGGAAAAGGCCGAAGCGAAAATTCCCAAGAAAACCGTTAAGGTCAAAAAGCGCGTTGTGGACAGTGAGAGCGGCAAGGTCACGACGCGCCTTTTCTTTGAGGAGGCGGACAAAAAGCGTCCGCCCTCCAAGCTGGCGCACGCCGCAAGGAAAGCGCCGCTGGATACCGTCCGCAGCGCAGTCCACCGCAAGCTTCGGGAGGAGGGCGATGACAACCCCGGCACGGAGGCGGCGAACACCCTGACCGAGACGGCGGAGCGCACCTGGCGCATTGCGGAATCGGCGCACCGCTCCCATGCGGAAAAGCCCTACCGCAAAGCGGACAAGGCGGAAGCCGCCGCAGACAAAGCCAATCTCAAGGCGCTGAACAAACAGTACGAGCAGGAATACGGCAGGGCTTCCAATCCCTATTCCCGTTGGCAGCAGAAGCAGGCCATTAAAAAGGAATACGCCGCCGCAAAAGCGGGGAACGGCGCGAGAAATACCGTCAAAGCGTCCGAGACCACCGCGAAGGCGGCAAAGCGCGCCGCCGAGGGAAGCAAAAAGACCGGCAGCTTTTTTGTCCGGCACAAGAAGGGCTTCCTCATCGCGGGCGGTATCGCCGCCGCGATACTGCTGCTCATGACCTGCATTTCCTCCTGCTCCACGCTGTTTCAGGGAGGAATATCCGGTGTTGCATCCTCCACCTATCCGCTGGAGGATGCGGATATGCTGGCGGCGGAAGCCGCCTACTGCGCCATGGAGGACGAGCTGCGGGAATACCTGCACAGCTACGAAAGCACCCACGATTACGACGAGTACCACTTCGACCTGGACGAGATTGAGCACGACCCCTATGTGCTCATTTCCATGATTACCGCCCTCAAGGGCGGAGAATGGACGATTGACGAAATAGGCGGGATTCTGGAGACGCTGTTTGAAAAGCAGTATATCTTAACGGAAACCGTCACCACGGAAACCAGATACCGCACCGAAACGCATATCGGCTATTACACCGACGAAAACGGCAATCTGCAAAGCTACGAGTACGAGGCGGAGGTTCCCTACACCTGGTATATCTGCCATGTGGAGCTGGAAAACTTCAACCTCTCCCATGTGCCGGTGCATATCATGTCCCACGATCAGCTCTCCATGTACGCCGTGTATATGAGCGTGCTGGGCAACCGCCCCGACCTGTTCCCCGGCTCCCCGTATGTGAACCGGTACTACCACACCCAGTATGAGAAGTACGAGATACCCCCGGAAGCGCTGGCGGATGAACAGTTCGCCGCCATCATCAAGGAAGCGGAGAAGTATCTGGGCTACCCCTACGTCTGGGGCGGCAGCTCGCCGGACACCTCCTTCGACTGCTCCGGCTTCGTTTCGTATGTCTACAACAACTGCGGCCTGCATTGGAGCTTCGGCAGGCTGGGCGCGGAGGGGCTGCGGGGCATGTGCGCCTATGTCTCCCCGGAAAGCGCCCGTCCCGGCGACCTGATCTTTTTTGAAAAGACCTACGACACCGCAGGCGCGTCCCATGTGGGCATCTATGTGGGCAATAACAGGATGCTCCACTGCGGCGACCCCATTCACTACGCTTCCATCGACACGAGCTACTGGCGAAGCCATTTTCTCCAGTTTGGCAGATTGCCTTAACAACAACCATATCAACGCAAAAAAGGAGGATGTTATGAACCCGCGACTTGAAAAGCTGCGTCAGGAGCGCGAGAAGCTGGCGGAAAAGCTCACATCGCTGACCGCACGGCTCAAAGCCCTGGACGAGCAGATTCTGAAGCTGGAAAACACGGATATTGTGGGCATCGTCCGCGAGAATGGACTGACCATTGAGCAGCTCGCGGCGCTGATGGAGATGCTGGAAAAGCGTCCCACGGCGGCGCTGCCCGACGAATACAGAAAAACGGAGGAATTTACGGATGAAGAATAAATGGAGATTTTTTGCCGTGACGCTGGCCGTCGTGCTCTGCATGACGGTCTTTTCCGTTACGGCCTATGCAGGCGGCGGCGATATGGTCGATTCGACAATGGGCGACCCGACCATGGAAAGCCCAACTGCAACCACACAGCCGGAGAATACGAATACCGGTGAGCAGACCCCAAACGGACAGACCCTGACCGTGCTTGTGACCGAAAATGCGGACGGAAGCCATACCGTGACCATCGGGGATCGGAGCTGGACGCTTCCCGCCAAACGGGAGCAGTCCGGAAAGGTGGTCAACGTCCGCACCTATTTGAATCTGCGCACCGGCCCCGGCACGGATTACACCGTGATCGGGCGTCTGCTCAACGGCGCGGAGGTGAAGGTGCTGGAGGAAAGCAACGGCTGGTACAAGGTGGTCGTGCCGGAGCAGACCGGCTATGTATACGGCAAATACCTTGAGGTTCTCAACACATCTGCGGGAGGCTATGAGAACGACACGGATACTGCGGGACTGCCGGAGCTGCTGCTGCAATATTACGCCGCTGTCGGAGGTTCCGCGCCCCTGACCCCGGAGGGCAACCTGACGCTTATGGACGACATCGGCTCCGCTTTCGGCGCAGGCAAGCAGTTCATCACCGTGACGACCAAGGGCGGCAATACCTTTTATCTCATCATCGACCGGGACGATAAGGGCAATGAGAACGTCCATTTCCTGAATCTTGTGGACGAGGCCGACCTGCTGGCGCTGACCAAGGACGGCGAGAGCATCGTCCCTGCCTGCGCCTGCACGGACAAATGCGCCGTGGGCAAAATCAACACAGGCTGTAAGGTGTGCAGAACCAATATGAGCGAGTGCGCGGGCAAGGAAGTGACGGAACCCACGCCACAGCCCGCCGAGCCTGCGGAGACCGCGCCCGAAAAGAGTACCGGCGGCGCGGGGCTCATTGTGGTCATCCTCCTGCTCCTGCTGGGCGGCGGCGGTGCGCTGTACTGGTTCAAGCTCCGCAAGCCCAAGGCCGACACCCGTGGGGCGGACGATCTGGACGATTACGACTACGGCGAGGACGAGGAAGATGAGGATTACGAGTTTGAAGATGAAAACACTGCTGACAGTGAGGAGGACAAAAACCAATGATGAATACGACCTGTTACCGACTTGTTGTGTGTGAAAAGCCCTCCGTGGCAAGGAGCATCGCCGCCGTTCTTGGCGCAGGCAGGCGCGAGGACGGTTTTCTTTCGGGCGGCGGCTATCTCGTCTCCTGGTGCTTCGGGCATCTTGCGGAGCTTTCGGATGCGGACGCCTACGATGAAAAGTACGGCAAATGGCGAAGGGAGGACTTGCCCATCCTGCCGGATAGCTGGCAGTACACCGTGGCGAGGGACAAGCAGAAGCAGATGAACACCCTGCGCACCCTCATGCACAGAGAGGACGTTTGCGAGGTCATCAACGCCTGCGACGCCGGGCGCGAGGGCGAGCTGATCTTCCGCACAGTGTATAATCTCAACAACTGCCGCAAGCGCGTAAAGCGGCTCTGGATTTCCTCCATGGAGGATGCGGCGATTCTTCAGGGCTTTGACAATCTCCGCGACGGCGCGGAGTACGACAACCTCTACGCCTCCGCCCTCTGCCGCAGCAAGGCGGACTGGCTGGTGGGCATCAACGCCACCCGCCTGTTTTCCGTGATGTACCACCGCACCCTGAACGTGGGGCGCGTGGTATCGCCCACGCTTGCGCTGCTGGTGCAGCGGGAAGCGGAAATAAGTGCCTTTCAGCCGGAGAGCTTTTACACCGTCCATCTGGACTTTGACGGCTTCTCCGCCGCAGGCGGGCGCATGAAGGAGCCGGCTGAGGCGGAGCGGCTTGCCGGGGACCGCAACAGCAAAGCCGCCGCTGTTACCTCCGTCGTGCAGACAAAAAAGACGGAGAAAGCCCCGGCGCTCTACGACCTGACCACGCTCCAGCGGGATGCGAACCGCTTGCTTGGGTACACGGCGCAGCAGACGCTGGATTACCTGCAAAGTCTCTATGAAAAGAAGCTCTGCACCTACCCCCGCACCGACAGCCGCTACCTCACCGACGATATGGAGGGCGGCGTAAATGCGCTGGCGCTGTGCTGCGCGGGCGTCTGCGGCACGGAGCCGCCCGCAGCCATCTGTTCGGGGCAGGTGTGCAGCAGCAAAAAGGTCAGCGACCACCACGCCGTCGTTCCCACGATGGCAGCGGGCGAAACGGACTTGGAAACCTTGCCCGCAGGCGAACGGGAGATCCTGCGCCTTGTTTCCCGTCAGGTGCTTATGGCGGTCAGCGCGCCCTTCGTCTATCTGGAGACCGAGGCAAGGCTGGACTGCGGCGGAAATGCCTTTTCCGCCAAGGGAAAAACTGTGGTGCAGCCCGGTTGGAAAGCATATGCGGATGCGGAGCTTACGGACAAGGCCCTCCCGGAGCTTTCCGAGGGACAGTTTCTTCCCGTTTCCTCCTGCGAAGTCAAAGAGGGAAAAACGACCCCGCCAAAGCACTTCACCGAGGATACGCTTTTGTCGGCCATGGAGACGGCGGGCAAAGAGGATATGCCGGAAGATGCCGAGAGAAAGGGATTGGGAACTCCCGCGACAAGGGCGGCGGTCATTGAAAAGCTGGTGGCCACGGGCTTTGCGGAGCGCAAAAAGGCGAAGAAATCTGTACGCCTCGTTCCCACCGAAGCGGGCGTATCCCTCATTACCGTGCTGCCCGAACAGCTCCAGTCCCCGCTGCTCACCGCCGAATGGGAGCACCGCCTCAAGGAGATCGAGTGCGGCGAGCTGGGCGCGGACGAGTTCCTTGCCGGCATCTGCGATATGGTCGCAGCGCTGGTTCGGGACGCTGCGCCTGTGGACGGTTCGGAGGTGCTGTTCCCCTCCGGCAGACCCGTTGTGGGCAAATGCCCCCGCTGCGGCGCAGAGGTCACGGAGAGCAAAAACGGCTATTTCTGCGAGAGACGTAGCTGCAAGTTCGGGCTGTGGCGGGACAACCGCTTCCTTGCCGCCAAGAAGATCAGCCTGACAAAGAAGATGGCTTCCTCGCTCCTGACGCAGGGACGCGCCTACACCAGCGGTATCTATTCCGAGAAAACCGGCAAGACCTACGACGCATTCATCCTGCTGGAGGACGACGGCGCGCGTTCCTCCTATAAGCTGGACTTCATCAAATGACCCTCACAGGCTCCCGCACGGGCGTTTCGTTCGCCTGCGGGAGCCGCTGTTTTTACCATGATTCAAAGGAGGTATGCACGAAATGGCCGAAAAGCAGACCAACAAGGAACGGCTCAAGGACATCACCGACAGCATCGAGACGGGCATAAAGGAGCTGTTTGAGAGCGACAGATACAGGCAGTACCTTGCCACCATGAGCCGCTTTCACAAGTACAGCGTCAACAACACCATGCTCATCTATATGCAGCGCCCCGACGCCACCCATGTGGCGGGCTTCAACAAATGGCGCGACCAGTTCGGAAGGAGCGTCAAAAAGGGCGAAAAGGGCATTAAGATCATCGCCCCCACGCCCTTCAAGAAGAAAATCGAGCAGCAGAAGTTAGACCCCGACACCAAGCTCCCCATGCGGGACGAGAACGGCGATATTATCACGGAGGAAAAGACGGTGCAGATCCCCATGTACAAGCCCGTGGTGGTGTTCGACGTGCAGCAGACCGCAGGCAAGCCCCTGCCGGAGCTGGCGGCGAACCTTACGGGGGACGTGCAGAATTACGAGGTATTCATGGAAGCTCTGCGCCGCAGCGCGCCCGTCCCCATCTTCTTTGAGAAGCTGGCGGAGAATATGGACGGCTACTTCTCCGTGGACAAACAGCGCATCGCTGTCCGCGAAGGCATGAGCGAGGTACAGACGGTCTGCGCCGCCGTCCATGAGATCGCCCACTCCAAGCTCCACAATAAGGACGAAATCGGAGAAAAATATCAGGCGGTCGAGCTGTTCGGCAAGCCCGCGCTGTTTTCAAACGGGCGCATCGACCGGGATAAGCTGCCGGAGGGCTTGTATGTATATGACCTGCGCGGCTCGGATTACGATCCGGGTATGCCGGTAACGCTTGAAAGCCATGTCACCGTCAATCACGCCGCCTCTGTCATCACAGCAGCACCCATTGAGCTGCCGGAGCAGGGCTTTTTGTATCTGGGCGAGGACGGGCTGAACTTCACGGGCGGCGAGCAGACCGTGAAGGAGTTTTGGCACGCACAGTACCCGGAAAAGGCAAAGATCTCCCGCGCCGCCGAGGAGATTCAGGCGGAGAGCATCTCCTTCGCCGTCTGCGCCTATTACGGCATTGAGACAGGCGAAAACAGCTTCGGGTATCTGGCGACCTGGGCAAAGGACAGGGAGCTGACCGAGCTTCGCGCATCGCTGGAGACCATCAACCGAACCTCATCCTCCCTGATTACGGATATCGACCGCCATTACGCGGAAATCTGCAAGGAGCGCGGGCTGGACAGGGAGACGGAGAGCCTTACAGCCCAGCCTGTGCAGGAGATCGCCGTGCAGGAGCCGGAGCCGGTCGCAGCGCCGGACAACGGCTGCGTCCCCGACCCCGCGATTTCTGTTGAGAGCATGAACGCCTACGGCTACACCGATTCCAATATGCTGCCGCTGACAAAGGAGCGTGCGCTGGAGCTCATGGAACGGGATGTAAGCGTGTATATGCTTCACACGGACAACACCGAGGCCATGGCCTTCGATGCAGAGGAAGTCCGCAGCTTTGACGGCATCTTCGGCGTGGAAGCCACCGAATGGGAGACGGTCAAAGACCGCCTTACACCGCCGGACTATGAAAAGGCGTTCCTCGACAACCCCGCCGACAGCTTTGCCATCTATCAGCTTCGGGATAATGATAATACGGCGCAGCTCCGCTTTATGAACGCCGAGTATCTGGAGAAGAAGGGGCTTTCCATTGAAAAGGGAAATTACGCCGCCGTCTATGCGGGCAGCCTCGACCGCAGGGGCGATACGCAGGACAGGTTGAATGAGCTGTATGAGACCTTCAACCTCCGCCGCCCGGAGGATTTTCGCGGCCACAGCCTGTCCGTCAGCGACATCGTGGCGCTGAAGCAGAACGGCGTGGTATCCTGTCATTACGTTGATTCATGGGGTTTTAAGGCGCTGCCCGACTTCCTAAAGCCGGAAAACTATCTCAAAAACGCGGAGATGGCCATGGAGGACGACTACGGCATGATCGACGGCGTTATCAACAACGGGCCGAAGCAGACCGTGGCAGAGCTGGAGGAACAGGCAAAGTCCGGCAAGCCCGTCTCCCTCATGGAGCTGGCGCAGGCGGCACGGCAGGAGAAGAAGCCCTCCGTGCTGGCAAAGCTCTGTCCTCCCGTCAACGAGCCGAAAAAGACAGCGCGTTCAAAGCGCGCGGAAAGAGAGCTGCTATGATGAATTTTACCAACGATGAAATGAACCTCATGTGCATCTACCAAAGCGACAGCCGCAGCGGGCTGATTGCCGCCCTCACCGAAATGCGCGGATACCTGGATGAGGACGAAGCCGAGCTGCGAGCGCTGACCGACAGCACCCTGCAAAAGCTGGACGAAATCACCGATGAGGACTTCGCAGCGCTGGAGCTAATTCCCGACTTCGACACGGACGAATAAGGCGGATGCGACGGGAGCGGCTTTCGGGTCGCTCTTGCTGTGATTATTCTATTGAAGAAAAGTGCGTGTATCCGCAAAAATGTTCAATAGATGCGGTTTGCCCTTCTCTTTACAAAAATGTCCGTTCGAGTGCGTAACATCCGCGGAAAACGCACAGAATGAGCAGGGAGTTTTCGCACTATTTTTCTGAAAACGCTTGATTTTCACCGGATAGTTGCGTATAATAAGACTGCGAGGTGAAAATATGATAAAGACAACAGCAATGCTACTGGAAGAATTGAAGGGATACGGTTCTCCGAAGTCAAAGTTGGCGCGTATGGCGGAGCGGGGCGAATGCTTTCCCATTACAAGGGGACTATATGAAACTGACCGGAACGCTCCTGCGTACCTGCTTGCGGGCAGTATTTACGGGCCTTCATACATTTCCTTTGAATATGCCCTTAGCCGCTACGGGCTGATTCCCGAGGCGGTATATGCCGTTACCTGCGCCACCTTTGAAAAGAAAAAGAAAAAGAAGTATGAAACGCCCTTCGGAACCTTCACCTATCGGGATGTGCCGTCCGAGGCGTTCCCGCTGGGGATTCGGCTCGTGCAGGAGGGCGATTATTTCTACCGGATCGCAGAGCCGGAAAAGGCACTGTGCGACCAGCTCTATACTATGCCGCCCGTGCCGAACACACAGGAGCTTTTCCGGCTGCTGACGGAGGATTTGCGGATTGAGGAATCGGAGATTGGGAAGCTGGACGAAAATAAGGTTTGCGAATACAGCGGAGCGTACCATACCACGAACATCAAAAAGCTCTGCTCGCTTTTAAGGAGGCTTTGACATGAACAGCGCCATTGAACAGATGCTGAAAAGCTACCATGTAGAGAATATCTACGACAGAAAGAACGCTATGAAGGAGATCATGCAGGAAATTGTGCTCTGCGGCTTGTCCCGTGCGGGCTTTTTCAAAAAAGCGGCGTTCTACGGCGGAACCGCCCTGCGAATCTTCTACGGTCTCGACCGCTTTTCCGAGGATCTGGATTTTTCGCTGGAAGCGGAGGATTTGGACTTTGACCTGACGGCCTACTTTCCCGTGCTGGAGAAGGAAGTAAAAGCCTTTGGGCTGAATGTGGAGATTCAGGAAAAGGAAAAGACAAAAGAAAGCACCATCCGCTCCGCCTTTCTGAAGGGGAACACGAAGGAACATCTCCTGCTGTTCTACGCGGATGAAAAGGTGGCGGGAAGCGTAGCGAAGAATGAAGCGGTCAAGATTAAGTTCGAGGTGGACGTTAACCCGCCCGCCTTCGCCGCATTCGAGCACAAATACCGGCTGCTGCCCGTGCCGTATGAGGTGAAAATGTATGATATGCCCTCCCTGTTCGCAGGAAAAATCCATGCTGTCATCTGCCGTGCGTGGCAGAGCCGCATCAAGGGCAGGGATCTGTACGACTATGTATTCTATCTTTCAAGGGGTGCGGCCGTCAATCAAAAACACCTTCGGGCACGATTGATTGATTCCGGATATATTTCTGCCGATGCGGACTGTTCCTTGCCGGAAATCAAAGCGATGCTGGCGGAACGCTTCGACAGCATCGATTACGCACAGGCAAGGCAGGATGTGGAGCCGTTCATTCACGATTCCTCCGTGCTGAATATCTGGAGCGCAGACTTTTTCAAACAAATCACGGAGGGACTGACTGCGGTATAGTCCCCGACTGAAAACCGAATACCGCCCCTTACATAGAGCGTCCGTTCCGGGCGCTCTAAATTTATGCCATGAAGGAGGAGCAATATGCCGAGCAAGCTACAAACGTATATGCAGATGGCGGACGAGGCGCAGCGGCAGATCACCGGCAGCTACCGGGGCTGGACGGGCTTTCTCACCACCGCCGCAAGGCTGTACAAATACCCCTACGCCGAGCAGGTCATGATCCACGCCCAGCGTCCGGACGCCACCGCCTGCGCGGAGTACGACTTCTGGAACGAAAAGATGGGGCGGTATGTCCGCAGGGGCTCCAAGGGCATCGCCCTCATCGACAGCAGCGGCGAAAGGCCGAGGCTTCGGTATGTGTTCGACGTGTCGGACACGGGCGGCAGAGAATTTCCAAAGAGCCGCTACCTGTGGGAATACCGGGAGGAACACGCGGACGCGGTAAGCGCCATGCTGGAGAGCCGCTACGGTGTGGACGGAAAAGGAGGGCTCCCTGACCAGCTTGAGCGCATCGCGTCTCAGCTTGCGGAGGAATACTGGCGGGACTATAAGCGGGATATCCTCGCCATCGTTGACGATTCCTTTCTTTACGGGTATGATGAGTTCAACGTAGGAGCGGCCTTCCAAAGCGCCGCCGCCGTCAGCATCGCCTACTCGCTCATGTCCCGCTGCGGGCTTGAAGCGGACGACCGCTTCGAGCATGAGGATTTCCTGAGCATCTTCGATTTCAACACCCCGGAAGCAGCCGCCGAGCTGGGCACGGCGGTGAGCAGGATCAACGGAGAGGTGCTGCGGCAGATCGAAGTCACCATCAAGAATTACGAGCGCGAGAAACTCGCGGAAAGGAGCCATAGCCATGACAGAGCTGACCTACACCAAGAACGGGGACTACCTGATTCCCGACCTGACGCTGAGCGAGACGCCGGAGGACGCGAGACCCCTGGGCAAATACGGGAGACTGCGCAGGAGCTATCTTCAGGAGCACAGACCGGGGCTGTACAGCCGTCTGCTGCTGTCCGAGAAGCTGTACCCCCATCTGCGGGAGATCGACGAGGCGGCGAACAACCGGCTGGAACAGATGATGCCGGAGCTGATGAAGTCGGCGGGCGTGACGGAATCGCTGAAAGCCCGCGATCAGATGAAGTGGGTAGGGCTGATGAACACGCTGAAAGCGCAGGCCGAGGAAACGATCCTCACGGAACTGGTGTTCAGCTAAATATGTTCGATGCCCCTGCTGGGGCGCAGATGTCCTTCTTCCCCTCAGAGGCAGAACAAATTCAATCCATCGCAGAAGCGGAGAGTGTAACACCCTCCGCTTTTTCTATGTTCATTTCTCAGGATGATATTGACCACATCCTGCGCGCGGGCGGTAATGCGGATGCAGCGCGGATGAAAATTGCTGCGGAATTCTCCAAGCAAAAACCTTTAGAGGATCGCGCGGTATTTCTCGAAAAGCTCTACTACGGCGGCAACGGCCTGATTACGGATAACGGCAGGTTTTCCGCATGGTACGGGGACGATGGTATCCATATTGCAACCGGAGATACCTCTCGCTATCTTCGTTCTGCCCAAGTGATAGGCTGGGCAGATGCGGCGGAGCGTATTGAGGAACTTCTGGACGGCGGCACATTTGCCAGCAATCTTGAGGTCACGGAAGCCCCGCGCTATGAGCGGCTGGGTATTGCTGTGGATGTCTGGAACCTTTATCACGATTTCTCGGATGAAGCAAAGTCGCTGGGGTATCTGTCCTGCTTGGGTAATATCCATAGCACCAGCTTTCCAGAGGAAACGGAGCGTCTGACGGACGATCTGCTGAATCCGGCGTTCCGGGATAGGCTCCTGTCGGAATACAAGGTATTCATGGACGCCTACCGCGAAAACCGTGCGCTGCTGCGCTTCCATTACCACAAGTCGCAGGCACTTCTCACACGTTTGGAAGATTTGTCCCTTCCGCGAAAGGAATTCCGCTCCGATATGGAGGCTATTCCAGAAACCGGCAGGTTTATCACCGAAGATGAAATTGCGGCTTCTCTTGCAAACGGGAGCAGCTTTGAGGGTGGAAAGACCCGCATCTATGCGTTTTTCCAGACTTCGCACACTCCCAAGGAGAATGCCGATTTTCTGAAAAAGGAGTACGGCATCGGCGGGCATACCCATGCCGTATCCAGAGAAAGCGGCAGCTATGAAGATCACGGCAGCAAAGGCATCACGCTGAAAAAAGCGGGCTGTGCAGATGTTCAGATGAATTGGAACAAGGTCGCTTCGCGTATCTCTGAGCTGATTCGGATGAACCGCTATTTTACACCAGACGAACAGGCGCTTTATGATAAGGCGCAGGCACAGGATGTGGTGCGAAACACCGCCTACGACAGCTATAACGCCATCAAGGAAGCCCACCCGGACGACATCGTGCTGTTTCAGGTGGGCGATTTCTTTGAGATTTACGGCGAGGACGCAAAACAGGCGGCGGAGCTGCTTGACCTCAACCTTACCACAAGAGAGATACCCGGCGCTGGCCGTGTGGAGATGTGCGGCGTACCGTCGCACAATTTAGAGATGTATGTAGAGAAATTGCGCGATAAGTATGATGTGACGATTGCCGAAGCGCCAGACTTTAGAGGTGAGCGCCACATTTACACGCTGCGCTCTATCGACCATGAAGCAGAAGCCGCCATCAATGCTTATGAAGCAGAGTTCGGCGCGGACGGCACGAGGGTGTTCCGCGACCCCGCCGCAGAGCAAGTTCAGCCCACGGTGCAGGAGCTGTTCGAGAGATACCGCCTGAGCGTGGGCAACGCGCTTTCCAAGGATGAAGCATTTCTCAACGCCTGCCGCAACTCCGACCGTCAAAACGCCTATCTGGAGGGCGCGGCGGCCATCCGGCGCATCGTCATGGCGTCTGAGGATTTGCAGCTCACGCGCCTCTATTTCGATATGCCCTCCTTCCACAACCGGCTCCATCAGGAGCTTTTGGACGAGCTGTATCCCACGTTGGCGACCACGATAACGCCCTCGCCCTACAAGGTGACGCAGGAGGACATCGACGCTGCCTTGCAGAGCTGGAACGGAAAAATTGAAAGCAAGCAGGCGGTTGTTCGGTATATGGAGCAGCACGGGCGTGAAAGGGAAACTGCCGCATGGCTGGCGCGGGAGTACGGCTTGAAGGATACCTCTAAACCGCTGCAAATCTCCGTGGGCAATTCCGAGCCGGTTATGCTCTCGTGGCCGAAGGTGCAGCGGCGACTGGCGCAGCTCATCCGCGAGGATAAATTCTTCACAGAGCAAGAAAAGTCTGTGTTGGAGCAGAACCGGAATTACCTGATTTTAGACCGGCTTCGGGCAGACTGCGAATACTTTCTTGGCGCAGGCAACCGCGCAGAAAAGCACCTGTGGGCGGGCAGCGTCTATGCACAGATCGTCAAAATGCGGGAGCTGTATGACGCGCTTCCTCAAAAACCGGAATGGCTGACCAAAGAAATGATTGATGATTATGCCGAGCGGATGGCCCCACGGTATCAGGTTGTGGCATATCATCACTTTGAAAACGGCTTTGATGAGAAACGGGACTATCAAACGCTGGAAGAAGCAGAAAAAGCCGCACAGGGTTATGTGGACGGCACGATGGAAAGCGACGGCTTTGCGTATGACGGCGCAGCCATCTACGACCAGCAGGCACGGAAGTATCTGCGTATCTACGGCGATTACCCGGATGAACGGGCGCACGCAGAGGTAGCGGGAGGTGAGCCGACCGCAGAAACCATTATCCCCACAGACCGTTTCCATGTGGTAAGCCTTGACCGGGGCTTCCGTACCCTGTACGCCGTATGGGACGACGAGACCCACGGCTACCATGTGGACGCGGACGGCGTGACCGAGGAATTTACAAGCGAATGGCAGGCGGAGGCATACCGGCTGGAACTGCAAGGTCAGGCGGAGCAAGCGCTTATGGAACGGGCCAAGGGGCTGATCTCCGACTTCTGCCGGAGTGAATACGGCTCGGAGGCGGATTTCAGCGACCCCGCGAAGATCGGCGTCGCCTACACCACCGTCACCGACGATGAGATTCCCGTTCAGGTGAATATCGACCTTGTGAATTACCGACTGGAGCGCTATCTGGATGACGAGCATCTGGAAACCCGGCAGTACGCCTCTTTGCAGGAGCTTATTACCAACGAGCTGGAAAACCTCGATTTCAGCGACCTCATTCATGTTTCGGATGAGGATGTGGAGCAATACCGCCGGCATGAACCGGAAGAAACGGCTCCTATCCCGCAACGAGAACCGTTCCCGTATTCCGTAGGGGATACGGTGTATCTGGAAAACGGCAAGCCCTATATCATCGAGAGCATCGGCGTCTTTGATATTACCCTCAGCGACCCGACGCTTTTCTATCCCATCTCCCGCGCGGAGAGCAGGGAGAGCTTCGCGCGGCTCATGGAGCGGTATCCGCAGCCGGGAAAGGAACCTGCTTATACCGAGGAAACCGTGGCGGTATATCCCGGTGACAAAAACAACCTCCCCTATGATGTAGAGATTCGCACTCTGCGTTTTGACGAGCCGGAGCATGACCCGCCCGCACCGCTGCCGCCTGCGGAAAACTTCCGCATTTTGGACGACGATCTCGGCAAGGGCGGTGCAAAGGAGAAATTCTGGCGCAACATCAAGGCAATCGCCACCCTGAAGCAGATTGAAACTGAGGACAGGAACGCCACCCCGGAGGAACAGCACATCCTCTCCCAATACGTCGGCTGGGGCGGTCTTGCGGACGCTTTCGACCCGGACAAGGCAGGATGGCGCGTTGAATATGATGAACTGAAAGGCGTGCTAACACCGGAGGAATACGCCGCTGCCCGCGCCTCTACCCTCAACGCCCACTACACCAGTCCCACCGTTATCCGCGCCATTTACGACGCGGTGGAGAATATGGGTTTCCAGACCGGCAATATTCTGGAGCCAAGCATGGGCGTGGGCAACTTCTTCGGTATGCTGCCGGAGAGCATGAAAAGCAGCAGGCTCTACGGCGTGGAGCTGGACAGTATTACCGGCAGAATCGCAAAGCAGCTCTATCCAAAGGCGGATATTACCGTGGCCGGCTTTGAAACCACCGACCGAAAGGACTTCTTCGACCTCGCCGTGGGCAACGTACCGTTTGGACAGTATCAGGTCAGCGACCGGGCTTTTGACAAGCTCGGTTTTTCCATTCACAACTACTTTTTCGCAAAAGCGCTGGATCAGGTGCGTCCGGGCGGCGTGGTGGCCTTCGTCACCTCCCGCTATACCATGGACGCCAAGGACAGCGCCGCAAGGAAGTATATCGCCCAGCGCGCGGACTTCCTCGGCGCGATCCGCCTGCCCAACAATGCGTTCCGCGCCAACGCCGGTACGGATGTCGTTTCGGATATTATCTTTCTTCAAAAGCGGGACAGACCCATTGAGATCGAACCCGATTGGGTACACACGGGTATCTGGCGAAACCCGGGAGCGAATGCGGACGGCTTTGCCATCAATCAGTATTTCATCGACCACCCGGAGATGGTGCTGGGACGGCAGACCTCGGAAAGCACGCAGTACGGCAGGCAGGACTTTACCGTTGCGCCCATCGAGGGCGCAGACCTTGCGGAGCAGCTCAGCGGCGCAATTCGGAATATTCGGGGAACCTACGCGGAAGCGGAGCTGCCCGATCTGGGCGAGGATGAGACCATCGTGGAGACCATTCCGGCAGACCCGAATGTGCGGAATTTCTCCTACACCGTGGTGGACGGGGAGTTGTACTACCGGCAGAACAGCATCATGACCAAGCCCGACTTCAACGCCACCGCAAAGGAGCGGGCCAAGGGCATGGTGGAGCTGCGGGACTGCGTGCAGAAGCTCATCTCTGAGCAGATGGACGGCTTTATTTCGGATGAAACCATCCGGCAGACGCAGGCGGAGCTGAATACCCTCTACGACGGCTTCACCGCAAAGTATGGGCTTATTAACTCCCGCGCCAACGCCCTGGCCTTTGCCGAGGACAGCTCCTATTATCTGCTCTGCTCTCTGGAGGAGCTGGACGAGGACAAAAACCTCAAGCGCAAGGCAGATATGTTCACCAGGCGAACCATACGGGCGCACGAGGCCGTGACCAGCGTGGACACCGCTTCGGAGGCGCTGGCGCTGTCCATCTCCGAAAAAGCCTGCGTAGATATGGCGTATATGGCGCAGCTCACCGGCAAGGACGAGGACGCTCTCGCCTCCGATCTTCGTGGTGTTATCTTCCGCAATCCCGAAAATAAGCGCTGGGAGACCGCCGACGAGTACCTCTCCGGCAATGTAAGGGAAAAGCTGCGTATCGCACAGTCTGCTCAGAATTTGTTTGAGGGCGATTACGCCGGAAACGTGGAAGCGCTGAAAGCCGCGCAGCCCAAAGACCTTGATGCTTCGGAAATCGAGGTGCGGCTGGGCGCAACGTGGATTGACCCCTCGTATATCCGGGAGTTCATGTGGGAGACCTTCGAGACGCCCTTCTACCAGCAGCGCATGATCGACGTGACCTATTCCGCCTTCACCGCCGAGTGGAACATCAGGAACAAGAACGCGGTCAGTTACAGCAATATTGCCGCATATATGACCTACGGCACGGAGCGCGCAAACGCCTATAAGATTCTTGAAGATACCCTGAATCTGCGCGACGTGCGCATCTACGATACCAAGCACGATGCGGACGGCAGGGAGCGGCGCGTACTCAACAGCAAGGAAACCACCCTCGCCCAGCAGAAGCAGCAGGCCATCCGGGACGCTTTCCGGGACTGGATATGGCGCGACCCCGACAGGCGGCACACCCTGGTCGCAAGGTACAACGAGCTGTTCAATTCCACCAGACCCCGCGAATACGACGGCAGCCACATCACCTTTGCGGGCATGAACCCGGAGATACGGCTGCGGGAGCACCAGCTCAACGCGGTCGCCCATGTGCTCTACGGCGGCAACACCCTCCTTGCCCACGAGGTGGGTGCGGGCAAGACCTTCGAGATGGTAGCCGCTGCCATGGAATCCAAGCGGCTGGGGCTGTGCCACAAGTCCCTGTTTGTCGTTCCCAACCACCTGACGGAGCAGTGGTCGGGCGAGTTCCTGCGGCTGTACCCCTCCGCCAACATCCTCGTGGCTACGAAAAAGGACTTCGAGCCGAAGAACCGCAAGAAGTTCTGCGCCCGCATCGCCACAGGCGAATACGACGCCGTTATCATCGGCCACTCGCAGTTTGAGAAGATACCCGTCTCCATGGAGCGGCAGCAGCGGCTTTTGGCGGAGCAGATCTTTGAGGTGGAGGAAGGTCTGCGGGAACTGAAAAGCCAGCGGGCGGAGCGGTTCACCATTAAGTCTCTGGAGCGCACCAAGCGCGGCCTTGAAGCCAAGCTCAAAAAGCTCCAGGACAGCTCCCGAAAGGACGACGTTGTGACCTTTGAGCAGCTGGGCGTAGACCGTTTGTATGTGGACGAGGCACACAACTATAAAAATCTGTTTCTTTACACCAAGATGCGCAACGTGGCGGGGCTGTCCGCCACCGACGCCCAGAAATCCTCGGATATGCTGCTCAAGTGCAGGTATATCGACGAGATCACCGACAGCCGCGGCGTGGTATTCGCCACGGGCACGCCCGTCTCAAATTCCATGACCGAGCTTTACACCATGATGCGCTATCTCCAGCACGACGCCATTCGCGGCAAGGGGCTTGCCCACTTCGACTGCTGGGCTTCCACCTTCGGGGAGACGCAGACCGCCATCGAGCTGGCTCCCGAGGGTACGGGGTACAGGGCGAGGACGCGCTTTGCCAAGTTCTTTAATCTGCCTGAGCTCATGACTCTGTTCAAGGAGGCGGCGGATATCAAGACCTCAGACCAGCTCAACCTGCCTACGCCCACGCCCATCTATCACAACGAGGTGGCGCAGCCCACGGAGATACAGAAGCAGATGGTGCAGGAGCTGTCCGAACGCGCCGCAAGGGTACACGCCCAGCTTGTTGACCCCGGCACGGACAATATGCTCAAGATCACCTCGGACGGGCGCAAGCTGGGGCTTGACCAGCGCATCATCAACCCCGACCTGCCGGACGACCCGAACAGTAAGGTCAATCGCTGCGTGGACAACATCCACCGCATCTGGCAGGACGGACAGGCGGACAGGCTGACCCAGCTCGTGTTCTGCGATTTGTCCACCCCGAAAACCGGCGCGACCGGAGCGAAGGCGGCAAAGACGGCGGGCGGGAATCTGGACAGCCCGGAGCTTCACGCGCTGGAAGCTGTCATTGGGCAAGATGCAGCCGAAGAACCGGCGTTCACGATTTACGACGACATCCGTGAAAAGCTCGTCGCCAGAGGAATCCCCCGCGAGGAGATCGCCTTTATCCACGAGGCGAACACCGAGACGCGGAAGAAGGAGCTGTTTGCAAAAGTCCGCTCCGGTCAGGTGCGTGTGCTCATGGGAAGCACCTTCAAAATGGGCGCGGGTATGAACGTGCAGGACAGGCTTGTGGCGCTTCACGACCTCGACTGTCCGTGGCGGCCGGGCGATCTGGAGCAGCGCAGCGGGCGCATCATCCGTCAGGGCAACCGCAACAAGGAGGTTCATATTTACCGCTACGTCACGGAATCCACATTCGACGCTTACCTCTGGCAGACGGTAGAAAACAAGCAGAAGTTCATCTCCCAGATCATGACCTCAAAATCCCCTGTTCGCTCCTGCGAGGACGTGGACGAGACTGCCCTTTCCTATGCGGAGATCAAGGCGCTGTGCGCCGGAGACAAGAGAATTAAAGAGAAGATGGACTTGGATGTGGACGTTGCCCGCCTGAAGCTCATGAAGGCCAGCCATCAGAGCCAGCAGTTCCGTCTGGAGGACAATCTGCTCAGGCATTTCCCAGAACAGATCCGGCAGAACGAGAGCTTCGTGGAGGGCTTCACCGCCGATATGCAGACGCTCTCGGCACATCCGCACCCCGTGGACGGCTTTGCGGGTATGGAGGTCAAGGGCGACCTTCTCACCGACAAGGACAACGCAGGCGCTGCCATTCTGGAAGCCTTCAAGGACGCAAAGGGCATGGAGCCCGTTCCCATCGGCAGCTACCGGGGCTTTTCCATGTCCCTGACCGTGGAGGACTTCGGGCGGGACTTTGTTCTCACCCTCAAGGGCAAAATGAACCACCGCGTGACGCTGGGCAAGGACGCGCGGGGCAACCTCACCCGCATTGACAACGCCCTGAACGCCATGCCGGACAGATTGCAGAATGTCCGAAACACGCTGGATGCGCTCACCGCGCAGATGGAGACGGCAAAGGCGGAGCTGGGCAAGCCCTTCCCCCAGGAGGATGAGCTGCGGACAAAATCCGCGCGGCTTGCGGAGCTGAACGCCGAGCTGAACATCGACGACCGCACGCCCATGGAGCAGATGGCGGAGGACGCGCCCGCCGTGCAGAGCGCAAAGGCGGAGCGTCCCTCCGTGCTGGCAAAGCTGAAAGCGCCGCTGTCCCAGCCCTGCGCCGAGGACAAAATCAGGCACAGGGGCAAGGAGGAGCGATAAAAACCAGCGGCTCCGACGAAGAACGGATTTTGTCGGAGCCGCTTCACTACAGCTTAATGAAAGGAAGGATGCACCAATATGAAGGATATTCCCGTTTACAGATTTCCCGCCGAGCACGCCCGTGAAAACGGCGAGCTGGAGCTTTACCGCGCCTCCAACAAGGCCAGCGCCGCCTGCAAGGAGGCCATTGAGAAGGCGATCTCCGAGCATTATTGCGATAACGTCCTGCACAGGGAAGCCATCGCGCAGGTGGCGGAGCAGTTCGGGCATGAGCGCACCTTATATGTGCTGGCGATTACCATCCGGCAGAAGGATTGGGACGGGCGGTTCTCAGCGGACAACAAACAATGGGCAAAGACCGTTCCCGTCGCGGAGAACCCCGACGCATGGGGGACGGATCGGAACTGCTATCTGGCGGTGAACAGCCACAGCGGGCTGGTTGACCTGTTTACCAAGCTGGCGCGGGAGGACGCAAGGGCGCATGAGCGCAAGCCCTCGGTGCTCGGCAGACTGAAAAACAGACCGCCCGAAGCGGCGGCGGAGGCAGTCAAAAAGGCAAAGGAGCCGTCCCTGTGAGCGCGCAGTTCATGCGCCGGAACATCCGCATCTCCGTTCGCCTGACGGAGGAAGAGCACCGGCTGCTGAAGGAAAAGATGGCGCGGATCGGCGTGACCAATCAGGAGGCGTTCCTGCGGAAGATGGCGCTGGACGGGCTGGTGATCAAGCTGGATTTGCCGGAGCTGAAGCAGATGATATCGCTTCTGCGCTACACGAGCAACAACATCAATCAGATCGCCAAACGGCTCAACGAGAGCGGCAGAGCCTACGACACCGACCTTGCGGAGATTCTGGAAAAGCAGAAGCAGCTATGGGGACTTGCCAACAAAATTCTTATGAAGCTGTCCACCATTCAGTGAGCAGGCAGAAATATACGATAAGCCCATGCTGCCGGCATCCTTGTTTTAGGGCAGCTCTTTCTGTATAATGAAATCAAAAAGGACGGAAAACGACTATGAAATTCATTTTGAAACTGCTGCTTGCGCCCCTTATGCTGGTTTTGTGGATCGTGGAATGGGCGCTCACGCTGGCGCTCAAGGCTTCCGCCGTGGTCTGCGTCATCGCCTCCGCCCTGTTTCTGCTTTCAGGCTTCTTTTACTTTGTGGACGGCAACGTGCAGAACGGCTGCATCTGTCTGGGCATTGCGTTTCTGCTCTCCCCCTACGGACTGCACTATTTGGCGGTGAAGCTCACAGCGCGGTTTATCGGCATGAGAATGCTGCTCAGAGAGCGAATCTACGGATAAACGGAATATGCGGAATGTGAAAAGGCGCAGGCTCTCTCCTGCGCCTTTTTCCATGGAGGGAATATGGCGACCACACGAATCATACCCATGCACTTAAACAAGGGCAAGACGCCGGCGCAGTGCCTTGCCGACCGGACGGAGTACGGCATGAATCCGGATAAGACTGAGGGCGGTGCGCTGATCTCCGCGTTCGCCTGCGAGCCGGAGACCGCCGTTTCCGAATTTGCCCTGTCCAAGCGGGAGTACCGGGAGCTGACCGGACGGGTGCAGGAAAGCGACGTCATCGCCTATCAGGTACGGCAGTCCTTTAAGCCGGGAGAGGTTACGCCGGAGGAGGCCAATCGCATAGGGTACGAATTTGCCAAACGCTTCCTAAAGGGCCGGCACGCTTTTCTCGTCTGCACCCACACCGACAAAAAGCACATTCATAACCACATCTACTGGAACTCCACGGCTCTGGACTGTACGCGGAAGTTCAAGAACTTCATCGGCAGCTACCGCGCCGTCCGCAGGCTGTCCGACCTGATCTGCGCCGAGCACCAGCTGTCCGTGGTGGAGAATCCACAGAAACACGGGCTGAGCTACAACAAATGGCGCGGCGGTCACGACAAGCTCTCCAACCGCGATCTGCTCCGCATGGCGATAGACGCTGCGCTTGAAAAGCAGCCCAAGGACTTCGACGCGCTTTTAGCCCTTTTGAAATCCTCCGGCTATTCCGTTGCCCGAACGGGCAGGCTGTCGCTGCGGCACGAAAACCAGAAACAGAGCATCCGCCTGGATTCCCTGGGCGAGGGATATTCCGAGCAGGAGCTGCGCGCCGTCCTCGCAGGAGGCAGAACGCACAAGCCATTCGTCAAAAAGAAATATCCGAAGCGCAGGGAGCGCGCCACGCTGATTGCCGATATTGAGGCGAAGCTCAACGCAGGAAAAGGCTACCGCTACGATCAGGCGATGAAGGTGGTAAAGCTCAAGCAGATGGCAAAGACGCTGATATATCTGGAGGAAAAGGGCTTTGCCGATTTCGACGCACTTGTCAATGCCGCCGCCGATGCGGAGAAGCGGTTCTATGATTTGAAGGCGGCCATAAAGGCGGCGGAAGCGCGTATGGGCGAGATACAGACCCTGCGGACGCACATCATGAACTATTCCAGAACCCGCAGCGTTTACACCGGCTACCGCAAGGCGGGGTACTCGAAAAAATACCTTGCGGAGCATGAGGGGGATATCCTCATCCACAAGGCGGCGAAGAAAGCCTTTGATGCGTTCGGCCTGAAAAAGCTGCCCACGGTCAGGAGCCTGAACGAAGAATTTGCAAGGCTCATGGCAGAGAAAAAGGCGGCCTACGCCGAGTACCACCGGGCGCAGGAGCAGATGCGGGAGCTGCTGATCCACAAGGCGAACGCCGCCTATCTGCTGGGGCTGAACGAACAGAACCGGCAGACCACCGAGCGGCAGCGCGAGGAAAAATAGCGATGGCACATCGCGCAGCCACAGATGAAATCTGTGTTACAGGGGGTATGGGGAACGCCCCATCAAGCAAAAGGCGGGGACTCGTCAGAGTCTCCGCCTGCTGTCTTTTGGCTCCAAAAGACCTTGCTTGCCACGTTTGTCATGCCACCCTGAATGTCTCTCTACAAAATGTGCACTCTCAATAACAAAGAAAACCCGACTCTGTAAATAGAACAGAGTCGGAATATAAAGAGGTAACAGATAAGATACATATCAGAAACTCCAAACTAGGATTATTTCAATATGAATCTCAATTCAACCCAGCAACCAGGGCTTATTTATCTGCTATGCTTTGCTTCCTGTAGTCAAAGCTGTGCCACCAGATACAAAATCAACAATAATGACAGGTCCGTCACTAATGCATGCCAAGCATCCGCCAACACATACAGCTGCACAAAGCCAGAACCCTTTTGTTTGAAGTTGCTTCATATCACCACCTCCTTTCAATAGGGTAGTATGATTGAGCAAAACCCTGAAATTCTCGCAAAATCAGCTATAATTACCAATCTATAGCATCGTAGCTTTACAAGGCTTTCGTTTTGCTCATAGTTGTAAGGTAGAACAGTTAGATGTTATTTAAGTCCTGCGCTAGAGCCTGAGGCTAGAGCGGCACCGCCGGTTGCTGTGTCCGCAATAAAGATTGGCCCATCTAAAAGGCAAGCTAAACAACCAGCTCCACAGACTGCAGTACAAGCAGCAAGGCATTTCCAAAACCCTTTAGTAGAAGCTTTATGCATGTATTTCCTCCTCCTTTCTGTGTTTGTTTTTGCCTGATTGCTGAGTAAAACAAATAGCACGCGGGAATTCAGTGCTTTGCTTCAAATACAGTTCATGTAGACGTTGACATGAAATACACAGCGCTGAAAGCCCACAATTTTCGCATACTGGAGATGTAAATGTCTTTTTCCACATCTTCGCCAACTGGTGAATAATATCTGCCCAACTTTTGTTATTTATTATTGACAAGGGAAGCAAATATTGTTTGCAAACACCCACAGAACCATCTAAAGATATGAAAATTCTCCCGTCATAGCACTGATTTCTGATTCCCGCGTTTGTGTTCGAATACAACGTCACGTTACGCTTCATGTTTAAATGGCTGACGATGGGCAGTTTATTTTTTTGGATAAAGTCAATCGTGTTGTTGCATAGAACTGACTCATCAAATTCTTGCATCAAATCGCGAGACTGTACTTCGAATCTAATCTGACTTTTATGCATAACATTGATAATGCTGTCCATTCTCAATAGATTCTCCTCACATAGAATGAGTAGTATATTCACGTTGTTTTTGATGAAGTCGAGTTCTTCATTGCTATACTCAATAAGAGATACAGCATTAGTATAGACCCAAACGTTTCCTTCGGGAGCCAACTGTTTATAGGCACTAACCACATGTTGGAGTAGGGTATAGTCCATCAACGGATCACCCCCCAGAATATGTAAATCTGGCAATCCGAACGTTGAAAGATATACAAAAAAGCCTATCACCTGTTCTTGAGAAATTACACGATTAGTGTTAGCTGCGCTACACGACATGCATGGAAAGCAAGTTACTTCTCCACATTTTCTACAATTCAAGTTACATTTGTCGTTGAATTGCAATGTGATTCTTGAGAGTTTGGGAGGGCGGACAATAAATGAAGAACTTGCCGCCATTTTTGAGCCAAGGTCAATCGCGGTATTATGGAGTTCTTCATCATTTGAATAAAACACAGCATTCGCTTCTTCTAATTCTGATTGGAAAGCTGTCCATAGATTACCATATGTTTCATATAACTTTGCCAATGAAGCGACGTTGGCGATCTCGGCGGCAATCTGAACTTTGTCTTGATCGAGAATATAAACATTAGATGTTAAAGCGTTCGATAGATACGCATAAGCACCCTTCTTATGTAAAGCCCAGCCAACCCCAAATTTAACGTAAATGCACATTCAAACCTCCTTTGTTATTCAGATTTCAGCACAATGGTTTTAAAACCCGAAAGCTTATTCTGATGATCAATCAAAACCCATGTGGCATTTGATTCTTGTATTCTTTTCTTTAAATAACTAATAGTATCAACGTCTAAATTCGACATTGCCTCATCGAAAATGAATATACTTCTGTCAAGTAGGAAAGCACGCGCAATGCATACTTTCTGGATTTCGCCGCCAGAAAGCCTACATCCATTTTCGCCAATTTTCAGATCATTCCCCTCCGAGGACAGCCTTTCTTCAATAATGTCCAAGTGCAATTGAGAAATAAGTTCATCGACTTTTGATTGATCAGGATGATCAATACCGTATGTAATATTTGCTCGTATGCTCTCATTAAAAACATAATTTCGCTGTGACACATATGATATTTGACTAATTACCGATGATTTGCTCACATTCACCGCATTAATCCCATTTATATATATGACACCTTTTGTCGGGCTAATCAACTGCATCAACAATCGAATTAGTGTACTTTTCCCGGAACCATTTTTTCCTGTGATTTGAACCTTATCTCCACTCTTAATAGTCATTGAAAAATTCTTTATAACATCGTCATCCTCATTGTAGGAAAATGACACATCGCAAAAATCAATTGATTGTATAGAATCAATGCTTTGTGTCTTGTCTTCTTTTGTTACGCTGCTTTCGAAAAAGAATTTAGCAACACGATTGAGCGCAATAATGGCTGGTTGAACAACAATAGATGTTCCGATATAACTAAAAATCGGAGAATATAGCTTTCCAGCATAGGTTGATATTGCTACAAAGGAACCCATAGTAAGATCCCCAGAAATAAAGAATAACCCACCAATCAAATAGACAATTGCTGTAATGATGGAGCTAGCAGAACCCATACCAACTGTAAATGCATTTAAAGTGTTTGATTGCTTTTTTTGTTTCTCTAGCGCAGAACTATTATATTGATTGATTTTTATATTTTCATACTCCTCAAGCCCTTGAGATTTAACAGTCTCCATTCCCCTCAACGAATCTTGTATCTTGCCGGCATACTCTGCGTTACTATCAAGAGACTCCTTTATTTGCTTTGCCATTTTTTTAGCAGCAGAAACAGATATAAGTATTAGAGCTGGAATTGGTATGCATAAAACCAGAAGCACTTTCCAGTTAATCGAAAAAAGGATTATCGATGCAAAAACAAACTCTAAAACAGCGGACAACACAGATAGTGAAGTTGATGAAAATAGCGTATCAATGGAATCAATTTCTTCAACTCTAGCATTTATGTATCCAATCTCATTTTCAGAATAGAAAGACAGATCTTTTTCCATAAGACAATCGTAAATCACGCTTTTTACTCTTTTCAATAGACCATTGCCGAAGCTAATCATGCCTTTATTTGACAAGTAGGTCAAAAGTGACTTTATTGCGTGTGTCAGCAGCAAAGCAACAATACAGAGAACTAATGCTTGTACATCCGACCTCATAAACCCTACATCGATCGTCAATTGCAGGATCTTCGCAGGCAGCATTGCGAGCAATGCTGTAATCAAATATAAGACCAAAGAAACAACAAACAGCCTTTTCTGTCTGCGCATGTAGTCCTTTACGATTGTCCAGAACTGTTTCATACAATACCTCCTAATATTAGAACACCTATCCAGAGCAATAAGCAGAATCCAAAGATTGCAGATTAACTTAGCATGATATTAAGCAGTCCTTCAGTTATATCGGCGTTTAAATTTCGTTTGACTAAAGTGTTCACTTTTGTTGCAAAGAAATTTGGATTTGCTCTTTCTATTTCAGCAATAACCTCTATGCAATGGAAAAAAGCGGCTTTTCGCAAAGCACATTTTTGAGCCGTAAGACCTAATGAATCAGGCGAAACGAGTTGAGAGAAGCACACCGAACAAATACTCGACATATTGCAATTTCCGCAGAAGTCAGACATGATGCGGTTCATCTTATTTATTAAATGAGAAATACGCTTAAAGTCAAGCCCGTGTTTGATATCGCCAATTTTAATATCATCTAAGCCAACCTTTTCGCAAACTCCAAAAGTTCCATCAGGGTAAACATAGATTTTTTCACCTGGAATACAGCACCCATTGACTACATAAAGACCTCCGATATTTCCAAATTTCGGTCTGTCAAAGGCATGTAGCAATTCTTGACCTATCATCAGGTCAAGAAACCAATTGCTGTCTCCGTTTTTTGCCAATCTGATATACTCCTGCTCTAGATAACGGTAATCCATCGCAAACTGGTCTCTATGCTCAGAAGAAAACTGATCATAGTAATCCGTACCTAAATCAAAAATTTGGCTTACCCTTAACAGATGGGGCATACCCCCTCCACTCATCCTGTCACTATTCATATAATACTGATATAGTTTTCTTAAATCTGTAAGATAGTCAATACAGCAAAGGCTGTAAATAAGAGGATAATCCTCAAAATTGGTTTGAATGATTCTACATATTTCATCATAAGTTGGGGCAGTATTAGATTTTAAACGATTTCTATCGTGATTATCTTTATACCCATCGATACTAACACAAATAATCACATTATGTTTCTTTAGGAAATCCACCATCTGCTGGTCTCTTAGCATTATGCCATTAGTTGTAATGGTGTAATGCACTAATAGGGAAGGATAAGTCTGTTCGATGTATTCAACAACTCCTTTAATGATGTCAAAGTTTAAGAGAGGTTCTCCTCCATAAAAGGCAATAAAAGGCGTTTTATGCAAATAAAGCTGCTGATCTATTATACAATTAAGATAATAATCAGCAGCAGATACCGCTACGTCCAAAGACATACGGTTATGACTATATTTACTTGTGTACGGATAATGATCCGAATATACGCAATATTTACAGCGCAAGTTGCACTCATCAGTCGTTTTAAGGATCAACTCGGTGAAGCCGTTTAACTTAAAGTACTGCTCTATTGCATCAGGCGAAAGTTCAACCACAGATCCGTCTATAGCACTTTTTGAAAGTATGTCCTGTAAAGCCTGCAAATACTTATTATTATGGCTATTTAAATGAGCCTGAGCAAACTCATTATATGGCTTTTCGAAAATCACGCCGGTTTTATTGTCATAAAGCATACTGCTTTTATGAATCTTGAATTCACTTATCATAAACGCCCCCTAAAGTCGATACTCTACAAATATGATACCATAGGGCGTGGCTGTTTTCAACTGCGGACAATGGTTTGATTAAAATATATTTGTTTGATAAAGCAAGATCGATGTACAAGACCAAAATATATTCGTTACGGACTTTCTGAAGCTGCCCCTGCTGTACCGAAGCTTTGCCGAGGAGGACAGCGACAAGATCGGCTTCATTGCGGACGGCGTGACCCCTCTGCGCGTCTACGAGAACGGGGCCGTTGTCCGGCGCGTGTATCCCAGAGGAACCATCGTGATCGAGCGCTGCCTGCGGCAGGAGCACGAAAGCGGCAGACGGCGCTTCACCATCAGCCACGAGTGCGCCCACTACATCATGGACAGGGCAGTTCCCAGCGCCGCCTTTCACCGTGAGTTTGACGGAGAACGTGCCTATACGCAGGAGGATTTCAAAAACCTGTTCAGCTTTCGGGAGACGCAGGTTGATCGCATGGGCGCAGCCCTTCTGATGCCCCGCTTCATGGTTCGCAATGTAGTTTCCATGTACGGATGCACAGACCGCATCCCCGTATATGGGGACAGCGTTCTGCGGACGGCGGACAAGCTCCTGATCAAACAGATGGCCAACGCCATGGGCGTTTCCTTCTCCGCATTCCTCATTCGGCTGCGGGAGCTGGGCTGTCTGTGTTACCGCCCGCTGGCGGAGTACATCACGGAGGAAATGGGGCTGGGACAGGACGGTGGCGCAGGATGAGAAAAGCAAGCGCTCCCCGTAAGCTCTCGCCGGATGTGTCACGCAGGCTGTCCGATTCCCGCAGGGAATCCGCCGCGCTGACCCTTCGGGAGATCCACTGCCCCTTTTGCAGCTTTCTGGTGGAGAAGGTGTTCTCCGACGCAGCGGGACACAAAATGGTCTACTGCCGAAAATGCAAGTCGGAGTATCCCATCAATCTGGGCTGCTTCCGCAGGATGAAAGCGAAACAGGCCGTCTGCCGCCTGCTTTCAGGAAAACCGAGGCAGAAAAGATAAACTGAATACAAAAACCGACTTTTAATCGAGCAAGCGGAGAGAATCAGATTCATTCTGAGGAGACTGCCAAGCGCCGTACAAAGTCAGACTGAACCGGTAAATGGGTTCGGTCTGCTTTGACGGCGCTTTTTTGCTGCCCGATTTCTTTGTACGGCGTTGAAAGTCCTTTCCCGGCTTGGCTCGGAAGGGACTTTTTCCATGAAACGCCGCTTTGAACAGTACAACACCCATTTCCTGGATTTGCAAGAACCAGCTCGGGCGGCGAAATCTTACGCCCCAGCAGAAGAAATATCTGATCGGGCAGCGTTACGATGCAGAGAAAAAACACATGGAGGAGATCGGAAAAGCAATCTGCCAGAATCAAGTGGTCAAAATGACCACTTGATTGCAGCACAGAAAACAAGAGAGCGAATTGCTTCAGAGACAGGAACAAGTGAGAGCTATATTGTTCGCTGGTTTTGCGGGTCAGGATTCTTATAGCGATGGAATTCAAATTAATCGTCCTCAAAAATATATTTTCTTTTTTTCTGTTTTTTCTGTAAGATTCAGCTCTTTCCTTAGTCTAATAAGTAGAGGGAAGAATCTTAATCTTTGGGGGGCGATTGTATGGTACACTTCAAGCTTTGTTGGATGAGCTAATCAACCAACAGCGACAAGGGGATGAGCCCCGCTCTTTTCCCGAATTAACATGTAGTCTGTGTTGAGCAAAAATCAATTCGCTGTATCGTAATACACGAGGAGGTTTCATGTAACGAAGACGGGATGCACACACAGGCAGGTTATATCCGCTATTGGCGATATGACCTTTTGGGCAATGTCCATGACACAGGGCGAATCTACACCCCATTTGGTACGGATCAGACCGATTTTCATCTGCTGACTAAGAGTCACAGATATACGGATTCAATTATCCCCAATCCGCTTAATACGCAGTGGGGGTGGTTTTGATAAATGTTACCAAGTAGTTATTCATTGCCGAAATGTGTAATAGGGCTATCAGGATGAAAGATGGGTAAATCACAGTCTATGCTGTCAAATGAACGCCAAAACTCGTTTCTGTATGATATAATTAAAGTGTATGGAAGACCTGAATTCTTATAACGGAGGGAGGGCAGGAATATGAGCGACATCGAAGCAGCCTTTGAGGAACACTTCAGGTATGTCTATTTGTACATACTGAAACTTTCACGCGATGAAGCCCTCGCAGAAGAAATCACAAGCGAATCTTTCCTCAAAGCCCTTTCCTCAATTGATAGCTTTAAGGGTGACTGTGATATCCGTGTCTGGCTTTGCCAAATTGCAAAGAATTGCTACTTCACCCACAGGAAAAAGTTCCAAAGGGAGTATACTTTGGAAAGGCCGGATATCAGCGGTTCTGATTGCTTTTTGCCAGAGCCGATGGAAGCCATCCTTTCAAAGGAAACCGTTGTGGAAATACAGCGATTGCTTCACAAACTGGATGATCCGTACAAAGAGGTCTTTATGTGGAGAACTCTCGGTGAATTAAGCTTTAAGCAGATCGGAGCACTGTTCAATAAAACGGAGAACTGGGCGTGTGTTACTTATCACCGGGCACGGAAAATGATACAAAAAGGAATGGAGGTTTCCAATAATGAAAAATGAATGCAACATTGTCCGAGACATTCTGCCGCTCTATTTGGAAGACATGGTATCGGAGGATACTGCGAATTTTATCAAGGAACATCTAAAAGACTGCCCAGAGTGCCGTGCGGAACTGAAAAATTTACAAGAACCGGTTGAGATACAGTTTAAGCCTGATATCAATGCAGCACCGCTTAAGCGGCTTAAAAAGACTTTGCTGATGAAAAAAATTCAAACTATTCTGTGTACTGTGGCTATTTTGCTGGCTCTGATGCTGTCAGTCATTTCTCTTCTTACAGCGCCGGAATATTTTGAATATACACCGGATTTGGTGACTGTCGCAGAAACCGAAGTTGGTGAAGTTACGCTCTCTTTCAGCAACAAGGTCACAAATTATATGATCCAACAGATCGATGACCCCGATGAGCGTAATACGGTTTACCATTTGGAAGCATGGACTTCGGCATGGGATAAAATGTTCAAGAAACCCGGTGCGCGGGCCGTGACCGTATCTCCGGAGGGAGGCAAGCCTCTTCTGATTTACTTCACACAGTATATCAACGAAAGCTCCAGCAATGACTCATTGTGTCTCTATGGCGAAGTAGATCCAGATAACGGTGGTTGGGTTGCTTTACCAGGGCTTTCTCTGGGATACTGGCTGATAATTAACATCGTTCTGTTTATTATCCTCGGTGCTGTCTGGTTCGGTGTGCGTAAGAAAGAACACTTCCGACGTTGGACAGAGTATTTGCTCCTGATCCCCATCGCATATGGGCTGGGTCATCTTTGTGTACTGGGCTTTCAAGTGGTTTCTTATTCGGAATGGCGTGACTTTCAACTGATTCTTGCTATCAGTAGTCTACTCTATTGTGCCCTGTTGCTGGCATTGAACATTTTTTACGCCTGGAAAGCACTTTGGGTTGCTCAAAGGAGAGAAAACTGATGGTTACATTTTTCCTTCCAAGTTAAGGTAAATCTGTACAAAATTTGATTAAGCAGCATGTATTGCGGAGCGTGTGCGAGATTGTTAAGCATCCTGAAATCGCAGCAGTATATGTTTCTTGAAATAATCGAAAGGAGGACTCTGGTATGGTCACACCCTTTTACAGCGACCTTGCCGCCCTTTCACAGCCCGCACGGCTGGCGTATTGCTTCAACCCCTTCGCCCATGTGACCTCCTTGATCGGCGGGAGCTTCGAGCAGCCACGCGGCAGAGAAGTTGGGGGTCTTCTAACGGTTTCAAACTATCCTATCACACAAAAAAGTTTGGCATGTATAGTTTGAAACGCTCAAAAATATATTTTTGCTTTCTCTTTTTTGCTTGTAAGAATCTGCTTGCTTCTAAGTCTAATAAGTGAAGAGAGAAAATCCGCAAGGTATTGGTCTATTGCACTATACTGCTGACTCTAAAAATCTTTAGTAAAGGACTTAAGAGAAGGTATAGCACTTTTGTACAATAAGCTGTGTTTGGACTCGTAACTGTCATGACTGTGACTGATTAGAGAATTTTTGAAGGAAGGAGGAAAACACCAATGAAAGTTAGTCGTGTACTTGCCATGATGCTCTGCATCATGATCATGGCTAATTGTCTCGTTGTTGCGGCAGCTGCTTCTGGCAGCGAGAACGTAGGCGGCGGATATTGGGCATGGGAAACAGTTCCTGGGTTCATGGCAAAATCGTCTTATCTGCACCGCGAAGTGAGACATTCGGCATCGGCACAGGTGGGTGCAGGTGAAATCGTTCGTGCAGTTGCGGAAGCAAACGAAACTGCTGTAGCAACCGCATGGGGCGTTTTGGGAACTTGCCGCGTTTGGTGGAGCAATAACCCGTAATCTAATCTTTTGATTACAAGGTGCAACAAATGGCTGGCAAAAAGTGAGGGTAAGTCTACCGTGCTGCTGTTGTGGTAGGCTTACCCAGAGGGAATGATGAAATGATTAAGAAATGAGAGGAGGTAGTCACTGTGAAAAGATTGGCGATTTTTTGTTTTTGTCTACTGTTCAGTGTCCTTTCTGCACTGTCAATTCTGAATTTTGATGGTGAGTCGGTCGCTGCTATGGAGGGTAATATGCGCAGGATGATGATCGTAAAGCCGGAGGGCATGAGTAATTTATACTTTCTGCGTGCAATTGACAATGCACTCAATGAGAAAAACGTTGACATCATGATGCGTGTCGTATCAGTTAAAGAAGGAAAATCTATTTACAAATATTATAAAACTAATCATACCGATGATTTCATTGATATTAAGTCAGATTCAGATAATGGAATCATCCTATCTGATAATGAGTCCATAGCGACCGTCGACCAAGAAGGTTACATCACATATAGACTTGCGTTGCCTGCACTTTCGCAGGATATCGCTATATTTGATTGGTACGAACTGAAGGGAGCAGACCTGTTAAGTGGAATCTATTATGTGAAAAAGAGTGCCGTCACAATTGTGTCAGATGCAATATCCAATCTTGGATTGGATGTTACTTTAGACAAGAGCACCCCTGTTCAAGCAAATTATTCTTTCTGGATGTTTGGAACTGTTCCTGCCTTTTTATTCATTATCAGCGTAACATTTTACATGTTGTCAATTGCTAAGAAAAATATGTTGAGAAGAATTGACGGTTACTCGGGATCAAGCATTCTCAACGATGAATTGAAAAACTTGAGCGTTCCTCTTTCTGCAACGTTAGGTTTGGTTTTATTTATAACAATCACTGTAGCTGCTCTTCTTTTTAAGGATGCGCTGGGAATATACTTGAAATTCTATTTGACTTATTTCGTTATTGGCGTTGTTACTACGATTGTGGCATTAGTAGCGGCTACTATCGTTACCTTTTCTCATCGTAAGGTCACACACAGTAAGGGAAATGTTCCTCAAAACGGAATTTATTTTGTTGCAATCCTTTCAAAATGCGTGATTCTCTTGTTTTTAGCTGTTTTTCTCTCTGTTTCAATACGAAATATATTGATTACATATTCAGTCTATAGTACCGCAAAAAATCTGTCAGAGAAGGTTTCTGGATACATGACTATTCCGATATACGTCAATAATGCTTCGCTCAATAAAGAAGCTGAAAAGGGATATCTTCAGTTTTATATAAAATCCGTCTCTATGTATGATGGAATTCTCATAAATTCCAGCAATTATTATTATGATGTCACGACAGGACAAACAATACGCGAACAGTTCCCTAATGAAAATCGTGACTATATTACTGTAAACAGAAACTACATACATTTTAATCCAATCTTGCTTCCTAATGGCGAGGTTCTTGATGAATCTACTCTTTCGGACAACACTATTAACGTACTGATTCCGCAGGAAAAAACAGAAAGAATCGATGTCTATCGAGAATGGGCACAAGTAGCGTATTCTTGTGTTCCTAATATCTTAATATATAGCGGCCAACACTCCAAGATTCATGCTTATAACCCGAAAGTAGTAACCAACCATGGCCTTATAGACCAACCTATCATTATCGTTATGGAAGATCGTTTTTTGGATGCGGCTTTTATAACCAGCTACATCTCGCAGGGGGCATATTTTATCAAGCCTCAAACCAATTCTCCATATTCGGAATTACGTGCGCTTTTCAAAGAAGTGGGAATTGATGCTTATACCTTGGGCCTCCGCTCGGTTGCCGAAAATTATGATAATGTCATAACACAGCAACTATACATGCTTCGCATTTATGGGGCTCAGACTGTTTTTTTGTTAATCGGTCTTGTTTCTCTGGTAGTCTTTACAGCAAGCCTCTATTGTGAAAACTATAAGGTTAAAATTGCTGCTTGTATGATTGAAGGATATTCGCTGCTAAAATGTATCTGGGGACATATATTTCTCACGTTATTCATTTACGGTGTTAGTATTCTGACTCTTCAATTGATAGAAAATATGTTTAGCATACGAGCAGAAATCTTAATCTTACCCCTATCTCTTTTGGTGGACATTGTAGTTACGTATTGCTTGTGTCGCCGTTATTCTCGCGCCAACCTATACAGCATAATGAAAGGAGCCGACTAAAATGAGCATAATTCGTCTTGAGAACATTTTTAAAAGCTTTGGAGAAAGGAATCTGTTTACTAATTTGTCCATGGAAATAGATCAGGGAGACTTTGTTTCGATCATGGGTGAATCTGGTGCCGGCAAAACGACACTGCTTAATATCATTGGCATGTTGGAGCAACCTGACAAAGGCAGTGTAACCATCTGTGGACAACAGAGTTTGGGATTTTCGTCTCGTACTGCGACTATGCTTAGGAGAAATCACATTTCCTACCTTATGCAGAACTATGGTTTGGTTGATACGGAAACCGTAGAATATAACCTTGCCATCTCCGCACGCTTCAAAAAGCTGTCAAAGGCTCAGAAAAAACTCCTGTTTTCGTCAGCACTCGAACAAATCGGGCTGCCTGGTTATGAGAAAAGAAAGATATACACCCTTAGCGGCGGAGAGCAGCAGCGTGTTGCTTTAGCAAAAATCATTGTCAAATCACCGCAGCTAATATTAGCAGACGAACCTACTGGTAGTCTTGATGCGAGAAATCGTGACACGGTGCTTGCTGCGCTTCGACATTTTAACGAGGAAGGAAAGACCATCGTTGTTGTAACGCATGATCCTACGGTGAACGCATGTGCAAAAAAGCATATCCATCTTTAATAGCAGTAGTTGTTGCAATAATTGTCTGCGTTCTCTTTGCAGTAAACTTCAGGGTAGTATTCGTTGATGGGCAATCAATGGAACCTACTCTCAAAGCGCGCCAGCTTGTTTTAGTCAAAAGAGATGTTTCAAGTGTTCAGCGGGAGGATATAGTCGTTTTTTGCATTAATCAATCTGTCTACATAAAACGTATTGTTGCTGTTGCTGGAGATACTGTTCAACTTACTGATTGTCGAGTTTATGTAAATGGTGTCTATGTCTATCCTTATACTTGTGATATTGATAGTCAAATTGAATATCATTTAGAAGAAGGACAGTATTTTGTTCTCGGCGACAACGGAGAGGCAAGTATTGATAGCCGAGACTTCGGGGTTATTTCAGAAAATCAATTGCTTGGCAAAGCAATTGCATTTTAGCAAGAAGTAATAATTTGGAATCGGAATCAATAGCAACAAGTAAACAACCGGTGAAAACAGCCCATCTGAATGGCGGTCAAGCACAAATTTCAAAGATTTTTCCCCGAAGGTGTGCATCTGATTGCACACCTTCTCATTTTCCCTCTTGACTTTCTCCGAGTTATGTGTATAATAAATCTATCAGGAACTTTTGTTCCAGATAGGAGATAAGTACAATATGAGAAGCAAGAGCGAGGAGCTTATGCTCCGCATCCGGGAGTACATCGAAAGCTACTTCGAGCGGTATTCCTCTACCCCCACCGTTCGGGAGATTGCCGGAGCCATGAAGATTGCGGTTTCCTCCGCACACAGATACCTAGTGGCTATGGCGGAAAAGGATATGGTTTTCTATGAAAACGGTACGCTCTCCACGCCGAAGATCCGGCGGATGAATCCGGCAGTGAGCCCCGCCGCCATTGTCGGTTCCATCCCCTGCGGCTCGCCGGAGGAAAAGGAAGCCCAGGTGGAGGAATACCTGCCCCTGTCCGTGTCCTTCTTCGGCAAGGGGGACTTCTTCGCTCTCCGCGCCTCCGGCAGCTCCATGACGGGGGCGCAGATTGACGATGGCGACCTTGTTATCATCCGGCAACAGCACACCGCCCAGGTCGGAGAGATCGTCGTTGCCCTCACCGACGAGGACAAGAACACGCTGAAGCGGCTCTTATATGACGACGACCGGCAGAGCTATTACCTCCACCCGGAGAACAAAGACATGGAGGATATCTATGTGTCCGGACTTCGGGTACAGGGCGTAGCCACCCATGTGATCAAAGCCCTTTGACGGAGGTATTGCCCATGCAGAAAAAATATGTGTCCGTCAACGCGGAGGTGGATACGGACGGCGTGATCCGCCCGCTTCTTATCCGCTGGCATGACGGCAGACAGTGGGAGGTGACAAAGGTGCTTCATACCTGTACTGCTTCTCACGATGAGTTTGAAGGCGTCCGCTACACCGTCAAAATCGGTCGTGCGGTAAGATATTTGTATCGGGAGGGTCAGCGCTGGTATGTTGACCGCTCCCCGTAGGAGGTGTTTGTGAGACATGAGGATTTTTTCCTATGAGGAACTCGATGAATTGGGCGAAGGTTTAATTCGCCAATATCTCGGGAAGGAAGCGGAGCGCACCTGCTGCGTGGACATCGAGGGGTTCGTTACGGACTTTCTGAAGCTGCCCCTGCTGTACCGCAGCTTTGCCGAGGAGGACAGCGACAAGATTGGCTTCATTGCGGATGGCGTGACCCCTCTGCGCGTCTATGAGGGCGGAACCGTCGTCCGGCGCGTGTATCCCGGAGGAACCATCGTGATCGAGCGCTGCCTGCGGCGGGAGCACGAAAGCGGCAGGCGGCGCTTCACCATCAGCCACGAGTGCGCCCACTACATCATGGACAGGGCGGTTCCCAGCGCCGCCTTTCACCGCGAGTTTGACGGAGAACGCGCCTATACGCAGGAGGATTTCAAAAACCTGTTCAGCTTTCGGGAGACGCAGGTAGACCGCATGGGCGCAGCCCTCCTGATGCCCCGCTTCATGGTACGCAACGTAGTTGCCATGCACGGCTTCTCCGAAGGTATCCCCGTATTCGGTGACAGCGTTATGAGAACAACGGATAAGCTGAGGATCAAGCAAATGGCAAATACAATGGGCGTTTCCTTCTCCGCATTCCTCATTCGCCTCCGGGAGCTGGGCTGTCTGTGTTACCGCCCGCTGGCGGAGTACATCACGGAGGAAATGGGGCTGGGACAGGACGGTGGCGCAGGATGAGAAAAGCAAGCGCTCCCCGTAAGCTCTCGCCGGATGTGTCACGCAGGCTGTCCGATTCCCGCAGGGAATCCGCCGCGCTGACCCTTCGGGAGATCCACTGCCCCTTTTGCAGCTTTCTGGTGGAGAAGGTGTTCTCCGACGCAGCGGGACACAAAATGGTCTACTGCCGAAAATGCAAGTCGGAGTATCCCATCAATCTGGGCTGCTTCCGCAGGATGAAAGCGAAACAGGCCGTCTGCCGCCTGCTTTCAGGAAAACCGAGGCAGAAAAGATAAACTGAATACAAAAACCGACTTTTAATCGAGCAAGCGGAGAGAATCAGATTCATTCTGAGGAGACTGCCAAGCGCCGTACAAAGTCAGACTGAACCGGTAAATGGGTTCGGTCTGCTTTGACGGCGCTTTTTTGCTGCCCGATTTCTTTGTACGGCGTTGAAAGTCCTTTCCCGGCTTGGCTCGGGAAAGGACTTTTTCCATGAAACGCCGCTTTGAACAATACATCTGCCGCTACCCGTGAACTCCGAATTTTTGATTTCACACAAATTCAAAAATTCAAAGGAGATCACGGCATGAAAACATTAAAGGAGTTCGATTACGACCTTTGGGCAATCGAGGAAAACGGAAGAAAGAGATATTTCGCCAGAATCAAGGCCACCGGAGAGGAAGCGGAGGTCAGCCTTGAGGTGATGCGGCTGCTGCTCCGTCAGGAAAAGCAGATGCGCCGGGAGTATGCAAAACAGCAGACCATCGGGCCGGTTCTGAGCCTTGACGCCATCCGCGACGGCGGAAGCATAGACGAGTCCGCATGGCTGCTGGATGTGCGGCAGCGCATCGACTCCGAGGTGCTCACGGCAGAACTCACAGACGCATTCTGCAAAACGCTGACGGACAGCCAGCGTTCGATCTTTCGGGAATGCCTCATCGAGGGGAAAAGCCAGTCCGCATATGCTGCGGAGCACAGCATGACCAGGCAAAGCGTGCATGACGCAATCGCACTGATCCGCAAAAAAGCAAAAATATATTTTGCGTGATACCTGACAAAGGGCAAAAAAATGTCCATTGAAAGGTGAGAGGACAAATCTCACCGCAAGGGATACGGAGATTCAGTTTTCTCAGAGCCTTACGGCTCAGCGAACCTTGAAAACTGAATATCCAGGCATCAGGCACATTCCCAACGCTATGGGCTGAACCCCTGAGCCGCTTTCGTGAGTGCGCCACGACCTCAGAAATGAGCGAGCGATACAACTTACACGATAAAAGCCGGGCTGCTCCCGGTGGAGGCGATGACAGGTGTTGGGGACAATGATACTTCCGTAATTCGCGGCCCGGCCACAATGAAGGCGGGGAGGTTCGATTCCTATGGAGCGGTGCAGCACACCGCCGTCTGATGCTCTCCCTGCTCTCGGGGCGTCGAGGACAAATAGAGAGCATACATACCCGAAAAACCAAAATGACAAAAGACAAGGAGACGCAATATGAACGCACAGGACAGATACAACAGCGAGAGATATCCGGACATGACCTGCTTTCTCGCTTTGAGGAATATCGAAAGAAACGAAAGAAAGGAACGGAGAAACCGCATGAAGGAAAACTGGATTTACCGCAGGGGCGACGTGTATTTGGCCAACCTCGACCCCTACATAGGCTCCGAGCAGGGCGGCACCCGCCCTGTGGTCGTCCTGCAAAACAACACCGGCAACTACTACTGCCCCACGCTGATCATCGCGCCCATCACGTCCAAGTCCGGCAAGAAGCCGTCCCAACCTACCCACTACTACGCCGAGCGCATCCACGGGCTGGAGCTTCCCGGTATGGTGCTGCTGGAGCAGATCAAGACCATCGACAAGCGGCGCGTGAAGAAGTACCTGGGCAGGATGACCCGGCAGCAGATGGATGAGATCGGGGAGGCAATCGAGGAAGCCCTCGGGCTGTATGTCCCCGAAGAAATGGAGGCCCCGTGATGAATCCCGTACTGACCATCGACCCGGAGTTCGAGGCGAAATGCCCGCCGCTGACCGAGGACGAGCTTTCCCAGCTGGAAGAAAACATCTTAGAGGAAGGGCTGGTGCTCATGCCCCTCATCGTCTGGAACGATACGATTGTGGACGGTCACAACCGCTACCGCATCGCGCAGGCGCATCCGGGAATCGGATTCCGCACCCATGAAAAGCAGTTTAACAACCGCTACGAAGCCCTTTCCTGGATTTGCAAGAATCAGCTTGGGCGGCGCAACCTTACGCCGCAGCAGAAGAAATACCTGATTGGACAGCGATACAAGGCAGAGAAACAAATACACGGCGGCGATAGAAAAAGCGAGCAGGCAAAATCAAGTTCCCAAAATGGGAACTTGATTTCTCCGCTTAAAACTTGTGACCGTATCGCAGAGGAAACTAATACCAGCAAAAACTATGTAATTCGTGCAGAGCACTTTTCGGATGGAATTGACGCTGCCGAGGAAGTCCTTCCGGGCATCAAGAACGACCTGCTGCTGGGCAAATACAAGCCCCGCGAGACCGACGTTGCAGCTATCGCCAAGGCTGCCCCTGAAGAACGCCGGGAAAAAGCGGAACATCTCAGGGTGATCCCGGAAAAGAAGCCCAAAGCAGATAAGGAATCTGCCCGGAGCGGCACAAAGCGCCAGCAAGAGGTTTATGCGACTATCGGCAAAAGCTACGAGGATATGAAGGACTCCAAGCGCGTCACGGAGGATTCGGCACTGGTAAGCCTGCGCTATACGGCGCGGAATATGGTCGAGACATGCGACGTGCTTTTTACGAACTTCCCCGGTCTATTGGAAAAGCCGGACTACAAAGATCAGGTCATTGAAATCATGCAGGAGCCAAAACAATACATTCTCAAATTGGAAGGAGAAACAGACAATGAACAGCATTAAGACACTCTACAAGCTGATGGAGGTCAGCAGCCGGGATTTGGAGATTCCCGATGCGTACCAGCGCAAGCTGAACACCGAGCGTGTGGCAAAGATCGTGGCCGGGTTCAATGAGCGTATCGCCAACGAACCGAAGGTTAGCTTTCGTGACGGTCACTATTATGTGTTTGACGGGCAACATACTATTGTGGCACGCAAGCACATGAACGGCAACAACGACCTGCCGATCCTCTGTAAGGTGTACTATGGCATGACAGAGGCTGAGGAAGCTCTGCTGTTTGCCATGCAGACCGGCTACTCCGCAGCCCTGACGCCCAGTGCAAAGCTCCGCGCCAATCTTCGCGGAGAGGATAAGGTGTCAGGCGAGTTCTATGCCGCCACCGAGGAAGCGGGGCTGCATATGGGCTTTGAGCGGGGCGGCGGCACGGGTCGCATCCTCTGCATCAACACCGCCTTTGCGGAGTTCAGGCGCGCCGGGGCGGAGCTTTATAAGGAAGCGCTCACCATCCTGCTGGAAGCCTGGGGCGGCGATCCCGATTCCCTCCGAGCCGAGGTGATTCAGGGCATCGTCCACTTCGTGGAGCTGTACCACGGCGAGTACGACCGGGAGCGGCTCATTTACGGCCTCCGCGCCTACGAGCCCAAGTTTGTTTACGCGGCGGGCAAGGCGGAAAAGGAGCTGCGGGGCGTAAAGCGCTACGTCAACCTGTTCTACCGCATCTACAACGGCAGGCGCAAGCATTCGACCCTTTCCATGAAGTTCTGACCGCCTGCACAGCTTCAATTCAACCATAAGGAGGTAATCCATGCAGGAAAAGCGGACAAAACCCGGCGAAAAAGCAAAACATGATCTGAATGAGAAAACGACCTATCGCTTCGGCAACAGGTCGTTTATTGTTGAACCGGTGTTCAAGGAGGAGACGCAGAACACATTGGGCTGCGTCCTTCTGCGCCTGATGAAATCGGAATCTGCGGGGGCGTAGTCCCAGGCGGTGGGGCGTATCTCCGCCGCATACATGACAACAGGGCGAGACAGTGATATACTTGTTGTGGAATACAAGTGTTGCTGTTCGGCTGCCCGGAAAGGAGGACTGCATGAAACAGTCGAATAACAACAAAAAATCCCGTGACGTGACCGCCTTTCTGTATGAGAGGCTTTCCCGTGACGATAACATGGACGGCGAGAGCTACAGCATAGGGAATCAGAAAAAACTGCTCATCAAGGTCGCAAAGGAAAAAGGCTACACGAACCTGGTTCATTTTTTTGACGACGGCATCTCCGGCGTTACGATGGATCGTCCCGGCTTTGCCGATATGATTCAGCAGCTGGAGCAGGGAAAAGCGGCGGCCGTGTTTGTAAAAGACCTCAGCCGCCTGGGGCGTAATTACATCGAGGTCGGCAGACTGACCGAGGAGTTCTTCCCCAATCACGACATTCGGCTGGTCGCTGTTTCGGACAACATCGACACCGACGAAGGTGAAAACGAGCTGGCTCCCATCCGCAATCTTTTCAACGAATGGTATGCGCGCGACATCAGCAAGAAGCGGCGCATCAGCAACAAGATCAAGGGCAATGCCGGCGAACCCATGGGGCAGCCTCCTTACGGGTACATCAAAGACCCTGAGAACCCCAAACGCTGGATCGTGGACGAGGAAGCGGCACAGGTCGTGCGGCGGATTTACCGCATGACGTTGGAAGGGGTCGGAACGGAGCAGATTGCCGCGAAGCTTGAAGAGGACGGCGTCCTGACCCCGCGCGCTTACTGGCACTCCAAGGGAATCAATCGCCCCGGCAAGGTCAAGGATCTGCCGCCCACCCATTGGAACAGCTCCAGCGTCATAAAAATGCTTTCCGTGCAGGAGTATTGCGGGGACATTCTCAACTTCAAGACCTATTCCAAGTCATACAAGAACAAGAAGCGACTGGAGAATGACCGTGAGAACTGGGCGATTTTCAAGGATGTGCATGAGCCGATCATTGAGCGTGCCGTCTTTGAACAGGTGCAGCAAAAGCGCGGCAAGATGAGAAAGCGTCAAGCGAAGGACGGGGAAAGGAGCATGTTTTCCGGGCTTCTGGTCTGCGCCGACTGCGGGAGCAACCTTCATTTTCATTTCAATCAGGGAAACCCGGAGATCAAGTATTTCAACTGCTCCAACTACAAGGGCAATCGCGGCACCTGCGGCTCCACGCACTATGTCAGAGTGGACTTTCTGGAGCAGGTCGTTCTCGGCGAAATCCGTCGTCTGACGAAGTATGCCGGCCTTTACGAGGACGATTTTCTCAAGGAAGTGATCGGTCACTCCCGGCAGGCAGAGGAAACGGAGCGCAGACTGAAGGAGAAGGAGCTGAAATCACTCCTTGCCCGCGACGATGAACTGGACGGCCTGTTCGAGCGCATCTATGAGGACAATGTTTCCGGCAAGCTCAGCGACGACCGCTTTGCGAAGATGTCCCGCCGCTATGAGGAGGAACAGAAGGAGCTTTCGGAGAAAATAAAAAAGCTCCGCACCGAGATAGAGAAGCAGAGCAGCCGCGCAACCTCAACGGATATGTTCGTGTCCATCGTCCGCAAATACACCCGCGCCAGAAAGCTCACGCCGCGGATGCTCAACGAACTGGTGGAGAAAATCGAGGTCTACAACGCCGAGAAGATCGACGGCGAATGGGTACAGCGGCTTCGCATTCACTACAACTGCGTGGGGGAAATGAACATTCCCAACGAACCGGCACTGCCCATCCCAGCCGTCACCGTCAACACCAGAAAAGGCGTGTTCGTGAGCTACACGACAGACGACAGACCTGCTGTTTGAGCAGAAAAAAAGCGAGTGTCCTCACAGCTTTTCAAATGCTGTAAGAACACTCGCCATGGTGCGGGAGATGGGACTTGAACCCACACGTCTATGGTTGGACACAGGCACCTCAAGCCTGCCTGTCTACCGATTCCAGCACTCCCGCATATGCACTTTTCAAACGCATGAGTTATTATAACAGAAAAGCGCGGAATGTCAACCACAAATTTTCGACTCAGGTCGATTTTTTTATTTTCCCGTTCAGCGGCGATCTCTGCCGCAGCTCCAGCGCGAGAACGACCGTCAGGATCACGAGCGCGGCGATGAGTGCGAGCGCGCCGTCGGCCATCGGCAGCAGATAGCGCATGCGCAGATAGGCGTGATAGCCGAGCAGGGAGGCAAACTCGCACAGCACTGCAGGCAGCACCAGCTGCGGCCACGCGGCCGCCAGCGCGAGCG